>JAAUXU010100273.1_pt1 | contig 62894 bp, 63 predicted proteins | sample 7278151 | NCBI WGS metagenome assembly JAAUXU01 (sample SAMN14350113, study PRJNA611818) | marine sediment metagenome | isolation source: surface marine sediment (1.8m) | place: French Polynesia: Moorea | collected 2018-08
AGAGCCGCATGCGTGGCTGAGGAAAAGAAAAGGAAAAAGGAGAGCGAGCAAGAGCTGTGAAGCATGATGTTCCCATTCCGGAAGGTGCCGTCGAACAACCATGAGGCTGTTACTGCTCTTCTTCCTCTTCTCGATCTCGGTTAACTTCCTGACATTGGCCGTGGCGGACGAGTTGTGGCAGAATGAACAGGACGTAAGTAAGAAGGGCACCCATCTCGTTGTGCTGTGACTGCAAGAGCTGTCTTAGTGATAGAGATGCGAGATTGGACCCAGGCTAGGATCGGGTGTGCGTGAGTGTGTGCATGATTTTGCGGGTCGGGTCGGGTCTTCAGCGGAGACCTCACTCGTCGGGCCGGGGGTGGGCCTATTTCCTGGGGTGTGGGGTGAGCACCTGTGGAGTGCAAACTTGGTTTCCCCAGGTGTCCCTCCCCAACTACCTCTCCGACGTGGTGGTGAAGACGATTAGGCTGCAGCGGTGAAGCCCGCAAGAGGTGGGGGGTTCTTGAAGTAACGCCCAGAAACCCCCGGCGGTTGGGTTAACAATGAAAACTTAGGTGGGGCCGAGAGTGACCAAGACCAAGTGGTTCAAAGCCATAAAGCCAGGATGAGGTAAAAATAACTGTTCCGGCGTTCATATCTGTGTCTAGCGCACTGACCAACTGTGGCAGAGCCACACATTTTGACGTATGGACGTTCTCACAGACACTTGCGAGGAGGGTGAATATTCAGCACAATGCAGCTCACTAGTGCTCAAGGTCTGGGCTATCCCACAATCCTGCCATAAGTGATATCTGCGTGCATTATATTAAGACACACCTATTTAGTACTAAGTACGCCGAATGAAGCGCATGGTTGTTTCCTGGACAGGACCTCCCGTTGTTGAGCTCCCCGGACCTGTCCCAGTCGAGTTCCGCTCTCGCGGACGTGGCGAGTGACAACGCTGCGCAGCGGTTTCGCCGGCGTAGGTTTAGAAAACGAAAGCGCCAGCGCCAGCAACAAAGGAATCGCTACGTTGACGACGACGATGACTATTATTATGAGTACGACCGAGACGACTCGTACGGCGCACCTAAGGCGCCAGCCAGCAATTATGAGGCACCAGCACCAAGTTACCAGGCTCCCGCGCCATCGTACAAGGCCCCATCGCCTTCATACGCGGCGCCGGCGCCCTCCTACTCGGCTCCGTCGCCGTCATACGATGCGCCAGCTCCCAGCTACCAAGCACCAGCTCCCAGCTATGGAGCGCCAAGCGACGGCTATGGAGCGCCAAGCTACAGTGGCGGCAGCGGTTATGGAGGAGGCGGGTACGGTGGGAGAGTCATTCTGGCGCGCTCAGACGCGCTCGTTGCTGAGCCTGGATTTCACGACTACGACTATCACGATCCCTATAAGCGACCCCAAGAGTAAGACCTCCTATCAAAGATGCACGACAGGAGCGTTCTTTGAAGGGGGATCGACTCTGACACCTTCCTCACTATGATCACTGACCTGTCTCAAATTTTTCAGCGACAGCAGCTTTAACGACTACCTAAACGCGTTGGCCGCGTTTTTACCGATCGGGCTCTTCTTAGCAGCCATCCCACCAAACCTTATTACCATTAACACATCGAAGTAAGTAGTCGAATCACCTCTTCACTCTTGCAGTCAGAAAAATGACAACAATGATGCCTTGGTGGCCTTCTTCAACAGCCTGAGCCTGTTGTTACCTCTAGGACTTTTTCTGGCCACTTTAGCTCCAAACATCATTAATGTTCAAACAACAGCAGCTGCAACGTAAGATGGAACCAGCTTGGATCACTGACGACGACGCCTCGCGCTGGAGCTATGATTGTGGCTTCCTTTGCTTGCTTGTCCTAAGTCTGTGGACGTACGACACAGCTTGTGTACACTTACATTGATACACACATACTATGCGGGGCCATAGATAGTTGCAGTTGCTGTACATGACGTTGGGCAGCAAGCCATGGGGGTTGAAATGGCCTTTGCTGATCGCAAGTACCATGTTACGTCAGATTTCCGCCTGTCCCCGTGATTCTAAGCTGCTATACCCTTCAGATATGCTATTTGAGACAATCTATGACTTTGCTTGATGAGTTTTAACTTTGCGTAGTGAGCCTCTGTTTAAAAAAATAAACATTTTCATTTAAGTCTGTCTCAAGTAGACCGAGACTTCAAAACCTAAGTCAATGACACTTGGTCCACGCAAGTAAGAAATCTGACGTAAGAGAAAGAAATAGGAAGTTCCAATTATACTTGCTGGTTCAGCTTTGCATAGAGATGCAGCCTGTATAGAGCACATTAATGCCTTCACTTCAAGCAGCCGCAGTAGTTCACGCCTAACTGTAACTTGAATATCGTGCACCTTCTAGCACCGGACGTCGAAGAAAGCGCGCCGATGACATCCAGGAGGAGCTGGAGAGCATTGATGACGCCAAATACTTTTACCCTTTCCTGGAAGAGATCGCTCAGCTGGGCTACGAGCGAATGGAACGTTCAGAGTGCCAGCAGATGATCTTTTGCCGGATGGCGAGCTTCGGAGGATTCAACGAGAACGCCAATAGCGTGCAAAGAGCCTTGCACTACCTCACTGCAATGTGAGTTGATCTTGCTCTCATTGTACCATCCATAGCCATGCCTTACATCAGACTGCTGCGCCACTGCAGCTCAGTAACTGCATTTATCGACAAGGTATTTTACTCTAGGACACCAAAGTTTCTGGCGAATTGGGCCGGACTGAGCGATACATTTGAAGCTTCACTGCAGGGCGACTGCGATAAGTTCAAGTGCTCCAGCGACGACCCCGTCAACCAAGTGTGAACAGCCAGTAACGGAGAAGTGGGGACCAAGTGCATATGCAACAAACAAGACACCAGACTCAGTTTACAAAAATATCCGCCACATGAATACTCAGCGCATACGTACATATAGACTCGACTCACTGAAACTTATGAAGTTTTGCTTTTGAATACATTAATGTGAACTTGTACGTCAACCGGGTGCGGATCGAGTAGTAAAAAGTCATATTTAGTTAGTTTTGAAAAAGATTTTGAAAAACACATCTGACATGTATTTTACAAAAAAAAGTGAACTAGAAGCTGTTATCTTTCCGCTCTGCAATCATCATCAAGCGTGGTGAACTGGTTTTCACACGCAAATGTCTTCCGGGGTCAAAGATCCGGGTCTTCTTGCTGCTTTTGCCACTGTTGTTCGGGTAATAGGACGTCAGTGCTGACGTCCTATTATTTTCCGGAACAATTGCTCAACCCTGTGATCAAATTGAAGGAGAAGTTTTTCGGTGGCAGTGGTGACAGCAACGTGGACCAAAATACCATTAGCCAGAAGTGCGATTCATACACCGCTGGGACCACCTTGGTCGACAACGGTATCAGCGGCCAGAGCAACCGCTCCTCCAGCCTGTTGCTGCTGGCAGGAATGGCGGTGGCTGCTATGACACTGATGTCGTAGGGGTGACGCCCGCAAGGGTTGGAGCAGCAACACTCAAGTCAACAGCAGGGACTTCTCCCAACGTCAATTGAACACTGGGCGAGCTCTCAACTGGGGCAAGAAGAGGAGATTTGCAGAGACATCGGCCTGCAGCAAAGGTCCTTGGGGATGAGCACTATTGGAAGCGTGAGTAGAGATCATGTTCTGATGCAATCACTTTCCTGAGGGAGAACGCTTGCCACATCACCTATGTGTTGACACCAGCAGGAAGTACGCAACACTTCGACGTGTTACAGGTGTGCTAACCGAAAGGAGCCAGAAGCATGCAAGTCTGTCCCAAAAGAGGTGAACCACCGGCTCTCCTAAAGTACTGCTCTTGTAAGTAAAGGGATCGGTCAAGGCAGTGAGAGCCTTCTGAAATGAGTAAAGGTGAAAAGAGCAAATACAACAGTCGTACGCTACAGTGCACTGCAGGATGTATGCAATCATGACATAGATTGAAGAACAATGCTGTTTTGCTTGTAAACATCTTATGATAAGATATTGCCAATGTTGTGATCACGAAATAGATGCTTGTCCCCACAGGATTCCTTGACCTTTCGGTGAGCTTTACCATGTGCAATGTATTTCTGCTGAACTACTCCGATAACTTTTGGGCCTATTCTGTTATCTTAATGTATCCCACGCCAAAAACAGACACATTTCTGGGTGATTTTAAAACTTTTTGAAACACACGAACAGTCGAAGCTGAGTTCTGACCCATTTTCTCACTTGTCTCTCACCAAAGAGGAGCATTCAGATTCGTCTTCAATGACTTGAGGCGAAATTAGACATTCAAAACTTCACTCTTTGCAACGCTTTTGAGTACTTACTTAAAAATTGATTTTTAAATGTGAGTACTGTCCTCTGTTACATTCTGGGACCACCAACCTCTCATTTGAGCCTTACACGAGCTGGAAGGCTTACCGCTATCTCACTCAGTACAACCAGTACTGAGTCAACAGGAGGTATCGGAACAAAAGCTGTTGCAGAGCAACTGACTGATTCACCTTCCTAAGTTGCAACCTCCTCCATTTCATTGCTATCTCACTAACGGAGGCTGAGGCACAGACGCACAGCACTGGAGCCTTCATGCACGTTTTCGATACCCAATGGAGGTGTTCGCTGTTCCTCCAACCCAACGAGGTGCGATAGTCTGTATATAAAGCACGGGGGTCCGTATGTACTGTCTCAGTGTGTGTATCCGCTCGTGAGGTCCGGATCGTTGCACCGATCGCCACCAAATTTGGTCAGTGCACACTACTTCTCAAGATCTCTCAAGTGCTGACTCGGCACATTACGCCTGAGGCCGTTTCGACGTCACAATCGAGGTCCAAAGTTGCATTCAGTGCATTTACTACGATAGTTGTAGATAGCTATAGTGTAGGCTAATCATGACCTCGACAGTCGCTACGAGTGCGGACGAGTCTCGACAGCCAGATTTCACTACACCTTACTTTATGAAATAAAAAAGCCATGAGCTGTGGAGTCAACGATGTCCTTCTTGCAGTCACTGGAGGTCCATCTTGGAGTGTGGAGTCGCTATGTCGTCGTGCCGTTGGAGTGCAGCGCGATCGTGGCCGTGTTGCTGTGTCGTCGTACCGAGTGCCGGGTGTCGCATCGTGGTGTTTGCAACGAAGTGTAATCCAGTCGCTCTCTCTTGTAAATTAACCGAACCTAGAAACCTCTCGCCCCAAACACTGGATTTTTGGGTGCTCGTGCACGGCGCCGGAGGACCCAGGACGTGAATCCCTCCGGAAATGGCGGGCCTGTTTTGCAGGATTTCCCCATGAAAATTCCAGCCAATTTCATCCGCCTTTGTCCCCTCAAACAGCCAAGTTCCAAGTCTCTCCAGCCGGCCTCCTTTTGAGCACCCGAGCACCAAAACGGACAGTCTTGACTTGCAACCTCTGTACCCAACATCGTGCCCTGTTGTTCCACATCAAAATTCCACCTTAACACGTTTCATGGGTACAGCGCCACACGTGTGGGGTAAATACGAGTGAAGTAAATATTGTAGATATGTAGCAGAAACGTGTGCAGTCAACATATCTGTATGAAATCTGAGACAGACGACAATGGTACTAGTACCACTGGGCGGAGGGGCGGGAAGCCAGGGCACCTTTACCACCCGGAGGAGCCGGTATGATCTGCTAGAACCCCCCCCCCCCCCAAAAAAAAAGGTGCTCTCCTTCCGACATTTTCACTTTTGGCCGCCACGAATGTCAGCACTAAAAGCACTCCTCACTGTGATGCTGATACCCGCAGTCCACTGTACTGGACGTGTTTGCACTGTTCTTATGTATTGTGTACACAAATGACCAGGAGTAGCTACCAGAGAAAAGAGAGAAGAAGAACGCGCTTCCTTTATACTCTCGCCCTTCGAATGTGTGGCGCAAAGTCCACAGCTGAGTCAGCTGCCACTGAACTCCAATTGGTGACCAGCGTGATCAGTCTGCTGGTGACCAGCGTGATCAGTCTGCTGGTGACCAGCGTGACCAGTCTGCTGGTGACAAGCGTGACCAGTCTACATACAGTGTACAGTGTACAGTGGCCCGCATACACTGCTTGGCACCATTTGGCGCTTAGTGGCAGCTGATTCAGCTGTGGACTTTGCGTCCTACGTCCGATTGGCGTAAGCGCGTTCTTCTTCTCTCTTTTCTCTGATAGCTACACGAAGGGGCTACACTAAACGCAGCTGAACTGATCAGCTGGAAGTGAAACTGTTGAGGCTGCCTTGAAATACTGTGTATTGGAAGTCAAGGGGGAGTAAATAAGAGAAGGGGGAGCTGAGCTGATCTTGACTGACAGCAGAAATGCTGCTGCCCCTGATTTTGAACCGACCAAGCTGACTCACTCAGAACGCACAGACAAAGATGTGCAGGTGGATGGGAGGATCGCGATCCTGAAAGGAGGGGAGCCACGTCGAGCTTGGACAAGATGGCCTCCGTCAAGGTGGCCGTCAGGGTCAGGCCATTCAACCGGAGGTGAGTGTGGCTTCAGGGAGAGATCTTCCGGACCAATCGGCCCGCTATCCTGACCAAGCACAGCTCGCACTGTAGGCGGACGGGAATTCCACATTTTTTAAAACAATTATGGCGTTAATTTTTTTGGATGTCTCAGCACACTACATTAGAGAGCTTTGTTTTTGTTGCTTTTTGAGTTTACTTCAGCCAGTTGTATAAGGCTAATTCGATCTCTGTCGTCGCAGGGAGGTGGACCTGGACAGTCGGCTCATCGTCTCGGTACGGGACAACCAGGTCTTGCTGGAACCCGCAACATCCGGTGCGTCTCGTCATCCGGCCACGTCCACGCCCATCGCCGCTCACCGGCATCCCCACAAGTTCTCGTTCGACTACGCCTATTGGTCTCACGATGCCGACGACCCTCACTTCGCCAAGCAGGCGCAGGTGTACTCCGACTTGGGCACCGACGTGGTGGAGAACGCGTTCGCCGGCTACAACGCTTGCGTCTTCGCGTATGGGCAGACGGGTAGCGGCAAAACCTTCACCATGACTGGGGGCGAAGGCGAAGAGAGAGGTTTGATTCCTCGCATCTGTGAGACCATGTTTGAAAAAATGAAGGAGGGCAAGGAGGAAGGCACCACCTACCGCACAGAGGTGAGTAAGAAGTCATGTATCAAGGCCGTGAAGTACAACACCGTGTGTATAGAAGAAAGAAGAAACAGTTTTATGGATAGATCTGTTTCATCCATTTCTGCTGCTCCGATTCCGCTCAGTTTTGGCATGTTTGAAACCAAGTGTCTGTGGTACAAGTGTTGTGTGTAAAAGCAACGTATGTTAGTGCCAGAACAGTTAAGGTATTTGAATGAATTGTTCTCAACGCCAAAAATGCCAATGTCAACGTCAGTGCAAATCTCTTTCATCAAGTGCCAGGGATCACTAGAATCCCAACAGCAGAATGGGTGGAAAGGCTCTGTACTTTTTTTTTTAACACATACTGTACTTTTAGGTGAGCTACTTGGAAATCTATAACGAACGGGTGAAAGACCTACTGGTGCGTCAGCGCGACAACAGCACGCATAACCTGAGAGTGCGTGAACACCCCCAGCTGGGTCCTTATGTAGAAAACCTCACGAAGCATCTGGTCATGGACTACAGCGAGATCATGACTCTGATGCGGGAGGGCAACAAGATTCGCACCACCGCTGCCACCAACATGAACGACACGTCAAGTCGCAGCCACGCTATCTTCACGATCACATTTGTCAACGCCGCTGGCTTCTCGCAAGAGGGACTTCCCCACGAGACGGTGAGCAAGATCCATCTGGTAGACCTGGCGGGAAGCGAGCGAGCCGACGCTAGTGGTGCTACGGGGCAAAGGTTGAAGGAGGGCGCGCACATCAACAAGTCATTGGTGACATTGGGGTCGGTCATATCAGCATTGGCCGACGCTTCTTCCACTTCCTCGTTGCCGTCCGCCAAGGCAGCTGGCAGCGTCCGTTCAGTGTTTATTCCATACAGAGACTCTGTGCTTACCTGGCTGTTGAAGGACTCGCTCGGCGGAAACTCCAAAACCATCATGTAGGTACATCTCAGCCGCAGGGCAGCAACAGTTTCGATCAATTTTTTCCCCCTAGGATCGCCACCATCAGCCCCGCCGAGGTGAACCACAGTGAGACGTTGTCAACCCTTCGGTACGCCAATCGCGCTAAGAACATCATCAACAAGCCTCACGTGAACGAGGACCCCAATGTCAGGCTGATCCGGGACCTGCGCGAGGAGATTGCACGGTTGCGCTCGCTGATGTCCCTAGACAGCGGCCACCAACAAGCTGTGCAGCAACAGTTGGCGGCCAAGGAGGCACAGGAGAGGCACCTCACCGAAGAGTGGACGGAGAAGTGGCGCGAAGCGGCCAATATACTGAAGGAGCAGGAGGCGCTGGCCTTGAAGCGAACCGGCCTTGGAGTCATGCTCGACTCGGACAAGCCTCACCTTGTGGGCATCGACGAAGACGTGCTGAGCACTGGCATTACGCTCTACCACCTGAGGGACGGGGACACAGTTATAGGAGGTGGAGGAGGAGCAGGCGGCGAGCCTGATATTGTGCTCAAAGGTCCTGCCATAGAAAAGGTGCACTGTCGGATACACCTCTCGGAAGACGTGGTCACGCTAATACCAGAATCCGGTGCGCTGTGTATGGTAAATGCCTCCTTGGTGAACGAGCCCACCAGGCTGTCGCAGGGCTGCGTGGTCATACTCGGCAAGACCAACATGTTTCGCTACAACGACCCCAAGGAGGCGGAGAACTTGCGGAGAATGAACAAGGTCGCGAGCACGGCCGAGGCGCACGGCGAGGAGAACGGGCAGCAGCAGCAACCCAGACGGTCTTTGCTCAGTCAGTCATGGTCAGATCTGAGAAACATGGGCTCTGTCCTCAAGGACAAGAAGCTCCACGGCTCTGAGGGCGACGTGAAGTTCCAGGTGGCCTCGCCCGAGGGAAGTCTTACCGAGATCAGCGAGAAGGCATCTGAAGAGGAAGAGGATCGAACAAATGTCATGATGATCTCGTCGACGACGACTTCGGAGATTGAATCTTGCTACGGTGACAACAGCAACTTGAGCGTCGGGGCCACCGTGGCCATCGATAACAACTTGGGAGCGGTGGCTGCGGCGGCGGTGGCTGCGGCTGCGGCCAAGAGCTGCGACAACCACAGCGAAAAAGGGTCCTCGCAGCGAATGAATCAACTCTATTCTGTAAGACAACTTCGTCATGAAAAAATGTATTATTCACCTAAACTTCAGGTCTGGGCAAAAGGGCTCAGTGCGAGCCAAAAATCGTGCATGCCCGTAACTGTGCAAAGTTTAACAATTTCTTTAAGTGTGATTTAGTTCAATTTTTATCTATAACATAGTGTGGTACAGGGGGTCTTGCGAGAAGTGGCCGGATTTTTAGGCGAATGACATATCTTTCCTCTCCCTATTGATGGCTAGGGAGCATATTTGAAAGTTTTTCACCAAAAAATCTTTCATCTTCAAGTTCAAAGTCATGCGTGGTATATTCGTAACCAGACTTTTAGGTGAGTGACTTCTAATCTGCCCTTTGGTGTCATTTGTAGAATGAGATTGACCTAAAAATTGAGCATCTTCTCATGGTGACACACGGACAGTAGAAGATTGTTGAACTTGACATGACTGAAGAAAGCATCCAGTCTTGGCGCGAGATGCTTATTTACAGACTAGCAGTATTTGTGAATCATACTGTACTGTTGCCAAACCGGACTTTTTTTTTTAAGAAAATCGCATATCTTTCCGTGCCTCACGTCATCTTCCTTTTCTCGCAGTCCATCTGTCAGCAGAAGAACGTGATCATGCAGTGCCTAGAGTCAGAACAATGTGATATCACTACACTCAACAAGGAGATCGCGGTGCTGCAGGACATGCAGGATCAGTACTCGAAGTTGGAGTATGAGACGACGCGAAATCTATGGCTGGACTCGGTGGCCGGCTCATCTACCAAAGCCAGTAACATCAACAACATGGACGACACCGACTTTGACGAGCAGTTCTCCGCTCTTGTAGAACAGGAGGTATGCATTTTCATGTAACGTTATGAAGGTACATTGTGATGCTTCCAGACGGGCCAACATGCAACTTGCGTAACATACGCACGTTGTTTTTTTCATAAAATATCACATTTTTCTGTATTTCTTTCCAAAAAAGGAAAAGTACTGATTAAGAGCTAAATGAGGGGTTAATTCCACTCTTAACAACTTAATTTTTGTGTTGTCACCCTCATTTGCATAATTTGACGTTCCAATTGTTTTGCAACGCGGAAAAGTACTGTAAAACTTGTTAACCTAAACGAAATAACAATGCATTTACGATCCTAGAAAAGTGAGTCCGTACACTGGAACATTTCGCACATCTTCAATAAATGTGACTCAGTTATCCCTGTCATTTTTCTCCACTTAAAAATTTCAATTTTAAGTTCAGGCATTGAAAATGTTTGCCGCACAGACACTCGTTTTGTTTGCATATTATGTGCTTTTTTTGCGTAAAATTGCTTTTTTATTCGTATAAACCTACTTTTCACATCCATTGAGAATACCCTCATGATTGATGATTTCCTGTATTGTGCACCTTTGCAGGTTGATCGACGAATCTTCCAGGAAAAGGTTCTTCGCGCAGAGTCGGAGTTCCATGAGCGAGAGATGCTGCGGATGCAGAAGGAGCAGGAGCTGGCAGAGATCAGACGGCAGCATGAGAAGGAGATCTACATACTCAAGCGAAAGCTGCATGAGGCGTCACATCGCGATGCTGCGCAATCCCAGCGCCAGCAGCAGGAACAACATGTCACCGTGACGATTCCAAAGTTCCACTGGTCCTTTGGCGGGGGTGCCAATGGCAACAGCGGGCACCACGTCAAGTACGAGGTGTGCGTGGTCGCCAGAGACGTTCGGTGGACGGTCCTCAGAAGGTTCAGACAGTTCAGGGACCTCCACTTGGCGGCGACGGCGGCTCTGCCGCCGTCGGCCACGTCTGGGCTGCCGGACTTCCCTTCACGGCGCCTTTTCGGGAGTACGTCTGAACAGGTCTCGCAGGAGAGACGCTGCCAGTTGCAAACATACCTGAACGCCCTACTGCGCAGTTGCGCAACCGCCCCAGAAACGCCACTCTTCAGGACCCCCACCAGGGACGCGCTTGTGGCGTTCTCAGGCTTTTTTGAGCCTGGCATCGACTCGGACTAACGTTTGGTGGAGTGATCAAAAATAAATATATTCTGCTGTTACTCGCTTAACTCCCTCATCTGACAGTTGTTTCGCCTGGCGATAAAGACAGGAACTTGAGGACGATGGAGGCTTCGCAGATCGATTTGGCATTCTTGAAGTCATTGCCGTATGACTCGACCGTATTGGCCGAGTGCTCGATGCTGCGGATGTCCTGCTTCGTGGTGAGGTCCACGAGTACGATGCCCACAGACACGCAGTGATCCTTCTCGAGGGCTTTTTCAGTCAGGTTGACGTACGTCAACCTGACCAATTTTATTTAAGCATTGGATACCATTTAATCACTGAACCTGGACGACGCTGCTGTCGGGAGTTACGTACTTCGGCGGCTGCAAGCAGTTCGTGTGTGCCATGGGGTGACTTTATTACGGCTGTGCAACAAATACGTCAATACCATGACAAATTGGAACTTGTGGTAGCTTTCGGTCTCCTTGAAGTGATTTCGGTCCTCCTCGCCTTGTTCAAGTCCGCGACCCCAGCCAGTTACGTCGAAACCGACGAAGAAGTGTCTTCCTCTTCTATCATCTCCACGTCCTGTTGCATCTCCTGCTCCCTGGTCACCAGCCACACGATGGTGTTAATGGGCTGGGGCTTGGCTCCCGCAAGCGTAGGATCCGCCGCCGTCAAGCTGGAGTATCGTGGTGACGCCGCCTGCCACTGTTGGGATCCTCCTCGTCCCTGTTCGACTTCTTCGTTGTTCAGTTGCTCTTGCTGCTGTTGTTCTTCCAGCATCTGTTGTTCGCGTTCATCTCTGAGCTTCCGCCACTCCCGTAGGCGATCAGAGAATTCGTGGGCACGATCATACTGCCCTGTGTCCTGATACACCTGCGAAAACCGATGCGTATATATACCCTGTGTTTTTAATTATGCGCACGACAAAGCCTCAGACAAAGCCAGGAAAACGTGCACATTAAACTTAAAACTTAACGCAAAATTCATTTCCCAAGTTTTGCAATAGTATAAGGAATGTGCTGTTGCTCTCATTCTTATGCTCGCTCAAAAACTGGGCCTCCAGCGTGAAGTGGCGCTCAAAACATGATGTGTCCCCGACGCAAGTGGGGTCACACTGGTTCTAGTTATGTAATCAAGTTTGTGGGGAGCCCACGCACACTCGACAGGAGCGGAACCAAACGTACAAGAACCTCTTTTTATCGAGTCCACCACACAGATATAGTGACCAAAAAAATCCCCACCTTTACAAGTCCCCTGTAGTCGTATTCGAGTCCAGAGTAAGCCGGTCCAAAGAGTTTTTCCCCGATCGCGACGCTCCTCAGGTACAGCGTCTCCGCCTTGGCGGACTCGCCCAGGTCGTAGTTGTAGAGCGAGGCCAGGTGGCCGATGGAGAGGGCGACCTCGTAGTCGTCACGACCCAACAGCTCCTCCTTGATCTTGATGGCACGCAGGTGCATCGTCTCAGCCTATACAAAGGTGAAGAGTACGCGGGTCAACACGGCAACAAGGCTATGAGCCAAAGATCATGATGACTTACTTGTTTGTAGTCGCCCATGCTCTGGTACAGCCGGCCGAGATTACCATAGTGCTTGCTCGTCTGCACGTTGGACTCCCCGAACGCCTTCACTGACAATTCCAAGGCCTGCAGATGAAGCTGTTCAGATCTGTGAGAAAAGCAAAAAACACGTTACACTATCCTTATGTTACTACATACGTGTGTGTACAAATGACAAATGAAGTGTGGGTGCATGTGTGTATGCGCGCGGAGCCTCGTACAGACATCAGGGGACTGGAGCATGTAAAGCGGGGATATTGGCGTGAGCACGGAACCTACGGTCTCTTATATCTAGTTATCCTCATACCTCGCCAGCAGCTTCTTCCTCACTGTCTTGTTGGGCTCGTCTATGGCGATCTCTTCGACGATGAGCGCCAGAACCCTCTGCGAGCTCGCCATCAAGAGGTGTCTCGGGGATAGCAGGCTGGAAACAAGAAGTCTCATTATGAAGGCATGTTTAATTGCCTCATTAAAGATCAATAATAGACTGTCTTCATGCATTTTTATGATATGTAGCGTCAGGTTGCCACATGGCCACTTCATCTTCTTGAGGACACTAGCTCAGGTCAAACACAAGCAAACTGAGAAACCTTTGAAAATTACCACTTAAGTGGTGTAGAGGTAGAAAAGTGAACTTTGTGGCCTTGATGGATGCCACTTTTAGCAACAGGGGTTTTTTTGCTGTCATACTCGTAGACGCCAGAGCAGCCAAAATTACTCCATCAGAAGCTATAGAAAGGCTTAAAGTCAAGGCAACATGATGGAACGTTTTGCTTTCCGAAGACCTTATATTCCTAGAAAACCCAACGTGTCTTACGTGGTCATGATATTCAGAGCCTTCTCTGCCAGAGTTTTGGCGTATTTGAACTTCCCCGAGTTGTACTCCTTGACATAGTAGGCGTAGGCTAGATCCTCGTGGGAAAGTGCGACCCTCAAGTTGCGGGGGCCGAAGCAGCGACGACGGATCTGGAAGGATCAGGTGCTCACGACCATGACCACCAAAGCACCACTAATCTTTACGTACGTTAAATACAGTTTCGTAGGCTTTGAGGCTCTTCGTAATGCAATCAATGTTGAGCATGTAGAAGCCAAAGTCTGACAAGCACTCCGCGTACTTCGGATGGTTCTCTCCGAACACCTCCTTCGCCAGGAGGACGGCCTCCTACGATGAAATGGTTGGAGATTCCATTATTCACCGCAGTTTTTTCTCTTTTCTTTTCTCTCTCACCTGGATTAGAATCTTGGCCTTTGCGAACTGCCTCCTGACCACACAGGCCTTGCCCGCCTGACTGAGGACGTCAATGATGACCCTGGGTGGGTGATCAGGCCGAAGAGCCCTGAGCGCCTCCATGCCCCAGGACAAGGACATCTGCAAGGGGTCTGGTTAGACAAAACCACTTTGTGTCCAACATGTGGATACGCACGTGGTACTGGGACCGATAGAAGAACAAGGAAGAGAAGGCTGCGCACACCGAGGCCGAATGCACAGGGGTTAAGCCGGCGGAGGCCCTAAGCAAGGATAAGGTCATATCGCGAAAGCTTAACATAGTAAAAAGAATAAAAATTTAGGTTCAGTGTCGAAGCAGCCAGCTGAACGTGTTTCACTTAATACGATACCCCCGTATACACCAAAACTATAGTCTATAGTACCTACCCAGGTGAGGATGTTGAGTGGAGTCCGCCAACCTCTGGAACCCAGTCAGTCAACATCTCCTGGTAGACTTCCTATACAAAGACGGCGTCCTTAATATGTTCGCTGTCTCAGTCAAGGCACCCACCCACCTCTGCCTCTGTGAACTTGCAGTAGGCCCTGAGCGCATTTAGCAACTTCACGGTGCACTCTGCCCTGACCCCCCGTAGCGCGTCCACCACGGATGAATCCATCTTGCACGCGGAAGAGGACACCAACAGAGCGTCCAATCTGCAAAGTCACTAAGGTGTGAATGCATGAGTTCTTGTGGGACGCTGGACCTACCTCGTCTTCAATCCTCTGAGCACCCTCTCGCTGGACTCGTACCAGCCAGCCTCAGAAAGAAAGGAGGCAAAGTTCAGGTAGGTCACGAGCTGGCGGGTGTTTGTGTTGACGCTGGCACCTATGGACATCGTGATCAACGGCAATATGGGCAATGGCAACTGGGTAACATCATAGGCGTCGGTGACTTACGGATTTCCGTCTCATCGTGCCTCCGCAGCCGCTCCGTTAATTGCGCTGTGAGCCTCTCATGGAGGTCGATATTGCGATCCACCAACGTCTGGAAGAGTGTGTGAAGGCGAGTGCGTTTCTCACCAAGGCCCAACAAGGGCAGGAACCGATCCAGATGCGACAGCTGAGGGTAAAAGAGGTTTGTAGCAGCTGGATTCACATGGAGACCCATGGGTTCACCATGAACGTGTAACTGACCTCCCTGACGAGCAGGCCGAATCTCTTCTGCCTGAGCATCTCGAGGTAGACGTCTAGCCGCATGCTCTCGGTGACTGATGCCTGCAGCGGGTCGAGCACCGACTCGAAGGCCACAAACTCGTCCTCCTCTTCGACGACCCCATCCTCTTCGATGACCCCATCCTCATGGGAGACCTCATAGATGGTGTCCATAGCATTCTTCTTGTCGGTGACCGAGGCATCGCCGCAGGCGGCAGAAGATATGGAAGTGGCACCCGCCGCCCTGGTCCGGGGCCGCTTCTTTGACAACTTTGTCCCCCTGGCCTCCTCTGGAACGTCTGAGAAGGCGGCGGCCAGCGCCCTCAGGGACAGCTGGTACAGGGTGAGGGGAGACGGCGGCGAAGAGGCTCCCGTTGCGCAGGCCGGCGGCATGGGGATGGCTGTGGTCGGATTCCTTTCAAAATTTTCAAACTTCCTGTTGTGGTCCAAGTCGAGATTGTTTTTCTTGAAAAAAAAAAAAAGGGAAAAGAAGTAGTCCCGGGTTCTTCGTTGACGCCGGCGACCGTGCCGAGCTGGAGAAAGCGTCTCTCGTTCCGTCAGACCACGTCTCTCGTCTTCTCTTCTCTTCTCTTTCAACGGCGACAGCGGCGGCAACGGCGACGCGGGTGATGACGACGACGACGACGGCAACGACGGCGACGATAGCGGCGAAGGCAGGAGCAGATCGAGAGAAAGCAAACGCAAGACTTACGTAGTCAGAGTTCGATGCGCAGTAAGCTAGTGACGAGTAAACATTTGGCCCGGGACCTTCCCCTAGCCCGCAGCTCGGCCAGGCCGACCGGGGCAATTAGGCCTAGTGGCCCAGACAGACGAGCTCTAGGAGCGTCAAGGGCTGCATAAGCTATTGTCGACGTTGCCAAAGGTGGCGGCGAGCAAGAAGAAGTCGACCCGAGACGTCCAGCTAATTCTGACATGGCACCTTGGCGGATGTCGGGGTTGTGACAGCCCTGTTTCAGTCTGGATCACGGCTGCCGCCAAGCGCACTGGCGACATCCACGAGCCCGATGTCGCCGACGCGAGCGACCAGTTGAGCGGCACTGTCAACTCTGACGCAACGCAGAAAGTGCGATGCAGTCGTAGACGTCTTAAGGCTGTCCCGTCGCGTCGGGAACCGTTGCAGCCCGCGGGGCCTCCCCCGCCTCCGTGACGAAGCATGCCCAGGAAGGTTTGATCGCCAGCGAACTCAGGTTTAGCTTAAAGTCGCGCAACTTTGCAAGGTCGACCCCGCTTTCGTGCAAATTTGCGCTTGGCCACTTTAGAAATGAGCGCAATGAGACCGCTTCTGCACTCGCCAAAACCGGGGGGCAAAGGAGTCCTAGCTGAACTTATGACGCAGTTATCGACGGGAAAAGGAGGAAGGACACCAGTGTCTCCGCCACAAATGGACCGGGGTCCAAGGCGCTCATGACGATGAGGATTCTTTCGTCTTTTTCATCGACTTCTGTGTGTATTGTAGGGTCAGCTTTTGAGCCGACTGCAGAGCTGTATCAAGTCAGGGCTTGGTCCGGCTCGTGCTCAAAGGCTTCTAACTCGCACTCAAATGATTCACCAGTGAAAAAGTCAAAGGTCATCCATATACGGTGTGCTTCTGCCCCAGCGTAAAACGTTTTGAGTCCTTTTTGCTACCCGAACGTGGTCCAACAACAATATTGCTGTGCTTAGCATGTAGTGAAGAGGCTGGCAATTTGTTCCACGAAAACGGTTCGTCACGATTAATTCCCATATTCTGGATACTTGAACTCAAAGATATTATTGTTCCAACACTAGTCCCAATATCCGCCCGTGATGAAAATAAAAATAAGGGAAGTAGCATTCACTAACTTGTTTAAAGGAGACGGGCAGCAGAGGAGAAATGGATTGTTACTCATTGGGTTGCTTGTGGCAGATGTGCAACTCGCGTTCGGAAGAATTTTCGACTGTTTTTGAACAATGTTGAGCAACAACATGTATTCCAAATTCGAGACAAATCGAGTCTGGAAGTGTTTTACTACTTCTATACGTTTTAATATCAGTGGATCATTTTCCAGTTATGTGAATTTACGCCTTTAAAAGCTATTTTGTACTTCAGTTATTCAGTGAGACCCGAAGGCCTGTCCAGGGGCAAGGATTCAGAGGTTCCCCCTCCCCCTGCGGTTTTTTGTTCAATTCGACGTAATTTTGCACATATTAGATGATCGACCGAATATTCGAGTTCAATGGGTTCTTGCTGATTTGCTTGGGTTTACAGTGCATAATGAGCATCACTCTAAAAGTAAACATGACCATGATCCAATGGATTGCTTGATGTAACAAGTTCCGCCCTCAGTCGACTTATCTATGGGTCAAGGCGCAGTCAGTTCTCTGTCCGTACGTCTGTCGTGGGGTTGACGCTCCCACCGTTGGACCGATCGTCCGGCACAGAGCACGAGGACGACATTGAGAGCGCAGGCGGCGCACAGCGCGCCAGGAACCTCATCTGGATACATATGATCTGTCCTGCCAAAGGACCTTGTTCTACGCCTCTGGTCTCCCCAGTCGAAGTGGATTCGGCGGTGCCCGCTTACAATGGCACTCTCAGGCCAGGGCAAAAGTGTCCCTTCAAGTCGGGACCATGGCTAGAACGTGAACTTTGGCCGCATTGCCATTGGCAATACTTGCGTCCGAAGTCCTTTGAAGGTTATTGTACCGGTCGGCAGGCTACATTAGAACTTTGTTTCTCATATTATTATACTTCATAAATGCACCCTTAATATTGTGTCCCTGATTTAACTCTTCCCTTAGTGTCTTCATCTGTATCATATATCTGATGAATCATCTTTTTTTCTTAGTCCAAAATAAACTCACGACATAAAGACTCGCATTGGATACAGACTCACTTAGTCTCCCTATCTTCATACGGATCTTTAAAGTTATCATTTTTACATTTCGAGGGATTCAGATTTTCTCCAAGGAAAAGTTGAGTCTGGATCCGGGACCATTTCAAGAAGCGCCGTTCATGTCTCTCAGTGACACCTGGCACAGCGATCCTCAAAGGATCGAAACGATCCTCAAAGGATCCTCAACGGTTGGCCAAGTTGGAGCTCCAGAAGTCTAGGAAGACTTAAGGAATTCTGCTGAGGAGGAATCTCTTCCATGGCGCCGTTCTTTCTTCGACAGCCTCATGCAAGTGGCAGAAGAGCTTCAGCGCTCATTAGGAACAAGACCAGCCTGATCCAACACCACACTGAAATATCTCCGTCCCAAATCTTGAACCTGTCAAAATGGTGCCCCATCCAACATTGGGGAATGACTGCAAAACCTTTGACAAGATGTGCTCCAAATTTCATGGCAGCCACATTGACCGAGGCGCAGACGTTTCTACGACGTTCTGACACGATATCAGCAGGACACGTGGTCAAATGAGGTACTGAAGATCTTTGCGCGGTCAAGAACAATCACCCAAGTCAAAGTCGGGTCAAAGCCGGTACCGGGTCGATCATCCGGGTCAACGCGTGAATATCTTGTGAAGCCGCCTCGGCCAAATATCGCAGTTCGAGGTAGTATGGTGAGAATTTGAGATCTAGACCTGAGTTCGGCCTTGCCTGACTTTTTAAGGCCCCATGATTATCACAAGCTTGGCCCTGTTGAAGGCCCGATCCATTCGTAAGATTCAAAAGTGCTGGTTGTACATGTTTCTCGCTCCAAGCAGCGATGTTCATTACTACATCGAGCCAAGGTTGTTGTTACCAAGTCTTGGACGATTGAGACGAGCCGGAGGCCGACATTTACTCCTTGGGCACAGAGGGCACTGTTTTGGTCTTACTCCAGCTAAGCTTGTTTGCAGCCCAACAGCAAGCTCGGTTTACAGCCCGAGCAGGCCCAGGCGTTGGAGCACGCTTTGGAAGACTCGTTGTTGCGGTATCAACCGGCCCCGCACTTGCCAACCGTCTACTTGGAGCGCCATCTTTCTTTCATTCTCGGTGCCCGCCCGTTTCGATTATGACGGTTAAGGAGGTCTCCGACGGAGGTCACAGGTGCTCCAACTGCGAATCCACATTCAAGGTGAACGAGGTCGCGCCGGGGTTGTTTATCTGCAGTGGGGAGTGTTTCAAGATCTACTCCAAGCACGCCACATGTCGAAACGCTGGTGAAGGCGTCGCCTCGTCGAAGGTTGGTGGCGGCCACACAGGCAACCACCACGTCGAAGACGACTTCGGCAACAGGGCCGTTCCGCCTGGCGACGACAACCTGAAGGAAACGAACGGAGGAAGAATAACGAACGGCGGGTGTGAGCCCAAACATGTGGAGCCGAAACAGCGAGAGCATGGTACATGGTATCCCCCCCTCCCCCGCGGCCTCCGTCACTTCTCTTGCTTTTTCAGCTTTCACAGGGGGCGACTTTTGCAGGGCCGTCTTTAGCGACGACGGCATTGAGTACGAAGCTGTGGTGGGTGACGTAACAGAGACGGATGACGGGAAGAGGTGACGACTAATGGATGCTCGTATCCTTGACACACTCGATTGTTCACACGTGTTAGGTTCGCGGAGATCGAGTATCTGGGCTACGGCAATTCGGAAGTACAGTGGATAGAAGACCTGAAGCCTTCACTCGGGGCGGAGGCGAGGGAGAAACAGGTCTACAAGTCGAAAGTCTTTGCGGATGGGGACGGGGACACGGAAGCAGAAGCTCAGACCGGTAGCAACGTCTAACACGTGTGTTGCTCAATGCAACATTTTCTCCTTACAGAACTAGTCGAGGGGGACTTCTGCCGGGCTGTGTTTGACGAAGACAACTTGGAATATGAGGGCGTCCTCGGAGAAATCCACGTCGACGCCAATGGTCGAAGGTAGCTCCGCGATATCTTTTGTTACTTAGTCAATGTAAGAAAATTTGAACAGTTACGCACTCATCACCTTCGTCGGCTACGAGAACTGCGAGACTCACTGGGTGGACCAGCTGAAGCCTTCATTGGGTCAAGCGGCCAGGGACGCCCAGACTCGAGATGCACAGGAGAGTAAGTATGGCCAAGTGCAGATTTCATGAGAAGTTTCAATGTATTCCTTCAAGCTCAAGCCCCCGAAGACGGTGGCGAAGGAGTTGGTGAAGCTCTCGACGTAGAAGGTGCGTGAAGAACAGCAAAAGTCCTTTTCGATAGCACCACGAGACTTGTTTCTAGGCGTCGAAGCTAGCGAACAAGGGGAGGATGAAGTTAACGACGCTTCGCCTGCACTGAAGCACGTCGATGGGGACCCCAATGGAACTCCATTTCAGCACGAAGAGAACGGTGCTTGTCCAGCCCAAGGTACAGTCTTATTTTTACCAGTCGACTTATGATCAGGGCTACTTTTGTACTCCATAAGAGTTTAATACATCCGACTTCTGTCGTGCCGTTAACGACAACGGCTGCGAATACGAGGCTCTCATCTTGAACGTGAAGGAGCAAGAGGATGGAAGGTTTGTTAGGACAAGCACGAGAAGTGCAAGAGTCTCACTCAAGCTATGCAGGTGGGCCGAAGTGAAGTTCATCGGGAGCGACAAGACAGGCTTCTGCCGCCTGGACGAATTGAAGAAGTCCCTTGGCCCGGAATCCCGGGCGAGGCAACAGATTCACGATCTCAACGAGGCCCCACCTCCAGCAGAAACACTCACGATGCCGGGGGTCGCGGGGGCGGGCGACTGTTCTGAGTCGTTCGGCGACGACGTGACCAGGGAGCAGAGCAACAAAGTAAGTTGCTCATTTCGTTGCCATTAAATGTCGTTGACATGCTGGGCATTCAAGATCCGAGAACTGACCAAGCGCTTGGATGCAGTCTCCAATTTTAACCGCGAACTCGTCAAAATGACCAGCAAGGAGGCCGATGACAACGCCGTGCAGATGGCGGCTAAGGTAAGAAACGTGATCTTGTGCAGGGTCAAAAGCTTACGTGTCAAGTGAGTGGCAGAATTGTTGGGACGGTTAAGAAAAAACGCAAATTTTGTATATAAGTCAGCAAGTAGAAGTATCGAGAAATTCTTCCTTACACTTTTTAGGATGTCATAGTGAAAAGTTCACATTAAAAATATCAGTAATCAAATAGTAAGCTACAAAGCCCCTGACTCCACAAAATCTAACTCGCTTGGTACTTTAGCTCATGAGACTGTTTTACATCGCTGTAAAGCTTGAGATCTCAGTAATTTAAGTTACTTCACTTTTTGAAAAATTGCATATTCAAGGCAACAATTTTGTTCAGGTAGCAGTACCTATATATTTAAAATGCTGTAGCCTTTGACTTGACGACATCCAACTAGCTTAATAGTTGTACAGAAAAAGTGTTTACATTGTTGGAAAGCTTAAGTTCTCAATAACTATTTACTTTTCGCAAAATTGTATACTTATGGAGGCACTGGTAATTTTAGAAGAAGCTGACCTACATTCGATTTTCCACTGCATCCGAATGATTCCGCCACTCACTGTATGTTACAGATTGAGGAGTCCAACCGGACCATTCAAAATCTCAAGCTGAGGTCAGTGAACATTTTCTTGTCGATTCCATTGGTCCTATACATTTTTTCAATGTAGGATTCAAGAGCTTGAGAACGAGAGCTCCGAGCAGGCAACGAACTACAAAACCCTGATAGCCAAAACCGAAGAGCTGACTCAGGACAACAAGAAACTGATTGCAAAGGTGTGGAAGGACAAGTTGTGTGGGGTGGACTAAATATCCAGAACTCGCCCTGCTAAGTCCGGCCTGTAGACTCGAGTTCGCCTCATGTCTATTACTTTCAGTTGGAAGCGTGTAAGAAAGAGGTTTCGGTCCTCAAGAACAAGTTGCGAGACGCCAACGACTCGTCGGTTGCAGACGCTGACGGCGGTGGCAGCACCGACTACCTGGTCCGCAGTCCCTTCCAGAACATTAATGCCTCCCCGTCGAACGGAGTCATGCCTTTCCCAATGATGTTCCAATCACCAACGGATGTTAATACGACTCCGATGGGGCCAATGATGGTTTGTCCGGTCATGATGATGATGTCTCCTTCCGGTCTCTCCAAGCAGCAAACGGTAAAACTGTTTATGGTATATTTGGCAGAAACGTTACGTTCATGCCTCGACAATCCCGCTATGGACGCACTAAATATTTCCACTACAAAGGTCTCCACATCGAATTTGCCGCTAGTGCAGCTGCTATGACTACGAATGTATGATCAAATATCTAGTCATGAGTGAGCGCTGACATCTTGAACAATAGATCGCGCAAACTAAATGCTTCCAAAGCCTCACCGCCAGCTCACATGTTGTTCCGTAAATCCACACTGTAGTGTCAAATTTGATATGGGCACTTCTGTAATATACATGTTTATGTACAGCATACAATGTATGAAAGCTTAATATCCCTCTAGGCATCCAATCCAGCGTTTCAAGCTGAGGCACCTCAACGTGGTGCTAAGTGAACTCCCCGCTGCCTTTGGTCCCAGTATGTACTTGTATATATGTTGAACCCGTCGTTGTAATTGGAAATGTTTAAAATGTTGGAGAATTTTTTTGCGCTATTGTAAAAAAAACATTGTCCCAAAATTCATCTGAAGCTTTTGGCGTGAAGAAACTGAGAATGTCCATTTTGAGCTGTTCTGGTCATGTGTAACTTTCTTAGAGGCAACGTATATCTATGTCAACAGCCCCTTGATGGCGTAGTTGACGGTCATGTAGGTGAAGTTGCCCGGTCGTGCAAACTTTCAGGTCTCCAAGCACCGGAAGCGCTTGGAAGGGCGCTTCCAAAGTCGGCTCCCTCAAGCTTGGGCGAAGCGAGGTTTGTGTTAGGCAAGGTATGGGCTAGTTGCGAACTCCCAGTCGGTGGTGGCAGCAGCTTTGTTGTCAAGCGTGTTGCGAATAGTGATGGTTTCGAACATAGAAATGTCGAGTATCTATCATAAGGTGTCGATGTCGTACAGTTCGCGAACGTATTCCGAAGTTCTCTGTGCTGAAGAACAATGATGTCTCTTTTAGAAAGTCTTTAAAAAAGTGAGAACACTGAAGGAACACAACTTAAGGCAGGTTATTGTATAGCCCTACAAGCTTTCTTGAATTGTCACTGAGCTGGTTACGCTTCTTGGTCATGATGTCTCCGGCGCTGTTCTGTTTGGTAGGAATGGGCAACTTTTCGAACCACTCGACCCCAAGTCGAACATGTTCGAAACGAAATGGAACCCATCACTAGTTGCGAACCCTGACAATAACAAACTGTCGACTCCAGCAGCATCACCGTAATAGCTGTTTCCACGTCCTCCGTCCACACGACGCCGGCTATGGATTTGAACATGACGGACCCTCCTCCGGTGTTGCCGGACGTGATGGAGCAGTTGGAGTCTTACCTGATGGAGCCGGACCACCTGCCGATTCACTCTGGATCCTGGGCAGACGGACACATACGATTCTGGCAGCGCATTCCCGAGCCGAAAAGATTGCTTCACGTGGACCTGTCGCCCGTGGAGACCACGCTGAAGGTGGACAGGGACCTCGCCACAGGTAAATATGGCCAACTTGTGCATGGCTAATCATAAGTGTTAAGTGGTTGGTGGTGCACATGAACTTGATCATGTATGACATGGCCAATGTCCAGGTAGGATTCTTGGTTACCATGAGTCCTCCTTGCCTGATGCCGGCGCCACGGCTCGCAATTCGACGTCCTTGCGCCGGGCGCCCGGGCCACCGGATCAATCAACTAGAGGCGACTCGAGCAACTATCCATTCTGGCCGGGTGGGTTGGACAAGCCCGAAGATGGGGAGAGAGAGAAAGGAACCGACAGCGAGCTTGAGTCCATCCTACTTTCCCCGAGCAACCTGGCTGACGAGAGCGAATTGTTTGATACTGACAACTACCTCACTGTACCGTCGGGGTTCGAGAGAGGCTTTGACTTTGTGAAAGATGAAAAGACACCCGATTGTGAAAATAAAACAAAAGTGTTGGACTTGGCATCTCTCCTGGTCGGAGAGACCGATGATGACTTTGGGATATGGTCCGCAGCTGACCGTGCATCCAAAAACCCTGATGATGTCAATGTTACTGTCCCGGAAGACCGAAAGGAAGATGCCACTGACGGTGAGTTCGACATCGAAGACAGTGGGGTGCCAGTGGTCAAGATTGGGGATGACATGGCCAACGTTGGGGCTTCTCAGAAACTTACCGTGACTGAGTGGGTGGAAGAAGTGGACGTGACAAAGCCGGTCACGGACTTTCATGCGAGGGTGCCACAGATGGCCCACGCTTGGCCTTTCGAGCTAGACACGTTCCAAAAGCAGGTGAGAGGTCTGTGTGAACCCCTCGATGAGTACCAAGACTCCTTGAGCGAAACATTCACCCTTGTTGTTTTTGTTCCCTCCTTGCTCTGCAGGCCGTGCTGAGGCTCGAGTTGAATGAGTCTGTGTTTGTCTCAGCACACACGTCGGCCGGCAAGACTGTGGTAGCGGAGTACGCTATTGCACTGTCGCAGAAGCACCTCACGAGGACCATCTACACATCACCCATCAAGGCACTCAGTAACCAAAAGTTTAGAGATTTCAAGGAGGTGAGCGATGACTTGACCAAAACTTCTGACCTTGTCTTTGATCATGGTGCATCGTAGACCTTTTCCGATGTTGGCCTGGTGACTGGTGACATTCAGATTAACCCCACCGCCACCTGCCTCATCATGACCACGGAAATCCTACGCTCAATGTTGTACAATGGCAGCGACATCATCAGGGACCTGGAGTATGTGATCTTTGACGAAGTGCACTACATCAATGATGCAGAGAGGGGTGTCGTGTGGGAAGAGGTAGTGAAGCCTTTTACGTTGTTTGTATTTTATACACAGTACCTATTGTGCGTAGGTGCTTATCCTTCTTCCTGAACACGTGAATGTGATTCTTTTGAGTGCAACGGTCCCCAACCCGATTGAGTTTGCTGAGTGGGTCGGGATGACAAAGCGCAAAAAGATATACGTAATCAGCACGCTCCAGAGGCCGGTTCCACTCGAGCATTACCTCTACACAGGATCCAACGCCAAAACAAAGGAGGATTTGTTCTTGCTCCAGGTAAGACCTCCAATTAGGTTAGGCGAGTGTGCAATTTCAATAGGTACTATATGTGCACTCGTAACACATTTCCTTCCAGGATGCATCCGGCAGATTTCTCACCAACGGCCACAACAAGGCCCTGGAGAGCAAGAAGCCCAAAGGTAAGCAACAGCAGCAGACTCAATATGGCGCCAAAGGAGTATCAGACCGAATTGGACCCCAGCAAGAGAAGAACATCTGGCTCACCCTTGTTGACTTCCTCTCACGCAAGGATAAGCTGCCGGTAGTGGCCTTCACGCTCTCCAGGAACAGGTGCGTGAGGACATGTGAACTGCATACGATTTTTTTTCTGTGAGCACAAAGTTTTGCTGCAGGTGCGATCAGAATGCGAATTTGTTGACCTCACTGGACTTGACGACATCTGTGGAGAAATCAGATATCCATCACTTTATACACCGGTGCGTGCAGAGATTAAAGGGATCGGATAGGAAGCTACCGCAAGTAGGTCAGAATCTGAAGTGACGCAACAAATTGTTACATTGGATTTTCTTTAGGTCTTGCAAATGACTGAGCTGTTAAAGCGCGGCATTGGCGTCCACCACAGCGGTGTGTTGCCTATCCTCAAAGAAGTGGTGGAGCTGCTGTTTCAGCGAGGCTTTGTCAAGTTGCTCTTCGCCACTGAGACCTTCGCCATGGGAGTCAATATGCCTGCAAGGACAGTGGTCTTTGACAATGTTAGGTGCGATCTTGAAAAACATGAGCATTTAACCCTTTATGAACTACCATGATCCTATCTTATATTAGGAAGCATGACGGCACAAGCTTTCGAACATTGAAACCAGCCGAGTACATCCAAATGGCTGGGCGAGCTGGCCGGAGGGGTCTTGACTCAACAGGCACTGTGATCATCCTCTGCAAGTCCGAGGTCTACCGGATCGATGAGCTCAGCCTTATGATGCAGGGAAAGCCAGAGGAGCTGAAGTCCAAGTTTCGACTCACCTACTCCATGATCCTGAACTTGCTCAGGGTGGAGCAGCTACGTGTGGAAGACATGATGAAGCGCAGTTTTGCAGAGAGCACAAGTCAGAAGCTGAAGCAAACCCGCCTGGACACTCTTCGGGAACTCAAAAATCGGTTGGCCAAGATGCCTGATGATGATGTAACAGGCGATGACAAAGACAAGCTCTATGACTTCTACGATCAAGTGGAGAAGTACCTGGAGTCCAAGGACAAGTTCTGGACACTCTTGCTGAGCCATCCTGCCGCAGTGAAGGCTATGACTCCGGGACGGGTGTTGCTGATCAACAGCCTCTGCTACCAATACGTGAACAGGCCGGCAGTTCTGATCTCTGTCGATGTCCGCTCAGTGGTGAAGACATACAATGTCCTTGTATTAAAATCAAGCGATGAGCGCAAAATTGAGAGTGGACAGGTTGACGAAAATTATATCCGATTTTTCTCCATGCTAAGAGCCATTCCTTCATGTGATTTTGCTCCGGACTCTTCACACAAGATTTTGTCTCTCTCAGACAAGCAGATCATCGAGATCACGACCAAGACCATCAAGATCGATGCAGATAGGATTGTCGCAGACATAAAAAAACGGGAGATCCCCCGGTTCAGGTCTGATCCTCCGGGACAGTCGACTGCAAATGCTCTCCAGGAGCTAGTGAGAGTCCATGGGATTGCCGAAAGGGGCGAACTGGAAGGTGTCAACATACTGAAGGACTTCAAGATCCAGGACTTGGACCAGGTTCAAGCAGTATCAACCATGCAGGCACTCCGATCAGACCTCAAGAAGTTTGCTTTGAGAAGTGACCTTCCAGATGACTTTGAGGAACTATTTCGAAGAGTCTATGACCGGAAGCAGCTGGAGGCACAGGTGGCTGCAGCAGAATATCTGGTATGAGAAACATTTTGTGCGCATGTATAATAATAGTATGTTATATCAATTGCCGGGTGAGCCATAAGTCTGTCTGCATGCTTTCGCGGACCTGCTAACATCGCACAATCTCAAGAAGGCCAATTCTTTAACACAAAATCAAATTTAATGCCACTTTTGAGGGAGAATTGGCGCCATTGCCAAAATAGCTCAAGACCACTGTATTAGCTTGATCAAGTGGACTTATGGCCAACCCAGTAACACACAAGGTGATTGAGATACATCTCTAATTTTCTTGCATCGCTGAATTTGCGTGAATGTTGCATACTTGTGACACGCAGTATGATACATTCAAACCAAGAAAGCAAAGTGTTCATTCAATGGTGCTCAAGGAGCTGTTGATGCAAAGTCTTTGTCACCTCCTCCGTCCGTCCATGTGCCCATTCCTTGCTGTTCTCATTTACTAACTCATTATCCGAGTTCCAGATAGAACTGGGATCAAATTTGAGGCACCAACAGGACTGAAATTGTATTTTGATGTTAGTTACTCTTATGGATGACTCTTGATAACCCTTTAGGACTAATTAGCTATGCAGTTCATTGAGTGTCTGTATCTTATTTTAACAGGCCTCAAATCGCAGCCTCCAGCATTTGTCTGACTATGAAGCGAGGATAAAAGTGCTGAGGAAGATGCGTTACATCGACGACAACCGCACCGTCCGCCTCAAAGGCCGCGTTGCCTGCGAGATGAGCAGCCACGAGCTCATGATCACCGAACTCGTGCTCGACAATGCACTCACCGACCTCCCGCCGGCAGAGATTGCTGCCCTGCTCAGCTGCATGGTGTTCCAGCAGCGTAAGTGTAGCGAACCCACGCTCAACAAGAAGTTGCTGGAGGGTAAAAAGAAGGTCGAGACATGCGCACAAGCCATCGATGCTGTCCAAAGGGAATATCGAGTGAACCGCGCCGAGGCCACCGACTTTGACAGCGACCAATTCAACTTTGGGCTGGCCGAAGTAGTGCATGAGTGGGGATTAGGCCGTCCCTTTGCCGAGATCACTGCACTCACTGATGTGCAGGAAGGTGTGATCGTGAGGACAATCCAGAGGTTGGATGAAGTGCTGAGAGATGTGAAGGATGCCGCCAGAGTGATAGGGGACTCCATACTGTACCAGAAAATGGACCAGGCCAGCGCCTGCATCAAGAGGGACATCGTTTTTGCCGCATCACTCTACACTCAGTAGCGAGTTTGTACAATGCTTGCTGAGAGACCGGACAACAGCCATCAAAGCAAATGATACTGTATAGATCGTGTTTCAGGTGCAATTGATACAATACATTCTGTTATTGGCCATGAACAGCGATATCTTCTCATGACTTTCTGAGGTCGTGGATGCCAGATTGACAGTTGAAGGCTAATTGCATGAGTTTCTTCTTAACATTGGGCCCATCCTTGTCAGCCATTTCAACGTCGTTGCACTTGCTCTCTTTACTGCTGCACTTGTCTGTGGCGCACAAGCAGATGACCAAGCCCATCTTTAGCACGAAGCAGAAGAGCAGGATGTAGATTATCGGTGGCAGCGTCAGTGCCACAACCATAATCACATCTTGACTTCAGATTCAACTGATTTCTCCTCCTCTACCAACTCACCCTGTACGCATGCGCGTAAGAAAGCATGCGTATGGTTCTGTAAGCATGTGCACTCCTGGTCCTTACGTGGTTGTATCATTCATTGATAAGGAATCATGGATTGGATGGCGTTGCGCATAATTGTGATCCGTTAAGACTTCAAGGGCTTTTTGTGTTTAAGAAGTTCCAACCTTTTTCTTCTGACTTGATTTGATCACCTTGCAGACGACTCAGCAGTGGGGATGCCCATGAGCGGAGTATGAGTGCAATTGGGGGGTCCACAAAATGAGTGGACGTGGATTTCACGATGAAACGAAAGCCTTGGAATCTTGAAGAAAACTATGAAAAGATCCACATTGACAATTCAACGTCCACTTGGGGAATGTTCGTTCCAAAACTGAAGAGGGAATTCCCAGGACAAACAATGGAAGGTTTTCACGATGCCTTTCAAGCCATATTCGATTGAATTCAGCGCATCATTTGGAGTTTTATCCGGGAGTTGAGAAGAGAGCCCGGATTTTGACCTGCTCACTCAAGCTTGAGCTGGACAAGATCTTCCCCGACTGAAAGTGTAAGCTAATATGAACAACAGACTTCGAAGCCTCATTCAAAGGCACGAGGAAGAGGGAAGGAGTGTGACAGAAATTCTCCGACAAGTGGCACATGATTTCAATGTCTGAAGGAAGAAAAGTAAAACTCCATGATGATGAGATGCTGAGGCCGCTTGCTCGGTCACGAGGATGAAGATGAGACCGCACGCACGGTATGAAGACGCCGAAGGAGACGATGAACGTTTTGTTGAACGTCTTGTCTTTTTTGATGTCTCCAGAGTGATAAATAGGGATGGAACCGAGCCGGGCTCGAAGTCCAAAGACCTTTTTGAGGGGAATCGGAGCTCGAGGGGCCCGAACTTCTTGATGTCCATCCCGCAGAAGAAAGTTCATGACCAGAGCACCGAAAAAAAGGTGACTTTGAAGAAATGATTCCGTGATTGTCTTCACAGGGATTCGTAGTAATTGCACTCTCGCCTCTCAACGACCTTCGATAAAAGCTATGTGAAACTGATACATTACAACATGTGTATTGTCTAAAAACAGCCATTCATTGACGGCTTTTTGCTTGGAGTCCGACGCGCCACGACCCAGGATGTTCCTGCTTTAGGCTCGGCTTGGGTAAAGCTGAAACCCGAAGCTTCGGGGCCCGATCCCACCCCTACATTGACACAGCTGACAGATATGCACTGCATTGAATGTAGGGTCACGGAGAAGTCGGAGTAGGGAAAGCACAGGCAGCAGAACTGAACTGACATCTACTGGTGAGAAAAAACAGTTTCTGCTCAGTGAGCTGCTTCTACTAGTTTTCTTTCTCTCTTGTCAGTTGGATGTTCTACGTAGTTCGTCAAGGGGAGGACGACATCAAGGCCTTCTTCCGAAATGCGTCTGTGGCTCCTGCGCCGCGTCCGGACCTGCTCCGGCGTCACCGCGGGACGGTATCGCCTCCGGCCCATGTCCACCGCGCCCGGCTCGACGCCGGCCGTCCCTCTCGACCCCAAGTGGACGGAAAAGGCGAAGAAGCAGATGAAGGGCAGGGATCCCGATGGCCTCGTCTGGCACACGGCAGAAGGTGTAGCTATCAAGCCACTGTACACAGCCGCGGACGTCGCCAATCTGAAATTGGATGACTTGCCCGGCGAGTTTCCCTTCACCCGAGGCCCTTACCCAACGATGTACGCACAGCGGCCCTGGACCGTCCGGCAGTACGCGGGGTTCTCCACGGTAGAAAAGAGCAATGAGTTTTATAGGGCCAACATTAAGGCAGGGCAGCAGGGACTCAGTGTCGCCTTCGATCTTGCCACTCATAGAGGGTATGAAGAGTGAAGATATCGTGAAAACCAGTGAGTGTAACAAAGATTCCCTTCTTGCTTCTGCTGTAGGTACGACTCCGACAATGACAGGGTCACTGGTGACGTCGGAATGGCCGGAGTGGCGATTGATACGGTGGAGGATATGAAGATCTTGTTTGATGGAATCCCCCTAGACAAGATGTCTGTCTCTATGACGATGAACGGAGCTGTCACTCCCATCATGGCGATGGTATGACTCTTTGGATGTCCATGGATATGAATCTAAGACCCGATCATCTTTTACGTAGTTCATCGTGGCCGCGGAGGAGCAGGGTGTGAAGCAAGAGCAGTTGAAGGGTACGATACAAAACGACATTCTCAAGGAGTTCATGGTGCGCAACACTTACATCTACCCACCGGAGCCAAGTATACGCATCATTGGTGACATCTTCGCATATACGTCAAAGAACATGCCCAAGTTCAACTCCATATCTATCTCGGGCTACCACATGCAAGAGGCCGGCGCCACGGCCACACTCGAGATGGCCTTCACCATAGCTGATGGCATCGAGTACTGCCGCACCGGCATAGCTGCTGGCATGGAAATCGACTCATTTGCACCGAGGCTCTCGTTCTTTTGGGGTGTCGGTATGAACTTCTACATGGAGATTGCCAAGTTCCGCGCCGCCCGCCGTCTGTGGGCGCATCTCATTCAGGAGAATTTTCATCCCAAGAACCCCAAATCCACGATGCTGCGCACACACAGTCAGACCTCTGGCTGGTCTCTCACCGAGCAAGACCCATACAACAACATCGTGCGCACTTGTGTGGAGGCGATGGCGGCAGTTTTTGGAGGCACGCAGAGCCTCCATACCAACTCCTTCGACGAAGCGCTTGCGTTGCCCTCTGTATTTTCTGCCAGGTTGGCCAGGAACACCCAGCTCATCCTGCAGGAGGAGACTGGCATTCCGAAGGTCATTGATCCTTGGGCAGGGTCTTACATGATGGAATCCCTCACAGAGGAGGTAGTGTTCTTGCAGTATGACTGTTACTGCACTCATGTAGTATGGCACGGTGTATGGTATCAGGTATGGATATTCTGTACAGGTATACAAAGAGGCACTCAAAATCTATGACGAATGCGAAGCTTTGGGCGGGATGGCCAAGGCTGTTGCTTCAGGCTGGCCCAAGCTCAAGATTGAGGAATGCGCGGCCAAGCGACAGGCAAACATTGACAGCTCCTCCGAGGTGATAGTGGGCGTCAACAAGTATGTATTGGACAAGCAAGATCCAATTGACGTACTACATATCAACAATGAGGAGGTACGCGAGCCCCTGCCTTTATGCACGTACCGCATGTGTAGCATAATGCGAAGTTTCACAATGCTTTCTTATGCAGGTGCGCCAAGGACAAATTCGTCGACTCAAAGAAGTTCGGTCTAAGCGAGATTCGGCCAGGGCTGAGGCCAGCTTGGACGCTCTGACGGAGTGCGCGGCAGGAAGAGCCAGCGGCAACTTGCTTGCTCTGGCGGTGGAATGCGCCAGGGCCAGGTGCTCGGTGGAGGAGATCACAGAGGCAATGGGCAAGGTGTTTGGCAGGCACGTCGCTTCAGACAGGCTCGTATCAGGAGCTTACAAGGTGCACCCAAAAGAAGCTTTCCAGCCCGTACATACTGTACAATTTACGAAATGTGCAGTTCATGTCTATCTAACTTGCCACTTTACAGAATGAATATGGCGAAGCCGATGAGATGAAGGCGGTTACTGACAGAATCGAGGTGTTTGTGGAAGAGGAGGGGCGCCGACCACGCATCCTTGTGGCCAAGATGGGCCAGGACGGCCATGACCGTGGCGCCAAAGTCATCGCCACGGGATTCTCCGACCTTGGCTTCGACGTGGATGTGGGACCACTGTTCCAGACGCCTGCTGAGGTGGCGCAGCAGGCTATCGATGCAGATGTCCACGTGGTAGGTGTCTCTTCACTGGCTGCTGGTCATCGTGCTCTCGTCCCGGAGTTGGCGAAAGCTCTCAAGGACGCTGGCAGGCCAGACATCATCATCGTGTGTGGTGGCGTCATTCCGCCAGATGACTACGACTTCCTATACGCGGCCGGCGCGAGCGCAATCTTTGGACCTGGCACAAAGTTGCCTGTGGCTGCACTGGAGGTCATAGACGTCATTGCTGGAAGTGTGAAGAAGGGCAAGGCGGTCAACTGAAGTAGAGTTACCCTCTTGGTATCTCTGTTGCATTTTCCACCGGTCGAGTGAGGGTGATAACTGGTCATGATGGTCATAATTTCAGTTTACATTAAATATCTATGTTATGTTATATGTAGTCGACAAGAACCTTAGGACTATATAAACTACTACCGCTTACGTGCTTCTCACTTTGTTGGGTAGGAAAAAATATAAAGCGTTGTGCATGTGTCTGTCTGCCTGCCGCGCCAATGCTGGAAATCAGCTGCGGACACACACACACACAGACGAACCTAACACACACAGCGCTGTGCAAAAGTCTGAAATCAGCCGCGAAAATCAGCCGCGCAAAACCTGGAAATCAGCGGCGAAAACCAGCCGCGAAATTGCTTGACCCACGTTCGTTCTTTCATGAAATCGGCCGCAGAGGGTGAAAATCTGCCCCGCAGAAAGTTGACATCAGCCGCGGACGGACACAAAGACAGACAAACACACGAACATACGGGCGTGTCTCTTTATGAATAGACAGATTCGTGACTTTACTTATGGCAACTTCAGTCATGCCCTCGCTTCACACGAATACTTTGAGTTGAAGAAAAGCATGGCATTCTACTCCATGGAGCTAAGTAGAGGGGCGTGTAAGAGGAGAGTCTATCAACAAACATTGGAACTTAAACGCAATATTTTTCAGCTTGTGTAGTAGATGTTCAGAATGACTCGAATTGGAGTAAAACTTATGCTTGTTATGCGGGGGTTGTACAGGTCTTACATTGGACTCTGCTTTCTATTTTTTCTTTGGCTCTCATCATAAGAGACCAGCTGTCGTGGATGGAGAGAGAGCAACCGCAGCTGGAGCTACGTAAGCTGCTTGTCACGATGAATTTCCTCACTTCCTTGAGTAAGGAGTTCTCCGGTGAAGACTCGGCCATGGCCAAGTTCTCCTTTCAGTACAGGTTTGTGCGTTCTTCTCAAGCAAAAAAATCTTTACTTAAAGTGACTTTCTGACATCAGGGTCCAGCTGCGCAGGAGCTGGAAACAAAAGTCGACGTTGTACGGGGAACTTCTGGACTTTGACAAGGACTTCAAAGTCCCCGAGGACTACAACGGACCAAGACTTACCTCGAACGAGGTTACTCCAGAGTTCGTGGAGCATCTGAGAGTCCATTTTGCCAAGGAGCAGCAGATCCACAGGTCAGCAAAAAAAGGCTTCCACGTGGGGTTTCTCAACGTGACATTTTGCAGGAAGTATATCTACCTCCTGCTCTCGCTATCCGAGATCTACTTCCACACTCAGCCTACCCTAGTGGACATAGCAGTCCCCAAGGACGCTGTAATCAACATTTGTGGGGACATTCACGGACAGTATTATGATATGCTCAAGATATTCAAGGAGAGAGGTAAAAAGGTGCTAATTGATGACTTATAAAGCACTCTGAGAACAGGATGGGTGAAAATACTTTGCACTTCTGCGAGCAAGATGCAGCTGTTAATGCCAAAAATAGTGAATGAACTAATTGAAGTCTAATATTTTTATAGCTGCCAACATTTCTAGAATCCAGTGATTCAGTTGTTCATAGTTCTGCTATTGGAGGTTCTCTCTGAGCAAAAAATTTCATGCGCAACGTTTGGCCAGCTTTCGCTAAAGATGTGTGTCTAGCACAATTATTAGGCAGGGGTTTAGACATTACAATGTTTTTGTAATTCATTACATTACTCATTGCGTCTCAGAAAAAGTAATCTCATTACCCAATTATTACTTTTCAGAATAAGGAAGGGCATTGAATTGCTCATTACTGTTGCAAATTTTATTTCCAGGCATTGTTTACATGCATTTCATGCAGTAACTTCTTTCTGACAAGGTGATGTGGTGATCGGCGCCCAAGAGAGTCATTCAGAAAAAGCAGTTCCAGGTGAAGCCCCAAAGCTTTCAGTCAGGGTTGCCAGACATGTGCCAAGCTCTGCACCCAAACTAATTTGAAGAAATAGTAATGAGTAATGTTTTGAAAAGTAATGAAAATTCCATTACTATGTAATGTACTGTAATTCATTACTTGTAATTCATTACTCCAAGGTCCAGTTATTAGGTGCTACTGATCGTGCACTTCTGCGACCTCTTGGATCATGTCAAAACTTCTGGTGCCCACAATGATAAGTACTGTACATTATTGAAGGCGCAAAGTATTTTGACCCATTTTTATTTCTACCATGAGATAAATGTTAAGGGCTAAGGACATTCCAAATATCTCAGAACAATTACATGGACGGGTCAACAGTTTGTGCCAGATGCCACGTGTTCATTTAGGTCCTCCATCTCCCTCCAACTTATACTTGTTCAACGGAGACATCGTGGACAAGGGCCCCATGTCTTTGGAGTGCATGCTCCTCTTGCTGGCCTCCAAGTTGGCCTTTCCTCGCTGCGTCTTCGTCAACAGGGGCAACCACGAGTCAGACTTCATCAATGCCAGGGACGGGTTTGCCAGAGAAATCTCCACGAAGACAGGGGGCGACCACTTCATGTTCCAGTTCTTTGGCGAAGTCTTCAGGTGGCTCCCTCTGGCGCACCTCATCAACTCCAGGGTCCTCGTGGTGCACGGCGGTCTCTCGGCCAAGAAGGACCTCAGGCTGGACGACATCAAAAAGCTCACGTAAGAAATCTGCTGTGGAAGCTTGCACACATCAGTGACATCGCAAGGGGCTTCTTGACACTGACCGATTTTCATTGTGCGTAACTACGTCAACGTACACGGTTAGAACTGTCGCCAAATTTGGCCAGTGTAAGCGCACCCCAAGTGCTTCGGCAAAATCACGTAAGAGTGCATTTCTTAGACGACCCGTTGAACCCCATTCCAACCGGCTAGCCGGGGAGCTGCTGTGGTCGGACCCGATAAGTCGCCCGGGGACGCTCGTCTCGTCAAGAGGAATCGGAGTCTTCTTCGGGCCAGATGTGACCAAAGCATTTCTAGGTAGTTCATAAGTGAAGAAGATGAATATTCATATATATTTTCAACTTTCGCTGACGAATTTTTTTTTCCAGAATCGAACGATCTTCTCTGCGTTATACGCAGCCACTCCGAGATCCGCGAGGGCTGCGGGCTGAACCACCAGGGCTGCTACACCGTCTACTCCGCACCCAACAGGGCCAAGGAGATCCTGGGAGGCGTCATGACTCTCAAGGGCCAATACCTGGACAAGGAGGGCCAAGTCTTTCAAGAGTGCACGCAGCAGGAGATCGAAGAATTTAAGCAAGGAAATTTCTGGCATGAGGAAGAGATGGATCGAGAAGATAGCGGGTAAAACAGTAGAAAGATGACCTGGCGGAAAAGGAAACAAAGGGGCCGGCTGGATGCTAGTTGGTCACTATGAAAAATGCTCTTTAAAGTCATGCGCAATATTACCGCCTTATATGCTGTTCCTCGTGGCTTCTTCATATGAAGGCAGAACTTCATCGGGAAGCGCAACCTCTCGCTCAAAGCCCGGATAGTAGAAGGGGGTGGGGATCTTGGCACCCGGCGGCGAGTCGGACGGGTCAAGCGGAGGACTTTTGACGTTGACATCAGTCTTGCGGCGTTTCTTCTCCTCCTTCCTGGCGGTCTTTTCCTTGCGTCTTGCACAAGCTTCACATGCGTCGTAACCGCAGCGGAAGCAGGAGAACCTTACGGCGCCGTCGATGCCGCCGTCGACGCCGATGCCGCTGCAGCGCAGGCGGCGGCCGACCACGGGGCAACCGCGCGAATGGCACTTGAAAGTATCGGGGCCGAGATCCGGTGGCCAGCGGCGCAGGCGACGATGGCAGAACGGGCAGTACAAATAGCGGGACGCCGCCGGGATTGCGGCGAGCATCGCCTTATTCTCGTCTGCGCAGACGGAGCGGTGCGTCGCCCACTCGCTTGTGGGCACGCTGGTCTCGCAGAGGTGGCAGTTGATTTCAGGCTCTTCCCTCTGGCGCCGGCGCCGTCGCTGCCGTCGCCGTACCAAGTAGTAGGCACCGGCGCCAGCGCCGGCGCAGATGATCACGCCGCCCGCGACAATGCCCGCCCAGCTCAACGGCGTCAAAGCCGAGGAGAAACTACCATTCTGGTATCGCTCCTGGTCTATTTGGGCTGAAACGACATTGTCATCATTAGTCAGATATCTGTCGTTGTGCACAAGTACCAGAGATTTCCATATGCTGACTGAACGTATAATCACTACTAATAACTGAGGTAATTTGGATATGCAGCTTTCAGAGCAGCCATCTTCTGACTCAAGGAGAAATGTTTGTTAGCTGGGTCAATCCAGCAAAAGTGAGACTGCTCCTATGATTTTGGGAAGACGCATTTCTCAATGTACTTGAGGTGCACTTGCATTTTCTGTATAATGTAAACATAACAATGACATTGCTAATGTCGCAGGTCAATTGATGAAAGTAACATTTTCTGAGATAAGTGTTGCGAGTGACGTGTCTGTGAAAAAAGAGTGGTTATCAGCGAGACATCTATGGGTGCAATTGCAGGTATTTTGTAAACATGGCCCACATGGCCAATGGAGCCTACGTCAAAGCTGGAAAGTCCAAGGCCTTTTAGGGGGTCAGAGAAGACTTGGAAGACGAGCGAGGTCTGCACATTGAGCGCCCTTGCCGACAATGAACATATCAATTAGGAAGGAGCATCGACCAACTAGAGCTGGCCAATGAAGTTGGACTTGGCGTCGGAAGCGTGTCCAGGATTCTCCACGAACCTCGTCCAGTCAAAGATCTCTGCCCGGTTGGTTCCGTGCTTGCTCCACAAGGACCCCCAATGCGTAGTCCTCCATAAGCGCCAAGAAGTTGATGTTGATTATTCGGGGGCGGCTATTATAAGCGACCTTGCGGTGTGGAACATATTCAAAGGTCATCTATTGCACTGAATATGCCTATTCTGGGGTGCAATTTAGATACTTCAACGCTACGCACAAGAAACAGATTTCCAGCACACCTGATTGAGCTGTCATGGTGTTAGATGTGGACTACGAGAACAGTGATAAAGACGACTGAGAGCCAGAATGATGGTCGTTACTGTTAATGGAACTTGCGGTTTCCCATTGATCCACTCGGGTAGATATGTACATGTGCATTTTTTTGTGATAAAATTTGCATTTTCTGCATGAAATTCCCCATTACATAATGAGGAAATGCGCTGTTCGTGTTTGAGCCCACCTGTCCTTGCAACTAATCCACCTGCGTGTCTGCCTCCGGCACCTCTGCCCCTTGGCGCTGGCGCTGGCGCAGACTCACTTCCCTGTGTCAACAGGGACACCAGGACTATGGACATGACCTCGGCGTTGCTGAACATTTTCACTCAGTGGGTGCGAGACACTTTCCCTCCTTCCTTCTTTCTTTTCTTTTTGGCAAGGTTCGCTCACAAGAATTCGTACTAAATATTGCGCCAGCCAAGACGACTACGCAATTCGAGCTGTCCATGAAGAGCTGTTTCTCCGCTCGTGCATGCGTAAGTTCCCAGGTGCTTGGTTAATTTTGGCGCGTCCTCGCATATGCATACGGCTCATTTCTGTATTTTCTGTTTTACAGCACCACTCAAGAAGTCAGAGCATGTCAATGCCTTGACTGAAGGTCTGCCACTAGTCTAGTCAGCCTATATAGAGACGTAGACTGAAATTCCGAGAAGAGACAGACGGGCCGTATGCACTCATACGGCCCGTCTATGTCTTCTCGCAATTTCCAATAATTGTATGCTATATCCAGCAGTTATATGCTAGGGGAGGGCGATACAAGTATATACAGCACGTTGTTTGTACAGTCGCCGTCGTGCCGTCAAAGGCCCTCGTTTGGTCAGTCCCAAGATCGAGCCGTAGAGGCCTTCCTCACCAGGAAAGCAGTATATAGTTAATACAGCCTGCTCTACTGTTCGGCCCGAAGAGCAGAACAAAGTGCCTCTATACGGTTCCCCACCTCCAGGAGACGAAAAATGTGCGCATGCAAAAAAACGTGAGTATGATTCGGGCTGTAACAGGCTCAAGTCGCGCCATTCAGGCTTGCAGAAAGTGCCTATGGACCCCGGCGCTGCCTGGGGCCCCTAGGCACCTACATTTCAGCAAGTGCAAAGAATAGAGATGGAATATTTTAAGAAAAGGCAATATAATATGCCTTTTGACCTTTTGACTCTACCCCGGGAATGTCTTGACCTCACGTCGACAGTCCACTGTATCAGGATTGAAAATGTTACGGCTTAAAACACTTCCAGCCCAAATCACTGAGTGACAATTTCTTAATTCTGGAACTTTTAGAGTGATATTTCGTCAAAGCCTTGTTGAACTTTTTTACTGGGTTGACGTGTATTGTTGGCATCATCATTATTTCCAGCTTTTGGCGCTTCCGAGTAGTCCTTTTTCCTTTCTTTCTAACATACACAACGAGTACACAAGGATACGTAGATAACAGAGTAAATGAAGCGCGAATCGTGGCTGATGTCTCACATTTATGTGTAGAAAGACAACTTTTACAAGACAGAGCAGCAAAGAACATGAATCTGAGCTCAACAATTCGGGCAAGCATTTTTTAGCAGGGCAAAGGGTCTGGAGCAGCTCCTCCCAAAGCTGTTTCAGGGACTGCTGCGTTATGTATCTCTTTATAACATGTTTCATCAAAGCCATCATAGGGTGTAGGTTTCTATTGTCATATTGGTACATGATTTGGTGTTATCATAATGTTGTCATTATGCACTGAGAGTGCCTTTCTGACCAGAACAACGTGCTTGTTAGTACATAAGATTACCGGTATATATTTTTGATTACACAATGCTGCCCAGACCTCTTTTCCTCTTCTTGTCCAGGCCCCAACTACTGTAGTCGTACGTTTTATCATCGGAATCATCATAGAAATCGTCGTCTTCGTCATCTTTGGTGGAAGTGTCATTGGCAGAAGCTCTCTTTGTCAGCCTGAGCAGCTCTCCGGAGTAGCCATTGTCAAGTAGCCAGTCGGGGTTGTACAGTTCCTGCATCATGGCCAAGTCCTCAGGTCTGTAGTCGGCCGCCATGAGCGAACCAAAGCTGGATCTGTCTCCACTTGGCGTTCTGCGGTTTCTGTTGCTCTTTAAATTGCTGTTTAAGACTTGCCACGCATAGTCCAAGAAACTGTTCTCCTCAGTGGGCGTCTCATCGGTGCCCCGCTTCCTTTTTTTGTCACTCACACTGGGATGGAAGCCATTGGGACCGAATCCTGGAGTCAAAAGACTCTGCAGCTTTGGCTGGTACATAAATTGGTGATAGAGGGGATCATAAAAGTCTCCCTTCATGTAATCGTTCTTTATGACAACGCTTTTCTTCTCACCACTTGTGAGTTTTGGGTTGAAGCCGTAAGGACCGAAGTCCGGTGTCATGTTAGGACCGCTGTTGAACTGGCTGGTCCTGTCCCAGACATGGTCGAACTTCTTTTTCTTGCTGTTTAAGCCGTAGTCGCTAACGTCAAACCGTTTTTCGATGTCACCGTCCTCAATTCCAAGGTCGTGGAGAATGTAAAATGCTTCGTTTGCTTGTCTCTCCAGATCGCTGAGTCGCTCTTCGCCCAAGGATGATCTCTTGGCCATTGCCGCAGTTTCCCCCGACTCCATCGTCTCCGCCCTCCGTCGGATTTGCATCCCGTGGTTGTCGCCGCCGATGTCGGCCTCGAGTAAACTGAGAATAGCAAAGGCCTCGTCAAGGTCTCTTTGGAGCTGGCTCAGTATCATCGCATTCTCGTTGAATGACTTCTTGTTGATGGCCCACTTCTTCCCCGCGGTCCCACTGTTGAGCAGGTTGAGAGCGCGGCCGATTTGTTCCCTGAGGTCCGATAAATCTAGGTTGTTCAAGCTCCTTTTACCAGTGTGGAGCTCAGAAAGTGCTCGATTTAACTCCTCGTCTAAACTGGCGAGGTCCAGGTTGTCCAAACTTCTTTTCGTGCTATACCTCTTCTCCAGACCTCTCTTATCATTCTGCCGCCTCCACAGTCTCTTCTGTCTCAATAGCTCGTATGCTGCGTCCATTTGTCTGTTGAGTTTGGACAAGTCCAAGGGATGAAGGGCTTTTTTCTTCTTCTGGTGTGCTTCTGGGTCATCGTCATCGCCGCTCAGCGATGCTCTCTTATGGGAGCGTCTCTCATTGAACAAGTCTGAAGCACGGGCAACATTGGTCTGGAGATTAGACAACAATGCTTCCATACCTCTGGTCCTCTTTTTATATGGACTGTTGTGCTTCATCCAATTGTCTTCAAGAACATCCTGACCCTGACTTTCCAAGTAGTCGCCAAATGAGGAGAGGGACGTCCGCTTGTCATCAGGCTGTTGGTAAAAGCTTCCACTGCTCTCTTCCGGCTCCCTCTTCATCTCATTGAACGACTGTCCAACTCTCTTGTCCTGGTTGGCTTTGAGATCCCAAGGTTGCTTACTCACCGATGCCAATTTCTTCACTTTCTGTCCAAAGTGGAGGTCGGTATTCAAGTCCGGCGATCTCTTTTTCTTCTTCTTCTTCATCTCATTCATTGGCTCTTCGGATCTCTTTTTTAAAAATGGAAGGAACCAGAGCCTCTTTGTCGGCTCTTGTCTTTTTCTGCTGCTCCTCCGCCTGGTCGATTCTCTGGCCAAGGTCCGAGCCCGGAGTATATCTACTGCATCTGGGTCGAACCCCACGCGCTTTTCCCTTCTGGGCCTGGTTTTAGCTCTTAGAATTGCCACTGCTTCGGGAGTAAAGCCCAACCGTTTAATTCTCCTTTGCTTCATCCTGGCACTGAGTAGCTCCACAGCCTCTGGAGTAAAGCCGACCCTCTTCTTCACCTCCGTCTCGGCCTCACAAGAAGGCCTCGGGGTCGGGGGAAGAGGCTGAAGGATTGAAGGTTGTGACACCTGAGTCCAGACTCCTGGAAGCGGTTCTCCTGATCCTTTCAGGCACTGCATCTCCAGAGGAGCACGAGCGTAGAAGCTCCTCAGCTCCCTCGCTCGCGCAGGCGTCCAGTGGATGGACTGATAGTTGTCAGAGTCATTCTTTCTTTTAAAGTCGGTGTCCTGATTTTCATACCTGTAAGTTGAAGCAATAAGATTAACAGAAAGCTCTTCATGGATTACTTTTCAGTTAGGTTAAGGAAGCATGTAGGCCTACGTTACATTCAGGCTTACGTTGAGTTAGGTTTAGGCTACTTTACGACACACGCACCTGTTCATGTAGGCAAAGTAACTCTTGAGTGCGGTGGAGTCAACGGTACTCTTACACACCTCCACGGGCACTCTGGGGTAGTAATGCACGTAGTTGACGCACATCTCGTTATCGAAGCCATAGCCGCTGACCACAGCATTGGACTTGGAACGGGTGTCGTACCAGCAAGTTGTGGTCAAGTGGTCACCCTGTTGGTCGGTGGAGTAATTGGTGAAAAGTTGACATTTCGAAGAAACATAGTGTTCACACTTTTTCTTCATGACGATTATACAGGGTTACGCACCGCCAGTTGACCTCAAAGCAGGCATTCTGCAGGCCTTGTTTTTACAGCTACCAAAGTAAGTCCTATCCCAATGTCTTCCAGAATGGTTTGCATTTCTGATAATGACGCAAAAAGTAACTTTGACTTCATAAGATGTTCTAAGTGGCCGCCATTTTTTCAAACATTTCCGTACCCTCTTCTTTATGTTCTGGACATTGGACACTTATATTCTTCTAGGATATTGCAAGTCTACAATGTCTTCAACACTTTGCTTGAGCTCCGGGATGGTTTTAAATGCTCAGTGCTTTTGTTTTTCCAAGACATTGCTCCAAAAATAATAATCAAGCGGATTCAGATCAGACAAAGAAGCCGGCCAAGCCTCTCCGTGTTGTGAGAAACCAAACAATAAAATACTTAAAAATATTTTTGTTACTTCCATTTTTTTCTAGTCGGGGGGAATTGCAGTCCATTCTGGAAGACATTGGAATAGGACTTACTCGGGTCGCTTCTAAAACAAGGCCTACAGAATGCCTGTTTTGAGGTACTGTCCAATGGCGGTGCATAACCCTGTAAATGATATTAAATAGTAGAATGAGGCTTCGCAGCTCTCACCGGAAGGATTCTTCTTGGCTCCCTGAGACCTCTAATCTCCTGGAAGTGGGTTGAATAGTGATCGTCCCTATTGACCTCTGGCAATTCCACCCCCCGTCTAAAGTGCCTCGTGGCTACCCTGAAACCCGTTGCGTGAGTGTGCAGCTGGGATCCGAAGATGGTGACACCACTCGAGGGAAAGCCCTAAGAAGAGCACTTATCAATGAACTTCAAAAGTTCTTCAGCGGCAGCATTGCGTACCTCGCCGGTGCATTGGGGCACGCAATGACCGGAGAGCGGGAAGGCCACTAGACCGGGCGGGATGGCCGTCGAGTCGCCGTAGACCAGCCCCAACTCCATTATGCCGGCGTCGTGAGGGCGCAGTTTGCCTGTTACCATCAGTCGGAGGCCTGAGCGGTCCAGTAGGCCTAAAGAGGATGGGCTTTTGAGGATTGCTTATGCAATGCTCGTGACGTGCTTTTTTTTCTGACTGACCGCTCTCCATCTTCTCGTTATTGTAGTGCACTTCGAGCATCAGGTAGGGATTAGCGTCCTCTCCACCAATAACCAGTCCGGCCTCCTGTGGATTGCGAAGTGCATGGAGGCAGTACAGAATGTACAGGATGGTTCAGATAAATCCCCCATTTTTTCCCTTCAGAACCTGCCATGCATCTTGCAGCCGTCCTTGGGCTGGTGGGGCCTCTCCTTGGCCACCCTGTCATGATTGTACTCGTCGTACCTGGTGGACCTATGCTACCCGATGACCTTCACAATGGCCGTTTACCTAGTTTGTTTTCATAGTCAAGTCTCAGTTATGCCAAATTTCATCTCTACTTCCTCCTGATATTAACGTCGGTGAAGTTGAAAAAAATCCGGATTTATCTGGTCGACATTGAGCACCCGCTTGGCGTCACCCTCACCTTTGGATAGGTGAATGGTCCCGCCCCGATGGCCCAAGCCGCCAGAACCTTCTTGCATCGCTTCAACTTCTCCGGTGCGTCTTCGTCGCCGCATGGCCCCTGCCACATTGGAAAGCTTTCAGACGCGCCGCCGTCGCAATGGAACACCTCCATATGGTGCAAGATGTGCTCGTTGCCGGGCGTCATCACCGGTTCATACTGCAACAGAAGGAGAGGACCAGATATGGAGGTCCTGCCAAGATTGGCACTGTCCCATTACCTGAACGATGTGATGCTTTCTCTGGAACACCCTGGGCAACCTGTGGACCGAGCACCAGTACGTGGTGTCGTCCGAGGGGATCTCGATCTCGTGCGTCACGTCCAGGGGGAATGCGTCGCTGGGCGGAGGAACGTCAGTGCCTGGTACTTTCAGCAAGCGCGTACGAGAGAAGCCTGGAAAGGAATACTTGGAAGATACTCACAGAAATAAATGGTCAATACGTTGAGGTGCTACATACGTACAACCGAGAAGAGTTTCAAACATTTGCAACTGAAACTCCCTAGAGTGGACCTGTGGCAGTTAGACATGTTAAACACACTCTTTCGCGCCAGTTTTTGCACACTCGCTTGGTCAACGGAAGACCAAGCAGCACAGCTGGCTTTGATCGAGGGAGTCTCGATGGCGCTGAACATGGTGTGGACCCTTCTCTCCTTTGATGCTCTTCATAAATGTTCCAGCTAGCTTTAAACGTGAATTCAGTGTCCGATTGTTGAAGTTTTGGCCAAGAAACGTGACTGAAGCTAAATGCGTCGCTGCCTAAGCAAGGTCCAAGCTACCATTATCGGCGTCGCCGACGTCCAGTCCGTCCACGTCACGCAGAGGTCCTGGGCCAGCTGCCCACACCACATGTGTGGTGCCATCCTAATGTGAGAGCTGCATGAAAACGACCTTTGCAATAGACACTGTATCAACAGCACCTCGATCACGTAGTCCTCTTTGTCGTGACAAGTGTCAAAAGGGCGGACGAAGCGGAACACGACTTGTCCAGCATTTGGAGGACTCAAGAGCTCAAAGCCTCGACAATCTTGATGTCGATCAATGGAGACAACGGAACGGCCGTCAGTGTGAGTGTCCTGGAAAAGATGTTTCTTTTTATTCTAATGTTACACCGTATTGTGATGTCGTTACCACCGTTCAAAATGAGTTGCAACTCATCTTAGTCCAAGCCATACCCATGGAGACACGCATTCAAACACACACAGAGACAGAGTGCACTAGTATTTAGTAAGAATGTAACTAGTAACCTAATGACGATGGAGTATTGTCATACCGTCAAGAACTTTTCTCCTCTGCCGTTGTCCCAGAGGATGCAAAAGTCCGCGTCCTTGGTGCTGCCGTCGTCGGAAAAACCAATGGCCAGCCAGTCTGCAAGATTGCCTGTATGAAAGATGTCTGGCAACGGTGAGTCATGCTGGCACCTGCATCCTCACGCGGCCTGAACTGAATCTGCGCCCGAAGAAGATCATCTTGGTCGTCCAACTGCCACTCCAACGTGAGCCCAGGGGTCAGGTCCAAGGAGTAGATGTTCTGAGGCTTCCCCAAGCTCACAGGCACTTGATGTGTGTACAGGAAGAAGAGACACAGGAGCAAACGAGTCTTAAGACTCATGCTGCAACGTTAAGATAAACGTAATTTTCTGTTTCATGACATATTCTTTCATAATGTTAAAAATCGACATTTATTCACGTGGCAGTAGGGTGATCTATGAGAAATGTTTCCATGCGACTAGAAGGTCAAAGATGTTGACTTGATACCTCGGGGTATTAGGGGGATGGAGAGTTTGGAGGTGAAATATTCAAACGTTAGCAGTGATTCCACTGATCTATGGTAATTGAACCGAAATTTCCGTAATTTTATGCAGATGTCACTTAAAAAACTGTACAAAAGTGGCCAATTTTGAGAAGGTCACACATGTTCCAATTCGACGTGATCCACACAACTCTAGGAAAGCTTCAAGTATATTTATAGAGGGTGGTCCACAGAACATCGTTCCATAATCTGGTGTGAACCGTAGAAAAGACAGCAATGTCTCGACGAAGACAGGAACGAAAAGAAGTGGAAAAGCCCTCAATTCTCTGTTGACTTTTGACCCAGGACGAAAAATTTCCACTTCTAAACTGCTTCACGCAGTTCTACGCTTCTGATACTTTGTGTCAATTCCACTTGTGACGTGTGAGATGCCAGAAGGAACGGAAATCCATTTTTGTCGGCTCACCCTGTAGCTAAGTTCCTACACCCTGCGATACTTCTGTCTTCTGCCTCTGGTAGAATTGAATCAGTCTGTGCAGGGTTGGGCCCAACCCATGGGGCTAAAGGCCAAGAAGACACTGACGAAATGAAGGGAGAGCCACGGATGGACTTCTCATTTATAATAACGGGGACTTTCTCCATGGGTTCATTGCATCTGCCTGCCCGTGATGGCATTTCTCATATAGGGCAGCGCCCAGCATAACCACCCTTCACCCTCACCTCCGATTCGACATGACCTGCTATAATAGTGCACACTGCTTAGTAATTAAGCTTTCTTCAACGGCACAAGGGAAACAACACTGTTCGGAACATCAGTTTTAGGTCACGTCTTAGACACAGTCGATATGTGACCATTTTTCCGGTCAACATTGTTGACATTTGATATTTCTCAACTGAAAACACCTTTGTCAGAATGGATTATAGAGTTAGGTTAAGTGGACTCCCCACAAGCTACATCTTTTTTTGAAGAACGGGCAAGTTCGTGCGTGTGAGGTCCTGAACAACCAGTTCTACCACTAGTTGTCCTTGGAAGATCCTTCATCTCCCGAAATTTCTAGTAGCAGGTGCGGCATCTGAAGCATTTTTGGCTTTCCAATAGGCCAATAAGATGTCCACTTCCTTCCGAACAAGCACAGGCACATTTATCGGGTGCATTCGGCCATCAAGACGAGGGTGAGGGAAAGGCCTTGACCAGAGGGTGAAGTCGAGGTACGGGACCGCAATAGAGACCTCGTCAGCGTGCACCACAAGTAGGGAGACACTCCAGAAGGTCATGAACAGGTCGAAATTCTCAAGTCCTCATTGGACTTTTTCAAATATTCCGGCTTGGAGCCCGGAATGCACAGTACCCCATTAATGTGTCGAGTACACGTATGTCAAAACGGATGACATGGAAGCACCACGAGCAGGGGATAAAGTGAATATGTATCTGTTCTGTGTTCAGGTAGGTCAAAACGTTGAACGAGGCTCTGATGAAATGTTGTGTATAAAACTCTATAATTAAGAAATTGTCACTCAGTGCCTTGGATGAGAAGTGACATTGACAGGATGACAGTTTCAATCATGATACAATGGACTCTCTTTATAAGGTCAAGGTCCCGTTATAAGGTCCAATTGCACATTTTCTTCCCAATCAAAATATCGCCATTGCGGGAATGTATATATTCATATGCATGATCATATTTGCGTATCAGGTAATGACTCTTCCGCTGTCAGGCTCCTTGAGTTCAGCAAAAGCTTGCGTGAAACAGCACCAAAGAACCCCGCTATACAGTAGGAAATCTTACATAGCCTGTGAAATAAACATCGGGGTGGGTGGGTTATTTTTGGCCCACCCTGTATGTGTACCCAGAGGGGTAGGTTAAAGAAGAGACTGCAAACACATTATAGACTTCAGTCAGCTGCATCACTTTGACAAAGACGTGGGAAAAAGTCTGAACAACAATCTGAAGCTCTGGACAGAGGCTTTGGGCATGAATTAAAAAAGACCTTAACAATGGTTCTAGCTTTTAGGGTTTTGATATAGGACTAAAAATCTTCGTCACCCTTTAAAGCAGGAATCACCCGGAGCCATACAAAATCATGCTGCGGAAGTACAAGTGATTGCGAGAGCTTTCAAATGGTCATTTTGGATGCTATGCATTGGAGATCCCAGATCAAGTAATATCGGATCAAGGTTCAGTCAGGGCTATGGGGGTTGAAATGGACCCACTTGGGACATGCATCAGGGTTTGGTGGGACTCCTCTCAGGGTTTCAATTAGGTAGGACAATTAGTCTGAAAGAAATTAATACATACCAGCTCTATGTCAGCCTGTGAAACATACGGAATGACGAATATTCCACAGTCCATTCAGGCAACACGACCCAGCAAGCTGACAGAGGTGCAGACTATAAAACTTGGGGTTTCTCACAAATTTTCAGGAAAATGTGACTCTGCCCTGATCAAAAGGAACATCCATGCATCCTTGCAATACTGTGCATACCTTCAATCTTTCCACAACATAAACTTTGCTCTTCAAGATGTCATTCAACAAGCTTACAAACAGTTTTGCGACAAAATAAAGCAAAATGGTCAAAGTTCAGTTGAAGTTCACCTACGTCAGTCTTGGTCTGTACCTTTAATGATTGTTCAAGTCTGAAATAAAAAGTACCAAGAATAATTTTATCCATAACCTTACTTATGGTACAATGATGTTTTTTCACTCACGCTGCATTTATGGTACTTCCTTTTTATGCAGCGTTCAACCACAGAACTCACTTTTAGTCTCAATCTTCCAACTGTGCTACATTTATGGTGCATCTTGTTTATGTGAGGAGAACCCTCTTGATCAGACAACACTGTACTGCCTGCATTGCGCAGCATAGTGCAGGCATGATACTAGAGTCCAGTCTGAACTGCACCACCCGTTTTTGGCTTAATACGATCACTTTATGCGTATGGATGCATCAATTCTGATATCTTAGAAGAGAGAAGTGCTGACATTATTTTGCACGCAGTTCTTTATACGCTGTTAATACGTCATAGCTTTACGCACTTCAGGTATTGAGTACACACACGTTCGAACTTGTTTAGTTATTAGAAAATCTAGCTGTTTAGCAATGAAACATTTAATGTAGTGCCTTGTACAGACCCAAAGACGCCCTCCTATTGATGCTCAAGCCCTGCTAAAGTAATCATCGGTCATTGGCATCTCCAGAAGAGATAAAAGGCATTCGTGGGGCACGTGGAGATCATGCGCAAGTCACACAACCATGGCCTACTTCCTAAGATCAAATTTGTGTGTCTAACCAAGTCTTCATCCGTATGTCCGCACACGTGAAGGAGGAACTTCTCCTCAGGCAATATTTGTCTACAATCTCGCTGAGAGGTCTTGTCTTAAGACTCGCGTAGGCTATTCTTTTCTTTCTGTGCGAGGCCAGTCGGTTCAAGGCTTGAACTTAAAAACTTCTAGTGCAGCCTTCTGTTATGCTCAAACTTGCATCGGTTTCATGACTCGAGCAGGATTTCTTGTACTCCGAAGTATCGTCATGGTTACTACAAAATTTTGGGTGCTAGTAGAAATGAGCGAGGCTTAGTGCATAAGAGAGGTAGGATCAACAAAAAAGGGGTCACTGATGATAGCCATTGATATCACTAACCCAGCGTTAGATACTTTTTACTAGCACACACTCGCTCTCCCCCCATATAGTCAGCATGAGCACTACTCGTCACAGACTTATTAGTATTGCATTCCCGCCTCCTCCTGTGTCTCAGTTGAGAACTTCTTATCTCCCCTCGTCTTCTTTGTCCTGTCACCTGGAACTCGCGCCTTCCTCAGCAACGAAGGTCACGGAGTTGCGCAACGGGGGCCGTGGTAAAAAGTCCAGCTGCTTCTTCTTGTTCTACCTCCTCTTCAGCGTTGTGCTCGACTGATGTACCGACCTCCGGGCATTGGACTGGGTGTGGGGTAAGGGGCTTCTCTCGTAGGAGTCATACTTGGTTGCTCATGCAACTTGAATTGGGACAGAGTGGACAGCATTTGACTCGGCAAGGACTTCATCACCCTGAAGGGTAGTGAAGGTTCAGAAATTGAGGGGGAGGACCAGTCTTCATGTTGGGCTCACATACGTCACTGCCTGGCTCAACAAAGATTTATATCAACAAACCTTTTACCTTAGAAACGATGACAGTCACAAATCCCAAGCCCTTATATTGTGCTGTGCAAATTCAGTCTCAACTGATCTAAGGGACTCTCTACAGTAGGGATTGGTGTGAGCCGCAAATATTTGAAGGACTCCAAGGTTGGAGTGTTGTGGACGAAAGTTAGACGAATTTGGAGGATAATATAGATTTTTTATTTAGACTGACCGACAAGGATATTGCACGTGGTGATCTTAGACGCCAAAGTCCGGTTGACTGCTTGCCAAATGGGCTTTGATGAGTACATGTTCATAAGTGGTGTGTTAAGTAGGGATTAACTAGGATTACACGGAAGGCGGGAAACTCCTGTTCATATCCCTAACGTGCAAACTGAAATATTTTAGACTGAACAATTTCTTTCTCATAAAAGTGGTAGCAGGACTCTTGGTTTACAAGTTTTTATAAAACCTTTTTTGTGAGACCGCAAACCCCAATATGAGCATGTATGAACTCTTGCAGAGAATCCTGTATCGTGCTGTGATTGATCAGGGTGACGTCCAATATGGGGCAAAATGTTGCTATCAGCAGGAAGAAATGGAACTATCAATATGTGCAAAAATCAACGCACTCAGATATCGATACGTGCAAAAATCCATCAGAGCAGGAAGGCAAAGGTTGCATCAAGTTGTCAGTGCATGCAGCTTGACTTCTTGGTGTCCCCAGTGGCCTCGTTCAGCTGCCACATCTCACTTACTGTGTTTCTGTGGACACTGAATTGCTTTGAAATCTCCTTCGAGGACTCACCTTGGGGTCAAGGGCCACCAAAGAGTCACCAAGGGGTCAAAATGCAGATGCAGATTCAGGTTCAGATTGTGGCTTTGTCCGTCGTCTTGCAACAAAATTATGTTGTCAGAACTCATGAGGCTTCACGCTATCACTTTCATCGTCAAACAGGCTCAGTGCCACATATTTAAGCACATCTTTGAGATTAACAATACAGAGCTTCCCCCGCACACCTAGCACATTTCTTGAACAATGTCGGTATGATGCAGGTTGGGAGAGGCTGTGGCAAATTCACCTATGTTCTGCGCGGTCCCCTGTGCTTAGTGTCTCCGCCACCTACCTGGGTTCTGCCAAATTGAGAATAGGAGGAGTTGCCAGTCCAAGCTGCTCAATGCAATAAGTGAACCAAATGTGCTAAAAGCGCGGTGTCCACAAGGACTCTTCACTACAACAAAAGTTCAGGTCAAAGCGCTACCTGCACAGCTGTGGTCTGTCTTTCTGTATGGCCTCCATGCGCGGTTGAACCGTCGGACTGATCTTGATATGAAGGTTCTTCGCTACGCACAAACGGTCATACGGTATGAGGGCAAACTTTGGGTAAGGGATGCCCCGAAAGGTGCTAATTATTTGCAAGTTGAATTGGCAGGCAGGTCCCTCCCTACCAAGGAAAGCTCGACTTTGGGTAGGAGGTTCCCCCAAAGGGTGCCCATTTAGTGTCCAGAAGTTGAAGTTGCCATGTCGACATCCAGCCGAAACACTGTGTTCTGCATGCACTGAATGTTCAGCTCGAAGTTACCGTGACCACAAATACAGAAAAAAACTGCCAAAATGCACTGTTCTGCTTCTTGAACGTTCTTGCAAAGCTTTTCAAACACCCACCATGGCGTTTGTATTTGTCATGAACTTCACGAAGAGCTCAAGAGGCCTTGATGCCTGTGTCACAAGGCCTTGATGCCTGTGCCACAAGGCTTTCATACAAGTCCCCCTGCATACAATAGCACGAAACTGCAAAAAAAAACATAAAATTGCTTATAGTTTTCCTGATATTTCGTGAAATTTTAGGAGCAGATTTGGGAATAACTTCCCAAAAAGAATGAAAGGTCACAAGCTGATTCCATGATAGAGGTTGCACTGTATTGCCACTTACGCTATTACAGTACTTTACTACGGTACTTATACTTCTACAGTAGAACCTCTCCGAAAATAGTACCGCCCTGTAAGAATTATTTTTATGAAGGCTCGGCTGCAGCACAGAATCAAGGTTTCTGCTCATTCGGTGCACGATTGCCATAAAGTCTCTACTTTTGCCTGGCCCCAGTGTTAGAAAGATTCTAATGCTTTTGTGTGTCCTTTTAGATCACTTTCACTGAAAAGCACCAGCAACTAAGGCGAGGGTGGCCAGCAAGAAAAAGCGAGGAAAACTGTCTAGATTGAAGTACGTAAAAGACTTATAAGGAGTTCTACTCCTCGTACGTGGCACACCTTCATTGTGCTATGGTACACCTCTTCAACAAACAAACTTATAAGGAGTTATTTCTTTAATTCCTCTTCGACAGAACTTTCAACTAATGTTCAATGTAATTTCAAATAATGTAAGATACCTAAGGCAAATCCGGCTCATTCAAATCCACTCCAAACTTCTATTCAACGGCCAATTGCTCTAAAACCATCTTTTTAGGCGCACAACTTTTTGGTGAGCCCAGCTCTGTATTCTGACTTCTTACTTGTATTTTCTTTGACTGTCATGAAGTGGCAACAACTCAGCTCGTGACTACCATCAACCTTGAGAGTCTTGGTTGCAGTATCAGACCAAAAATCTTCACTAAGTCAAGTAAAACAACTGTTCAGGTATGGGGCATCCGCAACAAACTGCCCTAGTGTAACTTATTTTCTTCCCTTTTCTCTATAATGACAAACCAGGAATCTTTTGTCAGAAAGGCCAGGTTGAGCAGTACCTGCCATACAACATTTACTAATTTGTATCAAAATACGAACATTGTAAACGTGTACCGAACGTTGCGATGCGCTGGGAGCATTGGATGAGTTAGTGTGTATATTCCTTGGAACTTGTGTTTACAGCACGATTATCGGAATGTTTCCCGGCTGTTTAAGCTCTGAAGGGACATATTTTCGCAAAATATGTCCCTAATGGGCGCATTCATATGGACAATTTCACTGGAACGTCCGCGACAAGTTCTACTTTTGCGTGGACGGCGCCGTCATACGGAAAGTCTGTCCCGAGATCCCCATCTTATACTTGAGCAAGGTTAATACAAAGTTATGTTCAATTACTCATGCAATGCACAATGCAAGGATGGTTAACATGGCATGCAGGGGGTGTTTTAGTTGGCTTGACTATTACAGTCATCACATAGCTGCACTACCCGTGCACGTGATCAAGTGAAGTATAAATCAATTGAAAGTAAACTTAATACCAAGTACACCCTGTACACGTCTAGGCACTTGGCACGCTTATGCGTGGATTGCCCATTGCACCTTCGTACTACATGGCATTTGTACCGTATAAGCTAGTGTTGTGTACCCCTCGTACTGCACAAACTATTGAAATGAATGCATGGTCTCATTGTCATGTGCATTCTGCGCGTGTGCACAAGACCTACGTTTGTTGGTGCGGCATAAATATGAGACAAGAGTCACTCAGGAGGTCAGTCGCCAGATTTAACTCTTTTTAGAAGCACTCTATTAGGCCAACACGTTGTATAAAATAATAGCGTTAAATAATCAATCGTTGTCCATCATTGGCCAATGCTTGAACCATGACATAAACATTAGCTATCGAGCCATATGATGTCACTTGGTGGTGCTAATAAAGGTCCCAAGTTCGCATTGGAGAGAGTAAATGATCACTGTATAGTGATCGACCGACTCCACCCCTTGTAGGCTTGGCCACTCATGCTGACTTGTTTCTGTTCTCATTTTAGAAATTATGCTAGACAAGCTCGACTTTGGAGCCCGTTCCATCCCTAATTTATTGATGTCAAGCCAGATACGTTAGCCTCACCAGTGGAACAGATCTGTTTAGCACCTTTTTACTCAAGGTGTACCGAACTGGATCTTTGCGCAGCTCTTCAGCACATAAAACATCTCAATAGCAAGTGTGTCTGCACATGCCATTGAGTCAGGTGTCACATGCACCTGATAAAAATATTCTGCTCTCCTTGGTACTTTACTACTGCCTGTTGGCATAATGGTTATTGTCTGCAGGGTCCTCCCAATCACCTTCACACACAGAAAACTTGGCTTATTTCTTCTGGCATGAAGTTTAAATTTTCCAGACAGAGAAATAATATTCAGCCAAGCCCTTCCGGAACGTTTTACTCTATATGACCTCCATTTGCACACATTACAGACTCTGGACGCCTATGAAAGGAGACATCAAGTGCGCGCCTCGCCGGAGGCGCGCACCTGATCCTCGTGAATGGCTTTCCACTCCTTCACCAGGGTGACCCCGGAGTAACCTAACTGGGTTGGTTTTTTTGGTGGCAGTTTTTTTCACTACAAACATTTTGTTCACTCTACTCCTTAAGGGGAGGCCAGAGTTGCTTACACACTGTTGACAAAGTTCATGAATGGGTTGGCCTCAGTGGCTAAGATAATTTGGAGCTTCCGCACAATACAGGATGTTTATCTACTGCACATTTCAGTAATAACTCGGTAAAAGATCGGGTAACAGAACGAAAGGCTCAATAATAATTTCTGTTTAAGGAGCGTCATGCCGAGCAATTCTCCTCCTCTCTACGAGGACGATCCTGTCTTTGCCTTGGACTTGCAGCCGCTGCCGCAGACTTACCTGGGATTCTACAAGGAGTGGAGGAAAATCAACCCCGGGAATCAGGTATAATGACGTCATTAATGCACGTAATTGTCTTCTGATGGCGTCTAGTCTCTCTCGCTCAAGGGCCCCATCGCTTTCCTACGCGAAAAGATGCGTTTCGGTGAGGAGATTCGCAGGGCCCAGATCCTCTCCTACGCCTACGACTCGCACCACATCAACAGGAGCGCCTACCACACCACGCTCATCCTACTGGGCGAGACAGGTATGGCGTCCTCGGTGCTGCATACAATATATTGGTATCATAATCGAAGCCATGATGTTGGAACTGATCAAAATTTTGGGTGTAACAACGTAACTTGTTATTACCAGGTGTAAAATTACATCTCCGAGGCAGGATTTAAAGTCAAACCCAAATTTGATTTAAAATTTGTCGACTATAAAGGGCGGAACGTTTCCCAGAGACATTAAAAGTATTATTACCAGTCAATATTTGAACTTCTTTCTTTTTAAATTCCCCTGGGTTGATATGACCTTGATCTGAGCAAAATCACAGGTAATTTTGTAATCTTCAATGTGGTTTTTGGTCTCTAAGTGAGGTTGCAATCTTGGTCTGATCCCGGAAAAAAAATTTGATGGTATGTCAATATTGTCACACCTACTGGATGCACAAAATGGCAAGCCTGAGCTAACTAAAATGAGATGTGTTAACTTCACCTCACCTAAAACTAACCAGTCGTAAACTAACATAACCTTTATGCTAGGATGCAAATGAGTACAATAATGCCTTCTTTTTGCCTTTCATATAAATGACGCAACATAAGTAATACATGCATAATATTTGCGTTTGATTAAATGTACATACTGAATGTACAAAATGATCATTGGTGTGTCGGCACCTGCCCACAGGTGTGGGCAAATCCTCCACGGCGAACCACCTGTTTGGTGCCAACGTGGCCATCACTTCAGCTACCAAGTCCGAGACGCGCAGCACCACTGAGTTTGTCCTTAGGGAGGACGACGTGGAACTGGGGGTGAAGGACCTGTCCTTGGGAGTCATCGACACGCCAGGCAAGGTTCACTCAGCACATATACGTACATACACAGCACCTGCGAATGTTCTGACTGACGCCACATTGTCAGGCTTCGGTGACACGGAGGGCATGGAGCAGGACGCGTGCAATCTGGCCTGTATCCACGACATGCTGAGACACCACAAGCCCTTGCAGAGCCTCAGCGACAAGAACGAGAACAAGCTCTTCCCCAACGTCATCCTGCTCCTCGCCAAGGCCACCGAGAAGCGATTTGAGGGACAAAACTCAACCTTTTCCAAAGCGCTCATGGCCATCAAGTAGTGTAGCTCTCTTAAAAGTCTTTGCCATAAAGCACTACAAAAATGTCCCGCAGGGAGATGAAGATCGTGGACACAAAGAGGAACAACGTCCTCGTGGTTCTAACCAACGTCATGAGTTTTGGCAATCCGAGGAATGCAAAGAAGTGGCACAATCAACTGAGGACCAAGTCCAAGAAGCTGCAAAATATGGGTGAGTGAAATGCATGTACAGGGTGGACGAAATTCCAGCCTTGGTAAGTTGTTTCGGAGAATTTCGCACCAAAACCATGAATTTCTCCTTTTTCCTTCGCTTTTGAGTATGTTTGCGGAGCTGCGCATAACACAGTCTGAGCAGATATTTTTCAAAACGTTCTTCAGCAGATTTAGCAAGTTTTTGAGTCTGTTTTTTATACCTATTGCAGTCGAAAAGACATTAGAGGTGAGCCCTCAAGTAGTGTGCGTGGAGAATCACTACTACGGCCTCGCCTCCAGTTCAAACTACACAAGTTTCTCTGCACCATACAGTCCCCGTCAACAATATAACAGCGCCAGCGACAGCGGCACTTTGTCCTCCAGCGAGGATGACGAGGACGAGGAGGGCCACGCCCTCGAGACGGACGGCGAGTGGACCCTGTTGCCAGATGGAACCAAACAGGTACAAGCACACACGGTGATTCAACTTGTCCCAGTCTGTGTTATGTTTTACCGCCACCCAGATTTTCAACCTGTACAAGGGGATCGCTGACATGCTCAAGACCAACGGCGACAACTTGGGCCTGCACACCATTAACACGTTGTTCAGGTCACTAGGCAGACACGAAATAAATGCATGTCCACTGACTTAGTGCATGTAGGAACCGCTACGATGGACCTGTCGAGGTTTCCGTGGACTGTCCAGCCTTGGACGCCAAGACCCAGCGCCATCAGTTTGGGGAGACCGAGGAAAAGATGCTCACCTTGCTCAAGAAGAACTATGGACTCACAGACAAAGAAGGTCAGTGCTGCAGAGGGGGACTTTTCACTCATAATGTGGAGTACGTCTAAGCACATATAAGCGAACCTCAGGACTCCCAATCCTGTGCCTGTGTCCAAGAATAATCCAACAGTGGATTATTCGAGTCAAATCCGATGTTTTTATCACGACAGAACCGCATGAGAACGAGATTCGCCCCAAGATCGACACTTGGATCCGTCTGAAGAAGTCCTCTGGCGAGCTGGACGAGATGGCGGCCATGGAGGCGTTCAGGTGCTGTCAAAAGTTTGCCCATTGAAAGTTGTCTGAATGAAAGAAACTTTGTTTGTCGACAGACTCAGCGTCATCATCCTATCGCAGTTGAAGATCACGAAGGAGGAGCAGCTGATTTCGCACTCCGTGGGAAGCATCAAACAAGTACTCACCTAGATACAGTTCAGGGAAAAAGTTGGCAGGAGCAACAGGATAAACAACTTTTCCTTCTAATAGAGTACGCTCTTCCTCACTACACTGAGCGGCAGTCAGAAAAGATCTTATTCGCAGCTTTGGCATGACAAATGACAGTTTATCATGCAAAAACTATAGCCTCCGAGGTCGAGTATTGAGCACTTATGACACACAGGGACACACATACAGTTGAAAAGTACTGCGGTGCAGTCCTCATTATGTTAAGTATCTTCAAGTACAAAAACCAGTACCTCACGAAAAATTAGCAAAACTTTATCAGCACTTTTCAAACAAGATTTATTCGCCGAAATTGCAGGACCATTACAAAAAATAGGATGAGATTGCAATTAAAATTTGAGGTACCTTAAGACCTCATTCTTTTCTGAAGTGTTCAAATTTTTGCGTGAGAATCTCTGACGAGTACTGTGACGTGCATTCGTACTGTGAACATCAAGAGTACTGACAGTCCAGGTACATTTTCCAAATTGTATTTTCATTACCCGTATGAACGTTTTTTGTACTACATTACAGTACTTTAAAAGTACTTGAACTGCGCTGCTCTAAATCCTTGGCATGAGTAGAGGGTTAAAAGACATTTAAACAAAGTTTGCTTCTTGTAACAAGCGTCTGCGAACGTTTGACCTCAACTGTACGTATGACGTCATTGTCCACTCTGTGTATGAAGGTAACGCTGTGCGTGGTCTCTTTAGAACATGCCTATACCGGAGAACCTGACCAGCCTGCACGTGCGCATGTTGTCCGAGATCTTCGGGGTGCGGGAGGAGAAGCGCCGCCCGCCCGTCGTCAGCTGCCTGGGCAGGGGGTACGACATCATCCACGACGAGATCAAGGCCAGGGACATCTTCGATCTGGGCCAAGAGTATGAAGATACGGTCTACGGGATTCAGGTAGGTAGAGGCCCTGCTTGATGGGCTAAACGTCATCGGCTCAGTCAGCTCTGAGGATGGAATCGGGCTGAGCCCGAGCCCAACCAGCCCGAAGTCTTCTTTGGGAGCCCGTTCCACCTCGAGCGCTCGAGTGGGCATATGAGTGCTCGGGAGGGAATCAATCTCACGTCATAAGCCCGAAAAGCCCGAAGCCCAACTTCTTTGAGCCCGTTTCATCCTTAGGGCGAACTGAGATGCGCAAATCGCCTCAACGACTGCACGGAACTTAGTACAGTAAAGAAGCCGGAAATTCGTCTTTCCTTGTCTTCTACACCTTCCTTGCAGCGTTTGCAACGCTGTTTTTGAACATTTATGCACAAGCGAAAAAAATGATCAGGTCAGAGCAGAAAGTGCACTTTTTTAAGATAAAAAAGTTATAAATTTTAATAAAAAGGAAAAAGTTTTGTTGTCAGGAGTGGGATTCGAACCCACGCCCTCAGAAGAGGACTGCGACCTGAACGCAGCGCCTTAGACCGCTCGGCCATCCTGACTGATATATTCTTCTCGAGTTAACTATTAGTTCTGACATACTGTTCTCACTCAAGGTGCCCGCTGCCGTCTCCCTTAACGTGGCTCGCAGGACCTCCACCTTCATGGAGGATTTCAACAACGAGGACGAGTACATCAAGAGGAGGCTCAGCGACCTGCAGGTGCTGCGTCACTTAGCAGTAGCATGGCCAAATAAACTTAATTTGCTTATTGTGTTCTAGAGATAAACAGAAAACAAGGCAAAATGAGCAAATACCCTGCAAAAAAGTAATAACTTGCACATTCATTGCGGCAGTACCAAATCCAAAAATCTGTAACATCGCAATATTTACATCAGACTTAACACGTAAAAGGAACAAAAAAGACTGATGAAATGTGCAATATATGCAGTAAATTTACGTCTAAACGGTGGAAAATGTGTAGCACGTGCTTTATAACATCACTTAAATGATGTTTTTTGAGAGACCGGCAAGGACGCACATGCACAATCACAGGTAGTCTGTTGTCTTTTATACTAGGTGTCCTTGGAGACTGTGGACACAAACATCTTTCACATGAAGAACCGCGGCGGCTTCACCAGGTCCACGAACTTCAGCGGGAGGTCCTCCATCCAGCAGTACTCGTACCTCCTAGAAAAGGTGTGAATTGGCATGCGCTCTCGCTGTGTCATCGTTTTGTGACTGTTCCAGCGTCTGTTCCAACTCACCCTGGCGGACTTGGAGGAGAAGAACCTGCTGGCATTCACGCAGAGCTTTCAGAAGTCGCTGAAGAGCGTGCCCTCTCATTATGACAAGTCAGACGTACGCGTGGTCAGAGACATACAGGACTTCTTCAACAACTGGGGCCAGTACGTCGTGGTGCAGGCCTACGCAGGGGGGTCCATGGAGATCCAGGTGAGGTTAGACGTGATCCGGTTCATGAGGACTCATGTAAGGTTGGAAGTGCTCAGTCCACGTCATGCTTGACCATGTTGCAGATGTCTGTTGTGCACAGAGAGGAGTCAGACGGCATCAGCAACCTCATCGCTGCACGCCTTAAGATCTCGGGCATGCTGCACTCGCTCGCAGCCTCTGGCCCAAAGGTTAAAGCGTCGGTTGAATCCTCGATGAACACCGAGGTCTGAACTATGCATGTTTCACAGGTGTCCTCGTCGCTGGGCCGCCAAAAAGGCCGCGAAGATACCGACAACGAAAAGTTCTTCATGGCCAGCTCTTCCGTCAACTGGAACGGCGGGGACACCGATTTCCAGGTGAAAAAGGAGTAAAACATCTCCGTGCCGACGCAGTGGTGCATGTGACACATTCAAGGTTCCGTCGCTCGAGAACATCAACGCAGATGTCCTGCACCAGTGGGAGCAGTCGCTGGCCATCAAGCCCTCTGTGCTGACCACGGACTTGACTCTGGTGCCGATCTACGAGCTGGTGGAGGATGAGGGCAAAAGGCTCACTCTCAGGTCAGCACTCGATGACCTGCTCAACGGGCAGCTCAGGGTGAACAGGTGAGACTTGTCCAGGGACATTAGTCCATATCAAGCACGTCTGACCAGACCGGCAACTCCTCTAGGGTCGACAGCCACTTGATAGACCTGTCAGAGCACAACAGCAACCTGCGCGAGTCCTTGGACGAGATCACGGCCAAGGTACAGCATGACGTCATGGAGAGGCATAGCGTCAAGACGAGACAGGCCGCGGTAGCAATGAGTAAACCACCATCAAGATGCATTCTCTTATGACCAGAGTATTTGAATACTAAAAATAAACTATTTATGTTATGTTTACATGGTAACTGTTGAAGCAGTCAGTGGGGTACTTTACACAGCATTAGCTGTTGTTGGGATAATGTTGACACGGTGTGCAGCCGTTGGCCCCGTACTGCCTGATCTGGGTGCAGTAGCCGAAGGCAGAGCAGTAGGGCTGGGCCCTCAGGACGCAGTCTTCATTGGTGCGACAGGAACCATACTCGTCTAGAACAAGAGACAAAGTGATTCTCCACCAGGCAGAAGAGGTAGTTCGAAAGTATGTACGAAGGGTCATTCATACTTTCCGAGAAAAAAAACTTCCGCACTACGTACAGAACAACGTGTATTACATGTCAAAAAGAAATCCCCGACAAAACAGACTGCTGCTAACCACCCTACAGACAAACGCTTTCGTAACGGCAACAATAAATATTAAAAATTTAGGCATTTCGCTCTGTGTCTGCTGCTTTTCTTCTCTTTCTCGCTATTAGTCACGGTCATGACCATGGACCGGTCATGAGTACACCTCCAGTATCCACCAGCCACTCAGAGCACAGCAACAGAGTCCTTTGACACGCCAGTCGGTACTACCCAGGCTAAGCTACCCAGCCCAGCCCAGCAGAGCAGAGCATAATGGACTCAGCTTGACTGAACCTAACATACGTACATGCCTGCATGACCTCCTCGTACCTGGATAATTTGACCTGCAGCAGGCAGTTGATGGCAGAGGATGTAGAGCCGGCGGCGGGTAGTACCCTTCTTGGCGCTCCTGTTGGTAGGTCGGGCGGTCCAGCTCTTGGTGGGCTTGACCACGAACCTGGACATCAAAGACACACAGGAGTACAAGGACGGAGATGAGCGGTGGAACCATTTCTGTCAGGTGGGATGGAAACACTCAGCAAGGCAAGGACTGAGACTGATGCTCGCACGTAGGCAGCAGAGTAGCTCAAGGCGCGGTTTTGCAAAAATTGACCTGGAAAGTGAACAATGCTAGCATTTTTGCCACCTTCCTCTAAAAGCCAGAGTCTCTCATGCTCTACGTGTGTGTCATTGACATGTTACCGCTGCCTCACTTGGTCTAGTTCCTGTTTTGAGACTGAGGTCACCTAGTTTTCCTTCAGCGGCAATCAAGATCTCGAATAACGCAAAGGCTTAGATCACTGGTGGGTATTATCATGATTCGCTCAGATTTCAATTTTCAGAAGAGTCACATCATAGTGATTTTTGATATAACAATTCTAGACTATCTTTACAGTAAACAGTACAAAAACATCTCTCAGTGTAATGATAACTTTCGAGCCAACCAGAGATATGGTAACGACAACATTCTGCTGAACGTGTTTTTGTTTCGAGGTGATTGTCGAATATCTTTTGAGCAGAAATTTTCATTCGAGCCAGCTCGATTTTCAATTTGCCGGCTGCGCTAGGTTCGACTTGCCAAAAAGTCGAATAACAGCCGTAAATCGTGGTCGAGGTCGGTACGCATTCTCGCAACCTTTCTTGCCTGACCTTCGAACACAAGCTCGAGGTAGGACGAGTCAAGCTTTGACTCAACTCGTCATCAAATGCTTTTGACTAGCGAGTGTTGGAGCTTGAGCTTTTCGAGTATTTCGAGTTGGCAGCACCGGTACAGCAGCATCGAGACGTGCAACCTCTGGATGGAATACACTTGTCCTGAAATGATGCTCTTTGAATACCATTTTAAGCATACAGTTTCGTCTTTAGTTTTGTTATAGCCAAGAACATGCGTTGGAAAACTGGCCAGGAAATGTGTTATTCACATCTAGAGTACATGGAGCATCCATCTTCTCACTTCGAATCGTCACCATTTTAGGTCAACTCAGAGATTCTACAAAATTTCGCTTAAAAAGAGTCTGACTGTCGAGCACAAGTGGAGACTGACTCGCCTCAAATAGTACTCGAATGTCAAGACCCCGACTGGAAAAAAGTTGACTCGACCCATCTCTAACACCAGCGTCAGTCTAAGTGCGCCAGAGGTCTGCACCAGCCGAGCTTGACTCGAGATTACTCGAGTAGAATCGAATTGTCTCGAGGCTTGAGCTCGAACGAACTGCAGCCGACGACAGGGGGTGGCAGAACGAACACCTACTGAGATTGTCCTTGATGCAGCTGAACCAGTTGTAAAGGCGGATCCATATTTTTCGCCAAGATGGCTGAAGGTTTGGAAGAGACGAAATGAGAGCCAACAACATTAACATCAACAGCAGGGACAAAACTGGGAAGAAGTAGAACGCTCATTCGAACACTCATTTGCTTGTTTGTTTGTTTGTTACTTAAAGTGATTTGTTAAAGCTCTTCCGCTGGGACGACTGCACCAAAACCTTACCAAATACCATATGAAACATAACGTGATGCACTAAAACTTTTTAAAGGAGAAACCGTCACTAGGCAATTTTACTTCTTCCCAGTTTTGTCCCTGTTGTTGACGTTAATGTTGTTGGCTCTCATTTCTCTGTTGCCTACCTAAAGAAGACAGCTTAGGGATCACCTCAATGTGGCCTGCGCCACATTGAGGTGATAAGTCAAAGAAAGTCAATAAAGATTGTCCACTCTTGTTTCAAAGAGTAATTTCTAAACTATAAATTGCAATTTTACAATCACACAGGCTTAAAAAAAGCTGCTGACAACCTTCCTCCATCTCCCTGCTAAGCACTCGTGCCCTGGACAGACCTTGTTGTCTGCACGAGTGGGATTGAGGACTGAAAAAAGTCCTTATTCTTTATCCAGGTTTCGTGTCGAGCATCCAGTTTCAACAATTTGAGTCTTTTGGCAGGAAATCAGCCCAAAGATGCTCATTTTTGGTGGAGGCAG
>JAAUXU010010428.1_pt1 | contig 62704 bp, 46 predicted proteins | sample 7278151 | NCBI WGS metagenome assembly JAAUXU01 (sample SAMN14350113, study PRJNA611818) | marine sediment metagenome | isolation source: surface marine sediment (1.8m) | place: French Polynesia: Moorea | collected 2018-08
CCCCCCCCCCCCCCCCCCCCCCCCCCCCCCCCCCCATCGTGGCTGAAGAGATGGTAGTGAAATACGTGATTTTAGGAAATGCTTCCAGAGGGTTTTTTTATGTTCACAGTCGAGGTGAGTAAATCTCTTCTTGAACAGGATCAGTTCACGTGTAGATCACAAATTTCCACAAACTGGCATTGGTCTTTATCAGACGAGGCACTGTTGGGTATGTAAAAGGACCGTCAACATTTACATTGGACTTGAAGATGCAGCATCTTTTGGGTCACATCTTTGTAGTCACACTTGTCATCAGAGATAACTGACAGTCGAGAGAAAACAGAAAATATTAGGTTTGACCAACACCTTAATCTCTTTGTGCTTGCTATTCGTTGCAAGACTGTAACTGAATCCATTCTAGTCAAACACAAAAATCAGTCTTCTGGTCTGCTCTCGTCTTGCTGTACTAACTACTAAAGCTGCCTAACGATACAGTTATGCCGTAGTAGGGTGCATAAGGCGCTTTAAAAAGGTTATTTTTTTCTTCAAAAATCGTTGAAATACGTCTTTTCTATTGGACATAAGATAGCAAACCTAAGATGTACTCAGACAGATTCCAAAGCTCTCGTTATTTCGTCAACCCCTGTAAGTAAGTTATACAGAAAATAGTACATACACAGAAGATATTCTATCAGTTATATAAAGCTAGAGGGCCGTATTTACGTCTGTGTGTCTGTCCGTCTGTCCAGCTTCTGCACGAGGACCGTGGTGAGCGCAAAGCGCGATCAGTCTAGAGGTGCGAGACACAGGGGTTGAGGTTGACGTTGAAATTGAGGGCGAAGGCGATGGCTCTGGTGATTCTCTGGTGTGTGGATGGCAAGCTCGGAGACGACCGGTCCAGGTGCGAGACACAGACAGCGCGTCACTTTTTTGCCACTCTTTCTACCTAGAGAAGTGGGTATTGCGTAGCGCTGGGACATATGCAAAGCTCAAGGGCCGTGTGTACGTCTGTGTGTCTGTCTATCTGTCATATTTTTCCAGCCACTGCACCGATCGTCACCAAACTTGGTCAGCACTTTTCATGCGCCATTGCATAGGGGGACTTAGATGTGCATATAGAGGCCGCTACAAGGGCAAGATTGAGGTCCAACGTGGCATTTACTGCATGAGTCAAGGATAGGTATGCCAAGAGGCAGCTAAGCCTTCAGGGACTAACTGTGCACCATCAGTACTTATCAATCTATGGTGACAGCAAGCTGGGGAGAAGAGGAGGGCGAAAAGAGTTGCCCCGCTGTGACCCGAAAATATCTCATACTGGCAACTTCACTACAAAATTTACGACGAATACTTTCAAAGAACAATGCAACTTGGCAACCCTGGAGCAGAGAGGAGGGGGTTGAGGTCCATCCAGATCAGCCAGGATCAAACACAGTGGATTAGGGTGCAGATAGCATGACCAACACGGAGTGCATGGTGAGCGCCAAGCGCATGGTGAGGGCGGAGCGCATGAACAGTGTGAAGTAGATGGACGGGGCATAAGACAGTCAGAACTAGCATTTGATAGAATTCTCCCGAGCAACGCAGGGTACGGCTTCACCTGGCAGTAAATTTGCAACCGAATGTAGGTGGATACATATTCGAAAGTCATGTGTTAGGTTTGACAGGCTGCGTCTCCCCAGTCGTGCGGAGTAGATCAGGGTACCATTAGGCTTCTGAGTTCTCAAAGTCACATTATCCGGGCAGGAAATTTGCAGCTGCTAAAAATTACGTTTTGTCCGAACTCGACAATTGTGATGTTGTCAGTTGTCCAACTCTTACCAATGATTTGTCCAAATGCACTTTGAAGTATGACATTTCTGGGCACGTAGATAGGTTTAAACACTTGTTTTTCCTCTTTTCAGTGTCACCTCAGAGCGACACAAGGCTGGGATGAAGTCAACAGCCCCCTTTTTATGCCTTGAATTTATCGCTGTGACAATTTGTGGAAACAAGTAATAACTTAAAGACATACAGGCACTTAAGAAAGAAGCGGCCAGGCTGGAAGCAACCATTTGCAACAACAGTTACGTTCCACTCGAATGTGGGACTTGAACAACTGAAGTTCTGCCAGCCAGTCGGGAGTACCCAGTGAATAGGCCCTGTGAGCCAGACCAGGCCTACTGAGACTTCTAATCTGGCTCGTGAAGACCCACCTTCCTTAAGTGCCACCACTTTGCAGGACCTATAAAAATTGGCATTTAACTTTTTGCCTGACCGCATCTTTGGCAGCAAATCTGCCAGTTTGGTCCTGTTTGCCTGACTGGAGGCAGCTGTTGCGGCTACACTTGAGGTCGGTGATGACTCGGAAAAACTGACTCGTCTTAAAAGTAACGATTGACATGTGTGTTTGCTACCGTTTATTCGATATCTGCCGAGGGAAGTTATCAGTTTACTACCAGATCTCTGATTACCAAGATGGCTGTCGAGTTTTAATCCGGGCTAAGGTTAGATTGGTCACGAGATTGGCTTACGGTCACAGTTGATTGACCGGAGATGCAAGTGAAAAGCGCCGGCAGAGGTGTGAGTGACGAACAAGAACTGCTCGTTCGAGTCCATCTCCACTTCAAGTTACCTGGCTTTTTCTGAATTGCCCAGTCATCTGGGTTCCTGAGGTGGGTCAGGTTTTGCGATGACAATGCAATCATAAACTTTTGAGTTGTATTTTCGAGTTAAGGAAAAATTTTGAGCTCCAATCTCGAGTTAAGGAAAAATTTTGAGCTTCAATTTCGAGTTAAGGAAAAAAACTTTTAATTTCAATGGGAAGTTTTTAACTGTTTCGTACATGACACAACTACCATAAGACACACACTGACTTTGTCAGTCTTACATGCTATATGTGTAGTCACTGTCTCAAGTGAAACATAGCACAACACAGCAGAACATAGAGAACATAGAATACCAGGTTTTTCTTTGTGCTGAGTACTTGATTTAGCTTTCTTTTCCTTTTTCTGCTGCTAAGAAAGTTGCAATTCGCCGGGAAAATGTTGCATCGAGTAGGAGGAACCTTGGACATGCAAACTTATCAGGGACAATTGCTGATGGGGTAATGAAACCAGAGCTGCCAAGTAATGTTTGTCTAGGAATAACTTCATGCGTTGTTGGAGCTGGAGAAGAGGTTGCCAAATCTATGGAGCGGGGACACTGCGTGATAGCCTTTTCAGCCCATTCTCACAGGTGATACATCTGTGAATCAGGTGCATCCTCCCGGTTTGCCAAATCTTCATGAAAAAACAATTTCTCTTTTGTCAAGTTTCAATCTTCTTCGAGTTCTCGGGAGAATGTTTGAAAAAATATCAATTTCGAGTCGCTCGATTGCAAACTCTAGTCCGGAATTAACAGAGTTCTTAAATTAACGGTGACATAAACAAAAATGTGCAGTGTGGTGTGAACTCTGTCCACAGAGACTTTGGAAACAATGAGCTGGGCCTGCCAGGGGAAATAGAGCCAGATTGGGCCCATCTGCTCTGCATCATCACATTGGAATGCTACTTCCTTCGCCGCATTAGCCAGAGGTGGGCCCTAATAGCAAATGGGGGTGGAGGGGTTCGGTTACGGTTCCTGAATGCCTCTGGGCACCATGGAAATTGTCACCTCAACATTTAGACCAGTGATTTCTGTTTTTAGACAAATTTCTGTCAACCGTGACTTGTGAAACTTAAGACCAGGAGTCATCGACAGCTTCCGTTTGTCTAACATGGAGGAAGCTTTTGGAGCCCCTCTTGACTTCTGCCGTTCACCTGTTTTAAAGACTAAACTTTATATACTTTTTTTTCTATTCACTTAATAAGTATGAAACTTTACGACGTAGTACATGTGGTATTTGCTTCGCTAAACGCTCATCCGAACTTAGCAATTCACTTGCCTGAGGCCTGGATATAAGCTGCAGGGCCACATACAGGAGGTTTCTTTTTTTTGTGTGTAGAGATCCACCCTTCGGGCTATGAGTTTCCCCACCAGTAGCATAAACTCTCCCTTCTAAAAAGGGGCCTTGTTTGAACCGATTTTCCTTGTTACACTAACTCTAGGCGCATGAGACTTCAGAGAAACCTTGGCTGTGCTACGCACATTAGATACACACATAGATACATTTACTTTATGTAGATATCATGTCTTTTCTCACCGTGGGTTTCTCAACTCACGCTCAAAGTTACAAAAGTAATCTTGGGACTGCGGTAGTTCCTGGATATAGTCATAACCCGGTTGCAGTCGACACTTTGTCCAGTCCCGATTATTCACTTCATAAAATGGAGGCATTTTTATCAGTTAAAGTCATCAAACTCTGCTTGCTGTCATCAAATTACCCGCAGAAAATTTAAATTGCCCACAATTTTTTTTAATTTTTGTGGGCACTTTAAATTTCGAGGACAGTGACTTGTCGGAAACTCTGCACACAAACATCATTTCGCTTATGTTCTGATATTTTCACTAAGGGAAGAATGCAGTAAAAAAATATGCTTTTGCACTGTAGTACACAATTGCAGTTCCATGGTCGTAAAAGTCTATTTTTTTTACTTTTATCTGTTGTAAGAATGTATCAGCTGCAGTCATCAAAACCTCGGATCCTGAGCTAATGACTGTGACCGGAGACTAATGACAATTAAGTTTGTTCACTTGCCAAATTCATAAAAAAACCACCCGTGTTTTGCGCGGCCAATATGCGTGAATTCCATTCATAGCGCGAATTCCATTGCATAGCACAATGGAAATTTTCAGATTTCTGAGGGAAAAGGTCAGACGGAAGCCGCTGACTTTGCCCTGAACCACAACATTGAACCAGCCCCACTTCCCAGACCTTGCACAGGTTCATTTCCCCCTCCCCCCTCTTTGGCTGAGCAGAGGCTCTGCTCAGCGCAAGTCAGGGCAATGCAGTCAAACCGGATCGGGAACGGGTCACTCAAATGCTCTGTCAATCTCAGCCGTTGTCTACTCATCATGGGTAACAAGATGGCACAAGTGTGAAGAGAATCTGTTGAAAAGTAAGCAAAATGTTAGTGATCTGAAAAAAAAACCCTGAATGCAAAGCAAAAAAGCTGCTCACTGTAGGTAATTATCATAGTGCAGTAGATAATGAAAAAATTCATTTCTAAATCAAGTTTTTAAGTTTCTTGCCTCAGGATTTCACCCAAGAGGAGGAACAAGTGTGTTTAAAAGTAGGCACTTTTGCTCATTTTGCTAACCAAAAAGGTCGTAAGCAATAGGCTAGGTTGAAAATTGGTATTCCCTGTGGGTGTCCGAAATTTGTAACTGCATGTGATATGAAGACTTCGTAGCCAAATGAAAATGAAAATTGTATACCCCAATGCATTAAAAGTTGCATAACGTTTTAAAAAAGGTGACAGGACCTACAGCAAAAATATAGAAAAGAACAGGAACGAAATAGAGCGTGTCAGCATTTTGATACGTGATTTTCACCCAACTTGGCAGCTTTTTACAGTCACAAATCTACTGTGACGGCAAATTTACTGCAGTACCATACTAAGTAAATTTCCAATCAAGTTGGGCAGAGGTTATCACAACTCTTTTTTAGGAGCTATTTGATTGCATGTTCATTATTTGTCCTCAGAGAACCACCCCCACCTCCCGACCCCGTCAGTGAATTTCCGATATTGACCCCTTTTCAACCGAGCCTAAGAAGCAATCATTCATTACAGACAAATTAGCTCTAACGTTGCCATGCAACTCAATTGCTTGATCATAGTTTATAAGCTTCTCACAGCGGAAAGCAAATGAAATTTTTCCTGCTTTCCATGAGGTGTGACAAAATACAGTGAACTGTCGATATAGTGAGCTCTCTTTTTGGCGGGAAAAGTTCACTGTCCCGGATGGTTGGTTCACGATATCAAGAAAGGAGAAACATCGGCTCACCACTGTGTCGAGAGCTATATCACTATATGGCGTATCGAAAGTCTTCTTATCATGCTTTATGTTGCTTATAAGATCCTAGTAATTAAGCATGTCGTATAAAGGCTATGTCGAAAGATTCGTACTTTCCGTGGGCATTCACCCATGCTTCATATGATTAGTGCAAAAAAAGTGCTTTACAGCCTAGCCTAGAAGCTGAGACTCTTGTTGGACAGAGTGAAATGCAACTTTTCTGAAGAACTTCTTCGTACTCCACGCCCCAAGTACGTTCAGTCAAATTCTCAAACTGATTCTTTTTAACCTAGCCTAGAACATGTAGCTTGCAACTACAGCTATAGAAAATGGGCAAAGCGCGCCATCTAGCGGCGACGTTTGGCATCACATCCCAAGATGAAGCCAAGTCGCCAAAGTTGAAAGGTTCTGGAGAAAGTTAAAAAAGTCTGTTCTTTTGCTGGACTTTTGGCTTCAGCTGGAGGACTTAGCTGGTGTCGCCCGGGGAAGACGCTTCAACGCCATGAACTCCACCAGCTCGTCCATCTTTGTCTACGCGCCAAGCAATGAAGCAAATTGTCAGGATGCAAAGCGTCCACCCCACAGAGGTGACACACTGCGCTGCACTCGTGGCCACGTCCTTAACGCTGTATTTGCAGTTGTACAAACGATACAACTTCTGTCTGAGGCGTAGTACGTTGGATGGAAATGTCGCTGGGAAACGCGCTGGGTACGCACACGACTACGACGACTACGACGACGACGACGGCGACGACGACGACGACGACGACGACGACGACGACGACGACGGCGTAGTACTGCTCGTTCGTCGGCGTTGAGTTTCAGGGCGAGGGCATAAAGTAGACAGAAACAGAGAAGAGAGCTTAGTGCAAAGTCGTCGTCGCTTCTTTCAAGCATAGCCGGAAGGGATCAAGAAAGGAGAGGGACAGAAAAAAAGGCGAATTTTGCGCAGTCTCAACTTTCCGACGACTTTGAAGTGGACAAGAAGTACTGAAAAGAAGGCACATCCGTACTTTTTTGGCCGGATAAAGCGATTAGAGAAATCAGAAAAGCTGTCAGTATCAAGTCTATCGCCAACTAATGCATCGCCCTTGCAGCATTTTCTCGCTGCCAAGTACTACGGTGCGGGCGTACTTACTGCTAGGCCTATTTTGCAAGAAAGGCCTACCTTAAGTCGGCGGTAGCCGCGACGGAAGCAGCAGCCACAGCAGCAACAGCTCGCTACCTCCGTTGCGCCGCCGCCAACGACGCCTGTTACCGTTTGTCTCTCCTTTCGTCCGTCCGTCCGCGCTGGGTAAGACGGCGACGACGACGAGGATGGCGACTGTGACGACGACGGCGGCGGCGACGAGGACGATGGCGACGACGACGACGACGACGACGACGACGACGACGACGACGACGACGACTTCGTTCTACACTCTTCTTGCTTGCTTTGCCAGCAGACGACAACAGGTTATGAGCGCTCAAGGTCGCCAGCAGTCCAAGGTGAAGCTGATTGCGAGCTAACATCAGCCTGTGCAGAATTAGACAGCACAAGAAGTCCAAAAAAGAAGAAGGAAGCAAGAGAAAGTTTGAGGCCCATGCATTTTTTCTGCAGGGCCGACTTCCTCTCTTAGTTGGAAGACACGCGTGATCGCATCTGCCTAGGGTGATCATGATGAAGTGAGCGAGAAGAAAGCATCTTGGAGAAGTCGTGTATCTCTCTCCTCACACGCCGGAATCGTGCGGCCTTTGCGGGTGCGCTCGATGTCACACACTTTGTCAAGATGGAAGGCGGAGAGCTGGGAAAAAGCAGAGAGAAGGGACATCTAGGGAAGAAGAAGTCCTCCACTTCCTCCTCCTCTTCTTCCACCAGTTCTAATTCGAGCAACGAACAATTGCCAACGCTCCTCATAACAAGAATTGGGCGACCGCGTCGATCAAGGCCAAGTTGCCGTCATGTGTGCCGCCAGTCTCCAGGCCTGTGAGGAAGGCCTGGCTGAAGACTTTGAAGCTTTAGAAGTGCAAAGAAGACCGCAACGTTCATTGTTAAATATTTTTCTTCGTCTTTCCTCCTCGTGATCCTTTCCGTCCGCGCTTTATCGGAAAAGACTAGAGAAAAGCTGCTCGAATACTTGCTGAAGACAACGGCCACGGCCACGTATGTACCGTGCTTCTCGTCCTCCTTCCCTTTGATCATGTTAGAGCCGCTGACCGCGTGAATGCTACTACAACGAACCTACTTCACGGCCTGAATACAGATTCACTTCAACCCTGCCCCCTAAAAAGAAAAGAATATGATTCATATTCCATTGCCATCATCGTGGTCTGCCTGCAATCGCCGCCGCCATCTCTGTGTCATTAACCCAGCTGAATTATCGTGAAATGCGCGCGCACACGCCAAGATGGGAGTTATGCGATTATCGTCGTGAACTCGCTTCTTCTGTTGTCCAGTAGTGTTCTCCTCGTGCTAGAGGGCGCAGTGTAAGAAGCAGAGGAACAAGAACAAGCCGAAGAAGTAGAGGAAGACCAATACCCCCACCGTCGTCGTCCAGAAAAACTTGCACGCAAAAAAGAGTTGGAAAACTCTCGCTGAGCTTCTAGAAAGCCTCAGACAACGTCGATATAACTTGGAGAGAGAGAGAGAGACTTTTGTGCGAACACAAATTGTACGTACGTTTATACAAACATAGAAGAGGCCCATTGATCGATCATGCCTGCTTATGACTGTTGCAATACAAGGTTAATTTGCGGGCAGAAATGCCTGTTTGCTACTCTTTATCTCGCTATTAAAGGGATAATGGAAGACAGAGGCAGCAGCATGAATGCGCTTTGGGCGGCTGTTTAACTCACAAGCGAAAACTGCGAAAAACGCGCAGAAGATAAGCAAATGTTTCACGCGAGCCAAGAAGCGAAAGGAGTGAAAGAAGTGACCTTCAGATCCTGCTGTTCTTGAACGTATCGTTTACAGTACGTGTGCGTACTGGTTGTTCCAGTATACAAGTGTCTATGTAGCGTTTTCGGAAGCTACAGTGCCAAAAACATGCCGCCCCATCACGGGACCGGGCTGGACAGCAGCCTCAGCAGCACCCGAGCCCAGCCGCCGCTGGTACGACTGCAATCATGTCCTCCGCCACCCACTGTGACGTGAAGCTCGAGGTGAAGCGCGAACAGCCCGACGCGGAAGGCATCGGGGGGTTCTCCTCCATAGTCCAGAACCTGGTCGACGGCCAATTCTGCTTGGGGGCGGAAAAGGCCCTTACCAGCATGAACATGGGCGGACCGCAACAGCAGCAGGCCATGGCGGCCTTCGGTAACAACAACATCCTAGTTGGCAACATGGAGGCCGGTAGTCTAATCAACGGCACCGGACACGTCGCCGCAGCGGCGGCAGCCATGGCGGCGTCTCAGCAGGCTGCCTTCCTCGGGCCCAAGATTTGGGACAAAACACTCGCCTTTGACGACGAGTTCAAGCTAGAGTACATGGATCTAGACGAATTTCTCACCGAGAACGACTTGCCCATTGAGGCGGTGCTGCAGGAGCAGCAGCACATCGAGGACGAGCAGCAGCAGCGGCAACCGGAGCAACGACTCATGCCTCAGTTGTTGCAGCAACCGTCTGGAGCTTCCTCGTCATTACAGCAACCACCACCTCCTCACATTCCTGTTCAGATGGTTTCTCCACAACTAAGTTCATCGATCTCTCCACCAGTGAGCTCATCCTCTCAAACAAACACTACGGACAGGTCGACTTCTTACTCATCCTCGTCGAACTCGAACTCGACTGTTGAGTTGTTCTCCCAGCAGCAACAACAGCAACAGCAGCAACAGCAGCAACAGCAGCAGCAGCAGCAACAACAACAACAACAGCTTCCTCAACAACAGCAAACAGACAAAGTTAGTGGCGGCAAGTCTTACAACGGGTCCTCATCGCCCTCTCCTTCCGCTGCCAATGGCGCCGGCACCGCTGCAGGCTTCGACGACAGCAACAAGGTGACCCCGTCGAATCTATACAACCCCTTCCATGATCTGGACAACTGCGTCCCTGGCGTCAGCAATCTGGCGGCCAATAAGTTCGTGGACGCGGCCGACCTGAAACCAGCTCCGGTGATCAGGAAGCGCAAGAAGCAGATGGTGTCAGAGGATTGCAAAGACGACAAGTACTGGGAGCGGCGGCGGAAGAACAACATGGCTGCCAAGAGGTCGCGCGATGCCAGGCGCGCCAAAGAAAATCAGATTGCCATCCGTGCCAGCTTCCTGGAGAAGGAGAACAAGGCGCTGGCGCAGGAGCTCAGTAAGGCCAGGGCGGAGAACCACCTTCTCAGAGAGAGACTGTGCAAGTACGAGGTGGTCTGAACGTGTTATCTCTGGATGACACGAGACTAAAACCTGTCTGTGGTTGTTCTCTGATATCCCATGTGCGTACTGCGGTGTAATCAACGATAAACATACGTGTACTGTGTATAGAAATGCTTCACTTCTTAAGCGGGTGAACCAACGAGTGATCGACCCGGCCATCAAACTTAAGTATAGCGATACTAAAGATGAAGCTGGAAGGCGAGAACAAACAAACACACACACACACACACACACTCACACACGCACTCACTCACACCAGGAGCAGATATCCTATGGTATAGCTACATAGATATTTTCTTACCTTATTGTCTTTCTCCCTGCCTATTTTGTCGTTTGGCTTATGGTGGATCATCATAAGTGGCTGTCCAAGTGTTATCGGAACGTTGTAATCGACATCACAGCCCATTGCGTTCTGGTGTGCAAGGTAATAAGTATTTTTGTTAAGCCCCAAGTCGGTCATTGTGAAACAGTCCCGAAAGAAATGTGATTTGCTCATTGACATACGCGCCCAACTCTCCTCGGAGGAGATGGGAGGGAGAATTTGAGCCTCACACTTGCGCTACGTGCAGACAGACCCTGTCACGGTCACAGACGTGTACATACGGTACAATTTTGATGTATTGCCAAATTTGGAGTGGATCAAGATTCGGTGGAGACTTTTGTTTGTTGCGTGCAAGAGAGAGAATTTTGTCCAGTTGAATCGATGTGATAAAGATTGGCTGTTCGTTGTATCAAAGTGCTACACTCACCTATGCACACATACACATACACACTTACCCACACACCCAAACACATACACACACACACACACACACACACACACACACACACACACGGTCAGGTCCCTACCGCAGAAGCTCATATTTCATGATAATGGACTGAGTCTAACTTACATGTATCCAACCTGTGTCAAAGTTTGTGTGTATAGGAATTCTTGTTACTGTACACCCTGTATTAAGATGATGTACTGCTGTGTACTTAAGTAGGCTCTGAAAAATGCCATGGTAAAATATATCCTACCAGACTAGATTATGCTAGTCAGACCTTTTCCTTACAGATATGCTAAGGTGTTCTCATAGAAACTTACCGGTCGTTTAAGCACAACCTTCATTTCTTCATCATATCATTTCTTCAATGTAAGCATTTTTGGCAAAGTGACGACGGTTGTAATTGGAGTGACTTCAATTCTGAGCAATGTTGCTGAAACGAACAACTACTTGACAGACCAAAAGGAACTACATCCAGACACTGTTAGAGACACCCTGAATCATGTCAACAAACTGACTCTCGACTTCATGGAAAAGAAGAGCATCCAGCTGCTGTCCCGTGCATTCCATTGACCTTTCATCTTGGTCCTGCTGACTTCTATTTCACTTTCCGCAGCTAAAGACCCAGCTTGATGGGTGCCGATTTGAGACTAAGTAAGAGCTGATCAGTGCCGTAAGAGAATGCTCACGCTGTCACAGAAAAGCTTCCTGCACAAAGTCAACATGAAGAAGGGAAGGTTGACCCAGTGCATTAAAATCAGGGGGGAAGTATTGAGAACTGACAGATCAAAAGTCTTTGATATCCCACTTCAAGTCAACAGCTCATGGGATCATTGAAGTCGATGCTTGAACAGCAGCCCTCATTTTTGTGCCGGTTCCTCAGGGGTCACAGCACCTGACTTTCTGTTGCACTTACATGGCTACGAGTGGCAACACTTCCACCGTCCAACACAAAAAAGACGTCCCTCCCTCTTCCGAGCCTGCAGCATGATTGATCATTTTTGTCATTAAACGTTCCTCAGCTGACGTAGAATTGAATCATGCCAACATTGAGAGGTTGGATCTGTACCGTGTAAGTAGGTATGACGTTTTTAACTGGATAGTAGAGTTACCGCGCTCGCCGCTGCCGATGTAGGAGGTTACGTTGGGTTGGCTGGTTACTATAGGTTAGCTCACTAACGTTAGGACAGGTCGTTTAGGTTAGGGTAAGTTGTCATACGATTGTCTCATTCGGTCACAGCATCGAATACGGTTGCAGTGACTTGCCAAGTGTGGACCGTATTTTTGTCACCTTGTGGCAGCGACAGTTTTCCAATTTCCATCTCAAGTTTCTTCCACTTGTTGGTTTTTTAAATCTTTCCACAATCACATGATGCTCGTACATTTTACAATGTACTTTGATGTGCAGTACAGCAGAGCAGAGCGCACAGTGGACCACAGCAGTGACGTACGCGTCTCAGGCCTGAACTGCCTATGGAACTGAGAGAGAGGAGTCTGGGAACCGTAAAAGTACGCAATAGGGAAGGACTGTCCTGTCTTGATGTGTGTACTATGCTTGTACTTCGTTATTGCTTCCCTGCTTCCTTCCGCCTTAAGTGTGCAGCACGTTCTACTCTGCATATTGCGCATGTTCATAGGAATGTGTGCAGAACGTCACCTGCACCGCGTTGAATCATAACCAGACCCTGGAGCAATATGTGAATTATTAAGGCCTGAGTTGTGGTTTTGTTTGCTTTTTTGGCCACATTCGTATACTAAAAAAGGCTGAATGTATATGACTGGGGCACTTTCCTAAACTCCTCTGTATGAGAACAACCAGCCTAATCATCGTCAGTTTGAAGGCAGAAGTGCTCATTGTACGTAGTTCTCCGTAAGTTGTGCTGCTCAGGGGATCATGCCTATCTGACAGGACATCTCTGATAGGGACCGTCCAGTGTCAACATATGGTACAAATGTCCGTAGTGGGAGCAAAGCTCGAACATGGCAACAAATCATAGCAGGAAAGTCAGGTTCACGCACTTTTCGTCTATCAACCTGTGTAACTGCCATTGCGCGCCCGCCGCTACGTCCAGCAGCACTTGGATAACAGCCTGATTCTAGAGCACATGTAAGTTGGTACAGAGATTGACAAAACTCACGTTCAACTTGTGACTGAGGTGCTGGCTTCGACGTAACGCGAGGTTGGCGAGTGACTCCCGGTTGACAAGTTGGCTGGCAAGCCAATTCTCCACGTGCCTCAGTCTAGCCGCCAACAGTGAAAAACCCAACTATTCAGGACTGACAACGCCACCGCCTGATTTGACACGGCTTCAAAATCCTTCCCTTTTCTTCCAGCTTCGGCAAGCGCATCGGCGGCGCCGCGCGGAGACACAATGAGTGCCTCATCCTCGAGCCGTCCGAGATGATCGTGATCGATTACGTCGACGGCCGCGCGCGCACCGAGCGCATCAGCGACTCGAGCGGAGACCGCTCCCCATCTCAGGTCGAGGTGACCGGCAGCAACGGTGGCAGCGGCGCAAACGCGGCAGCATCTGCGGCCATCCAGCACCAGACTTTCGTGGACTCGGATCACACAAATGGCTCCTCCGTGGACGAAACGCCACCTCCACCGCCTCCAAGAACCCATCTCCTGCACAGGTTTCACCATCAGCCGCCACCTCCACCTCCAATCAGTCACCTTACAAAGCCAGGTACCAACATACTTTAACTTGTCGCACACCTCACTCCAGTATTGGACCCTTTTTGCCCATTTTGGTAGATGATTTTTTTCAATCTTCAATCCAACTTACCAATTTTTTCTTCCTTTCTAGCGTTTCCTCCTCGTCCACGACATCATCATCACCCCCTCCACCACCAGCAACATGTCAACAGCTTCAAGTCCTCATTGCGCAGCTCGCACTCCTCCGACTCATCGTCTGCGTACTCAGGGTCAGACACGATGCAGAGCGCGCCTTCATCGGGATCCAACCAGGAGCCTCAAGAAGTCGACCTCTCAGGGCTCATGGAGTCCGTCGTTGACTCAGACGAAGAGGAAGATTTGTCGGAGACAAGGTAAGGTGACAACCAACCCTGGACTCTGGATCAGAGCCAACCTGAGTTTACGTTTGAGCGCAGCGTTAGTGTAACAAGAATCCGCCAGTGCCAACGGGCCCGACCTTAGTACCTAAGTCACTTTTTCTGCACTTACAGCCTCATCGTTCGGGATGCTGTCCGTGAGTGTCTGGAAAAGGATCCATCCGACCGAACAGAGGATGATGTGGACATCTTGCTAGAGTTCACGCAACACTTCAAAGCCTTCACCAACATGACCTTATCGGTCCGCCGCGCCCTAGTGGCCACCATGGTGTTTGCAGTGGTCGAGAAGGCCGGCACAGTCGTCATGACTCAAGGCGAGGAACTCGACAGCTGGTCCGTCATCATCAATGGTCATGTTGAAATCGTCGACGACGACGGAGACACTCGAGAATTACACCTGGGCGACTCCTTCGGCATCACGCCCACCATGGACAAGCTCTATCATCGCGGCGTCATGCGCACCAAGTGCGACGACTGCCAGTTTGTTTGCGTCACGCAGTCCGACTACTACCGTATTCTCCACCAGGGAGTAGAAAGCCAACGCCGTCATGAGAACGAGAACGGCGAGGTCGTGCTAGTCACCGAACATCGCAAGAGTGAGCAGAATGCTGCAGAGGGATATCATGTTGTGATCAGGGGTACTCCTGAGCGACTGATGGCGCAGCTAATGGAGGACAATTCTGACGCTGACCCAACGTTCATAGAGGACTTCTTGTTGACTTATCGCACATTCCTGGACTCTCCGACCCGAATCATGGAGCAGCTGCTCGACTGGTTCCGTCAGCCAGGCCTCCGCGACAAGGTGACGCGAGTGCTGCTGCTCTGGGTGAACAACCACTTCACCGATTTCGAGACTGACCCCGCCATGATGGAGCATCTGGAACGGTTTGAGGCGGCGCTCGAGGCGGAGAAGATGCAGGGTCAGCTCCGCATGCTTAACTTTGCTTGCGCAGCCAAGGCCAGGAAACGGACTGTCACATTGACGAGGCCTTCGAGGGATCAGCCTCTACAATTCTCAGTGGCAGGAGGCTACGAGCGTGGCGGCTGCGGCATCTTTGTGGCTCGTGTTGAGCGGGGTTCCAAGGCAGCGGAGATCGGACTGAAGCGCGGTGACCAGATTCTCGAGGTTAACGGGCAAAGTTTCGAGCACGTGACAAAACTGTCGAGAGCGCTTGAGATCCTACGAGGGGTCTGCCATCTCAGCATTACTGTTAAAAGCAACCTGCTGGCCTTCTCAGAAATGCTGCAAGCGCCGGATGACTTCAAGTCGTCGTCTTCGTTCTCCCGCACTCGTGGTAAGTCCGTCGGGGAGTCCTCCTCGTCCAGCATCCAAAGCGCTTACTCTGGCAGCGAGGGCATGCTGTCCTCGCTGGCTACCGGAGACTTTTCCTCCTCGCCGAGCGGCGGTACCAAGGACAAGGAAAAGCTGGGTCCGTCTACATCTAGCGGAAGCAACGGCGTCTCTAGCAGTGGTCTGGCACGTTCGCGCATCAACCGCGCCTTCAACAAACTGCTGCACAAGCCCAAGAGTCTCATCAGCGTGGACTCCGTGGACTCCTCATCTGACCATCAGCAATCGTTAAACCACAATAGCGGCTCTCCTGCAATGTGCAACGCGCTGTCGAATCCCGACCTGCTTCTCCGTAATGGAGCCAATGGCGAGTCCTATGAAGATCCCAAATCTGAGTTTCCTGAGCATGTGCTGAAGGTGTACAAGTCTGACCAGACCTTCAAGTACCTCCTGGTACACAAGGAGACGACGGCGCACGAGGTGGTCATGCTTTCTCTTCAAGAGTTTGGCATAACAGAGAGCAGCTCAAACTTCACCCTGTGCGAAGTTTCCGTGGCCGAGGGAGGTTTCGTCAAGCAACGGCGGCTACCGGATGCTCTCCAAAATCTGGCCGAGAGGATCGGCCTTGCCTCCAGATACTACATCAAAAATGTGCACTCATCTGATGCGCTGCTCCCGGACGACATGGCTGGAGATCTGACCAAGGACGCTAGCGTAAGCCTACTGCAACTGAATCCGGTGGAAGTGGCCACTCAACTTATGGTGGAGGACTTTACGATTTTCCGTCAAATCGAGGCTACCGAGTACGTGGATGACCTCTTCGAGCTGCCGTCTTCTCGGTACGGCACTCCCAGTCTCTCGCTTTTCTCGGAGTTGGTCAACAGGGAAATGATGTGGACCATATCAGAGGTGGTTGGTGAGCAAAATGCTGCCAAGCGGATGAGGATTGTCAAGCAGTTTATAAAGGTGGCCAGACAGTGCAAGGAAACGCAAAACTTCAACTCCATGTTTGCCATCATCTCTGGCTTGGGTCATGGTGCCGTGTCCAGGTAATGTATACAATGTGTACACTTATGTGCCTGCACTGCACAGTGTAGTGCATGGTTCCGGATGACATTCACGGAAATTGTCTCTAGGCTCAAGTCCAGCTGGGAGAAGTTGCCAACAAAATACCAGCGCATGTTCAGCGAGATGCAACAATTGATGGATCCAAGCCGCAACATGAGTCGTTACCGGAACCTGGTGAGTGGGGAGGACGTGCAGCCGCCCATCATACCTTTTTACCCGGTGGTGAAGAAGGACCTCACCTTCATCCACCTGGCCAACGACAGCAGAGTGGACAATCTAGTCAACTTCGAGAAGCTCCGAATGATCGCAAAAGAGGTGAGCATGACGTGCTATACCTTTACTTTTGCCGTGACACACTTACCTATTGTTGATGCAGGTTTGATAATGCCTAGAGCTGTTGCTAATTTGGGCAAAAGAGCGTGACACCGATCGGTGTGATCGAAGCGTACGACCGAGTAGCGATTGACGTTACCTGTTGTACAACAGTGATAGTGCTATTCGAGTCACGTACATCTGCTTTTCTCATACAAAAACAAAAAAAGGCGTCCAACGAGCAGTTCGGGTCATACACAATTCGATCCAGGCAACTATTTCTGCCTCCCTGAGACACAACGAAATCATGATCAGGCTATTCTGTTGGCGTTGGTTTGATAAAGTCCAGAAAACTTGGTACGCCTTTACCAGCAGGTGGAAGCCTCAAATCTTTTGCCTCGTTCGTCGCGTACACACACACGTTCGCAATGTGCGTCTTATGATCGTAGGTTCGGGTTTGTACTTTGGTATAATGTACAACTACGACGTCCAGTGCTATAGGCCAGGCGCACAGATTTATCATCAACCATCTTTTCCAGGTCCGCACCTTAACTAATATGTGCTCGGCTCCGCTCGATCTGTTTTCCATGCTCGAGCTGGGCGGTCAACAACCTTCCAACGCCATGGTGGCCATGAACCAGCTGACGGCAGGAGGTCAGTACTTGGCCACCGTGAACAGGAGACGCAAGAAGACGTCGGGAGTGCCTAATCCAAAGAGGATGTTTGAAGAGGTGAACAAAAAGAAGCTCATCGTCACAGTTTGAAATGGTGTTTGAAACTTGTCTCTTTTTAACAGGCCCAAATGGTTAGGCGAGTGAAAGCATACCTGAATAACATGAAGGTGATCACCGATGAAGAGAAGCTCCACCAGATGTCCTTGGAGTGCGAGCCTCTTCCGAGTGGACAGCACCACCAAGCCAATCAACAATCGGTGGGTTGTATGCGGCAGCATGATCCGACGCATTTTCTTTACGCGGACAATCTTGCAGATTCGAAAGCGTAATCCCAGCCCCACGCCGTCCGCCATGAGCAGCACCTCATCCGCATCACACAACTCCAACATCCTGGAAAAGCGGCAACAGCTACCGCAACAACACCAACAGCAGCTCAATACCGGAAATAAATTTGGTAATGACTTGCTTGTATTCTATGCGTCAAAGATTACCGACGTACGTATGGTACTACTTGTACTTTTAGGCGCCGCCAGTCCACATGCTGTGAAGAAACTACTTTCACTGAGCGAGCAGAGCAAGACTCGTCACAAACCTTCTTCATCTGCCTCGATTGGCTCCCCTCTAGTTTCGCAGAAGTCCAGGGACGCCATTAGTCTCAATAACTCCTCGGGCAGCAATGGAGAGTCCGTCAACAAGATGTCCCCAGCGGCTGGAAAGGTGGATCTGACGGCCGAGAGCAGTTCTGTTACGGTCACGGCAGGAAGAAAGAAGCAAAATGGTAACTTAGTATGCCACATTTTTTCTGCCTGAACCTGCTAAAAGACCTATTTGATTGCTTCCAGGATCTGTGACGTCTACTGACAGCGGGTTGGGTTTCTTTGCCGACCATGTCTCTCCCTCCTCCGCCTCTTCCACGAAGATGAACAAGTACAGCTGCCACCACGGCAATCGTGACCTCAACAACCATCATCACGGCAGTCACAATCACAGAAGTGAGCAAGAACGTCATTATCTGATTTATATTGACGATTGTCCATGACAAATACAAATCTTCTCCTAGGAAAAGTAAGGAGTAGCACTCCAGATCAGAATCCCCAGCTGGTGAAGCCGCATTCACTGCTACACAGCAACAACTTTGCGCGGATGTTGACGGCGTCCTCCAGACTGAACGCCATTCCGCCGCTGCCGCCGCCTAAGCAGAACAGCAGCGGCGGCGGGAGCAGGAACAAGTCCACCATCCCTACCTACTACGTCGCCGATCCGGAAGAAGAGGATGGTGAGGATATACAGCACGTGCGTCCTGGACGGGCACCAACTGGCGTAATTGCTACCTCTGCTCTTTTCTTTCAGACGATGAAACTCAAGTCTCCGCCGTGTGAACCGCGAAGTTTAAGTCACCTCCTCTGAAGTACAAACGTCGCATGTTAGTTGCTGCATTGATGAGCTCACTCGAATCATTGCTACCTGTGATTTTTTTTTACCTTACGATGTCGCTCATTGTCGCCCAAATGATAACAGGCGAGCAGAATCTCTGCTTGTGCTTTGCCACTGTAAAATCCTTGAAAGTATTGTTGTAACGACTGCTTCGCCGCTGTCTACCGTGTAGGCTGATTAGATCGACAGGATAGATTGTTTGCATATTTCAGAAATATATTCTATAGATTTCTATTAGAAGTATTCTAACGTAGTATACGCTGCCCCCAGTTGAGCACATGGTGAATTTCGCTTAGAACCTTTCACAGTCAGTTTTGTCGTACTGGGTGCAGACCTCGGTCGTCGTGTTCTCGGTGAACCCTAAAGCACTGGACAGACCCGCGCCGTCGATCAGGTTGCGCAGGTTGCAGTAGTTGGTGCCAAAGTCTAGGATGGCGTACCAAGTTCGAGAGGAAGAGAATCCCTGCAGAAGTACGTACGTTGTATGAATACCTGTCAGGTTCACTCATTGTCCTACCTTGAAGTGGCAGTGGGAGGTCTCCTCGGTCTCGCCCTTCAAGAAGGTGAACGTGAGCGAGTCGACGTAGCTGTGCTTTGGCGTGGTGTGCAAGGCCTTGATCTCTTCTTCCGTCAGGGAGACGAGCTGCAAACGTGCGAATTAGTTTTTAACGAAGTCGATTCATAGCTCTATTATTTGAGCACGAAAAAAGGTAAGATTCACATCAAATCAATGCAGTTCAATTTTCGTAGCGATCACAGAAACCGTAATCGAGCCAATTTTTTCAGTAAATCAATACAACAATAGCTACTACGTAGGCGCCAGTCCCCTAGAATGTTTGAGCCCATTTCGTTAAAAAAACATCGAAAACTTTGAAGAAATACGTAGCTTACATGTATTTTGGTGCGGTGCATTTTAGAGGTTGCCGCGCTTTTCAGCGCTGTAGCATCAAAATGAGCTGTCACAAAGTTGACCTTTACACAAACTTACCCTTCAAGGTCTCGATGACCGCCTCCACGTAGAAATTCAAAACCAACACGTTTCACTCATGAAATGCAGGCAACCAACTGTGATAAATACCAGGTGTGTACAATTATCGTCTGAGTTCATTTGTGTCTCGTTTATCAGGTTCACATTAAGGTTAGCTGAAAACAGCATAAAGTTCATTGGGTTCGGACACACATCAGCTGTCATCTGCGGTATGGAATGGCTTTGTAGTGCGAGTATAAAAAAGTTGCAGCAATGAGTCTCAGCTCTGGTAAAAAGTTTTAATGCCGGGTTTGGCAGATAATGTAGACAGACGAGGTTTGCGGAGAAATTTTTGTCACTAAAGTCACCTAATTCATCGGAATCAAGGCATTTTAGCTCATCGTTTTACTTCAAATACTAGCACAAAATTGGCATCTGCTCTCTGTGCACCATTCCAACATCTACCGTCATACACTAGCAGCCGCCAGATGAACGACAGCATCAAGAAGACCGGCGACACGAGCAGGAGCAATGCCACCTTCACGAGGCCATGGACAAGGCTTCGTTCATCGTAGAGAGCTCAAACTTGATATTTCATAGGGGAGTTAATAAAGAATCAATTCATCCTTGATAACCCCGAGTCCAACTTGAACCAGAACAAACCCGCTAGCATTTTCTGCAGGGGAAAAAAGTGCGCAACGATATACGACCGACCCGGATGAGACTCATCAAATGAGCGAGACTCACGTATGCGAGATCTGACTGTCCTTCTGCAGCAAGAACTACATGGGCAGCAACTTGTTGACTTGTTTTAGTTTTTCGTTTCTCGAGATAAGCAAGTACTTTTTCAGCGTATTCTGAGTCGTAGACATTGACCGCAACAAGATTGGCTTTCCATCGGTAGCAACGTCGCTTCATGTGACACTGTGAAGCTAATTTCTGTAGCAACTAATTCCGGCGCACCCGATACAATCTTACCTCGTACTTGCACTTCTGTCCGCAAGGCATGGATGGACAGGATTCGCTGACATTGGGACAGTTGTTGTGGGACCACGCGTCGATCTGGTCCACTAGCCGGGACCTCACAGAACCACAACTCTGGGAGATGTGCCTGGAAATGACCGGATAAAAAAAAACAGTTCTTATGAAGATCCGCGATCTCACCATTCGATCTTGCAAGATGCGTGCCAAGGATATGGCAGGGTTCGGGAGAGGAGCTGAAAGGCGCCCAGTAGGAGGCAACCGATCACTGCGACCAACATGATCCTTCCGTAGAACTTGTCAGGTCGACTTGGTCATTTGTCAGGGTTCTTTCTTCCCACCGGTGCGCTTGGCCAAGGGCCCACCTCTTGTCATGCCAGTTGTCAGCATCCGTTACATAAGCAAGGTCTAACACAACTGCTCCATGCTGCTGTCGGGGGGACTCGGCCAACCCCGTAGACAACACATAGACCGATCGAATTCCGCCTGGGCTGTCTGTCAGCTGCCGGAGTATTCTCGTAGGCCGGCAAGATCATCCTTACTGAAGCCTATGCTCGTACATATGTATGCAGATGTTTGCCAGGCCTATGGAAGACGAGGACGGTGGTCGGTCGATAAAAGACCCAGGACTGTCTACCAGTCTGGTAACGCCATGAGTTTTCTATGGTCATCTCCAGGGCCGCAGCGTCTCGATAGCTGTGGGCAGAGACAGAGCTATCGATTGGTTGAGGTTGCGTGCAGCACGTCGGGCGCTGACATGTCGTGGGTGCCAGCCAATTCTACTACTACAACAAGTAGTGCATTGCTGTAATGCATGAAAAAAGTGGCAATGATTGCTGCTAGGACGTTAAATTTGAAAGAGTGTGATGATAGCTGTAGCTCTTGTCACCTATCATTACTTCAAACTGATAATGATTTGAATGACTCGTTAGACTTATATGATTCTTGACTTTCCTATCTTTTTGAGGGTCGGTTTTTGCTGCAACTTGTTAATTTTGCCATGCAAGAGGAACCACAATCATGATGGATTTCGAGCTTGAGAGTTCAGGTGGAGTCGATTAAAAAAACATCAAGTGTTAGTCCCTTAGAGACGCGTCTTAAGTCTAAAAGCTCCAGACTTACTGAATTGGAGACAGTCCAATGGAGCCAGGAGAATGCCGCAATGAGCCTCACGGAGTTTTCCACGTGGATTCTGCTACTCAACAAGTGTAGCAAAGCCAACCTTTGGCCTCCGACTCAGCTTCGTCGTCAAAGGCCAGGGTCAAGGCTGTGGTTGAGGTCGGCTCCATCACTGAAATTTCTTATGCTCCGACGTGAGGTGGACTTGTTACTTACTTATTTGTCGTCCAAAAAGAGCCGTCTCAGTGGGGCTCAATCACCAAAAAAGTGATTAAATGAATAAGATATTGCAGCTCCCAAGCCAGGTTATCAGTACAATGACAAAAAATCACTTTGGCTGTGCTGCTGCAACTTGATCCAGTTGTTCCCGGGCAACACATGTGGGAACGTCTCATTAAAGCCTAAAAGTCCTTGCCACGCAGGCACATCATGTCTCATAGATATCAGCCCGTCGATCAAGTCGGCCGTGGCCTCCTCGTTCACGCCGTCGTCATTCATGGAGATCCTTCCGTCGATTCTCCAGACGCTAATGTCCACACTCACAACATGAGGAATACCTCAGAACCTGAGGCATCTCAAAAGCTGTTTAGGTTGTGTTTCTGTTTAGAAGCAGTTCTAAGTTAACAGCAGTTGCAGCTTGATTTGGTGACTATTATTCAATTGCTCGTACCATGATTGACAAGTTTTGCTTCAGTTTGTTTCTTGCTCTTACCCAAATTCTGCACATTTTTTACCCACTGCATGTGTCTCATGACACGCAAAGCAAACTTGGAGATATTCTGACCGAGATTTTTGGTAATCTTTGAAACTATAAAGAGCTGAGCATGATGGTTGTACAAGGTGGATTTTTAAGTTCTGGGGTCTTGAGACACCAAACAAAAAAGTCCCAGTTGGGCTCTGATGAAAGATAAGGTCCTCATTGAGAGTTGATACCAGAAGGCAGCAACATCCGACCTTGGGAACCCCAACTGGGACTCTCTTGGTTCACCTCAACCATTGCAGTGCGCAGTAACACACAGGAAATTAAGTATAACTATCATTACCTAATACATAGAAAGAGAAGCCTCAGTGATGTTCAACAAAGACAGTTTTTCATGGACCTTTCGAATCAGCACGATGGCGGCCATCGGCGTCCACGACGATGACGATGGAGAGCTTCTTCACTGTAGAAGCACAAGCAAATGTGCGCTCCTACCAATTGGACCTTTGGGTCATCTTTCATCAGAGCTCAAGTGGAAGTTCGAATCATGACTGCCAATTTCTTCTTTTGAAAAGAATCCTTCTCTTGCTCAGAGCCGATGCTCAGAGTTTTACATGTGTGGAAAGACGCATCAACTTTTCGGAATTCGCATCGAAAGAACTGTGCACTGTCGATTTTTTTTGCGAAAGAAACTTCAAAACTTTTAGAAAAAGCAAAAAGTCATAAAAATGAGTTAAGCAATATGATGTAAAACCACCATGAGCCATATTACAGCTGAATACAAAGACGTTTTGGTTTAATGATCATCATTTAGTCATGAGCAGTCCCAGAAATATGTGTTTTAATATGTGCATATCTTAATATATGTATGTATCTTGGGAAACTTTATTTTAAAATAATAAGAACTTCAAACACCAATTGTTTCATCCACGAGGATCCAGAAATCTGTATAAATTAAGCACACTAGCAAGTGGTGCCATCTCTCACCACTAGGTAGTTATATCATTTTTCTTGAAAGGAACTTCTTTAACCTAAATTTCACTCCAGATAATTTATATTTTCTTACCGAACTTCAAGTCGGTGGAAGACCTCCGATTTTCCTCATTGTGATGATGAAACACTGTAATTCTTTGTACTTATACACTTCTAATCTGGCAGAGGCTAATCAAGTACTTCCTGTGTGTGACACACAAGAAGAGACCAGAGCTAAGGCATTTTAACACATTTTTAAATGTTCAAGGATCCAATATGTCTGGCAGACCTGATTGTGTACAACACGGATTAAAATGCAGACCCGCAGAAAAGACTGTGTCTGTCATAGACATTTACCCAGAAGGCCAGACAGGCATCTCTGAAAACCCTGCAGTGATGTCCGCTTAGTGCTCCACACTTGGGCCCCCATCAAAATGACCCATCTAGCATGGGGTCCAGTAAACAGAGCAGAGAAAATCTAGTGTAGTTAGGAAAAGGGCTTTGAAAATTGCAGTTGTCAGGACAGTCCAGCTTGACATGCATCATCCAGAATCCACAGTTGTTGTATTCGACACCTGTATTTATGTTCCATGTACACAATGCGCCAGTCTATGCATATAAAATAAGCATTTTGTACGGGTTTTTTTGCCAATTTTGGGAAGGAAAATTTATGGAGACAGCGTAAGTCCTGTGGAAGCCCCACGTAAGGTGCGACGTAAAGGACGTGGTAAGAAGTACATCTTTTTATAGCAACTTTTAGAACTTTCTTTCTTCCCGTATCGTAAGCACATTTTTGACCAATTTTTCAACGCTATCCATAACTATAGCTATGCGCAGACGCGTCCTTGGCCAGTGCTTGCGGGAATCTTGCACGCTCGGCAGTTTTCAGGTGACTCCAGATGGCGACTTTCCTTCGAAGTGATGCCACAGGCCATGGACAACTCTACTCTGAGACCGGACGTAGTCACGCAATCCATCGACATGAGGCTCCATTAGTGCTGAAACGTAAACTCACTTCCTTTCAGACTCGCAATCCAGCCTCTAAATTCTAGCATACTAACTTACGTCAGCTTCTGTTTGTTTTGGTCGCTGCAGCTTTGTTAGCTGGTCCAGTGGCAGCTGTTGTGCCAAACGCCATGGCCAAGTCAGCGATGCATCTAACCAGCCCAGTTGCTGACGAGATGATGGCCGATGGGGTGTCCGTCCGAGCTGTCTGATGACGTCTCACTGAGTCACACGGTGATGTCACGTCCTGGGGTGGAGCGGTCCATGGACAGGCCAACTTGTCGGTGCAGTTGCGTTTCTGTTAGTACTTGGGCTTGCTCTCGTGCATGTGCGTATAGTTGCGCTCGTGCTTGTGCTTGCCCTCATAACCGTGCTGTTGCTCAGCGCTGGGGCTTGTGCTCGTGCCTTAGTTTGGCGTTGCCGTCGCTGTCACTGTTTTCAGCCTTGAAGAGTACAAAAGAAATGTGTCAGCTTCTGTCCACCCTTGGTTGAGTGCATCTACGTCATCCAGCTTGTCTGCGTCACCGCCAAGTTCAACTTGGTCCCTTGCCGCTGTCCACCTTCGTCGGCATCATCGGCTCTCCGCCGTTGGCCTTCCGTCTGTCAGTCAACCAGCGTGAACCAGCGTGTGTAAAAATGCGGCCTTCGTGGCCATGATATAAGTGATTGACAGCACTGGCCCTGAGGACGACAGATTCGTCTTCATGCAGAAGACCAGGGACGACGGTCGGCCGACTATGGCGCTTCCCTATCCTATCAAACCGGTGGCGGCGGCGCCAGCGCCGACAGATACGGCTCCTGGCGCGCCGCCCCCGCCGAGACAACAGATATCAACATCGTCACACCCACTACTTGATGGAGTGCCGTTCGTGCTTTCGGAAAGATGCGCCATTTTGGGGAAGAAGAAGAATCTCGAAGAGTTCATCAGAGAGGCCCAACAGCGGCTGGAGGCGGTTGAGCTGACACTAATCAGGGCAGACTTGGACTTTAGATTGGAGAAGAATGTGTTGAGTGAGGCTCAGAGCCTCCACCAGTGAAGAAGAGTCTTTGCTGGACGTTCGCTTTGTTGATCTCTGTACCTTATAATAAAGGCGTTGCAAGTGATGACTGTGATGCTGATCTTACACGGCTATTGGTTTTTTTTTTTTCATTTCAGTCCCCATCATGAAGGTGGTGATCTGCGGCGGCGGGATCGTGGGGGTCAGCATCGCCTACTATCTAACCAAGCTGGGGGAGAGCGACGTCACTTTGGTCGAGAGACACGAGATTGCCGGTCACGCTTCTGGCAAAGCCGGAGGATTCCTGGCCAAATCTTGGTGCAGTAGCAAACTGGGGCAACTGGCGAGAAAGAGCTTCGACTTGCATCAGGAGCTCGCCGACGAGCTGGGAACCGACGTCGGCTATCGCAGGCTATGCACTTTATCTGTGACCGCCCAAGAAACACTGCAGGATGCTTCTTCTCCTGAAGGCCTTCCGACCTGGTTGGACCACGGTAATGTGAAGACGTTCGACAACATCGGCAGCGAAGCAGATACTGCGCAAGTCCACCCGAAGCAGTTGGTCGAGGCTATGGCCAAGGTGGCCGAGAAAAGGGGGACCAAGATTATAAAAGGGAAGGCTGAGGGCGTAACGCTGGACGACGGAGTCGTCAAGTGCGTATTCGTTGATGGGAATCCAATCGACGCAGATGTTGTTGTGATCGCCATGGGCCCTTGGACCACGGAGGCCTCAAAGTGGTTTCCTGAAGCTGGCATCCCCAAAATTTGTGGCAAGCGCGCGCACAGCATCGTGCTCAATACCAGTGGGAAGGAAATTTCTCCGCACGCCATCTTTCTGAACATGGACGGCAAAGACCCGGAATTGTACCCTCGACCTGACGATACCGTTTACATGTGCGGCAACTCCGACAATGTTCCGTTGCCGTCGGACCCTGCGGATATCACGCCCAGTGAAGCCGCCTGCGAAGGACTTGCTCAGATGGCCTCCAAGATATCGTCTTCGCTAGAAGGTGCATGTGTCGCCATCAAGCAGGCGTGTTATCTTCCACATAGTCCGGATGGAGTCCCGTTGATCGGGCGGCTCCCCAACTACCAGGGTGCCTACTTGGCCGCAGGTCACACCTGCTGGGGCATCCTAAACGGACCAGCTACTGGCCTTGCCATGGCTGAGTTGATCCTCAGAGGAGCTCCCAAGTGTGTGAGCTTGAAAGCCTTTGACCCAGCCAGGTTCTGTCGTAGTTAGAAGCGAATGCGTCGGCCAAGATTTTACGCACATGACTTGTACACATGACATCGCACATCAGGGTTGCTACTTGCCAGATCTCCAAAAAAACAGATCAGAAGACAGTCCAGATAGGAAACAGAGGCAGAGGCAAATTGTTAAGAGTTTGAAAGTCAGCTTCACTGCTTTTACCCTCAAGTTTTCGTGAGATGTTAGCGACATGGGTATCAAAAGTAACTGTAACAACCCCTAAGAGTTAAAGAGTGTTCGCTAAAAACAGTTCTCTTTTGGACATGTCTTACAAATGCAATGCTGTAAGAAAGTTCGGTCACTGAAAGTTTGCCTATAACTTCTGCTTGGACGCTTTAAACTAAAAAAGCCTGATCTGCGCCAGCCTGTGCAACGATCGTACAAGCTAGTCTTGGACGAACTTGGATTCATGGACTAAGTCTTGGATTGTATTCGTGCAACAAATATTCCTCTATTAGCGGCAAAAAAAGTCCGACACCAATAAAAATCATTATGCCTTTCAGATTTTCTTACGAACTATGAACCACTTGCACGAATACAATGGATACATCCAAGCTGGGTCAAGCTTGTGTGATCATTGCACTGGCGCATATCGAGTCCCTTACATTTTTAGTGTCTAACCTTCTGGTCCGCACTGTACGTTATGCTGATTTTGGCTTCTGGAGATCCGGTCTGAGTTCCCTAATGGAGTAAAGTGGGAACCCTGCAACGCAATGCATCACAGAATATTTGATCACCTTTTTTCTCTTAAGAAGGGACTCATGCTGTGAGTCCATAGAGTAACTTCATCAATTGGCGGGCATGTAAATCTGAATGGAGTATTTCCTATACGGTGGCATCTCGCAGTAACAAGGAGAAAATTGTATTGATATTTCAAGAATGTTATGAAGTAAAGTTGCTGATCAGCAGCTGATATTTAGTACTTTAGTATAGAACGTCGGGACAGGAGCAGTTGCATCGTCCAAGGTACTTATCCGTTTTCATAATTGCATGATGTGAGACATTACTTCACCAAAAATATAATCATCAGAAGCAAAATCATCACAAATACCAGATTTATCGTACACACGACACTTCACTGCAGTGAACGTTTTCTGATCACCCTGTATGCAGTTGTTGATAGTAGTAGAACGGATTATAAAATGTCGGGCTTCAGGCCCACACCAGATGAACGTCGGGCAAACACAAAAGGCCGGCCGGATGTTCGAGCTCTGTCCTGCTCCATCCCGTGTTCTTGTAGACAGATCTGTCTACCAACTGTAACCCCTTGGGCTACTATGACAAGCCTGCAAGTTCCTCGTCAACAAGGCAGCCCGTAACGAGGGGTACGTCGAGACGATGTGCAGCAAGTTGGTAGAACTGGTCCCAGAAGAATAAGAGTGTCACATCCTGTACAAGTTATACATGTTTATTTCACAGTGGTCCTAGACTTTGACTGCAAACTTTCTCTGTGGAAATGCACGCATCCTCCTGAGCTCCCTGGCAGTCTTGATGGAGGCCTCGTGCTTGGTAAGTGCCTTGCGCATGGCACGGGTCTTCTTTGGGCGGAGATCCAAAGGCTTGTATTTCTTGCCCTAAAATGAAATATAGGAAAATATTCACCTTATCCCCCAGATGCATAAAAAACAACTGCTAACGTCATATGCACGACCCAGGAGACAACTGAGCAATATGTTGCTCAGTTGCATACATGCAACTGCATGCTCATCTATGCAGCTCATCCATCACTTCCATAACGTCTTTTTGCTTTACTTTCTTCGCATATACAGTTCGAACTTGGCGTGTACGCCGCATCGGCCACTTCCTGGCAGAAGAGCAGTTTTCTTCACTCCATGTTTTACGAAGAACGCTTACCCTGTACAACTTCCTGAGGTTCTCTTTCTGCTTCTGGTGCATGACAATGTAAACCCTGGCGATGGATTTGCGCACAACACGGATCTTGGACAGCTTGGAGGCAGCGCCGCCAGTCACCTTGGCCACTCGGAGAGACGCCAACTCTGTCTTGAGGTCTTCCAGTTGCTTCGTCAGCTCCTCCCGCTTCTTGGTGCGGAGCTCGCTGCACTTGATCTTCACCTGTAAGAGAAAATGGCGAGTCCGTCAGACACCGACATGTCCAGCACGACGACCGAAGCCAGGTAGTCCGCGACGTCCAGCAACTTTTTGCTGTCTTTTCTTACCATTTTGGATTTGTTGCTTGCCACTCGGAAAAGGAAGTCTGCCAGGCGCTGACAGACGAACTGGAGGAGGCCAAGGAAGAAGAAGTGACCAATACCAAGCACTTGAAGCAAACGACGATCGGTTGAAAAATATAAAGTGTTAAAAATTATAACCCTTAATAATTCACGCCAGTCTTAATTTAAATGCCAACCTGAAGGCGAGATTTACTTTTTGACGTGCTGAATACACAGCATTTTACTTCTTTAACCTTTACAATTGCGAGCCTTCAGCTGAGTTCGTAGACAGCTGTTGAAGTGACCATTCAGCAGTAGCTCAACCATATGTATGAAAATGTAAAAACAGGGCAGGTAAATTCAGCGACATTGCCAAAATGTTTAAAATGCATTTTTTGAAAAGATGGGCCATCTTTACAAGCTTTTTCAGGTCATGCTGCTACATCGATTGCGTTCAGTGACAACTTGTCGGTTAGTAGTCTAGGCCGCTAAAAAGAGAGGGGGGAGTGATGGGTGTTAAGCAAAGATGTTGTATATATAGATTGACTACGGCCAATAGACGGGCAGTTTCGGCCGGCGAGGCAGTCACTCGTTGCTCTGTTTCCTGATGGTCAGCTGTTGGTAGAGGGTCTGTCACACAGTGGCGCTTCGAGGAAGGAAGAAGGTACATTGAAAAACATTGTCAAATAACTGTTCCTTTAAAAAATGTAATGTTCAGTTTCCGTGCTACGTAGTTGGCATAAGTTTTATTCCTATTTTTTATCATCTCAAGCTCACTCGCTGGCGATTTTAGGACCAGACGAAGTGGTCACTGTGACAGGCAATACAAACGCGACTTTCAACAAAGTTCCTTCTCACCATGCTCGCGGACGACTGGGACGACGATGACGACGACCGCGGCGTGGAAAAGGAGGAGGCCATCAAGGTAGGACTGATAACTGTTCATTCAGTTGATCTCTTCTACTGTCATGCTACCGTTAATTCCAGGGAAGCAAAAAAATCGCCGATAAGTACTTGGGGGTCCTGTACAAAAAGGCCGACGCCTTCGTCAACTCACCCTCGCTCACCAAGGGTCTTTTGAACGAGGATGAAGTTGCCACGAAGAAGAAAAAGTTGAAGAAGAAGAAGTCGAGAGACACTGACAAAGGCAACTCTGACTTACCAGTGGAAGAGCCTAAATCCGACGACAAACCTGATGGCTCTAAGAAGTCTCTGAAGAAATCTGGATCTCTGTCGGAAATCGGGAGCATCCTCAAGAAGGGGATAAAGTTCTCCAACCTAGAGGACTTCGTCAAGTTCGTTGACGGAGGAAAGAAGCGAAAGAGGAAGGAGAGGGAAGAAGAGGAAGAAGGAACAGTGACCAAGAAGGCCAAGATCAGTAGAAGCAACGAGGTGGAACCGGCCAAAAGCTTCGACATCAACAAGCTGAGGACCGTTTTGAGCAACGCAAAGAATGAGGAGGAGAGTAAAGAGAAACTGAAGCTTAAGTCTTCTCGCTTCCGTTACTTGAATGAGTTGCTATACACGCAGACCGGGTCTCAGTCACAGAAAATGTTTGATAAAGACAGAGGCGCCTTTGAGACCTATCATGTTGGTTATATGGAACAGGTGGCAAAGTGGCCCAGTGACCCTCTCCAGACCATCATTGCAGCTCTCATGAAGAGGTAGGTAGTGTCCTGTTAGATCTCGGCGAGGTTGTTCTTACTATTTCACTTCTACTGTTACTCTGTCACAGGTCTGGCGATCCTGTGATTGCTGACTTTGGTTGCGGCGATGCTCGCTTAGCACGTGCTCTACCCACACTTCGAGTCCACTCTTTTGACTTCGTTGCGTTGAACGAGCGTGTGACGGAGTGTGACATGGCCAAAACACCCCTCAAGCCAGGAACAGTCGACATCGCGGTCTTCTGTCTCTCACTCATGGGCACCAACCTCAGAGACTACTTGAAGGAGGCGAACAGGGTGCTTAAAATGGGGTAAAAACATCACTGTTCCACACTTGAATTGAGGAGCATCGCTTTACAGATGATCACTGCAATAATTTCAGGGGCATCCTCAAAGTTGCCGAGGTCGAGAGCCGCTTCCAGCAAACGACTGTGGACCAGTTTGTGTCCTCAGTTGCCAAGTTCGGTTTTGCGCTTAAATGGAAGGAGACCCAACTTAAGTTTTTTGTCTTCATTGACTTCGAGAAGAAGCACGAAGTCAAGAAGAAGACACCTGAGATCAACCTCAAGCCATGTTGGTACAAGAAAAGATAAACTCTCATAACATGCAACATGCTACTCCTTGAGAAGACCGTAAAGAGTTGAACAATGCATCCCTAAAGAGTTCAGATATATTCCATCTATACCTCTGACCCAAGATGTCACAGTGATTGCATGCTAAGATGGTGTACAATAGTCTGCAACCTCATGTTAAAGTGATGGCCAGAATTCATCTTTTCTTCCCCTTCGTCGTCACGTTGGCCATGATCAAATGCTGAATTTTGACCTCGTTTTTCTGCTGCTGGTTCTTCTCGGAGTCCGTCTAGGATACCAACGGGGTCGATTTGGAGATCTCCCTGGTGTAGCCGAGAGGAGTCGTCACCACTTATGACGACGACGATTTCTCCCAATGTCCTTTCGAAACGACGTGCGAGTCCTGACGCCGCGAACGAATTCAACAAACAGACTGTTTATGATAGCCATGTTGATCACGAAGACGACGTGACATGAGAAAAGGATTGAAACCAATAGCCTTGTCCAGGTCGGGACACGACTTCCTGTGGTCGTCACTGCTGGTCACAATCGCCAGGTGGCGCTGGTGTCAACGGCTCGGCTCGGCAGGGGCGGACGCTGCAGCAAACCCGTCCCCTACCGAAAATTTGTTGATAAGCGAATCTGTGTTGGTTGGGGCGGCCTCGAAACTCGCTCATCATGGCCAAGAGCACCTCGTCCACCGCCTTCCGCAAGATCGACGTCGATGCCTTCAATGAGGACAACTTCCGGGACGACGATCAGTCTGCCAGCGCCGTTGGCGCCGGCGACATCGACGCTGGCCAACTTACCAATCTCATCCAGGCCGGAAAAAGTGTAGATGCGCTCAAGTTGGCGCTCTCGCAGGCTCCATTCGGAAACAAGAATCAGCAGGAAAAGGTGAAGTGAAGGCGTTAAACATTTGTAAGGTCGGCTCAATGTTGTCGTTTCTCCTAGGACGCTGCCTTGCAGTTGGTGCTGAGAGTGTTGCTGTCAGTCAAGCAGTCCAGCCAGGTGGAAGCTGCAGTGAAGCAGCTCGACAACGACCAGAGAGACGTTCTAATGAAGTACATCTACCGCGGCTTCGAAACCCCCACAGAGGGCAGCTCTGCACACCTCTTACTTTGGCACGAAAAGGTAGGACATCACGTCGTAGAAGACACCCCACCCAAACACTGTATAGCTGACTTCCTCCTCATAGGTTTTCGAAGAGGCTGGCGTCGGGAGCATCGTCCGCGTGCTGACAGACAGGAAAAAGGTCTGATGCGAGACGTCCTGTGCGGAAATACTGTGATTTCATTTCTCCCCGCCGTCGTCAAGATGTAGTCCTGCTTTTTTCTACAAATTAACACAATCGCCATCTGTCAATAGTCCATGTTATGTTGATAAAACATTTCTGTTGATTCCCCCACTACATTGCCACAGCACTCAAGTAGTGGTTGATAATAAACTGTCTTCCTTCAGTTAGACTGAAGCTCTAGATCTGCAAAGCGTATCACAGTTGACCACAAATGTACGACGCTCTTCTTCTCATCTCTTGAGCTGGGATCACTTGTGACTCTTCTCTACCTCAAAAATCATGCGGTAAACATCTCTGGAAGACGTTGGAGAAAAACGTGAGACTTGGCCACAAATCTTTGCGCTCAGTACGTGTACCTGGTTGTCGTCGTCGAGCCCTTTTCCGTCTCCTGCAGCAGGAATTTGTGGTAGCTTCCATCTGCACAAACTGCGATGACGGAATTGGGCGTTGAGCCGAAGGCGCAGATGCACGGGGTTCCTCCAGGCACCTCAATGCGAGAAAAGCTCCACTCAGAGCTACAGAGAAGAATGAGAGGAGCACTTGTGCTTGCAGACATGTCAAACTAGCAATTACTTAATAGGATATTTTGTTCCAGCTAACTGGAACCTTCACTTTCAGGAACGGTAAGCCACTTTTTGCACTTTTGCCTGCACGCTGTAGAAGAATTTTCATCCACAGTAAGTTGGGCAAGGCTATTGGGTGGAGAGACTTTGGTAAGGCCCGTTAACTCGACCTATGTGAAAGCTTGTAGAACCTCAGATGGGTCTTTTCCTCATAAAAGTGTCCTTGACTTTCAGAAGAAGAGAACAAGGAGAAAAGAGGTCTTCAACTGTTCGATGAAAAATGAAAAAACCGCCAGAAGTTCAGTCACGACGAATTACCTAAAATACTTTGGAATCAGGCCCTTGAGGGATGGGTTCTTGGCCAGCGGAGTCTGCTTGTTCTTCTTGGCCTCTGAGACGGCGAAGATGTGTATGGTGCCGTGGCTGCTGGACGCGCACAGGAGACTAGAATCCGCACTGCAGCGAGAGCAGAAATTAATTCCCATTGAACGTCGCTAAAATGCCTGTTTGTTACTTGAAGTTAATGGAGTAGATCGTTGCTGGCTGAGTGCCTCGTCTAAGCTCAGTGAGGAGGGTACCACTCTCCGTACAGAAGATCCTGATGAGGGTACCTTTATCCGACGCCGTCGCCACAAGCGTGCCAGGATTGCTCACCGTGATGCAGCTCAGTCTGGTGAGAAGGAAAAAGAATTTCATCATTACTTGCGTTACTATGACCCTCATCGATAACAGAGACCCTACCTCGTTTCATGAGCACTGACAATGAGTGGTGGCTTGTCTTCACAACTCGCCAGGTCCACGATCTGCACCGTGCCAGTTGCTCCAGCTGGCGGCAAGTGGTGGAGGTGAGGGAATGCCAACACGCTGTTGGTGGAAGACGGCGACAAGGAACAAAGACCGCGAGGATTTGGCTGCGTCGCGAATTTGTGCAGACAGCTCGGACTATTCGTGAATGTGAACACCTGAGACGAAGCGAAGGACCGTCAAACCTGACCTTTAAAAGTCCTGACAAGGCAAACTGCGCGCAAAAACCTTGATCTCGTTCTCCATGACGATGACGATACGATCCCTCCTGAGTTTGACGGCCTTGACGATGCCGTCTACGTTGACGACCGACGCAACGCGCTTGCGAACATCATCCCATATCTTGACTTGCTTGGGCTCGTTCGCCGAGACGAACGCAACGTAGTTGCACCTAGAATTGCAAGCATTTTCACATGCGGACTCGAGTTCATACTGAAGCTTTGAGCGATTGCAAACTTCGACTCGATCAATAGCTCAGTCAATCAATCTTACTTACCTGAAGAGCATCTCTGCGTAGACGACGTTCATCTTTCCTTCGGGCGGCGGCTTCGGATTCGCCACCACGGCCTCCTCCGCCCTGCTCTGCTGTCCATCCACATCGAAATACGTGTCGGTGACGCGCAGAGGATCGGAGTTAAAGATCCTAGAAAAGCTGGGCCTTTTTTTGGTGCTCTATCCCTGCGACCATCTACAGTTTACCTAAAGCCCCTCTTGGTTCCGACCACGAAGCACTTGCAGTCCTGGTTGAAGTTGGCGAAGAGCAGGTCTGGGCAGCAGGAGTTGTGCGGAGAGAGATTCATGACGATGTGGAGAAGGACCTCAAAGGACCTCTTGCTGTGTTTACTTTTCGTCCTGTCCACGGGGGGGAAGAAAGAGACAGCAGCAGCAGAGCTGCGAAGGCTGCAGACGATGCCCTCTTTTGTAAACAGCAAGACTGGGATCAATGTGCTGCTGAAAGGAGTACCACATGAATGGAAGTACCCGTCACGTAAAGCGTAGAGGTGCTAGAGATAGTGGCAAAGGCACCCACGAATATTATAGGAACAAAGCTGCCATTCGCGTTTCATGACAGTGCCAAACTTGGCACCAATTGCAGATGTACTGAACAACTTGGCATTTGTGGGAGTCATTGACGTCGTCACAGCTTTTTGTTTACTCTGCCTGAGTATTTTCATCATACGGCTGGCTGGCAGTCAAGAGGAGAAGGAGAGACTTAGACTTCTAGTGCTTGCCTTTTTGCACCATCTATCTGAGGCAAGAAATGTTTTTAAAGCAGATGTCACAGACAAGCACAAAATTCGCAAGATCTTTCTACAACTCAATTATACATACATCCATTTTCAAAGTATTATGTAAACTATGGTCATTGTCTGATACTTAATCGCGAAATGCCCTCGTTCAGTAGCTGCCTTTGTTTTGTATTTGTTAAACAAGAAAATTTTTAAAGCAACGCCAACGCCAGCACCACGAAGTATGCTGAGCGTAGCACTCGCATGCCCGCTCCATCCATGGCCCGAGAGATCGTAGGCGACGACTACGTCGACGTCTTCCTCGGAGCCTACGAAGGAGATGGACTGGGGCTCGACCGAGAGCTCAATAATCATTTTGCGACTACGCTGAGAGTACCAGTCAACTACCAACTTTGATGAGAAAATCACCAAATTTCTACTGCCAACGTGTAAGGTCGTGCACTTTTGCAACGGATTTTCTAAGTGACCATCAGTTCAGAGCTCCGGAGATGTCTTCGAGCTGTCTTCTTGACCTGAGCTCACATCTTTTGACCCGATTCACCAACAGGCAGCTCAAACCTCTCCCCCCAAAGCTCGAAACTGGGAGCTCTCGGGCGCTGAAGAAATCAGCTTGCTGTGGCTCGCTCAGCTCGCCCTTGCTGTTGCTGCGTGTTAAGCTAAATATGGTGATGAAACGAATCCGAGAAAACCGGATTCGGTCTCATTGAATCCAGACCGGGGGGGGGGGCACGGATAGGGATCGCTAATGCAAATCTGAATCCGGGATCCTGGTTTTGGGTTCACGACATTGATTCTATAATATACTTATAACTAGTTCACACCTTATAGTTATGACCACATACTAAGTGCAACGCAAGCATTTTAACTATTCTTTTGTTTTTTTGTGCAAACTTTCCGCAACAAATGAGATCTAACGCAGTTGCCTCCACCAGTTTGCTTCTTCTGCTTAGGATGTTAGTTGGTTCGCTGTTAACCCTTTTCGGTCAGGTCGTTGCCCCACTCACATATTTTGTGACCAGTTACATTGTATCAAAGATAGCTATTGCTTAACTAGAGCTGAGACCTTGGTGGCCATCGCCTCGTCCCAACCCCCCCACCCCACCCCGGCTCATCTGGATTCGAATCCGGAGACCTTGATTCGAGTCCTCTCACCTCGCAAGAAACTCACCATGGGAGTTTCACGAATCCGAATACGGAATTGCGCATTCGAATCACTAGCTAACTCATAGGGCAAGCAAGGTGGTGAGAGCACTAGCGTACGACCATTGGCTTTCCTGAGTAAGTGTACTCTGCTCTTGGGCTTTTGACTTGGTCGTTGCTTCTTGACGTCGACTGGACCCTGAACATGGCCTTCAACTGGACGTAAGTCATTGCTGAGAAGGCTACTTTCGTAATGTCTAATCCGTCGCTCCATTCAGGAACAGCTTCCGGCAGAATCCGGACTCCTCGTTGCCCAACCCTCCCCCCCCGCCGGCGATGGGGATCTCGGCGAACCCATTTGGCATCAAGCCGCCGCCGGCTCCCAAGATTTCCGTGAACCAGTACATGACGCCTTCTTCTTCAACGACGTCTTCTCGTCACCACGAACAGGTGCGAAAAAAAGGCTTGTCCTGTTGTGCCGTTGTCTCACCCAAGTCTACTTTCTCGTAGTCTCTCGCCAATCCGTCTTCTCGGGGACCCTTCGCTAGAGGTCCGGTCGACGTCGGGGGAGGTAAGACAGGAGCATGCATGATGTACTCGTAGCAGACTTTGAGTAGGGATCTGTCGGCGGGATGTTTTGTTGTTCTACTGTGTCCCTGGCAATGCCAACCTGACTGATAGCCCCGTCGGCGCCCTTCATTTGGAAGACGTCCTCAGCATCGACCAGTATCGAATGAATCTGTTCTGGAACCAACTTGACTTAGTCTCCCTTACGTACAGTGGACTCCGATTATAAAAGCAGCACCGGAATTGGGCAGAACTACTTCAAGAAGCGACTGCTCTTGCAACAAAATAACACCGTTCCGATGTTCTGGCCGGTTCTGGCCGATCAGAGTGCCTTCGCTCTACTCCAGGGAGTGCTCTCATATCCGGCTCTGATATGAAAGCACCAGCTCTGAGGCCCACTTGTAAGAGGAGCTGTCAGAAGGGTTCTCGCTCTCCTGTGACGTCGAGTGAGAAGACTTCGAGCTTGAGCTCAAGGAACCGACTCCGAGTAGGCGTTCCAGCCTGGAGGAAGTTTCCTTCTCTCACTTGATGACCCTGAAGCACGCGCCAATTAACGTGTACAGGAAGTCCGGAGAGAAAAAGCCCTGAGACACAACGTTCCTTTCTATTTCTTGGTCGTCGACCAAAAACGTCACACGTGCAAGTTTCGGCTGTACGACGTTGCGGACGCTCTCAAGGCCAAGGAGAACGTGTGATGGAACATCACACGTTCCGTGAGGTTACAAGAGCACCATCTGCTGACCAGGATCCCACTTATTAGTTTGATATGGTTAAATATTATCTCATTCATATCACGTATTAACCCGTCACTATTATCTTGTAGAAATGCTCTTTTCAGTAGATGCTTGTGCAAATGCATTTGGAGGATCAACATCGTCAACGTCCTTTGACCTCTCTCTCCCCCGAAGCTCTACTGCTTCAGTGAGACCATCTTTATCAGGCATGGTCAGATCTGGACTTCCAAGCGATGGAAGAACATGGACCAGGACGGACACCAGCCACACTTTGGACAGACCGCTTAGAGATATGGCGTCCTTCGACTCACCTGGAGAAGGTCTATACTACGGACGAGAGCGCGTCGCTTCATCTCTGTCCAGTCGCTTCTTGGGATCCTCTTCACAAGGCCAAGAGTTGAGTCGAGACGAGTATCTCACCCGCATGGACAGGCGCAAACAAGCTCTCGGAGAGAGTGAAAAACCCGTCGGGGAATACTCTGGAAGATCTGGAAGATCCTACTTTGACGCTCACTCTGGCGTGGAGCAGGAAGCTCTATACGAATATGAGTCGCATACTACCTCAGGGACAATCAAAAGGATGCCAATCTCATTCTCTGACCTGAGCAGGAAAACAAGTCCAGGTTCTTGGAGGTTCAGTCCTGTGATGACGAAGCAAAAGAATATGTCTGACAGGAGTTGGGGTAGAACTGAGCCAGTGGGACTACATAGGAGAAGTCCCAGTCTGCCAGAGAACTTCAGTCCCCGAATGCTAAACCCCCGACGGAGCTGCAGTCCCAGAATGCGGAGTCCCAACCGGAGCTGTAGTCCCAGGATGCGGAGTCCTAGGCGGTACTGTAGTCCCAGAATGCGGAGTCCTAAGCGGAGCAGTAGTCCCAGGATGCGGAGTCCTAGGCGGAGCTGTAGTCCATGGACACGGAGTCCAAAGCGGAGCTACAGTTCTAAGAGAATGTCCCCTGACAGGAGCTACAGCTTCAGGAGAATGAGCCCTGAGAGGAGCTACAGTTCCAGAAACGAGAGTTCCGAGACGAGCTCCTTTAACAGGATTAAGAGTTTCGAGAGGAGCTACGGTGACAGAATGAACCCCAAGCGTACATACAGCCCCAACAGAGACGAATACACCACAGGGAGATATAGTCCTGCCGAAGTTCGCTCCTTTAGTCCATCAAGGCTGGGTCCCGCTCGAGTCGGTTCGAGAGCTCTGAGTCCGTCAAGGCTGGGTCCAAGGCAAGCAAGTTCTTATGATGACCGATTCGATGAAGTCCCTGACTTGAATAGTGCCTTCTTTCAAAGTCGCCGTGCAGCTCCTGACGGCTACGACCAAAGTAGTTCGTCGTTGACCAAGAGCAGGAAAGCATTTGATCGCCTGGGACCGATGCCAACACCACCCCGTCGTCCGCGGCCACTGCTGGAGATTCCCACGTCTCTGCCACCTGCCGCACCAACCATTCACCTCTCTTTCAAGATTTTGAACGAACCACTCTTTGACTTCAAGGATGATTCACACACATTGGCTGTGCAATTGATCCGAAAGGAATTCGAGGATCTCCGTAGCAATGGCATTTTACTGGTCGTCCTTGGTCAGCGAAGTGCTGCTCTTCTCACTAAGTTGGTGGGCGAGTTGCGCAAATTCTATCCCAAGGAGTCCGTGCTGGGAGTCATCGACGATCAGAACGACACTTGGGGAAGCTTAAGCGTGCGCGATGAGTCTGCGGTTTTCCCTCCGGAGACCAAGTTGCTCATCTCCAATGGGTTCATCCCCATGCAGAACTCCAATCTCGGGCGGATCGTGGCACTGGACCTACCAGGAATGAAGTACAGCACGAAATGGGGCTCCTCCAAGGAGAGGACAGAGACGCTGATGAAAATGTGGTGTAAATACCTTGATGCCCTGAACGTCCACGAGATTACGATATTCGTCCACTCGCAGAAGGTCAAGATGCTGCACACCATCAAGACGTGGCTGGAATCTCCTGCAGGTCGAGAGGTGGCCACGAGCAAGTTCGTGACTGACGGCCATATGTTGGAGATAGTAAAGTGCCTGGTGGATCCGATCAAACACAGTGGTGTCGCTCTGGAATCCTCTGCGATGTATGCGTTAGTTAACGATAGCAGCCTGGCGAATATCAGGAACATGAACGACCAGAAAACCGATGAACTGATCGTGGTCATGCTGGGGGGGAGAGTCGACCAGCTGGTGACCAATGTGTGCACCTACTTTAAGACCAAGTTCGGCAAAAACGTCGTGCTTGGAGTGAAGGATCTTATAGAAGACACCTGGCAATCCCTTGAAATCAGGAACCCCATAGTCATTGATGAACAGTGTAAGATTATGATCACCAACGGTTTCGTGCCCTTCAATGGACGGACCGTGAGCGCCGTTCTTGCCGTGGGGCTCCCCGACAACAAGGACACCTCAGAAGAATGGCTTTCCCGACTGATGAACCAATATCAAGTGTACATGCACACTCTTTCTCTTCATGGCAGCGGCTATGAAGCGCCCCTTAAGCTCTTCATCAACGTCCGGGACTTCAAGCTCATGAAAGCCTTACAGGTCTGGCACGAGACTGTGGGGCATTCGTGGGCGCAGTGTATGTATCAGTTTGACCAGAGTGTCAAAGCAGTGGAGCAGCAAGAGTCTCATGAAAAAAAAGTTTCATTAGTTAAGAAGTCCGGCGACAGCGCCGTCAAGGAGAGCCAAGACGGTAAACAGGGCAAGAACAGCGTCGCCTCAAAAGTTAGAGAAGGTCCGACGAAGGAACTTGGCGACGCTACCAGTGTTCCTCTCCAAACTGTTGAGGAACAGGCGTACGTGATGGACGAAAACACCATTCAGAAGTTCTCCGCCACCCGCCACAGGTTGGATTTTGTACTTAAGTCCGTGACTTTCTTTAAAAAGCTCGAAGGCTGGTTCCAGCCCACCGTTGAGCTGTTGGACGAGATCTCTGCCGCTGTTGTTCACAGAAGCGTTGTCAGGAACGTTGGGGGGAAAAAACTTATCGTGGTGGTCGTGGCATTCAACAAGGACAAAAGAGTTCCCCTTATGGTCGCAGAAAAGTTGGATAGCGACCTGGCCTCAACCGGCGCCAAGGGCAAGGTGTTCCTGGCGCTGGATGAGCCCAGCGACACCTGGAGGACGTTGAGAGTGCGCCAGCCTATTGTTCCTCCGCCGGAAGCAACCGTCGTCGTGACAAACGGCCTGGTGCCGATCCGTGGAGGTCGCGACGTCGTCTCCATTTACCTAATTGGAGTTCACAATCCGATCAAAGCGCAGCTGCCCCGAGCACACAAGTTGTTGAATGCGTTCTGCCGCTTTCTCGATGCCGTCATCGTGGAGAGCAGTGGTCGCAAGAGCCGCAACGATCTCTGGTCGGAAGTCTGGCTGAGCGGGAGCTGGGATGAACGGTCCAGTGTCATGACCTGGTACCAGAACGCCGGGAAGCACCAGGTGTATTCGAAAGCTGCTCTGGAACTCGCTCAAAAGACTGGACAGGAAGATCTCCGTACCATCCTCAAGAGATCTGCCGAGGAGGGACGCGACGTCGCCACAAAGAAGCCCAAGAGGGAAGACGCCATTGAGGACGAAGAAGAATATGACGGGCTTGGCGTTGACGAAGAAGCAGCTCCAGACGACGATATTGAAGGATTTGTGGTCTTGGATTCTGCGTGAGCCAAAAAAAAAAAAAAAAAAAAACCCGAAAAAAATGACTGACGTGCAGGGTATTTTTTTTGACTTTTCTGACCCGAGTTCATGTCAACCTTTGTGAAAGTTGTCGGGCATTTCGTTGGCACTACCGTGACACGTGGATGTAGCTGAAGGAGTGGATTGTCACGATTTCGGACGTACACAGTACCAATCCATTGTATTGTTCTTTGAAGACTGTAACACGAGCACTTAAAAGGCATGATGTATGAGCCGTGATTGTATGAGCCGTAACTTCTTCATGCAGTGTTTCAGGTTGAGTGGATTGCTGGGTTACTTGAAGCAACCATCACGGAGGCTAAGGAATAAGGCTTAGCTGCTGCTGACGTCCATCTTCCTCTCGATGGCCTCGAAGTACGGACGTGTGGACCACAATGGCTATACATTATCTTGCCGTAAAGTAGGGCTTCCTTGGCGAGTTTTTCGGCTGTAAAATACAGAGGATTTAACAGCTGAAAGACAAGCCTAATAAGGCCCACGTACGGCAAGGCAATTTGTGATATGACGCAAAATTCTCACTTTACTGGAGCTTTCGACTTTACACCCTGTCCTGGATTTTAGGCTCGGACTTGATAGATCTAGGCTCAGATCAAACTCGGAAAAAATCAGCTCGTTTCCATCACCAATACTGCCTCGGGGTACTTTCTTTACCTGCCGTGTGAGTACTCCACCTTTGCACTCCGTCAAGGTGTGCTCCTGGTAGCGATGCATCGGGCTAGCTTATTTTCAAGCTCGGGTCGTTCTGATGAAGTTCGGACGGGCTAACTGAATATAGCTTGACATTTTCGAGCTCAAGCCTATGCTCGAAGCATCTCTACCTCCCGGTTCAGTTCGTTTTCTACAACTGGACTGTAAACATGGCCGACAACTCCCCCCTCTTGGAGCGAGTACCACAAAAATGCTCCAGTAAAGTAGAAAAGTGGTCCAATGAAAAAACAGAAACAGCGGTTTCATTTTCGTCTCGAAGCGCTACAGAGAAAAAACGCTACTGTAAAGAGATAATTTTGCGTCAAGAGTGTTTCGATCCAGAAGGTTTTATGTTACATAGCTAATATATCGAGGAAGAATTTGCTGTCAGCTAGAACTTAGCTGCAATCAATGTTACTGCTGGCGCGTATACAGTGTAGTATGCCTTGTACCGGACCTTACATGATGCTCGGTACGTGACAGTGAAACAAAGGATAATTTAATAATGGACATACGTACTCGTATCGTTCTTCTTATTTAAAAACTTGATCACGGTAGTTCATCCTGGATGATTGCAACGAGGTGTTCGGAGTCTACGATGGTCTTGAGCGAGGTCCCCTTGATGACTGCATCGTTGCTGAAGCAGCGGATACCAGTGCTATTCGTCACTCCGAAGGTTCTCTGCAGGGCTAGACTGGCACTTTTCGCCGGGTGCCAGACGCCCGGAGGACCCGTAAAGGCAGAGCTCACTTCAGTCAGCGGTTCGCTATCCAGGAGCGCACACGTGCCGTTGTCCACGTTCCATGTGAACGTGAAGGCAGCCTGGTACTGCATGCGATGCAAGGAGCTGATGGTTGTAGCAGCCGCCGCAGATCGCCGGCGGCGCTTCTGAGTCGTCGTCGTCGTAAAGACGGTGGCATTGACGAGAACTACGGCCACGAACAGCGCGTCACCACTCTCGGGGTCGAGGTCGACCAACTCTACATCGTAGTCATTGCAAAACCAATACTTCTTCCCCGCAGCGCGGCACAGCCGGTGCGCCATGTGATGACAGAAGACCTCGAGATCGAATGTGTGCTGAGTGACTTTTGCGCACATGCGTCCCGAAAGCTGTCGCTCGGCCTTTGCATTGGACACCATGGCCATGGGCTGGTAACCGCTGCCGTGGACAGAAAGAGGAAGAACGGTATGGTAGCCTCCACCTGCTGCAGGTGCAGCGATAGCTGCCGCGTCGTCCTCTTCGACATCAGTTATGACGGACACAACCTCGCCATCAGTCTCGATGAAGCGACGAGTAAACTTAGCATGGAAGCGCGGTCGTTGCTGCTGGACCTGCTGCTGCTGTTGATATGGTCTCGGACTGGCCAAGCTGCTAGCGCTGCCACCACCACTGCACGTGTCCTTCTTGACCATTCCGCCAGGCGAGAGCAACTCTGGTACAGGCATCGTGTCCACCAACAACCCCGAGACCTCATCCACTTGATTGCAGTCAAGGGGCCTCAAGACATGCTGCTCTTCGGCGTCATGTGGACGCGGAGACCGTGCAGGAAAAGACTGCTCCGTCGTCTCAGCAGCCGACTCCGTCGTAACTGTCGTGGTTGCAGCAACAGCAGCCGCTGGAGCTTCCGGGGCGCGTGATCTGAGAAGCCGCGGTGGTGGTGTGACGTTTTCCGAATCATCGTCTGTGAACTCGTAGGTTTTCTCTGCCAGTCGCTTCTTACGAAAGGTGCTCAGCTTCTCTCGGACTCCGTCGTCAAAGTCGTCGTCCGTCAGCTCGTATGCCTTATCCGCCAGGGTCCTCTTCAGTTGCTGTTGCTGACGACCTTCGTGGACGCCGTCATTCCCAGACTGTCGGTGATGGAAAAAGGTCGACGATGTTGTGGTAGTTCTCTTGCTATGCTTCTTCGACATGTTGGGACTGAGCTCCTCGACGAATTCTGCCACTTTCTTCATCTTCTCTTCGTTCTGTCTCGCCATTCCGTTAGTCCCTCCATACTCGCTCTCGCAGTCGGTAGTCTCCGAGTCTGAGCAGTGAGCCGCGGACGAGCCGGGTGAACACATTGGCGGCGAGAAGACTTCGCCACCGCCGTAGAGTGTCAGCTCAGACGTGCCCACGTGAAGTTCAGACCAGCGGTGCTTGGGCGACGAGAAGGAGTCGGAACTGGTAGTCGCGATCGCTGGTGGGGGCATCACGTTCGTCGTCTCTTCACCGTTGTTCCCGGGCAACTTCTCCAGCTGGATGTGCAGCGAGTGTATGAGATTGCCGGTGTTTACTATTACGTGACCGACGCGTTTGAGGCTGATTTTGGGCTCGAAGGCCGGGTAGGGAGACACGACATCGAAGGAAGTGTGGATAGTGAGACCATGCTTCAAGCAGCTCAGTCTTGCACAAGAGTTCCAAGCCTCCGCCACATCTTCTTCCTCGTACGAGGCAGCAACGCGTGCACACTCTCGACAGGCGTCCAGTGATGGTGCGGCGGTCACAGTCAAGTAGCACGGTCGCGAGGAGGACGACGAGGACGGCAAGTCCGGCAACGCACAGGCGTAGACGACGAGGCGGGTAGCGTCACCGGGCCACTGGCAGAACGAGAGGTGCAAATTTCCAAAGACTCCACCGTCATCCGAGAAGAGCATCGCCTCGGCGACTTTTTTGGCGCGTCTGTATGGCAAGAACAGCCACCAGTGAAGTCGGTAGTCGTGACGCAAAAGGTCTAATTCCCCACCGCCGCCCTCCAGATCCAGGTCGTCGGCCGTCTGCGTATAAGAAAGCAAGAACTGTCCACAGGCCGTGAAGCCCATGAAGACGTGGCCGGCCTCGATGGCCGATGGCGGAACGGCGTCCTTGAGACAGAACGCGAGACGCGCCGGCAGGCGCGTGAACAGTTTGGCCGTCGCCTCGTGATTGGCCGGACGTCGCCTACTCCTGACTGTCCCGAAGGATTCGCGCAAGAACATCTTTTGGAGGAGATGGTCCTTGGGACGTACCCAACCGGAAGCGGTGGAGGCGGTCGACGGCACCTCGCACCGCACCTTGCGACTCGCCTTCTTGCCAGACGGAGACATGGTCGAGCGACGCGTGTGGTTCGACTCCGTGACTCCCCACGGCCCAGACGACAACGAAGACATCTTTTCGCGATGCCCCTCTGTCCAGGAGAACTCCGAAGCTTTAACTGAACAAACTGAACCTCCCTTATTTCTATTGGGGCCGATCCGGCCTGTCAGAGCGTGGCGGGCAGGAAAACAAAATAAGATCAGCTGGGCGTTCCAGCCGAACTTCAGCGACGTGATCGGGGCTGCCTTGGCACAGAACAGCAGCGTCCTTACCTACACAGGACCATCGAGCACAGATACAGTGGAGTCACTTAGAACAGCCACGAAGCAGATACTCATCTGTGATGTGGTACAGCTCGCCTGAAACCAGAAAAATCAGCTGTTCAGGGGACCAAGTTTGAGGTATATCCACTTTCCACCTCTATATCCAGGGGGTGCTGTCAAATTGGGAGTCGGACCGTCTTTAGTGGGGAGATTGGACCTGATGAAGTTAAAAACAAGCTTTACCTACCACATTAAGAGCAGAACGGGCAATAAGTACGGGTGTCTATATTACAGAGTATATTGATGACATTGGCCCTGGAAATGACAGTACTGTTGCCCTTATATTGTGCAAGATTGGGCTCCTCCTCCAGATATGGAGTTACTAAAGGTTGACGATCTTGAAGCTGTCGTCCTCATTTTGGAACTGGTTGTCCCCTAATCTAACTATTTCTGCTTGTTGACGCAGGGTTGAGTTTATGCCCGAAATGTCTTTTTGAGTGGGATTTTTCGACTCTTTTTTTTAAGGGCTAAAAAAAAGCTGCTCTTTGTTATCGCTGCCCGTGACCAAAACGGAGGTTGACAATGAAGATGGTTGGTGTCACAGGGTAGGAATACTCAAAATTGCGGCCAAGTCCCATTTTGCAAAAGTTTTGACAAGCTGTCAAATTGTTAAAAAAAGTTTTTGGGCAATGTTTATTCAAGATTTTGCGTAATAATCAAACTTTATCAGCTGAACAGCCTGTCATTTTGAGGTGTCGGAGGGGTTTCTGAGGACGCATCAAATTGACGTCGATTAACTTGAGGAAAAAAGTCCACGAACAGAACATGTTCGATTTTTGTTTAAGTATCAGTTGGCAAGGTAATCTTGCATTAAAGTGAGTTTTGCAAACATTGCAAATTGATCCTTTGCTACACAAAAAATCCATTGACAGCAAAATCGAGGGTTTTTGCACTGATTGAAGTCGCAAGAAATTTAATAAATTTCTCCTGCTTGTAATTCACTTACCCTTTTTGTTATCATGTCGTCATGACTGACACTTAACCAGTGCAGTCACTGATGTTGCAAAAAGGTCCACGACGTCTGCCACAGCAACAGCTGAAATTTCGTCCATTTAGGTTGTCTGCTACACGACCTCTGGGTGTCTCTAGTTTGTGGTTCTTCCCCCTCCTTTTCCTTCACAAGCATCAGCGCCCCCTCCCTTGGAGGGATAAAGCAGGGATCACAGCGGTTTTATGTAGTAAAAAGGACAAGGTTTGAAGAGCTGTCCCTCTTCAGCCACAAGTCAGAGCACAAGTTGGACCTCATCAGACAGGAATCAGTTTGCTACTGAAGGCTACTTAGAGTCTTTTCTACTCAATTTTTCACACTTTAAAGCAAAAGATCGATGAAATTACCCAGTTCACTGGTGGACATTTTATCTATCTCTGGTGGCAATCCCTCCTCCAGAGAAAACCTAACCTAAAAGCGACAGTTAAGGCAGACTTGCGCACGCAGTCGACGTCTTACGCCCCCTGGTGGCAAGGTTATTTCGTTGAAAACAAAGCGTGTACTGAACGTACTTCTCCGTACAGATGCCAGAAGCTAATACTCATATAATATTAGACAAATGTTCTCTGACGAGGGACCACCAGTTACAGACAATTTCTATCCTAGGGCGGCTACTTTTAAAAGGATGTGTTTTGAGAGGGGCAGTGATCACATTCATTTCAGCACGGATTGACAGTAAGGTCAACTTCAACTTAAGAAAGGTTCCTTTCTTTTGTTTTCATTTCATTCTTCCTCAAGAGCAGTTGAAACTGCTTCAAGGCCTTTGAGCAGTTGAAATGGCTTTTTCTTAGTTTAAGAACACAATTAACCACTAGCTACAAAGCTGGGGATGCGAGTTGCTGTCAAACGAATGGACTCCCAGTGCGGTTCACTACTCGAGAGAGGGCGACTAATTGCAGCAACGCAGTGACTTGAGTAGAAGCCACAAGAAGCCTGCAATTTGAGCCCTGAAGCCTTAAAGTACCTTCTTAGGCGCATAAGTACCTTTTTCTACGTACAGTAGAAATAACTTTTCTCCTACGGTCATGGGTGTGTTTGTCTGATCAGGTTCGTTTTAAAAAAAAAAATTCAGCCCATGCTGAACCAAGAGGAGAAAACGAAGTTTTTAGGACCTCTTCCGAATGTGACTAAAGATGAAACTCAGGTAAACATGTAAAAACTGACTTAGCTTAATGTCGTTCTTCCATCCTTCCCATTGAAGGTAAGTTTCATGCGCCTGTTCTGTCACGAGCGTGATATACTTGGGTTTCCGCGGTGTCGTGTCTGTTCATACACTTGAGCACCTACGCCCAAAGAGGATCAAGGACTCCCAAGTGTGTGCTGAGCATCGTCCCTTCATGATAGCTGGATAGGTGGTCGAGCAGCTGGGCTGTTGATCTGCTATCCTTGATCTGGTAGCAGCATCGCTGCATTCTTTCTGGTCAGAGCGTGGTGATGACAGTGAGCTTTCTGGATGAAGGCTACGGCCTTTCCTGGCTGGTTTGTAGCTCCTGGATTCGCCTTGAACATCGGCATCAAGAACTCCTTAAATGGCATCCTCCATATTGCTCATGCCGATCAATAAAAACTATGCAGGGGCTACCTACCCATTTTGCTTGATGGTTTCAAATGAATGGAGGACTCATGAACTCAAGCAGACTGTGTCTTCAGTAACATACTGTGAAGTAAGTGGCGGCTTAAACTATTGCATTATTAGTCCTTGATGTGCGCTTCAGCCTCCTTGATGTTGTGTCTAAAAGTCGACTGAGTTATGATCACAGCTTAACCTACACTTTTCCCAATATCAAGTCTTTTATTCCCACAATTTTTCTTCTTACTTTGATATTTATCACAAGTTTCATCATAAGGCAATAAAATAACCTAAGGCATCAATGCATGTAAACGCAAGATATTGTGCTCGAGTGAATAAAAGAAGTGCACATGTTCGGTACACCCTCAATGAGTGTCCTTACAATTTACCAGGTAGCACGTAGTAAATGATAGTTCTCACCTCACTTTCACCTATGCATCAATCTTTAAGTCTTTCCATCTTATATCATTCTCACAATGAAAGTCACCTCGACCCACTTTTCACCCCCCCCCCCCCCGAAGAAAACAACCGCCCAAAAAACCAAACAGTACAACACCAAATTCTTGAGTGCTCAAATACATTTATTTCCACTTGAAACGCACCTTATACTAGATCTATTTTCCATCCTCACACGCTTCCACGGATTTACACAATATGGGTTCTCCTGCAACATGGCGCAAACCCCCCTTTTAACACCCCTCATGAGTGAGTAACGTCCCTTTCTCCACTCCATGTGTCTTGGTTTCTTCCCTCTTGGCCACAGGGGTCAAACTCCTCCAAGACCTGCCCTTATAAAGGCCTGTGATCCCCCCCTGGAGGCATGCTGAACCAAGTCGTCGGATGTCTCTCGACGCCATTCCTTGTGACGAAGACTAGTGCAATCTTCACCCCTTTCGGGACACGGTCGGACGTCAAGTACGAGATGTGGTAGCTGCGAGCCCTGTCAGTCAACTGCTGCATTGCGGCCCATAGGGGATGGTCGTGGGCAGGCTCGCCCCTCAACGCCGCTATCACAGGAGTGCGCGGGTGCGCAGATCGTTGTTGGGATTGAAGCGTGTATGCACACAAACACGTTTACATGGCCCACATATACGTACAAAGACGGCGTGCACATCCCATGATGCAGACAATAGTGTCGGTTATAATTGTCGCTTGTGATGGCTGCACGGATCTCGACTTGATCCAAATTCATTGTTGAGATCAGCGATAGTTCCAATGGACTCCCCATTCCTGTCGCGCATCACAATTCCGTTATGACAATACTGGAATCCTGAGATGCAGATATTCCGTGGGGAAGTCACTTTGGAGCCGCTTAAGAATTGAGACAGATGGTCAACTCCGTGGAGTCTGCCGGTTCAGTGAAGTTGGCATCTGTGAAATGAAATCTCGAAGTAACCATGAAAAAAAAAAATTTTCTCTCTCGGTTTCGTGGACATCGTGTTCAAACTTCATTCGGAGGGCTTGGGAGAGATCAACCTTCAGACATCGTTCCATGACAAGACCGAGAGTGTCATCCTGAAGGGGCCTTGGACCAGATGCTCGTAGTTGATAAGTCCTTCGCCATCACGCCGGAGTCGAGCCAAGATTTGAGTGGAGTCTGCCCACACGCAGTGTACAGTAGACTTTGTAGACAGGCCTCTGATGGAATTTGATCTTGATTTGGTCCAACCATGTGCTGTTGTTTGCTCTTCACGTCGCCCTTCCTTGTCTTTGCCTGCGCATTAACAAAATGGTCTGGTTGCTGTTGGCTGACTAGGGTCACTGTTCTACTGACTCAGAGGCCATCCCAAAATAGTGCATATGAAAAATGAACGGGCCGAAACGGTTGCTTTTGCATGATATGGCCAAAGACCCTTCAATATCGTTTCTGACACTATCTTCAGTCAACTGGCAAAAGAAACTGCATTCACTGGCAAAATTTCGGCTCACCAAAGGGACAGTCAAAAATTCAATCAGTATCCGGAATGAGCCCCTTCAACTTCTCGGTCTCGGACCTCAGAGATCGCTTTTACGTAAGAGTCGGATCACAGGCACGTCGATCCGATACAACATCATAATACCCTTGAACTGTGATGCAATTGCTTATTGATCGAAGACGAGGTTGCCAATTCGACAAAGACGTCCCAATCCGCTCATAGGAAGTGGGTTAGTTCGAAAAGGTACTCTTTTTGTAAAATGATATTTTTGGGGCCTTCGCTCAATATATTGAGACTTTATTAAAAACATTTCCTTCTTGAGCACCACTTGCCATGGGCACTTTTAACTCAAAGTTTTATAACATACTGTATGTAGCAAGTGCAGAGGACACTTCTTTTCTCAGCCATTACTTTTGACTGGATTGAGCTACTGAAGTGGTTCTCCCCTAAGCTAATAAAACTAAACTGATTTGCACCTTTAGCTCGAGGCCCACTCACTTGTTGACAATACAGTCAAACTTTTGTGTTGTAAACTCTGCTGGAGTACATAACTTTGATCCCATATTGTGGACACGTAAGTAGTCCTCGAGAAAAAGTACATATCAGTTTTTTGGATTCGGAGGCGTGCTTAGCTTTCCATAGAGAAGTGAATCCTTTTTGTAGCTCGACCCAGTCAAAAGTTATGGCTGAAAAAAGAAGTGTGCACTGCACGTAGAACTTACAGCATGCTTTAAAAATTTAAGTTAAAAGAGCCCCGAGCAAAGAAAACTTGCTTTTTTTTACAAAGAGATTTGTGCCAGCTAAAACAGTGTCTATCGCCAATTTTCCACCCCAACAAACCAAAATTGACATTTTCGAACTGGAGTGACAGGAAGACTTGTTCCGTGCACAGATCCTTGGAATGCTGTGCAATATTGAAGACGAGAATCCTCCCTTGCATTAATACAGTTTTTATAGCGGACTGTTAATAAACTTCTGTATTTCTTCTACTTTTACGCCAGATGTTTGATTCTACTCGTCCAACGGCAACAGAAGGAATACCAGCCTGGGCAAGGTCTCAACTTTTGATGAAACTTCACTTTGGCACGGGTTCTTCTCTCCGTTTGTATTGTCCAGTCAAAAAACTTTTGCAAATCAGCAATAATAGGAAGCTCAATTATATCATTCCATCAAACAATCATCGTTGATCTCGGCAAATGATCCATGACGCCAGCAAGTGATGATCACTGTTTGGTTACGGGTGAGGGAAACGTTGGTGACTTTGGGGGGGGTGATTGATATGATATATAAAGTGAGTCGAGATGACTTTCAGTGTGGATAGGATGTGATATGGAAATAATCACAAATACGTAGATAAAAAGGGAGGTTAAAAGCCTCGTTTACTATATACTCCAAATGCATCGGTATGATAAATATGATTGACTTCCTCCATGACTCCATCCCATGAATGCAAAGGGCACCTGTTGCTTCTAGCGATCATTTGAAGAAGAGTTGTAAAAACTTGGATTTTCCTTTGAAGCAATCACTGAAGTATCCTGCAAAATGGGTATCATGTGAACATGACGTATGACTCCAGGGTAAAGTTTCCTCAACAAAGTAGACGAGATAACACGCACTCTAATTCCAAACCACCGACTCCTAACACATGAAGAAGCTTTTATTCCCCTGCCCAGGTCGTAGAGCAAAGTGAATTCCTATCCCTTGGATCCGTCATGCACCAAATTACCCTGTGACTCTGTCGCTACGTTCTGTGGCCTCTCCGGAACTACTAGGAGGCGGGCCAAGTTGCGAATACGGTGCCACAGACCAACTGCACTCCACCAACTAAGCGGGTAGGACAGTTAAATAGAGTGATCAGCCGGGCCTGTGCATCAGGGACTCACCTTGTCCTCGTTACCGTTATTGTCGTCGTCTTCGTCAGATGATTCTCCAGAAGAGTCCGTGGACTTCTCATCTGTATGTGAAGAAAAAAAACCGTCAAAATGTGTTGATCAAATCCTCACCACATTGTCGAGCAATCATCCACTTCCCAATCCCTTGAGAAAGCAGCACACCTTTTGTTTAACACTCCCGCACCCAGGAAACACAGCTACCTTGCTGCTTCTGCCTCTCATCCTCATCGTCGTCGTTAACGACGCTTATACTGACTGTGTCATCGAACCGGACTCCGTCAATGACATCGTCTTCATCCTCTATAGCGGTTGCGTCCACGCTATCCCACCAAAAGGAGGACTCTTGGCTCAGAGCAACCAACTCGTACAGCTTTGGGTTTCGTCTGGGAAGACGCAGAGTCTCTGGCGGTTCCAGGTCGGGCAACTCTGCAGCTGCATCTTTCTTTGGGGTTTCCAAGGACGAGAACAGCTTTGGCGGGGGTGGCCGCGGAGGAGCGTTTGAGGAAGTCGCTGCCGCCGCTGCGACAGTGGGTGGCACAGACGCGGCCTTTGCAACAGGCGCGGAAGGCTTCGGCCGCCTCTGTGGCCGTTTCACTGGAGAAAGTCGTTGCTCACCTTGCATTGCTTGAGGTCTCGACGTCGCCTGTGCTTTGCTGAGCTCCTCGAAGCAGACGGTGCACACTCGCAGGGGCTTAGACGACTGGTTGGGAAGGAGGAAACGCAGGTTGGAGCACGTGCCGCACACCACGGCACCGCACTTTCGGCAGTGGTGCTGAAATGAGTACGTGCGGTAAAATGAAACCCCTCAGACGGAGTAATTCATGTAGTCTTGTTTCTCACCCTCCTACTGACTAATCCAAACTGCGTCTTCTTGCATATCATGCACACGGCCGCCTCTGCATCAGGCACCCAAACTGCTGCGTGTTCGCTGGCCGCCTTCTTGCCGCTCTTGCTCAGCAGGTCCCTTATGCACGTCTGTATGTGAGCCATCCACTCCTGCTTCTCGGTGGCGGTGGCCGCGTACACGGCGAACGACTTGCCTCGCGTGCAGATGAGCCACCCGTTGCGGTACTGACCGTCATCTTCAAGAGGCTGGAGCTTGATCTGCCCAGTTGCAACGTAGATAACAGCGTGCCGTGATTGAAATTTTATCAAACCCATTTCATGTCATAGACGTGCTCACCTCCTCCAGGGGTATGAGATGCTGCTTGTTGTATTTCTTCTTGTTGATGATGATATTCCCGTACACAAGGAGGTCATTGAAGAGGAAGAACTGTCTGGGTTTCAGCTTCTTCCTGCATGCCTTGGTGAGCACGCCCTCGCCCACCAGCACTCGTCCGGGGACGCTGAGGGGTTGCCCCGCCGACCCGAAGCAGCTCTCGACGAGGGAGATGCGCCTGGCGTTGGCCTCGCTGTTCACTGTAACAGAGTGGCGTAGTCGTTCATAAGCACTTCTTTGGCGTTGTTGCTCTCTCTCCTCCTCCATAACGCAGAGTGAGGGCAGCCAGCTAGAAGAAGCACCTGTTGTACGGCGGAGAGATGGAGGAGAAAGAAAAGGACTTTGCTCGGGGCAAGCAGTGCACAGGTGTTTTCCTTGCTCTCGCCCTCGCCCTCACCCTCGCCCTCTCCCTCTCCAGCCTTGCATTTCATATGCGAGCAGAAGCAATCATACGAGGTCACTCTGCATGGACAGAAAGGTGCATGACAAGTACTACCGCGAACGGCGGTGTAGTTGCCACTGCAGTGCGTGCGCGCAGTACATAGAGGTTATTTTGCCGGACCGGGACTTCTCCAAGTCGTCGTGCATGTCGTTAGCTATGGAAGGCACATGCGATATAGCTCTCAGCCACCGAGTACTTGAGAAAGCTTTCCGCACAAAATGCACAGGTGGATTTCCCACTACTTTGAAAGCACTCACGTCATGATGACGGCGGGGAAGTCATCGTCGCCGTCCAAGGTGAGGGTGACACGGTTAACGCCCCCTTGGGGAACAGGATTGTGGCGTTTGCCACTTACCTCACTCACCTAATCTGTCTACCATGTCGCCAGAGACGGAAGCGCGAATTCTGCGGCGGACGGGGAAGCGGAAAAGTGCCTAACCGAGTAGAAGGCGGTCAATGTCGCGTCGCCCCCAGCGGCGTTCCAAGTCCTCCCGACTTCGACGTGAACACTCCTTTGTTGTCGAGTTGCCCGCCTACATGGACTGAAACCTCAGTACGCCAGCAGGGCTGCCAAGTCCGGCTCGGTCTCCTCCGCGTGTGGAGTGGTTGCGAAGTGAAACTCCCGCGTGATGGAGCAATCATCGATGCGTACGATCGCTGACTCACCAGTGATCCGCTTTACCAAAGTGAAACGCGAGCGTGCCCGGTATCGCCCGGACTGCGGGCAGGTGTCCGCAGTGAGAGGAATGAGGGCGGCGAGAGGAGTCATCATCTCTCTCTACAGGTGCGCCGCCGGCTGGTGAAATAGGCCCCGCCGGAGTTGCCAGTTGGACGCTATATGAGCGTTGTCGACCGTCGGGTAGGTGTCGCATGCCGCCGAGCGGACTCGCTTCGGCAGTGGGATGCGCAACCTCGACCGACATGTTCAAATCATGCACTAATAACTAGCCTAAAAAGTATGATCAGCGCGTCCAGCCGAAGTGCCGCTGAACTGCCTGAATTCGCCGACCCAGACGTGGACCTCGGCCGGGACCGCCCGCGACTCCCACCCCTCCCCCCTGGCCTTCTCCCTCCTCCTCCACAAGCCCCCCTCCCTTTCTGTTTGTCTGTCCGTCCCCGATACGTCCGCCTGCCTCTCTCTGCCCTCCCTCCCTCGGTCGGCCCCGGATTCCTTGTTTCTATCGCGACAGCTTGAGCGTGGCCAACTCGCTGCAGTCGCCGGAATCGTCGGCGGACGCCCAGGCCGCAGCAGTGGCGGACCCGCCGTCCAGCCTTAGCCAGCCATCCCGCCTGGCACAGGACAAACCATGTAGGCAGAGCAGAGTGGAGCGGAGCAGAGAGCGGGCGCCGAGCAGGGAGCGGAGCACAGGGGAGCGGAGCAGACCAGAGCAGAGCAGAGCAAGCCGCTTTTCCTGACCTGACTAAAAAAGGAGCTGGTGAGGAAGAAGAGAGAGGAGAGAAGGGAGAGGAGACCGAGCCGCGGGGAGAACTGAGAGGCAGCCGAGGTCAGCAAGTAGGACTTCTGTTTCAAGATGCATCCCTTGAGTGGCGGTGGCGGGTACCAGCCGCCCACCTCGGTCGGTGGTTACGCCGCCGCGCAGTCGCCCTCCGACGCTGGTGGGTCTCCGCAGGACGGCACCGGCGCGGGAGTGGCCGGTGGTGGCGGTGGCGGCGGCCAGCCCCACTACTCAGACATCAACCAGATCCTGGATCAGATCCTCAACATCACGGACCAGTCACTGGATGAGGCGCAGGTGAGACTAGCGCGAGTGTGCCGTGTTCAGGTAGAAGAAAGGGATGAAGAGTATGCGGCAGCGTCGCAATGAAAAACTGCGGCCCAGTGGGTGTCGGAGTCATGTTCGATTCTTTGTCCTTCAGGCTCGAAAGCATACGCTCAACTGCCACCGCATGAAGTCTGCCCTCTTCAGTGTCCTCTGCGAGATAAAGGAGCGCACCGTGCTCAGCCTGCGGAATGTCCAGGACGACAACCCGCCGGATCCTCAGCTTATGAGACTGGACAACATGCTGGTCGCGGAGGGAATCATAGGTTAACTTGCCCCGCGACGTCTTGATTTCTTTGTATCTGATCGATGCTTCTCTCGTTATAGGACCTGACAAAGGCAATTCTCCTGCCCAAAGTCTTGGCCAGGAGACCACAGCCATCGAGCACTCGGACTACAAGAACAAGCTGGGTCAAATCAGGCAGATCTATCAGCAAGAGGTTGAGAAGTATGATCAGGGCTGCAATGAATTCACCACTCACGTTATGAACCTCCTGAGGGAGCAGTCTCGCACCCGTCCAATTACACCCAAGGAGATTGAGAGGATGGTGCAGATCATCAACAAGAAATTTAGCGCAATACAGGTCAGTTTCGCAACCACATCGGAGCAGAGTCACTTACTTTCACGTCACCCTGTTGCCTTTTAGATTCAACTAAAGCAGAGCACTTGCGAGGCCGTCATGATCCTGCGGTCTCGTTTCCTGGATGCTCGGCGAAAGAGAAGAAACTTTAGCAAAAAGTCCTCCGAGATCCTGAACGAGTACTTTTACTCCAATCTTGCCAATCCATACCCATCAGAAGAGGTGAAAGAGGAGCTCGCTAGAAAATGTAGCATCACTGTCTCTCAGGTAAGTTGAACATGATAGAAACCTTCTTCAGCACTTAACCCGACTGCTTCTGCACTAGGTGAGCAACTGGTTTGGAAACAAGCGGATCCGCTACAAGAAAAACATCGTCAAGGCTCAAGAAGAGGCGAACATGTATGCAGCCAAGGCAGCAGCTGCTGCTGCCAGCCCCGGTGGATCATCTCCCTGGAGTGGATCGCCGTTTCCTGGAGGCGGCCCCAGTGGTGGCAGTGGAGAGGGTGGCAGCTTCCAAAACTACTAAGTAGAGGAAAAGGCACCCTGTGCAAGCAACTTCGACCATTTTTCACAAGATCTGTATTGCTGCTTTGATTTGCAAGCTCTTCCATTCCTTCTTCAGTTACTGTATAGGAGTTAATGATGTTAGAAGACGACTTCTTGTACTTCACCAACTGCTACTGAAACACTACGTAAGATTGTACGATAGTTCTCGTAGATAACGTCGAAAGTTCGGCGATGGGATTGTCGAGCTTGATTTACAGTATTAAGTGGGGAGGATTTGAGAGATCCTTTGATGTTTTTACGTGACAGGAAGATTGCAACGAATTTTGACATAGGGTTGAATGTACGTAATTGTACCTGTACATATACCTTTTGAGCTTTGTTAATAAATCCGATAATCTCTTCCGCTGATGTTCTCCTTTGTCACGCTGGTCTTGCTCCGTTGCTGGAGAAGAAAAAGCTGGTGATGCTCATCTCTTGGCGCTGCAGGTTGGCAATTCAGCAGCAGGGTGACCAGACTGACGTCTTCGAATTTCAACACCTGAGCATCATCAATGGTGCGGAAATGGAGCTTTCTCCCAAGTACTGGCTAAGACAGAATCAAGGTAGTGGAGGATCGGTACTACATTTACGTGCTCCGGCATTGGAAGAAGAAGCCAGTTTTGCAGGATCATGGACTACACGCGCAGCAGAAGAAGAACAACTTTGCCATACAAGATTTATCCCATCCTCCATGCGTAAAAAAGACCTTTGCTCATTTCACTGGTGTAAAGACCAAAACAGAAAATGAACTTTGGTCAATGTTTTGCACCCAATTATCAGATTCTGCCTGTACCTGTGATTTTATGGAGGTTGCTGCTTTGGTTGATTAGGTTTGGGCAACAAATTTGGTGGTCAGTTGTAAATAGCAAAAATCTGCATCAAGATTGCAGTGGTCTGAACTCTTCTCCTGCGATGTTGCAAGAATATAGTGCTGCAGTTGACGTACGCGAGATTGGGCAAGTAATTCAGGTCCATTTTGCTCGCCAGGGAAAAAGTCCCATGGGATAAGGATGTAAACTGGTAGTTCCAGCATCTAGGTCAGGCTTATGATGCGTCACATGTTGGCACTTTAGCGCCTCTCAGCGTCGGCCCTCAACATGGTCACCACCAGCTGCAGTCACACTCTCCAGTCTGTGCCGGCGGAATATGAATTGCATCACAAGCTATATGTGCTGGTGAGGGTTCAGACTTGCGCATCTCTCGGATGAGGGGTTGATACGTACAAAATTAAGTTGCCCTGACAAAAATGTCTTTTCTATCATGTATTTTTAAGTACATCACTTAGAAGTTCTTATAGCTCTACTTTCAACTCTACTTGTTGACCATGCCTCCAACTGCGTGGATTTGCTCTGGGCGAACTTTAAGGTCCCCGATCAACCTCAGACAACCTTTTTAGGAACTTTTAAATAGCAAAACAAATTAGTGACTTGCAAGCTTTTTAAACTACACAGGAGTTGAGGATAAATGCTACACTTGCTGCCCTTGCTGTTCTTGAAGAAACTGAATATGTCATGTCTTTGTGAGGGGCCGTCAAGGCGAATATAAGAATTTAAGCTGAATCGCTCGCACTCTGCATGCAGTCGGTGGAGGAAAATTACATTTTGAACCAGAAGAAATAGGTTGCGCACAAAAAGCTGAAACATTTTATTTTCAAATTTCACTTGACATCGTGTATGAGACGCTCAGACACATCTTCTTCTTACTTCTGCGACAGCCCATTTCGTGCTAGAGCGCTCAAAGCACTCAGACCCACAGAGGTGAACCACGCTAAAGGGACTGAATTTGCACAACCTAGCAAACCCTCCTGTTCGGAGGGGGTTGGGGACTCTGTGCTTTAAAATTCAACCACCAGCGCTGCCTTCAATACACAACGTTGCCCCTGAGTGAAGTAAATAACTGAAACTCCTGACGTCTCAAGCTTTCCAACGCTGTAAAGGGGGTCTGCGTATATTAAGGAGAGGTCATTTCAGTGCTCAACTGAGCGCCTCCTAGATGCTGCACTGGGAAACTGAGCTCATGGAGTAATTGTCACGTGTTCTGTTTGATGTAGCCTGAGATATACTATTTCACTCAACCGTAAATTAAATATTGTAAAGTGCAAAGACCTCAACGATGCACAGAGAGCTTCTATAGCAGCAATGTTGAGAAAGCAAAGGTTCAATCTAGTGTAGCAAGAAACTCAAGTCATGATGTTATTAGCTATGCTTTACTTGGTCGCCGCATTGTAGCTCCACTTTTTGCTTGAGGTGATGTGATCCTTCGGACCGCTTAATGATAGTCAACCTGAACCTGCACGGCTCCTCAACACCTTTCCTAGACGCAGTCCAGACCACTGAGGAAGGAGGACTCATATGGATCACTTACACGGATACGGCTCTTCTACGTGGTGAGCTGCACTAACATCATGAACATGAAATGATTCAGGGTGTTAACCGTTCAGAACAGCCTGTCACAGACAGAAACATGCACATACGCCAGACAGTGCCAGACAGTCATTCATTCATTCTGCCTTGGTTGTTAAGGTGCAAAGCCTGGAAAGAAGTCAGTGGCGCCGCCCACCACTGCTTGGTGGTGATGGACAAAGAACAGACAGACTGACAAACAGACCAAAGCTCCATTATTATTGGGCCCTCCACAGGAGCTAGCAAAGAGAGCCTGTAGGGTTCTTTTCGGCTGGTACTCTTAATGTTGTCCTGAGTATTTCGGTGCCCAAGAAGCATTCTCATGATACCAAAAAATTTTAGACATTGCTTGACACAAGGACTGTACAGAAGAATCCTACAATTTGTTCTGGATTTGTCGGCTCTCGGCCCCTGACGGCGTCAGCCACGCTGTCCTCGAGCTTATAATGGCTGAGCGGAGCAGCCCTCATGGGACCGCAGTCATGTTCCAAAATCGGGTCCATAAATGTGGGGGGGAGGTACAGCTATCCATGTCCACTGCACAGAATTTTTTGACACTTTTTTTAAAATGAGGAGGAGGTGGTGGGTCAAATTTTAGCTCTCAGTAATACTTAAAAAGTTCACGATGACGCATAAACCTAATATTATGTCTATTCAGGTCTCAGGCCTGTGCAAAATTTTACTTCACTGAAACAGTAGTCCCTGAAGTGCCGAACACAGGTAAGTGAAATGGCTAGTATTAAGGGAGTTCTTAACAATTCAATATTGAAGGTTTTTCACTCATTTAAAACCACTAACGTTGCATCTGCAGTCCTGACAAAGCGTCAAAAAACCCTCATAATATCAATGCTGTGTTCAAATTTGGGGCCACATTTGGCCCAGACACATTCTGTTGCGGAAAGGTTGTAAACTGTCTTAAAATCAGTTGCTTGACAACTATACAGATGTAAGGAAAACAAAAATGGTCTCATTTCTACTCTTGAAAACAACTGTGAGTTGACACTTGACATACCACCATTTCTTTGCTAATGAATCATTACCAAAGGTTATAATCTCACTAAATCAGTTCTGTGGCATCTTTAGAGGTGAAAATAAAACAAAATGGTACTGCTGAGAATTCTGAGTGCACATTTGACTTCCCACTATTTTTTTGAGTTGCTTAAAGACTTTAAATTCACTTAAAATCTTGAAGTTTGATTTTTTAGGATTCAATGAAGTCCACATGAGCATGCATGCATGAGTGCACAAAAAGTGAAATAACTATGTTTGTGTGCACTGTTCAAAATGCTCCTGAGATAGCATTTTTGTCAGTGTAGTGTGGAAAAAGAAGACAGAATTTAAAAAGAATGCAATTTAAGGTGAGAACACAACACAGAATAAAGCTCTGGAACACATTAAAATGGGGTGTGACTTTACAACAGTCACAAATGTCTTGGAGTATTTTTGGCACAAATGTAGTGCACCGCTATTGCATAAGGATCACACCACTCTCTGACCTGGTTGCTGTGAAAAATGTGGGAAGTTCTTGATTAAATCAGACTGATGTTAAAACAGTCAGAAGTCAAATGGTACCACAATTAACTCTGTAAGTGCTATAATAAACAAAGAACTGACCTTCAAAACTAGGACCAGAATGTACTGTACAGCTATTAAGAACACTTCATCATTGCAACTCTTCTGGACTGCAGAAACCTTCTGTTCATGCATGCAATGCTTCTTTGCCACATGCATGAAAGGCTTTGTTTGTCCACCTAAGAGTAAGTCATTCTGTGTTGCCACTAGTGTGATCCACGACAATCTCGAGACACTCCAAGGAGGTGCTGATGGCAGTGCTGACCAAGTTAGAGCTAAAAAGCTACTTTATGTGACAAAGCGAGGTAAAAAGCAACAGTTTTTGTCAATGTCATCCTTTTCTTTCCCTTTTCATTGGCTGAGGAAATATTTTGCTTGCACTCTCAAGGACTCGCAACTTGACCTTGTCCGAATACTTCCAAATGGAGGTGTCGTTTACCAGGAACTCGCCTATCTCAGCCCTGGAGAGACAGTATTTGTTTTTGGGAAGAGCCCTGTGATGAAAATGCTTCTGAGGATGAGCTGGGAAGTTCATACCATGTCTAGACTGACCTGTAATTGTGGTAACTTGCTTCCTCTTCACCAAACATATAACGTTTGCATTCCCCAAGACAGTTCCATCTGTGCTGATTCATCAGTTTGTAGAAAGAGGTGTTGCGGTAGATTGTCCGTCGTATCTTATGCCGCCTGAAAGTTGTTTCTTATTAGGGTTGCTTTCTTTTATTTATCAAAGTGATTCCATATCATCCTCACTTGCAGACAGGAGAAGCACGCATCACCGTGGAAGACATGTGATGCCGAGAATCATAACTGCTGTTGTTAGATTATCATGATTTAGACAAAGTAAGATGAAGTATTCAGGAAAAGGTGAGCAACATTCAGAACTTACCTTTGGTCGAGCAAGGGAGGAAAGTAGTGCTGCATGAAGTGGAAGCTTGTGGGACTTGAATAGTACTGAGACTTACGGTTTAGGAAAGTCTTCATGTCATTATCCTTCATTGGCATGTACAATTCCTCTGCATTGAGGACAGCGATGAACTCGTAAAAAGGAACATTCCTGAAAGCACCCAGCAATGGGACCAGAGTTGTATAGGATGCAAACAAACACTGTCAACAAAGCTTATGAACCAGATTTGGTTCCTTTCATGAGGCTCATACACAGATTTCTTTTCATGATGCTGAAGAGGGGCAAGGTTCATTAGAGAGGGAACGCTATTGTGAATCTGAAGCAGAAGTGCAAAAACATCTGTTTGTCTGTCTATCTCTCAATCTGTCCAGAGTAAACAGAAAACAGGGGACACCAGTCAATTTATGTCTAGGCATGCGCTTGGGTCACTGGAAGGAGGGCCATAATATCAGTTGTGTGTGTGGGTGCATGCATGTGTGTGTGCGTGTGTGGGGGTGTATGTGTGTGTGCATGTGAGCAAAAGCACAAAGTGTGTGGGAAGCACGCAATGCATTATTGATAATGCTGACCTAGTATTTTTAAGTTGAGATTTGATGCAAAATATGTCATATTCAAGTTTCAAAAAATGACAAAATAAGTTTCAAAAAGTTGTATTTTTGTATGTATACTGCATGACTTCTATTTCACTGCTTTCGAAAATGGAAGCAGTTCACAACAACAATCTTCTCCAGATTTTCTTCTGTGAATGATTGGTGGCAGTCAGAAAAGATGTGTTTGAAAACATTGAACAAGTGCTCCATGTCCACAGGCACAATCGGGCAGAAATTTAATTCTGCCACATCGGCAGAACTCAACCCTGCCCTCCAAGACATCAGTCATCTCTTTGAGTGTCTTGAGCATGCTGTTCTTTGCCAAGACTTGCTCCATCTTCTCTTGGAACAATCTGCCCTTCCTTCCTTTGCTTTGGTTTTGTCCATGATGTCAAGAGCCTTGACAAGAGGAAGACTGGCCTCTTCCGGCTGTTCAATGGCCTTGGGAAGACTGCAGAGATGGGCCTTAATGAAGGCAAGGTCAGCCTCAAGAGTGATGAGTTGGTTGACATCGGGAAAGGTCTCTTGTGCCTTCTCACAGACCAGAAACAGTCCGTGTCCAACACATGTAATGTGAAGCAGTCGAGGGAAAAACACCTTCAGGCTTTGTCCACATTTAAGCATGTAAGCTGCTGCATCTGTGAGAAGAACACGAACTTGGCTGCTGTCAAGAATTCGATCAATTGTGTGCAGTGACTCATTGATAGTTCTGAAATACAAAGACACAGAAATGCCTCTCTCTAATAAAGGGTGCTTAATAAGTTCTGCAATCCAAATTTTACTCTGTAATTACTTAGCAAGTAATCGGACACCAACACACAGTTAACATAGAGTGAGACATACATTTCTTGACATCTTGACAAAGTCTTACTCAAAATGGCCGCCTTTGGCCTTAATGACAGCCTTCAATCTTCAGGACAGAG
>JAAUXU010009528.1_pt1 | contig 62673 bp, 59 predicted proteins | sample 7278151 | NCBI WGS metagenome assembly JAAUXU01 (sample SAMN14350113, study PRJNA611818) | marine sediment metagenome | isolation source: surface marine sediment (1.8m) | place: French Polynesia: Moorea | collected 2018-08
CTACTCGAGCTCCGCGGCGCGTACCTCTAAGACTTGGTGTAAGCGTACTTTGCTTGGGTATGAGCACTTTGTCCTGGGTCGCTTACGCTGTATCTCTCTCGTAAGGACATGGCGGACCATTCTGAGGACCCCATCGAGAGGACTAGCGTCACGGGCAGCCTCGAGGTCGATCACCACTTACTAGCCTGACCTTATGCGGTGTTTGATGTCTTGACACCTTACGTGGTGTCACATGGATGCTTCCATTCGTCATTTCTTGTGGTTACGACGGTGGGCCGTCATGGGCACAATGATTCGTTTTACGTGATATCTTTATCTGGGCCAGGGGGTCCACATTCTTCTGTAAAAATTTCAGCCAATTTCATCCATGTTTACCCCCTGAAAAAGCCTAGTTTCTCTTCTGTTTGGCATGGCTCCCTCTCCAGGTGACTTCCTTTTGAGCACTCTGGCACCAAAATGGGCAGCCTTCACATTGACCCTGTGTACTCAACATTGTGTCCCAGTATCACAGCTACACGTTCCACATCAAGAATTCCACTTCAACATGTTTCAGTACAGCTTAGGGGGTGCCGTCATGCCTGACGCAATTACTTACGGCAAGGACTGTACAATCGGGATATAGCAGCAGGAGGCGAGGCAGAGGGTAATCGGTTAATAGGAACAGAATTGTAGGAAAAAGCTCATTTCCTGCTGACTCACACTGTGGACATTTTGGTAGCAGTAGAGTTTTTGTACCCTTTGTGTCTTATGGAGTTATCGCCCCACAACCAAAATTGACTCAAGCAGTCTCAACGGCGACAATACCAATGTAGCTTTCCTTCAATGATTCAGGTCTTTTGTGTTCTACCATACCTTTCATGTTTTTCACTCACTCAGGCCTGCTTTGCAAATGGGATATTTTCTGCCTCATCCTCGTCAATGGTGTTATGTTCCATGAGGCATTCAAAACGGATACGTATGGATTGAAACGTATGTGGGCACATGGTGCACTGTATATTGCTGTGACGGGTATGCCTAGTTGCAAAAGTGTGCCTGCGTAAAGCCACCCTAACTACAAACAAAAGTGACGACCACATGTCAGGCATGACATACGACAAGTAAGTTTCAGGTGAGCCTTCTCAGAGTCACAGACAGAAGAACTCGACTCATGACAAAAGCGATACTTAACCTCCATGTATCAAATCTCGAACCCTCGATTATGTATACACGGTCATGAATTTGTACATGTGCATTCATGAAGTGTTGACCCAATGGAGTCTCGACATCCCCTGCAATTTCTTTTCACTCAATAGGAAATGGAAGTCGCCGAGTTTGCGTGATGTTGATGCATCCATGGCGATGCATAGTTTGGTCTATAGACCTGCAGCCACTAAGAGAGAAGTAGTTTTAGGGCAGCTTGCGGGGCTTCCATGCGCAGTCTGAATCTGGTTTTGCCCGTATTCCTCGGCACCGATCGACCCTGGTCAAATTATGGACTCGAAGTAGGTCTCAGACAACTAGTCTGTGGAGGAGGTAAACGTGTTGGCCGCCGTTGGAATGTCCACAGTCGCGTGACGTGAAATCAAAACTGCAACGTCCGATACGTATCAACTCTTTCCGTCGCTCGACATCTTTTATGAGTGATAACGCGCCTTTTCTTACTAGATGGCGCTCTGGCTGTCATGCTCGGAAAGGAGGGATCGTCCTCCCGAGGAGGATCGAGTGAGAGCACGGAAAGTTTTTACTTTGCGTCGTTGGTTGGGCCAGAAATGCCAATGACAACTACGATGAGGGCAGGCCTATTCAGACATGAGGCCTGGGGTGCATCAAAATTTGTCATGGAGCGGAACAATGCAAGGATCATTGACGGACAGACGCCTGAAATATTTATTGCATTGCAGGAAAATATCGAGCAGCTCTGTTATTCGAAGACGCTACTTTCAGTAGTACTAATGGACAAGTGGTGGGGTCCACACATGTGAAATTTAGACTGCGCCCAATCCACTGCAGGTGACATAGGTGTGCCCAGTTGGATTAGGTACACGTGTGCGGAGAGATCGAAACAGCCAGATTGACCGAGTGAACTTGATGCATCCATCCAGTCAGCGCAGTTGATGGAACAGGTAGGAGAAGTGTTTCAAAAATGCTGACGAATCACCAAGTCATATTTCTCGTGCTTGTATTTCTCGCACACTCTTGGCCCTCCCAACAGCGCCGTCTAGCGGCCGGAAGGTGCGTTATTCCAACTGGCCCGCCAAGGTAAGTAGGCTGGCAACCAGCTCTGATCCCTTCATTCAGGGTGAATCTCACACCGTCGTGTGCAGGTAGGTCTCGATGACGCACCGGAACCATGTCACATGTGAATCGTGGTCCACTGAAGAAGGCACACACACACGTAGCTGGCAGAATCCCTGGGAAGAAGAAGAAGAAGAAAGAGAGATAGGGAAACACGTACACGCACGCGTACGTGAGCCCACTCTTGATCAACTTCTTGCCGGTGCACTTTATGCAGAGCCTCTGTATAAATGAAGTGATTGAGGACAAGAACAGGGGCGACTTGGCCGAATCAGAGTGCCAAGGCGGAAGACGAGGACGCGAGCTGGTGTTTTATCAAGTGCGCGCTTATGTGTGAACGATGTAACAACCTGAAGATGAGTGATGACTTTAAGAGATGCAATCGAGCAAATCTCCCTTTACATTTTACGCTATCACCGCACTAAATCCCGGCCATTTGAAGAGGCGCTTTTGTCGTTGAGACCATTTTCATCCTAAGACTTCTCAAGTCAGATTTTGAGCCACGTTCATACCGTGTTGATATACCTCCAGCCAGTACAGGCCTTTGAAGCACGTCCCTTCTTATTAATGCATTAGGACAGTAAAGTCGGAGTCAACCTTGGCCTTTAAAGAAAAACAGAAACACATCGCAATTTGAGCATGCTCGCAAGAACGTTCGAACACCAAGTAGACTTCCGTACGTAGCACATTGGAACAATAGAGCAGAGAACTCTCTCGATATTGTAAGGAATGTTACTGAGTCGTTGAAATATGAACCAGATTAAATTCCACTCTCACGAGGAGAAAAAGGAGCCTGCATCAACATATCTAACTTTTCCGCCTACGCAGGTATTCCTAACTTATCTAAAAAAGAAAAGAAAAAAAATGTTCTCTCTTCAGCTAAATGCATTTTTAGTCTATGCTGAGGAGGTCCTGGGTGACACAAGGACATTCAAATGACGCCTTTTTTATGTACGTCTTTTTATCTCGGCCCCCCCCCCCAACCCCCCCCCCCAAAAAAAAAAAAAAAAAAAAAGAAACGTCGACGATGGTGGCACCAGTGTCAATGAGGGCGCGTTTAACCCACCCCGAATTTGTCGCTCCTGTGACGGTCTCGTGACGCTGACTGTCGGCAATTCGGCCAGCGCAACCGCACCCGAAGAATGCCAACGACTAATGCCTCTGGAAGGCCATCTCTCGATCACAAAAAGCGCTCATTTCTTCCTCCTCCTCAAGCCATGTAACGCAGGGAGCCTCATGCAAGGTCAACGCCAGACCTTGCGCGGGCGCGCGTGCGCGCCCGTGAGTCACGAAGCACCATTAAGATGGGTCCCCCCCCAACCCCACTGTATTGGGTTCGGGGCCTGAGACGCTGTTTCTGACTCACTTTGCGGAAGAAACGGAGAGAATTTGAAGGGAACACGCAATCAGCGTGCGCGTGAGGCCTCGACCTACGTAGTTCTTCTTTTTATCTTTCTTTATTTCAACCCCTATCACTTTGCAAGCTGAAGCCAAGACTTTGAATTTTGGACACCACACACAAGTGTGCTGGAAGCAAGAAAAAAAAGGCGTACGCATACGTCGTGTGTGATGGATGCTTGCCATGGAAGAGACTTTTTTATTTCCCAGCAGCCAAACCCACGCTCTCACTCCACAGGAAAATGTCCGGGTCTATCTGTATCTGCAGAGGCGAAGGGTGCATGACACGTAAAATAAAGTCTGCTCCTCTTTTCTCTCCAATTCGTTGTAAAAAAACGTTGGAAAAACGTTTGGACCTGAAGGAAAATACTGCAGAGCTGAGGTGCACTTTGGAGACACGCGCACTCCGCACGAGTGGAGACACCTGAAGGAAAAGTTGCTGCCTGGCTGCATCTCGTCTGTGGAAGCCAAGGCAAAAAGAAGCCAGTTAAGGTGCGATAACTCGTAGGAGGTTGACCGAGCCAAATAAACGACTTTGGTACCTGTGAGATGCGCACGTGCAAGGCGCACCTTTTGCCTCCACTCGTTAGCAGTTGAGAGATTTCACCTCAGCCAACAAGAAGTTTCCACCGCAAAAGTCGAGTCAGGAGGGTGCAAAAAGTCCACAGTACATTGACTTCTCTGGCCACAAAGTCTGCACATCCTTCCCCATTCTCCCTGGAGGTGTCGACAATGACACGCATAACTTGGTCTGACGCTAAAATATGACTGGTCTTCCATGTATGTCATTGTTGAGCGGCGCGCACACGTTGTTGTACAACATGTTGCTGCGGCCGACGATTGTGTATTCATGGCAACACGTGCTTGGCCATGCGGAGGGAATAAATTCTTCTGCAGCTGTACCGTATGAAGCAGATTTTGTGGCTAACGAGAAGGCTGCGACGACAAAACGCAATAAGTGTGGGGGCTTCTCAATAGTTGAACAACTGCAGTCTCCACATGACAATAGAGGAGGCCTTCGTAGCACTACTTCATCCTGCTCACCACCTGTTCGCACTCACATTCCAGGAGCTACAGGTGTCAAAAAAGAAAAAAAGAAAAAGAAAACCCAGACTCCCGCCGATCAGAGATGCTGATTCCAAAGGTCCCGGATCACTGGCTCAATGTCCAAGACGAGGCCGTCGCCGGCACAGGGAGAGAAGGCCGGACTCATCACGGGGGACGGGGACAACTGCGCGCTGACCTTTGAGAGGAAGGAGCAACTCTCTCTCTCGCCTCAAGATTGCTTTTTGCGCTCAAGGAAAAGTTCGGATTCTTCTCTGTTCGGTCGTCCTGAAAAATCTCTCTCGTCTCCAAGTGCGCGAGCGCTCGGCCTTTTCTTACTTTTTCTTCCGCATGCGCGCGCTTGCATGAGCTTGTGCGCTCGCGCGGATACCCAAGTTTTGCCTCTCAGCTACGACTACGACAATAATGCCCCCTCCTCCTCCTTCTTCTTCTTCCTGGCCAAGGGCGCGGGCGAGAGCGACTCTGGCAGTCTGCCGGAATCGCGCGGGGTGAGAACGTCGCAGGAAGTGAACTGAGACCTGAGGAGGAAGGTGAAAATGTGCAATTCGCGACTCGGTTTCGCGGTCCAGCGACTCCAGAGAGACGTCAGTGGTTTCTCCTCCTCAGTCGAGTAGCTTCATAGCGCTGTGTCCCGTGTCTGGCAACAGCAGTTGAAGTGTGCTTATCAGACAGGAAAGGACTCGTTAGATGTGACCTGGTGAACGTAGGTGCCAAAAAAAACCCACACAACATCGGCAAGACGTCTGCAGACAGACATCTTCGTATGTACGCTCGCGCCAGGCAGAGCCGGGTGCCGCGGCGGCGCCACAAACCTGTTCTCCTCCCTCAGCCAGCCGGCCGCGACCTGAGGTGCTTGGCCTCCCTCACCTTGATTGGTCAGCAGTAAGTGAGCGAAGCAAAAGGGGTTACACTTCAGAAAAGGAGAGAGAGCGAGGAGCTCGGCATGGATTCTTCTTCGCGCTCGTCTTCTCCGTCGCCGGAGCGCGGGCCCGACACCGGTGATAAGAGGGCGCCCGCGCCGACGCCTCCTTCGAATCGCACAGTGGCGCAGTTGCGCGAGGAGGCCGACCAGCCTGCGGCCCTCCACTTCTTGGCCCGCAGAGGCAGCGAGGCCGAGCGCAGCACCGGGGACGAGGCGGGCTCCGACTGGGACGAAGCCATGGCCAACGCCGAGAGGGACTTGGCGGCGGACGCCGAGTGGAAGCGCATTCAGCAGAACACGTTCACCCGCTGGGCCAACGAGCACCTACGTCAGGCGGGCAAGCACATCGATGACCTCGCCACCGACCTCTCGGACGGGCTCAGGCTCATCGCGCTTATTGAGGTGCTCTCGGGCAAGCGGATGCCGCGGCACAACAGAAAGCCAAACTTCCGATCCCAAAAGTTGGAGAATGTCTCCATCGCGTTGCAGTTCCTGGAGCAGGAGGGCGTCACGCTCGTCAACATCGACTCCACCGACATCGTCGACTGCAAGCTTAAGCTAATCCTAGGCCTGATCTGGACGCTCATCCTGCACTACGCCATTTCCATGCCTATGTGGGACGGGCCCCCTCTCGGGGCCGGCTCCGTCGCCCCGGAGAAGACACCTAAGCAGAGACTCATGAACTGGATTCAGGATAAGGTGCCGGACCTCCCAGTCTCGAACTTTACCAACGACTGGAAGGACGGTCGCGCAGTCGGCGCCCTCGTGGACTCTGTCGCGCCAGGGTTGTGTCCAGATTGGGACGACTGGAATCCCGACCGACCTGTGGAAAACGCGCGCGAGGCGATGGACCTGGCCGACAAGTGGCTCAACGTGCCCAAGTTGCTCGCTCCCGAGGAACTTGTCAATCCCAATGTTGATGAGCAGTCCATGATGACGTATTTGTCTCAATTTCCCAGCGCCAAGCTGCGTCCTGGAGCGCCGCTGAGAAAGAAGACCAACGTAAGCAAAGTTAGAGCCTACGGGCCCGGAATTGAGCCCCGAGGGCTGGTGGCCAAAGCTCCCGCTAAGTTTACAGTGGAAACATTTGGCGCCGGAGACGGGGAAGTCCGAGCAGAGGTACAGGGAGGACCTCAAGAAAAGGTCTGCCCGTGTGAGGTCGTCTTTAACAATGACAGAAAGAAGACTTTCGGGTGCAAGTACTTTCCCGAGGAAGAGGGTGACTACGCTGTCAAGGTGTTCTTCGCCAATAGGGAGATCCCCAAGTCTCCATTTAGTGTGAATGTAGAGGGATTCGCAGGTGACGCCAACAAAGTCACTGCCAGTGGGCCTGGATTGGAGCCTGATGGTGTCATCATCAACAAGCCCACGTTCTTCCATATTTGCGCCAAAGACGCTGGCAAGGGCGCACCTGAAGTCATTGTGCTTGATCCGAAGGGTCGGAAGGACTCTGTGCCAGTGAAAATAACCGAGACTGATGATCCCGACGTTTACAAGTGCGAGTACGTTGCCACCGTTCTCGGCCTGCACTCAGTCAACGTGTTCTTCGCCGGCAACCCCATTCCGGGAAGCCCTTACGGAGTCAAAGTGTCTCCTGCGAGTTTGCCAAACAAAGTCTGGACGAGCGGAAAGGGGCTGCAGCCGAATGGCATCAGGGTCAACGAGACAGTGGACTTCAAAGTGCACACAGAAAATGCAGGTGATGGAGAAGTCGAAGTCAAAATTCTCGGTCCCGGAGGACTTCCAGTGAGAGCCTCGGCCAAGAAGCTGGACGACTGCACCACGGAGTACACGTACACGCCAGTCAAGCAGGGAAGACACATTGTGATGGTCACCTTCGCCAATCAGGAGATCCCGCGCTCTCCTTTTGAGGTGAACATCTCTCCTTTCAAGCGTAGCGCGATCAAAGCTTTCGGACCCGGACTCAAGGGTGGAATCGTCGACAAGCCCGCCAAGTTTACTGTGGACACCTGTGGAGAGACCGGAGCATTGGGCTTCAATATTAAGGGACCCTCGCAGGCTCAGATCGCCTGCAGCGACAATGGTGACGGCTCTGCAGACGTCGAGTACTTGCCCACCGCAACTGGCGAGTATGCCATTCACATTCTCTGCGACGACGAAGACATTCCGGGATCGCCTTTCATGGCCCAGATTGAACCCCATACCGACTACGATCCGGATCAGGTCCGCGTCTCCGGTCCAGGCGTCGAGAACGGGGTCAATCCGAAGGAGAAAACCCACTTCATCGTTGACACCACCGATGCTGGCAAAGCCCCACTGGAGGTCTCCATCTTCGACGACCTCGGAGAGTTCGCGCCCGAGACCAAGGAGGTGTCTGAAGGAGTATTCCAGTGTGAATACCAGCCGCGCAAAGACCAGCACAAGCAGAGTGCCATGGTCAACTTTGGTGGAGTTGCAGTTCCGGGAAGCCCTTTTAGAGTGCAAAACGACAACCCGAATGACCCATCCAAGGTCGAGATCTATGGGCTTGATCCCGACAATGCCCGTGTCCGTCGACCCCTCGACTTTATTGTGGATTGCACAAAGTCCGGTCCCGGTGACGTCCTTGTAGCTGTAGACGGTCCTGGTGGCCCTAGCGGCGGCGGTGGCGCCGACACTGGCGGGGTCGGCAAAAGAAACAGGAAAAAGTCGAGCGTGCCAATTTCGTTGGAGAACAATCGAGACGGAACCCACAAAGTCACATTTGAGCCGGTGGAGCCTGGACCCCACACCATAGCCGTCACCCTGGACGGCAATGAGGTTCCGCAGAGTCCGATTGTCGTCGACGTGGCGCCCGCCCCCGACCTAAGCAAGATAAAGATCCGCGATTTCGAGGACGAAGTCTTCGTTGATTGCACCAACGAGTTCGAAGTCGATGCGTCCGCCTTACCCGACAGCGACCACGGCCGGGTCGACTGCGACATTGTGGGACCCTCGGGTGAACAAGTCGATTGCTACGTCAACAAACTGGAGCCAGAGGGACTTTTTAACGTAAGTCTGTCATCATCTGTTATTTAGCTTTCACCAGCGTCAGCCTTAGACTTGTAAGCGGACCCCGAGCCATCAATTGAAACGCCGCAACCGCAGTAGAGGAGCTCCTGCCACGTGCATGTGTTGTAGTTGTAGCAGAAGGAGAACGAGAGATCAGGCGCCATAAAAGCCGATCTATCGTATTAGATGGGACTGCCGAGATATCAGCAATCAATGCATGACGCTTGAGAAGCCGCCGGAGTCTCTCCGTGATAAAAGCGGAGAGCGCGTCCTAATGACGAAAACAACTGACTGACACGAGTCGTCGTCGTTATCATCGTTTCACTAATCATTACAGAATCTTTACCGTCAGCACGTTAAGCAGAATTCGCTTCAAAGCAGGCGCTTCCTGTTAACCTTGGATGCAACTCACAGTTTTTATGACTGTGCTGTTCATTCACTGCAGGTGCGTGCGTGCATTTTATCTTCGTCTTCCTCCTACACTGAGTATTTAAGCTGATGGAAAATGGCATCTTTGATTTCAACTCTCGTCGAGCATTTTTCTTATTAGCATTCTTGCATCGTGCCCTGAAAAAAATAGAAGCTGTTGAAATGCGCAAGAAGCCAACATTTTACGTCAATAGCATCGTAGAAAGTCGAATGGATGAAGAGGAATGACTGAGAAATGTTGCAACGTTTGCGGCGTAAAGAAAATGGCAAGCTCACATCTGTCAGTTTTCTCCTGACATTTCCTTGGCTTACCCTGTATTCTGGACACTGACTAGTCTTGACCGCCCCCATCACCGTCTACGCGGTCCCGACGGACATGTTTTCAAGAACTCGGCTAATACAACACATGCATGACGAATAGCGTCTCATTTTTGCCACCATTTTGTGTGGCTCCTGAAACTACTCGAATAGTGGTAAAAGTACTCTATTATTACTAATATTATTGTGTTACACCGATCGTGCTCCTCTATTATAACATGTGCGGAATTTGCAGTTTTACATCTGCCCTACGATGGTGGAGGAGGGCTGAGCGTTTTCACTAGCTACTTGATGATCTTAACGTTCCTTGTCTAGCAGGAACGTCATTAATAATGACATTCCTCTGATAAAAGATATAATGACTCATTATATCTTTTTGGTCGTTTTTTAGGTGACTTTCGTCCCATTCGAAGAGGGGTCGCACGACATCGGCCTCAGCTACGATGGTGAACCTCTTTCCGACTCTCCGTCATCCGTGCTGGCCAGATATGGTTCGGACCCTTCTCGAGTGAAGGCTTCTGGACCGGGACTCGACAAAGCCTTCGTGGACGAGCCAAACGAGTTTACGGTGGAGACCAAGAACGCTGGTGCTGGCAGCCTCGGCCTGGCTGTAGAGGGTCCCAGTGAGGCTGTTATGAACTGCAGGGACAACAAGGACGGCACTGCCACAGTCGAGTACATGCCCACAGAGGAGGGTGACTACAACATCGCGATCAAGTTTGCTGACGAAGACATTCCAGGATCACCCTTTAAGGTAGATAACACGGTTTAGGGAAGATTCCGTTGCAGCAGCACCTAGGGTAGCGGCTAAATCAGAGTTCTCGTCAATGAGCAGGAAGGCTGCTTGTGGTTTGCTGGGTTTTTGGCTTACCTTCCCTCGCCGCCATGCTGACCATCAATGCCTGGATGGCCTAGAAATCTAATTGCATGGAACAATTGGCAATTTTTTGAGCAATTTGTTTCTGTGCCATTGGGTTCCGGCACAAGTTGTACCTAACTGAAACCAAATTTGTTGCTCATCAGCGCCACAAACTCGAGCACCTGTTCTGGTAACACAGTCACTGAGATCATGCTTCTTTTGCAGGTTGCTGTAGGTACTCGGGATGGGCTCCCCAAGCCCGACGCGCGGAAGGTTCGAGCTTATGGCCCCGGTTTGGAGCCGGGGGCGGTGTTACCCGGCAAACCCGCACGGTTCACCGTCGACACGTCAGACACGAACCCGAATGCCCCCATCTCCGTGGGCATCAGGGACCCCGACGGCAAGAAGGTGGGCCCTAGAGAACCCGTGGTGAACAAAACGTACGATGGGAACATGGAAGTTTCCTACGTACCTCCGCCTGTGGGGGAGCCTTACGAGGTGATAGAACCTATCGAATTAATGACAATTAAGCTAAACTCACCTGTGCCTAAAATCTACGTACTACTTGGCGTACCGTATGAGTCATAAAACGTCTTATGTCTTTATTCTCACAGATGGTAACCCACTCCAAATTGTTTTCTGACTCACCCTGCAGTGATGTAGGTTATGTGCTGTGACTTGTTGGCAAAAGGCCCACATTGCAGAAACGGAACCAATGCCTGTGCGTGATCAGTACGTTTGCGTTGGACCAGGATAGTCTGGCGAGAACTCTAGGGAGAAATAGACGACTCTTATGCATTGACCTACGTGTATCTATGCATGCTTTACATATGCAACTTATTTGAACAAAATTTCAGATATGCGTATTGTACAACGGAGACGACATTCCGGGCAGCCCGTTCCAGATGACGAGCAACCCAAACCTGGAAGACGTGATCAACAGTCCTAGGAGTGCAAAAGCACTCGCAGCAGCAGCCGGTGGCAGCCGCGGCGGATCTAAAGAGCAGCCGGAGCTCATCTACTCAAAGAACGGGACCGGACTCCAGAGGAAAGAATCCAAGGGTGAGAACAGAAGCGATCTTTATAAAGTCAAACATGGTTGATCGCACAGTAGAAAATTGTAGACCTTCATGCTCACACTTTTCAAAGTCTCAAATTTCCTCATGCCATAAACCTTATGCTTAATCACACAGACAATTGGGCATGACTATAGACAAAAATGCACACTTTTTTAAGTAATCCTGACGACCAGATCTCTCACTTTTGAGCTTCAAGAAAGATTCTAGGTCAAAATATAGAAATGAGGGCTCACAGCTTAAAATAAAATGTTGTGAATCAATAGGAAGTCCCAGGAAAAGCTTGAGATTTTCTGACGTTTTCAAAATTTCCTGGTAAACTTAATATTCCCAGAAACTCTCAATATTTCCTGGGCATTGTCAAAATTTCCTAAGAAATTTATCATTCCGAAGAATTCCGAGATATCATCAACATCTGTGTGCACACTGCTTTGGGATGTCTGCTCATGAACACCAACCTGAAGTAACAAAATTTCCTATGACATGCACTTAAATAACTTAGGCAAGACCATTTTTTTTAAATCTCGTTTTGTGTGCTATGTTTGTTGCAAGACTTCATTTGAGGGCATTCTAGTCAAATGGGGTGAAGAATTGATCAGTTTTTGGGTGTCCTCCATGGATGCCCTTTTTAAGTTCTTCTTTGGCGATAGTTATGTAGATCTGTAGAACATAAAAAGGCTTAGAAGAGAGGAGGGTCAAAAGATTGGTTTTTCAAAAGCCATCTGAATTCCTCCTACTCGACTTTAGGTAACAAACCTTAGACATATTCCAAAGTTTTTGTTTTTTGCTCTAGGCCATTACATACGCTGTTTGTACGTTGAAAATTAAATTATGTAATTGTATTTACGATGTTACTTTTAACGCCTTGACACCTTTGCTGCAGATGGTGACGCATCGGGAGGAGTGGCGGATTTGGTACGAAATCCCGTTCCCGGAGCGTTGGGAAAGGAGAGAGGAGGCCGACCCTCGGATGACAGCGATGACAATTTCGGCCCGAACACCAACAAGAAACAGAGCGACTCCAGCGACAGCAGAAAGAGTTCCCAAGACAGCAGCAGTGGGAGTCGTCCCGGTTCCGGGGAAGGTGCCTTTGACAGCGCGAAAGAGTCTGACAGATACAGTAGAGGAGCAAAGTCTCCAAATGATAGACCTGACTCTCAGAGAAGCATCGGATTTGAAGGAGACGTGGATCCTAATGACGATGACTTTGAGAGAAATAAAGGAAAGAGGAAAAATTCCAGTAGTAGCAGCAGCACTGATAGCAGATCTGGTTCGAGGCATGGATCCAAGGGCGACCTCGTTGACGATACAGACCCACTAGTCGGATCCGAGAAGACAGCCACTACACCAGCTGGTTGGGGGAGACAATCAACAGCAGATGAAGGGAGAGGATCGTTCGATGGAGCTTCCAGAAAAGGGAGCAGATACGGAGACTCCGAAGGAGGAAGATTTGGTCCCGGTGATGACTCTAGGGCTGGAGGCCTTAGAAGAGGTATTCGGAACGGTTATGGTGCTGACGGAGAGCCACTTGCTCGCTCAAGATTTGGAGATGATAGAAAAAGACTTGCAGACAGACGCGGATCCGGCTTAAATTCTGGAACCGCCTCTGCCCAATATGAACCAGGAGGACAGATATCCGATCGAGGTCCTCATGGAGGTGATGGCGGGAGAAGAGGTTCAACTGATGATAACCGTTCTGGACCTACGCGTGATCGAGGTCCTCATGGCGGTGATGGCGGGAGAAGAGGTTCAACTGATGATAACCGTTCTGGACCTACGCGTGATCGAGGTCCTCATGGCGGTGATGGCGGGAGAAGAGGTTCAGCTGATGATAACCGTTCTGGACCTACGCGTGATCGAGGTCCTCATGGAGGTGATGGCGGGAGAAGAGGTTCAACTGACGATAACCGGTCTGGACATACCCGTGATCGAGGTCCTCATGGAGGTGATGGCGGGAGAAGAGGTTCAACAGATGATAACCGTTCTGGACCTACGCGTGATCGTGGTCCTCATGGATCTGAGGGTGGAAGAAGAGGTTCAACTGACGATAACCGTTCTGGACCTACGCGTGATCGAGGTCCTCATGGAGGTGATGGTGGAAGAAGAGGTTCAGCTGATGATAGCCGTTCTGGACCTGCGCGCAAAGGGTCTCCTGAGGGTTCCTATGGTCCGGGAGGAAGAAAAACCGCCAATGACGATAGTAGATATGGACCAGGTGGTCGCATCGAGTCATTTGACAGTCCCTACGAAGATCACCGTAGTATTAAAGATAGAAGAGCATCTAATGACGGTCCTCAAGGAAGAAGGGGACCACGGGATGATGAGTACGACAAATATGAACTTGGATCTGATGATGACAGATTGGAACATGGCGGGAGAAAAGGATCAGTCGATGCATACGGGGCTGGTACGAGGAAAAGCTCAAATGAAGGGCTTAATAGAGGTCAGGTTAGTCCCTCGGGAGTAAGAGGAGCAGGTGAAGTGCCTTACAGTGGTTCCGGAAGAAGAGAATCAGGAGACAGTTCAACACATGGTGTGAATGATGGCCCCTACAGACCTGGTGGACATAAGATGTCTGACAGAAGTCCTTCTAAAGCTGATGAAAGTATTGGTGACAGGAGAAGTTCAGTTGACGACGTTAGGCACGGACTCGGCAGCCGAAAAGGATCAAGTGATAGTTCTCAGGGGGAAGATTATCATGGAAGAAGAGCATCCAATAATGGGTTGCCCGGAATGCCTTACGGACCTGGAGGCAGGAAAGAGTCGAATGATCACGATGGTAAATATGGACCTGGCGGTAGACGAGGATCGTCTCATGCCGAGAGACAGGAACTTGGTGAGAAGAAAGGCTCTGGTGAGAGTCCACGCGCAAGTCAGCATAGTCCTGAAGGAAGAAAACAATCTGGAGAGATTCCTTACTATGGTGGTGCTGGCTTGTTGAAGAAAGAACCTGACGACGGCACATATGCATCAGGACCTGGTGGGCGAAAAGGACCTGGAGGGGTTCCATATTACAGTGGTTCTGGCGTATTGAGGAAGGAACCAGGTGTGGACGATAGCACCTATGCATCAGGACCTCTTGGACGAAAAGGCTCGAGCGAGGGACTCTACGGCAACTTAGGTCCGGGCAGTCCCTACAGTAAATCAAGTGATGCAAGCGGTAATGCAAAAAGTCCATTTGGCCGAGGCTCGTCCAGACCTGACCTTTCTGATAAGACAGCAGCCAAGAGTCGACCCTACGATAACAGCAGGTCAGGATCTCGGCCGGACATTTATGAAGACAGAACATTTCCCCCCGTGGAGCTCAACAACATTCCATTGCCGTCGACCGGTGGCAACGTCGAGGCGGTCATCACCACTCCATCTGGCGGAGTCACCTATCCCTACGTGGAAGACAACGGAAACGGTTCGATCGGACTTTCCTGTCAACCCAACGAGCGTGGACTACACACGATAGACGTTAAGTATAACGATGATCATGTACAGGGATCCCCCTACAAGTTTTATGCGAGTCCTCTTGATGACAACAAAGTTCACGCCTATGGCCCAGGGTTGACCCACGGAGTCTGTGGCGATCCTGCAAACTTTGTTATCTCCACGCGGGGAGCAGGAGCAGGAGGTCTCGCACTCGCTGTAGAAGGACCCAGCAAAGCCGACATCAACTGCCAAGACAACAAGGACGGTACCGTCAACGTGTCTTACCTCCCTACAGCCCCTGGCGAATACAAGATCTCGGCCAAGTTCGCTGACAAACACATTGAAGGATCACCATTTACGTGCAAAGTGACTGGCGAGGGAAAGAAGCGCAATGCAATATCTGTCGGCGCTAGCTCAGACCTCTCTCTGCCAGACAATCTCTCCTCTTACGATTTGCGCGCCCTCAGCGCCTACATCGTGGCGCCTTCCGGCGCAGAAGAGCCCTGCTTCCTCAAGAAGCTGCCCAAGGGCAACACCGGCATCTCCTTCACGCCCAAGGAGGTCGGCGAGCATCTCGTGTCGGTCAAGAGGGATGGAAAGCACATCAAAAACTCACCATTCAAGATCAACGTCAGCCCTGGCGACGTCGGTGATGCAAGCAAGGTGAAGGCAGCTGGCGTGGGTCTGATTGACGGACGAACGCACGAGGACAACGCGTTCCACGTAGACACTCGCAACGCAGGATACGGCGGACTGTCGCTCTCCGTGGAGGGACCGAGCAAAGCAGAGATCAAATGCAATGACCATGAGGATGGAACTCTTGACGTCTCCTACCGGCCCACTGAACCAGGGCTGTACATCGTGAATCTAAAATTTGCGGACCACCACGTGCCCGGATCGCCCTTCGCAGTGCCCGTGAGCGGTCGCGGATCCAAGAAGGAAGAGGAGAAGATAAGACGCATGAGAGAAGCAGTCCCGGTGACTGAAGTCGGAAGCCAGTGCAGACTCACGTTCAAGATGCCGGGAATTAACTGCAAGGACCTTGAGGCCTCGGTATCATCGCCGTCATCAAAGGTAACCAACCGCATCATGGTTCCGCCATAAAGAGTGGACCACAAATGCGTTGCTTATTCCTTCTGCAATCATTTTTCTCAGGTAACCAAGGCAGCGATCGCCGAGCTTGAGGACGGTTTGTTTGCTGTCAACTTTGTTCCCTACGAGTTGGGCATCCACACCGTGAGTGTTCAGTACCACGACATCGACATCCCTGGTTCGCCTTTCCAGTTCACAGTGGGTCCACTGCAAGATGGCGGCGCCCATCGAGTGCATGCAGGGGGATCAGGATTGGAACGTGGAGTTCAGGTAATTGTGCATCCATTAAATGAGAAAATCCTGACGGTTTTTTTTGTTAAGATCGAGGTCAAATTGTTCCTCCCAGGTAATTCCTCCCGGGTCCCTGAATGGATTAAAAACCAAACTCAGAAATGTTACTTAGGATCGCTGTGGTAGTCCTGCTGTAGAATCGTGGTTAAATTATGATTTCCTCCAGGGTCAGCCGGCAGACTTCAACGTGTGGACGAGAGAGGCCGGCTACGGCAGCCTCGCCATCTCCGTTGAGGGGCCCAGCAAGGCTGTGGTCGATTTCAAGGACAGAAAGGATGGATCTTGTCACGTCAGCTACACCGTGGAAGAACCCGGCGAATACGCAGTCGGAATCCGATTCAATGACCAGCACATTCCTGGCTCTCCTTACCGAGTCTATATCCAGCCGTCGGCTGACGATGCTGAGCGAGTGCGCCTCTCCAACGTGGCAGAACTGCCGGTGAAGCCCGATACCCCGCAGACGTTGCTGCTCAACATGAACGGCGCAGATGGAGACATGGAGTGCAGGATTGTCGCTCCGAGTGGGCGAGAGGACGACTGCTTCATCACGCCCCTCGGCAATGGGGAGCACTCGGTGCGATTTGTGCCGAAGGAGGAAGGCGTGCATCATCTGCACGCGCGGTTCAATGGGGTCCACATCCCGGGATCGCCTTTCAAGATTGTGGTGGGCAACAACGGTGCTAACAACGATCCATCCACCGTCGAAGTTTTCGGCAAGGGCGTGCAGTTCGGCACCACCGGAGAGCGCGCTGCCTTCACTATCGACACCTCGAGCGTGGGCGCCGGAACCCTCTCTATCACCGTAGACGGGCCCTCCAAGGTCGATCTGGCGTGCGCAGAGGTCGACGCCGGCTACGAGGTCTCTTACACGCCGCTTGTGCCTGGCAAGTACTTCGTGACGGTCAAGTACAATGGCAAGAACGTGTCCGGCTCGCCTTTTTCGGTCAATGTCAGCGGAGACAACTTGAGCGGCGAGCAGCAGATAAGTCGCCAGCGGAAGTCTTCTCGGTCTTCCATGACCATGGAGACCTTAAAGAGAACTTCATACATCCGCCACCAGTACACGGAACAGCGGAGTTCTTCCCATCACTCAATCTCCAAAAACAACTTCTCCGACCCGTCCAAGGTGACCTGTTCAGGGAGCGGCTTGAGGAGTGCGAGGCTGAACAGACATAACAGCTTCGCCGTTGACTGCGGCCGCGCGGGCAACAACATCCTCTACGTAGGCGTCTACGGCCCGGTGACCCCATGCGACGAGGTCGTCATCAAGCATCTGGGCCAAAAGCGCTACTCAGTCGACTACGTCGTGAGGGAGAGGGGAAAGTACATTATCTTCGTCAAATGGGGCGATGACCACGTCCCAGGATCCCCGTATCACATTGAAGTATAAAAGACAAGGCTTCATCAATGCTTTTCTTACACATTATTATTGCCACACTATGTTAATTCATGTGCCTTATTTGAGTGCCACACGCCTGAAATTCGATTGCCATCACTTGTATGAAGATTTCTACTGCATAAAAAGCTTTGATTAGCTAATTTTATATACCATCTTATCATTAACGATACTTTTTATATACATAGCATTTTCTTTTCGCATGGAGCAGCAGAAACAGCAGTTCGCGGAGTGTTTGATTTTGCGAGATAAAGACATGTTTGTACCAACCATGGTATGGAATAACGCCTTAAATGTAACATGCTATTATTTATGCTTCTAAATTTTGTATGCATTGGCACTTATTTTATTAGCTACACCGCGAAATACACGCATGATGAAAACTCGCTCAATTGGAAACGCATTGAGTCACAAAGAATGTCCGATGGAGGAAAGGGGAGGGGCACGAAAGTGGCAAGAACATTCGGAGGGGTGATGAAAAATGACCAAGGAAGGGAGAGTAGAGAAATAGAAGAAAAAACTGAAGTCAACGGGGAGATGGTCTAAGGGAACCGATGGAAGTTGATCAGGGATAGGAGGAAGGAAAAGAGGAGTGGCAAGGGGAGAGTAAGAGGCACACGAAAAGTCGAAAGACTAAAGGATGTTTTTTCACATAACAGTTTATGAGAGTGTAGGACAGCTAGTATGAGTCTTGATACTAAACAACACAGCTGACGTTACTGAGCTAGGTCACCCGGATCATGGGTGGGGAGGAGGAGCGACCAGAAGTTTAAGTTAGCACCTTCTATAAGAGTTCACTTCTTGATCTTTGCCAAGTCCTTGGAGCTCAGCTTCAGCATCCCACCATTAAATTTACCTACTTTAGTCTGCAGCGACTCTCCACCTCTCTTCTTCTTTTTCGTGGGGGGTCCTTCTGAATCTTTACCGCCTTTCTTACTCTTTCTCTTTGACCCCATCCCCGAAACCCTCTGGAGCTCCTTCCTCTTTTTTTCTTCCTCCTTCTCTAGCTTTCTGGTCTCCTTGAGCTCTTTGTAGTTGACGCCTGGCTTCTTGGGCGGCTTGGCGCCCAACCTGACGAGTGCCGCAACTTCTGCGTCCTCCTTTTCCTTGGCGGCGAGTCCGCTCAGCCCGAACTTGAACACAGAAAAACGGGCATCCTTCATGCTCACCAACACTGGTTGATCTGCAGACACTTTTGGAATTGCTTTGTCACTCCTCTTCTTCTGCCTCAGCTTCCTCGGGTCAATGTACTCAACAATTTCGACTGGGTCCCGATTGTCGCCCATTTTCTTGGAGGCCTCCGTCTCAACCCTGCCAGCCTCTCCACTGCCACCTCTTTGAGCAGCAGCTCTGCGCTCCTTGGCCCGACGTTTCCTCTCACGCCGCCGATCAGACTTGGCCTTTACATTGTCTAGGCCTGAAAGATGATGATTGTTAAATACTGAACAAAGTGTTAAAAAGTGAATCATTACGCCACACCAAGACTGTTCTTAAGGTCCTTGAGGTGTCTCAAACCCTTGGTCTTCTTCTGTTCGGGACTGACATCCGTGTGAAAAATTGCCTTTTTGGACACCTCGTCCTCATCGTCGTCGCTGTCCGAGTTTTCCTCCAAGTGGGAGAACCTGAGCTCGTCATCACTCATCGTAACGTGGTGACTGCTGAGACTGACCAGAGGTAGCTTCTGCGTGAACAGCGTTGCCGCCGTTTGTTTGTTTACTTCCCTTTCACCAAAGACAGTCAGCGTTGCCAGACTCATAACGTGAGCAGAAGGCATCGGCTATATTTTTATTTCTTTGAGAAGATACTCGTACAAGAAATTCGTACAGACAGTTGAGGTCACATCTGGACTTAAAAGTTTATCTTCCTCTTCTCTGTTTCTTTCCGCCGATTTTACCTCCTCCGCCCTTGATCTTTTTCCTGACCCCGACAAAGTTTTCACTGTCCTCAAAGTTGTCAGCGGCTTGACCGAGCTTCCTCTTCAACTTTCCGCCCTTCTTCTTCTCCTCTATATCTTTCAGTTCCATCTTCGCTAATCTACAAAAGAAATGTTACATTGAGAAGCACTATTTAACCTTGTGTACCTTAGACACTTGTTCACGAACCTGGTCGCTTCGTCCACCCTCTCCTGAAATGCCATGACCTCCTCCTCCACTGTGTCATATTTCGGCAGTTTTTTCCCGATAAGTTGCTCGATCCTCTGATACAACTCAACGTCGTACTGACATACGAAAGTGATCGCTTTGCCAGACCTGTGAAGATTAAGGGCTTAATACTGTAAAGTCGATCCTTAAGCAGTTCTTGTCCTACCTGCCCGCCCTTGCAGTTCTTCCCACTCTGTGTATGTAGTCCTTGGAGTGCGTAGGGATGTCAAAGTTGATGACGACGTCAACATGAGGAATGTCCAGACCACGACTTGCAACGTCGGTCGCGATCAAGATCGACCTTAAAGGTAAGATTCGGTTTTTCAAAAATTGAGAACGAATCCACGCAGAGCTTAAGAAACCTGGCTTTTGTCTTGAACTTGTTAAGTGCCCCCAGCCGTTTGTTTTGCGACATATGTCCGTTGAGCGGGATGGCCGCCAAACCGAGGTTCCTGAGCATCAACGCCAGCTTCAGGGTCCCATTGCAGGTAGAGCAGAAAATGATGAAGGAATTGCCCTGCATCTCGTTCAGAACGTGTACCAAGTAAAGCTCCTTGTACTTGAGCGGAATGAACATGTAATACTGCAAGACATTAAGGCATGCATGTAGACGTCATGGCTACGATGACAAGACCGTTCTCACCTGGTGTAACTTTTCCACCGTCTGGTACTTGGAAGACACCTCAACCTTGACAGGATCAGAGAGGGACGCTCGCTGAAGTTTCGCAACCTTCTTGGTCATTGTGGCGGAAAAGAGCATGTTTCGCCGTTTCGCCGGGATGTTGGCGAGAATCTAGAGAAATAATGGTGAGGACTAGCTGCCCTAAATGCAAACGCTGTCATCACTTACCTGATTGACCTCTTTCTCGAAGTCCATATTAAGTATCCGATCTGCCTCATCCAACACCAGGTACTTGAGCGACTTTTTAAGTGTGAATCCCTTTGTGTTCTGCAAGTGGTCCATCAGTCTGCCCGGTGTGGCAATTATAACGTGAGGAAGTTTCCCGAGAGCAACAGCTTGGTCGACCATGTCCATCCCGCCTATGAAAAAGCATTTGAACGTCGGCTGACTCAACATTTCACATTCTCTTACCAACAAGAACGGCAGTCCTTAAGTCGATGGTCTTGCCCAACTTGTCAAACTGTTCCGAGATCTGGTACGCGAGCTCCCTGGTGGGCGTGAGGACCAGAGCGAAGAGACGCTGCGGCGCCTCCATAAGAGCCTGGAGACAGAAGTTCAAAGGTGAGACTTTTCCTCGTTTCAAAAAACTCCCCTCTCGACTAAATTCGTCTGAACTCACCTGCAATATTGGCAGCGCAAACGCGGCCGTTTTGCCCGATCCGGTCTCGGCGAGGCCTATGACATCCCTGCCCTCGAGGGCAAGCGGAATTGCTTCGCGTTGGATTCGCGACGGTTGCTTCCAGCCGAGTCGAGCGCATGCGGAGCAGAGCTCGTCGATCAGGCCCAGAGAGGTAAACGTGCATGGCTCGGAGTCCTGATCCGGTTTCTCGGACCCTTCGTGGTCGGACTCTGACGAGGACATTTCTTTCTCGGCCCTGGAGACTTGACTGCTTTGGAAAAGTAGACCCCCAAAGGCATGAACCACGTTGTTGTTGTTTACGTGCTACAGCTGCCAACAGCTGACGAACAGGGCAATCCAGTTGCCACCTAAGACGGAAACGTCAGGTACCACCATAGCAGCAGCTGCCACAGCCTTGAAAAGTGATTCTGCCTTTAGCAACAGGACTGTTACAATTCAGAAGATGGTGGACGAGGCGACCAAGAAGACCCTGAGCTCCATCCCTTTGATGAAGACTAAGGCCGGACCCCGGGACCAGGAGGCGTGGGTGCAGAGGCTTAAGGCGAGGTCGGGCATGTCTGCTTTGTTGCTCTTGTTGACATCTGTTACCCCTCCAGGAGGAATATCGCGGCCTCATCACTTACGTGGAGAACAGTAAGGCAGCGGACACAGACTGGTTCAGGTTGGAGTCCAACAAAGAGGGGACACGGTGGTTTGGAAAGTGCTGGTTCGTCCACGACCTCTTAAAGTGAGTAGAGAAGGCGTCTAATAGTACGTAGGTGTCCACTACGTGCCATCTTTGGGCTCATTGCAACCTAGCATGACCTGTTTGGTTTTCAACTTTTGCAGGTACGAGTTCGACGTGGAATTTGACGTCCCGGTGACATACCCGATGACTGCACCCGAAATCGCGCTCCCAGAGCTTGACGGCAAGACGGCCAAAATGTATCGCGGGGGCAAAATCTGTATGACCGATCACTTTAAGCCCCTTTGGAGCAGAAACGCACCTAAGTTTGGTATAGCTCATGCCATGGCTCTAGGACTCGCGCCCTGGCTGGCGGTAGAGATTCCAGAGATGATACAAAAGGGCGTGATAACGTACAAGGAGAAGCAGCAGGCCACCTGATGTACTCATGGAGTAAAAAAAAAAAGTCTGTCGGTCTCTTCCTCACAAATATTTCCCTCTCCATATTGCTTCGGATGGCTACCAAAGCAAGCCATCCGTTATTCACGTTATTGCCCGTGCCCCCCTTCCTGTTGTCCTTACTGTCCCCTTTATATTTTCTCAATCGAACGTTTCCGTGACCTACACTCTATAATGCGACTTTTTATACGAGTTGTTACACTGTCCTTAACGTATCGGTTTTATTTATCGTTTAAACTATCGGCAATAACATGTATCGTCTCTAGTAGTGGTGTGTATTCTTTGGGGGTAACATCGTATGATGCAGTGATCGCGTGGGTGAACGTAAAAATAAAGACGTTGGCTTTTGCAAGGTGGAAAATTATGCCGCATTTTCTGAGGGGACTCTTGCCACTCCTAAGAACACAGCCTTTCGGGTGCGTTTACACTGGCGGAGTGGGATATATGTATGTCACACGAATGAAATGGCGATCTGGAGGAGCAGCCGGCACTTGTGAGACGCAAGTGCGAAAAAAAGATCCGTCAGTATAAGCCGGTCCTTAGAAGCACAAGAGCATCTCGGAAGGGCATCTCGAATGCAGTCGTTGTGAGACGTTCAGCAACGCCGCAAGGGTACAAACGAAAAATACTATAAATTTTGTTGATCTTCATTTTTCGCCCCATCTTCATCGTAGTCGTAGGTAGTTCAAGTATGTACGTAGAGCTGCAGCCGCAGAAAATGCTCGTTGTTCATTTTCTTTTCATTCCTGGCCCTCCAGCTTGCCCGCGAGGTGTCACCGGCCGCCCGGCGGCGTTCAGGCCCTGGTACTGGTACTTGGCCTTCTTCTCACTCGGCTTCAGAATCTGTAAATAGAGGGGAGCTCGTTATTCCACGAAAACGAAAATGTAAAAGTCATTTGCATGCTACAGCTCAAACAAATAAGTCACTCAGAAATCATCACTTATGTCATTAGCTTAGTCACCGAGCTGCCGGTTTCTAACCTCCTTCTTCATTTGGAACATAGAAATATCCAGGTGTGACATGAGAGACATGCATTTTGAAGGACTTGGCGTTCCCCATCATATTTTTCAACATGTGCCCTTAAGCAGTCACACAGGCTGACTCTGAAGTCTCGGCAGATGCAGACAACGTAGTTCTTTGCTGTGGAGGTCCAGTCATGGTTGACAGCATGTGCACTTCTTGTCGGCAACACCCTGCGATGCACTCGCATAAGTACACACACGGAGGACGATGACTACAACTTCACAACCAGAGTTCGTTATATCGGTCAACCATATATAACGAACTCTTGTGTGGCCTTGGACGTGTGGCAAAGAGAGCCTTCCTGGATGAAGATGTAGTTTCAACAGCTGCGTTCCCGGTCAGGCCAGAGGAGAAACAGAATGCCGACAGTAACCGGGCTTTCAGGATCCAGATTCATGGTGCCCCCGCTGGGGTAAGAACTCACCACTCCCGGACATTTCTATTTTGTTCGACAATTCGTCTCATTGATGCACCCAACAGCAGAGGCTGCTTTGTCAGTTGGCTTGGAAATGTTCTGGTCACCGTTTGTTTGTGAATGATCTACCTATCGATAAGGGTTCTAGTTCTTGTCACTGATCAGAAAGAACTTTTTTTCTTTCAGGAAGTCGGTCATCCTTCTTTCCTACATTCTTCCCCTGTACGTGCGGCGAAGTTCAACCCTTTTGCGGAGCCCTTGGATTAGACACCAGCATATGTCTAGATCGCCTCGGTAGGGTTGGTTCACTGACCTCGTGTTTGCTGGCGAAATTACCAATGAATTGGTTTGGCTTCTTCTTGATATCTTTTTTCTCTTTCTTTGCACACAGATCCTCTTCCTCTTGCCTCGCGGATGCTGTCAATTCGGAGAACCTTTTAACGATTCCCTTGTTTGCTTCTGGCCAGCATCCTGACTGACTTCTTACACAGCTCGGTGTTAGCCCGTGCAAAGAGCTTTTGATAGCCTCCAACGTTTTTGACTTCAACATCCAACATATCGGAGAGCACGAGGGCTGGAAACTGAAGCTCAGCCCCAGCCCAACCTACTTCGTTTTTGCTGTTTTGCTCTTGAGGCCAGGTAAAAGAATCAGTACAATAATCGGTAATGACGAATCCGGTACACGTGCACTGTAAGCCTGAATGAACGTCATTACTGTACTGTGTGAATAAAAAATTCGATGTCACAAGTTGCAGGAGTCTTCTGACACACTTTTCACTCTTCCCTCATGCCCCTGATCTTCTCCTGTACACCCCTCTCATTGGCTTCTGTCATGTGTCTCTATCGGACATTTTTCCTGACTCAAACTACGTACAGTATGTCCCGGGGAGAACAATGTCACAAGATGTGTGCGTTAGCATTGATTAAGCAACGACGAAACCCTGTTCCTGCCCAGAATTCAAGGCTTTTTTCTGAACAAAATGCACTAGGAGCTGTTGCTGCTGGGATAAGAGGGAAATGACCCTCGCTTTAAGCTGGAGAAAGGTTTCCTAAATTCAGGAGTATTACTCAAAAATCTCGGGTTTCTAGCAAACGTACGATTTTTTCTTCCTACCTGAAAGGAGCACATGAGTGTTTCGTCCACGGACATCATTCCGCCTGCGTTGTCGAACTCTCCGCAGTAATTCGGCGCGGAGAACAGCGTCACCAGTTGACGCTTCGCGAAAAACTCGTACCCGTCTTCTACCACCTGAGGGAGAATTTTTTACTTTTTCACTTTGCCAGGGTGGAACAGTATTATATAACTATAATAATGTACGAGTCCAAAAGACTCGTCCTGTTCGACTCCTTCCTCACGTCTCCTTTTCCTGTCATCGTGACACTAGCAGACATTTTGTACAAACCACACTGCACGTACCTGGTGAGCTCTACAAATCAAGTCCAGATCGTGTCTGTTGAGGAACTTTGATACGACATCTGCACCAAATGTGAATGAGACGCCGCGATCGTTCTCGCCCCAGCCCTGCACGTCCTTGTCGGGGTCTGACCACAACAAGTCGCATAGGAGACCTTCATGAAACGGTAAAATGTGGTAGCTGTGGTGACGAATAGTAGACGGCTTTGAGCTTTACCTGTATCTGGAACGTCTGTGGGCCTCATGATCCTTCGTATCTGCTCCATGGACTGCAGGTCTGGGCTGAGACCTCCGTGACAGCAGAAAATTTTCTCGTCGACGATGGCCGCGATCGGCAGACAATTGAAGCAGTCGGTGAACGTTTTCCACAGCTTGATGTTAAAGCGGCGTTTACCTGTGTACGCACAAGATATTTTCCGCATACTGCTCATCGGAAAGTGTATCAAAAATTGCTCACATTCGTCGTAGAATCCGTAGATGCGATTAATACTGGCGCATTCGTGATTTCCCCTGAGCAGAAAGAAGTTCTCTGGGTACTTGATCTTGTATGCGAGTAGCAGACAAATGGCCTCCAAGGACTGCTTCCCCCTGTCCACGTAGTCGCCCAGGAAGAGATAGTTGCTCTCCGGAGGAAAGCCGCCATACTCGAACAGCCGCAGGAGGTCCGTATACTGACCGTGGATGTCGCCTGGAAAGGACATGATAGTTGTTAGTTCGGTGGTTCAAGATCAACGTCAAGGTCACACCTACCGCAGATCTTGAGCGGCGCTTCCAGCTCTAAGAGGATCGGCTGTTGCAAAAATATTTCGCGGGATTTGAGGCACAGACCCCGGACCTCCGCCTCGCTCATCTGGACAGTCTTGCCCGGGCGGCTGCCGCGCACTGCACAGAGGAGAATCGAGTAAACCTTTGAACAACCTTTTCCTAGCAGACAGTCAGAGTTTGACCCACTTCAGCAGGACGGTTCAACGTAACAGGCGATGGGGAGGGTGTCAGGACGGGGCAAGGGGGAGGAGAAGGGGGAGTGGGAGTGGGCGAGTAACAGGGGGTTTCAAAGGAATACAAAAAAGCATGAGAGGGCTGTAACTTACACACTTTTTCATGGATACCGCATGGTGCCTGCCTCGACATGGTTTTCTCATTTCTCAAGGCAAGGCTTGCCAGGGCTGCCCTGTCTCACTGATTGAAAGCTAGCCGTGACAACCTGAGCCTAACAGCGACCCTCCCGGGGCGTGCTACATCGCAACCCGCCCGGGGGGACCCGGAGTTTTCCGGCGCCGTCGAGGTTGCCGCGGAAGAACAAATCGGCATAAGCTGTTACTCACCCTCCAAGAGTCGCTGGATGATGTTGTCGATATTTATCTCTCCGTCGGCCATGATCGGGGTCAGTTTCTGCGTTCCAGGAAGGTCCTTCGACGTGTCTCTAATCTTGATAGACTTTAGGACTCTTCTGCTACTTCTACCTCTCTTCTCCACGGCTTCGGCGGCCTCCTTCTTTCCTTCCCTCTCCGCTGCCTGGCCTCTCCTCTTCTGGCCTTCTTCCTTAGCTCTCTCCCCTCCTTAAAATTCGCTCGGGGTGGTCACGGCGGGCCCGAACTTGTGTCTCGCCACCTCTGAGGACCTCGGGTCAGAGCAAGAGGATCGCCAAGGAGACGCAGGCGTCACTCACCCTCACCAAGAGGTTGCTGCGAGCGCGGTAGGCGACTGAGTTGATCAAGGGCTCGACTCGCGGCTCTAGAGTCCAACGACCGCAGCACTAGCGACGGCTCCCTCTTCGCATCCGGCCTCCTCGGCCCAGCGGGACAGGGAAGGCAGCGGGGTCGGGTCGGCGGCGCACAGCGCGTACTGGAAGTCTGTAGGGCTGCCACACAGGCTGCCGATGTAGTGACCAACTTTCCTGGCAATCCTCGAAAGTGCAACCCTTGCCCCAAGTCCTCTCGTCGTAGAAAGCGTCATCATGAGGCAACTGCCAGAGCGAATCCGGCCGGTGGAGGAGGTGCACATGCTGTGCGTGTCGCTGCCGAAGAGCGCTTCAAGCTACTGCAGAGTGGACAGAAAGAATATGTGACAAATAAGGGCCCAGGAAAGGAATGATGACGCGAAGTGTGTGGAGGGGGTAGAAAGGAGCCTGATTCTGCTCGTGCAACCTCGAGGGAGCCGAATTCTCCATCATTCGCACTGGAGGAAAGTGTCGAGAGTCACGTCCAAGTGATTGGATCCAAGTGGCGAGAGTTGTTTAGCAAAGCTCACAGTGATGCTTTGGAGCAAAATGACTTCAATAGTTTGGTGAATGATGATTCGAATCTTCACCCGTGCCCGTTTGCATGAGAGGCCGAAGTAGGTGACTCATTGACGTTCGGTGTGCGTTCCCACCGGGTGCTGTAGTCCAACCGAAGCTTCACTTCAGGTTACCTTTTGGGCTGAAGGCGTTCTTGACGGGCCAATGCTTGGATAGGAGTTAGGGCGAGGATGCAGGTGTCGTCGATCGGTTCAACGCACCGAGCAAGGTTGGGATGATAAATCATCTAACTTAGCTACATGAAATCTGCACCTTGAAGCTCAGTCTCGCGTCAATATTTGGTGTCACGGCTTGACCATGTCCCACTCCCCCATGGACAGTTACTGCGAGGTCGCATGTTATGCGTTGCAATCAAAACAGATCTGTCTGGGTTTGGCTGTCCCAGTCCAAGTAGTCAGCGACTTGGAACGATCCAAGTTTCATATCCCCGAGAGCAACTGATGCTTGGAAAACACTCAACCTCGATTTCTCTCGCATTGTTCTGAATATATTCATCAAACTTAGGTGCCATATTACACAGGCGGAGCCTACGATCCAAGTCATGATTGCACATCTGCCGGAGTCTTGTTTTCCTATGACTTACATACGCTATCCTCCTGTCACAGCTTCTGATATAAGTACTTTACAGTGTGAACTGAAGACTGGGATTTGTGAAGGCCGCCCTCTTTGTGCTGGAAGGCGTGGCAGAGGGCGTGACGTAGGGCGTGACATGAAGGTTCTCCTTGTGTCCGAAGTACCCCTCAATCTCCTGGAGCGTCTTTCCTTTGGTCTCGGGTACGTAGAATAACGTAAAGATGACTGCGACGAAACAGATGCCGCCGTACAGCCAGAAGGTGCCGTGGCTGCCACCCATGGCGTGGTTCATGTTAGGAAATGTCTTGACTACGAGAAACATTTCCAGGTTGGCGAGCCCGATGGTGACGCCGCTCAAGAGTGAGCGCAGCTCGGACGGGTAGAACTCGGCTGAATAGAGAAAGGGCAGAGATCCAAGTCCCATTGGTTCGGCGAGGGTGAATATGGTGACGCATAGCAGCGGCAGCCACGAGGAGGCGAATCCGTGTAGCATGCGCCACATGTAGGTGTCGCTCGTGTGCGAGTACACGGAGAGACCGAGGGTGGTGACTGCCATGCCCATAGCCAGGGAGGAGGAGCAAAGCAGAGTGCGACGGGACATGTGGCGTATGGATGGAAGGTACAGACAGGAGCCAACCAGCTTGATGAAACCTATGGAAATTACTCGTACACACTCGATTCAACTAGGACTATGTTCGAAACGCTTTGCCTGCCGCTTTTTCTTACCAATGATGATAGCGGAGAAGTACTCGTTGATGTCTTCCGAGGCCTTGTGGAATATTTCGACAGCGTAGAAGGCAATCGCGTATTTGCCGGAGAAAGTCATGAGAAGGAAGAGGAAGTTCAGCAGCAGGAAGGGTCGGCGATATTTTCTGTGCATCAGGTGCTGGAAAAGATCACGGCAGTTCAAGTCGTCTTGGGCAGACGAACTCAGGTGTTGAGTTTTGCTGCCATCGGCGCTGTCGTCGTCATCATTCTTGCGAAGGGAGTCCGAGATGGCCAACAGCTCGGCCAAGGCGTTGGCATCAGACGAGCGAAACCTCTCCATCACCTGGTTATACGAAAAATTGGCTGTAGGACGAGATGGCCTCGAGTATTGTGGTACTTACCAACAAAGCCTTCCTTTCTTCGCCCTGCTGCACGTACCAGTATGGTGAGTCTGACAGGACTGTGATGCCTGGGATGATGACGACTGGCGCAATGACGGCGATGACCGCCACCCAGTGCCAGGAGGTGACGGCGCCGAGGGCGTACGACAGCAACGTGCCCAGCGCCATCGTCGGCACCGTGACGGCGCTCAGCCAGCCTCGATGGTGCGGCTGGGCGATTTCGGACACGTAGACCTACGATTCAGATTCCTATGTAGTGGACAAAGGTACTAAACTATGCCGTATTGCGCTGCATCATTGCCTGTATGGATGGTGTGTATCCAGCGGCGGCGAAGCCACAGAGAAATCTGCCCAGCAACATCATGGGCAGATTTTGCGCCGCCGCGATCAGCACCCACCCGAGAATGTCCGGAATGGCTAAGGCCATCAAAGTCTTGCGGCGCCCGATTCGGGAGCCGAGAATGCCGGCACTGAAGCCGCCGAAAATGGCGCCAATGCCGAAGATGCTGGCTGAAAACAAATAAGAAGAGGAGGCATCAACTTGGGCTAACTTGTTGTAAATGCAGCCTTGCTCACCGATCCAGCTGCCTTCTTCCTCGGTCACGGTGAATGGTCTGTAAATGTCATAGTCATCGTGATCCATGGTCGGCGTCAGTTGAGGAACGGCGATGGCAGAGTAGCCGAAGCTGAGGCCACTCGACAGCGCCGCCAAGTTCACGACCAAGGTAGGAAACAACTAAATGAGACATCCCTAGAGAGGACATTGGAACACTCAATTCATGTTCTATTACTTGAGCTAGAGTTGAAGATGAGAGGTCCGACTTGTGGATAGTTGGCTTGACCCACAGGAGGCTCTTCATGCGAAGAGTCTTTGTAGGGTGGTTGATGGGCCTGTGGTTGAGAATCCGCTTGCTCGAGTTGGTACGCATCAGCTCTGGCACCTGATCACGCGTTACGACGATGCGAGGAACTCTGGAGTGAAGACATGATGGTGAAAAACGTAGCAGAAGTTGGTGGCGATGCAGAATCGACCAACCAGCGTAGCGTCTGCTGGGTCGTCGACCATAATCAGTCAGGTCATACGCATCTCCTTCAACAGTGCCATGAACTACTTCGTGGAGCTGTTGTGCATGGGTTGCAGTCCCACTTTTTCATGACTCACGCGGGCGACTTGTAGTTGAATAGCTCTACTCACAAACTCTAGGAAAGTAGCCGTGATCTATCTGCCTGTCTGTACTGTGGCTGAATGCTGGAGGACAGGACACTCATGCACTACGTACTTACAGACCGAGGTCAAGGGAAGGGAAGCCTACGCAGGGAGCCCGCACGCCTCTCTCTAAAAATGCACGTTTGTCTCATTGTTCATAAATTGCAATTTTCTCCCCCTCAGTCCCGGCAGCTCTCGTCACACCTCGATTTATGCCAGTGTCCGTAAAGTGGATTATTCCCGCTGTCCCTAGAGCTAATATCACTGTCCCTGAAGCTGATTTTTCCCACTGCCCGTAAAAATCCGTTACAACCTAACCTACCGTAAAGCGCTGAATAGAGTAGCCGCTTATTGTATTTGGCACTCGGTTAGGTTTGCAATTTTGCTAACTCGATTTAAATTCAAAATTGAGTACTCGGGTCCTCCATTTGGCCCTGCTTAAAAAAAGTCCTCGTGTTTGACATCCCTTGCGGAGTTGTGTGTAGCAACTCTAAGACAGACGAGGCAGTTCTTCTTCCGTTCACCCTCCTATTGGCTGATAACCTTCGACATGTGTCTATACGTAGTGTTACGCTCATGCCCCCTCTTCCGGAAGCTCGACTGGGTACCCAACGTTTTTTTGTATCAACCCCCACCCCCTATTTGGGGTGGGTGGACTACTCTGGTACTCTATTCAGCACTTTATGGTAACTTGGCCTATTACAAAGTGACTACGCAGTGGTTCAGCTTCGTTCTACACATTATTCTTTCTACTCCTTCCCTCCCCCACCCGATCCACCCCAGCCCCCTCTTTAGACTAGCTGTTTTCGCGTTGGTCTACCTGGAAAACCGGTTTCGGGGATTCTGGGGTGAATTAACAAATACTTCGAAATGCTGATGGGGCAGAGGAGAGAGGCCCATCTTAGAGCCCCCGCAAGTAGTGGGAGGACAGGACGCCTTAACGTGCCGCCGGGTCCACCACACAAGGGGCGAAATCGACTCAGTCACTAATGCCATGGCCGAACGTTTGAGCCTCCTTACAGTCTAGGTCAGCTATACCATACAGTGGAACTTACGAATTCTTTTTGCCTCCGCCTGTGTTGTTGGTACTGTATGGAGGTTGTGCGGCCCCCGAGGTCTTCTGCTTCATGTCTGACAGTGGAGACGCGGTCGTAGGAGGACAAAAAGCGCGCAAAAAGCTTCTCAGGCTCTCTCCCCCTCAAGTAAAATTGCCCTTGCTGCTCTCCCTCTGTGCTTGGGAGAGCCCAGGACAAGTTTTTGGCTATAATGATAATGGGGGAGCAACCTATAAAACTCTTCTAGCGTCGCAAACCTCTTCTACTCTTGCACTCCTCTGCACTACATCCAGGACTAAAGGTGAGCGGCCAGTTTCTTCCTTGCCGTGACGCGCCGACGCCGACGCAAGTGCGTCAGTCAGCGCGTACGCTGGCAAGGTCGCCTCTCCCACCGCATGCAGTCGACTGAGGGGGCAGAAGACGACGTACGAACAGCACCCCAAGAACGAACAAACATTCCCTTCTTTCTTCTTTGCAGTGCCAACACTCACGCGCACACACACAAGCCCGCACACATGCGTACGTACGCACATGTACGCACACCCACCAATAATTGATCATTCCTGCATCATCTTTAATTGTACATTGGAATCTCCTCTCCCCTCGCCAGATGACGTCACTGGAGTGGTGTCGCAAGGAGTCATCGGACCCGTGGTGCCGGAGCTGCTTCTGGAGCTGCTACAGGAGACAAAGGAACAAGGAAGTTGGAAGCGACAGCTGCTGCTTAAGTGCACACTTACCCCTGTGCAGGACTCACGCGCAGGTGTAATGAATGCTGTGGTTGTTGCTGCCTCAACAACAATCGTTGCGCGGCTTAACTCTTCTCTTCTTTTTTTTTGAGGATTCGAACCAAAGCAGACCTTTCAGACGTCGATTGTGATGAGGCATCATTCTGTGCGTGCACACGCCTTTAAGAATGTACCGTATGTTATAAAAATAAAGCATTGTACGCGTACAAGCTGTCTTGATGCACAGTCCGGAGGAACACTACCAAGTAGCATCATACAAATGGACGAGGGAAAGTTGAAGAAAAGTGCCCAGGGGGGCGGGGGCGAAGTTAAGGCAGAGGTGGTGCCAGTCAAAGACTAACAGCGACCACGTGACTTTTGCGTCGCCGAGTCACCCAACCTTCATTCGAAACACCAGCGACCTCGCTCGCCATGTGATTGGCACTCAGCTCACATGAGCTTGAACTGCTTGATCCGAAGTGTGCGTCTGTGCTGCATTTACTGTTACCTTTTTTTCCTACATCGGTGGCGGGTCTTCTTCAACACTGCGGAGAACGAAGCGATTTATCAAGAATCGAGAGCGTCCCCGCTCAATCCCGTTCTTGTCCCCGTCCCCGTCCCCGTCCCCGTCCTCGAACACGCCTTCTCCCTTTTTTGGGTGCACAAATTCGTTTTTCCTTTCTTATTCCCCGGTTGCTCATTCGTGCATGTAGTTTTATAGCCGCTCTCTCCTTATTGTTCGCGAGCAAGCGAGAGGCGGAAACGGCAGTCGGAAGCTCGTATCATCGAGCGAGCGAGGGAAAATGTAGTAGGAGAATCTCTCCGTCTTGGCGGCGGCGGCTGGCGAAAGGATTGTCAGACGAAAGCAGCTTTGTGAAATTAAGAGGGGAGCGGAGCAACCTACTAAGGGCTCATTTTTCTTCTTTTTTTTTCTTTCTCTCACTCGTACTGCACCAACTTTGCGTGGAGCTAACGGTACATATATGATATCGGCACCACATGGATGGAAGAAAAGGACTTGGCAAGGAGTCGAGCAAGGCTCGTACGAGGGTACAGTCCATGTAGGCTGGGGGAAAGGACCAAGTTATCAGGACCCCAGAGGCTCAGAACGTCCCAATTTCAGGACTGCAAATTATGACCTTCTGCTCTCGTCACGGAGAGACACGGCAGAGTTTCCACCACACAAGTCTTGACTGACTCGACAGCTGCAGCCAGCTCAGTGGGCACATCTTTGAGGCGCGTCCCCATTAACGACACATCGCATTGAATCGTGGAGCTTCGATCAGCCACTGACGATAAATTTGACCCTGAATGTGCAACAAACGCCGGGCGATCTGAGACCAGGGGAGATCAAGCTAAGGTCATTTGTTACTTGCACCAACAGATAATCAATGCCACCCGGTACTCACAGTGCTGTGTTGTCGTCGTCTCCTTCTGCAATGCACGGATCATCTGCAGGGCTTCGCGGCGCCCTTGGTCGATGTGACTCTCTCAGGTACTTGGTGTTGTTGTTGTTGTTTTGTCTTGCGCTGTCCCATGGACGAGTCACTTTGGCCACATATGCTAGAGACCTGTGTTACGTACATTAACGTGGGTGGAAAGCAATCACTCAAGCAAGAACAACAACAAGGCTGAAGAAAGCCCTTCTCCCTCCTGTCCACCAAGAACTTGCAAGTCATTAGAGAAAGATTAACGACAAGAGACAACAGCAACAACGTTGATTAATCGCCCAGCGTCAACCAGGAGTGATTTTTCAATCGGGAAACCTTGAGAGCTTTTCTTATCGACAACAAGAGGCTTTCTGATTGTTGTTCATTCACTCTCATAAAGGAGACAGCGCGACACCGTTCAAACACATTATTTCATTAGGGCCGTCACGACCTCTAGCTCCCCAACTCCCCTCCCTGCGCTGGTGCTCACACGTGGAGAGAACTCTCTTGTGCAAATGCTCCTTAACTTTTGCTTGGTCTCCAGACTGACGATGAAATCTAGTGAAAATGGCTACAGCCAGAGGTGGATCGAGCTGCCAGAATCGGCAGGTTCTTATGCAGAGAAGGTTGCACCTCCGGGACTGAGAAGGACCAAGAAGGCTGCTGCTCTCCACTGTCGAAATTGGAAGAACAGAAACATGGCCCAGCTGAGTCAAGCTCAGACTGCCTTTTTTTCGACCTTTTGGCCTATTCTACAACCTCGAGCCACGAACTGCCTCGAGCCGCCAAAATTCAAAGGCTGGCGAGCTTTTACGAGCTGCGTCGAAAAGCTGGTTCCACCTCTAGCAACAGTCACTGTTGTATTTAGGATGACACAGACATGACATCAAGATAGGACAAAAAGGACAGTGTACGTACAGACACGAAGCTACCCACATACAATTACCGTCAGATGTTTTCGGACGGCTTTGAAGCAAACTTTAAAGATTCCTAACACATAAATAAAAAAAGCCACAGCCCCGGTAAGGACTGAGTTCAAACCCTTCCCGGTTTGAAAAATTTGCACCTTTTTTTTTGGCAAAAAGCACTCGGGTCCCCTTCGGTAAGGAGGTGGAGGCTGCGACAATAACGAAGCATGCGCAAGCTGAATTCTTTCTCGTACCATGTGAAAACTCTTCTTATCCCAGAAGGTTTATTCATACTTCTCACAGCGGGATGGCTGCTGCAAAGGGGGGTGGAAAAGGGGATTTAAAATCGATTAGAAGGCGAGGATGTGTAATTGTTTGCGGGCAGGACCACGGTTTTTCTTCTCCCATTCATGACTCCGGCACACGTGCACTTTTGTATCACCATGAACGACGCCCAGAGGATTAACATACATACATAGGAGTACAGTGACACAGAAGGTAAAGGGGGGGGGGTGACTTAACATGCATGCAGGAGAAAAACTGAAAAGTCCCCTCAAGCTGTTGTTCTCTTTCATGTCTTTGCAGCTCGGTCGCATAACATCTATATATGCCTATAGTAGGTGAGAAATGAAGGTTTTACTGTTCTCCCTCCCACCTTAGGGGGTTTCTCAGCAACGGCAGCAGGAAGGGATTTGTTGCGAGACTTTTACACGCCAATCAAGGACAAAGTCTGGGTGCCAACATCATTCTCTGAACCACACCACGTTTTAGCTGCTTGATCCTATGATGCATGAGAGGAGGGGGGGAAGAGGACAGAAAGGAAGAGTTCTTTTCTTATCACGTTGGTCGTCAGCCTAATCGAGTGTGAATCGTTAGCGTCTCTTGCCAAAGACTCTTTCCCTCAGTGTGGCCCCCAAAAACTCTTGTCAACATTACCTACATTCGTGTCGTCGCCGCCGTCGTCGTCGTCGTCGTAGGCGGAGGAAATGGGTGTCCATATCAAGAAGCTCCTTGGCGAATGCACGAGGGGTCGGAGGGGGGGGGGGGGGAAAGTGTGCATGTGCAGATCTGCAATCTTCATTTCCCGCCTTTTCTCTTCTTGTTTTGGTGGCTGTCAAGACTCGTTGCACGAGCTGCGTGTGTGTGAGCAACTCTGCACAACTCGTCTGTGCACGGTTTACTCATAAGGAAGGGTCTAATTTCAATGTACCAAGTTTCCCTCCCCCTTCGTTTTCCCCCCCCCCTCCCTTTTCCGCGCTTTTGGGTGAGCAAACGTCAGACGGGCACGTGTCTCAGGGACTAAATCTGTCAACGAGAAGCCAGGGAAGAAAGAGAAAAGTCAATCTGCAACATTCGCTGCTCTATTACTACTCTCGTGTAAGAGAGAAGAGCTGTTTTATACTCTACATACTCCGGATATCCTGGCCAACATGCGCAGCGAGGGATTTGCTGCTCCTCTCGTCGAATGTTCGCAGGGAGAAAATCGTGTTTTCTTCCTGATACGCACATGATTCCTGTGGCTGCGTGTGAGAAAGAAATGAATCTTCACTCGCTCTCGAGATAACGATAGAATAATTGTTTGACAAAATCTATCACGAAATCTGCGCTCTTCACTTCTCAGGCAGAAACAACAAAAGATAAAGATGTCCTTTGATTCAGTAGCTTAATCAAATGTCAACACTGACCTTTTTCCAGCCAAGCGTGCACGTTGTGTTTGCCACGCACTACATAGCTAATTTTCCTTTACCTGTCTCCTCCTGAGGGTTTATCTCTCTCAAGCACAAGAGCCACTACTAACAACTAACACACACTTCTGGCAAGAGTTCTTGCCTAGTTTATGACTACTTCTACTTGGATTACTACACCTCTCCACTCTCGAGAATCTGAGTTACTTGCTGTTGTCAAGAGGAGAGAAGATACAGTACTTGACTGAGGAAAGAGGTGATTCAACAAAGCTTTTGATATGATTATGCCGATTGTCATTCGCGCAGTTTGCACATACTAATGGCAGGTGGGGAAGGGGCAGGGGGTGCAGAACCTGAGGCTTTCTATGTACACTGTGCAATGCGATAACGGGGCACTCAAAGCGGAAGAAATCACAACACAGTAAGCATCCGTTTTGGCCAAGTCTTCACTCACGGCAGCGGGCAGAACCAAAACTATACCGTAGCTGCGAAAATAAAAGAAGCACAACAACCTGAAGGCCCCTGTTCAGCTGAAATAAGTGACATCGTGAACATACACATTCATGCATTCAAGACACGGCGGGGTGGGTTATCTTCGAGTCAACCCCACCAAGTGTGCAGGGGACTTTTTTATTTTCAAAAAAATGCGCTTTCACTGTCAGTTCGTGTGAAGGTAAAAATCATTATTAATAGGAAAGCTTTGTTGACTGATTCTGATAAGAAGCGAGGAGAGACAAACACCCATGCACATTAGTAGTAGATGGAGAGCTTTAGTACTTAAGAGTGGCAGCAGAATTGGAAGTGAGTGCAAAAAATGTACAACAGCAACTTTTCCGCGGAGTCGACAACCTACAGCAGCTACTACTACCACTCCTATGAGGACCAGGCGGTGGAGCTTCAGCAGCCACAGCCACAGCCGCAGCAGCAGCCACAGCAGGAGCAACAACAACAGCCTATTACATCGTACAACTCTCGGAGTTGCTTTAACCACTATAATCACTACAACTCAGCGGCGGCGGCGGCAGCGGCGGCGGCAGCGGCGGCGGCGGCAGCCACTGCAGTGGAGGAGCCGTTTTTCCATTCAGATTATCCCTCCTCGGAGTACAACTACGGCTATTACAACATCGCCTCCTCTGCTAATGTTGGCACCGCCGCCCCCGGGTATTGGGACATGGGAGGAGCAGATGGACATGGGCAGGCGGCAGCAGACGCAAATGGGTGAGTGAGTGAGTGAGTGAGTGAATTAACGGATACTTCGATCGGGAGGGGGGGACAGAACTGACTTCGTGTTGTCCACCTTTAAAAAAGTAACAAAAAAGTATACTTTTTGCAGCCTTAGGAGTTCTTCTTGGCTGGCGCTGGCACCGTAGCGAAGCCTCCGCAATGAATTTTTGCCTCCTCCCGTTATAAAAGCATAAGAGAGAAAGTGACTCTTTGTACTACGGTGGCTGAAAAGGGGGGACGTATTTAATTTGTCACCTATTCAAACACGCTGCTTCTTCTGATCCCCCCGTCTATTGAGCGCCGGAGAGTATTTTCCATTGTGATTCGCACTGTCAGCAGCAGCAGCTCCACTCTCGTCTACTTTAAGAACCCCTTTTTTTAAGTCGGGCGAACCATTGAAAATGATGGAAGGCTTTATTTGATGGCTTCTCTCACCATGAAGCAGCTGCAATACAAAAGCCATCTGCCCAAAGTCAAACGCGCTCGCCAAGCACCCATTGGTCGCCGCCGGCGGCGGGTAGGAGGGACTGAGAGCTGGAGACCCGCCCCATCTCGGTGGCGGCGGGCGGCGGCGAGCGGCGGTGGACGGCGGCCGCCGCCGCGGGCGCGCGCTCGCGCGCCAGCGGGGGCAAAGAGAGAGCGATAACTTGGCAGCCTTGAAGAGCCCTCTTCTAGCGAGAACAAATCAGAGGCGAAAAAGCCACTCTCAGTTCTCAAGTGTCTCTTCTTGACAGGGAAGTGGGGGCTCCCTGTACAGTGTGTACACTATTATACATATTATGCTGAGAAGAAGAAGAAAGCTGAAACAAGCTTAAAGCGGCTGCTTGATGAGTGATTCAGCCCCGACGACGGCATCAGCAGCAGCATCCGGAGGATCCTCTTCAGCGTCATCGTCGTCGTCGGACTTGTTGGCGGCTGCGGCGGTGCAGCAGCTCAACCACTATGCAAGAGGACTAATTATGGTGCAGAAGTGAGCAAAGGAGTCTTACTCAAGTTCATTTGCACGCTTGCATACTGTTCTCATGCACTGGCGAGCAACCTTTAAGCTATGCTGGGACCGCCATTGATCTCAACAATCGTCCTTCACTTGCTCCAGAACCTCTGGCGCTCAGAACTTTTGCGGCTTTTCAAGGTGGCAACACTCTCATCCACCCTCTCCAGCATGCTAGTTGCATCTTCTAAATTCTGTCCATGGCTCTATCATTTTGGCAATGTCACCCATAGCTTTGAATACGTCTTGAATGGAAATCTCCTTGTGTTCCAGACTCCTTGAGATGAGAATGCCGCGCACGTCGAGCTTTTCAGTTCGGGACATCCTGGACCTTCCCCAGGCGAAGACGAACGAGTCTTCACCGGCCGTCACACCCATTAACACCACCGACCTCTGTACTTTAGGCGCACAAGGTGAGTGACTTCAATTCAGATGTCAGACCAACTTTCGGAACTTTCGTGCTGACCGAGATCCTCTTATCCTTCCAGTCGGTGCTGGCTTCTCAGACTTTAGCGGCTTCGCATCTTCTCGGACCGCAGGTTTTTCTGACTGGCACTCGCCAAGGACAAATGAGACCAAGCAAGGTAAGGCCAGGCAGCGAATTCTCCATAGTTGGTGTCTGAAATCACGCCCAATCACGCGTTCGCGTAAGGATGTTTGAGACTGGGGAATCACGCAGTTTAGGCGCATGTTGCTGATACGTATAATAGAGGACAGAAGCTTGCAACTCTTCCTATGGAGTCCTCAGGAATGCCACTGCAGTTGATCGCTCATGCGTTGGTCTTGGGCATACTTGGGCATCTTTGTGCAGGGGGCAGGAATGGGCTTCTCTTAGGTTATATTTCGACCCTGTACAGGGTGGTGGGGGCGAAACTCAGCTTGCCGTCGCCTCTCTCACGTACATTTAGCATTCACCACCCTGTTCGGACATGCAGTACAGTGTGGGGAAAAAATTTAGGCAGTGAGAAACATGTCCATCATACTCAGTCTTGGCAACTGACGACAGTGGAAGAGAAAAACAAGTCGGGCTGTGCAAGAACGTTGGTCTTCAATACACTGAAAGATCAATTCTTGGCAGTCCCTCATCTCCACGAGAAGCAAGTTGCTGATAAAGTCCTCAAAGGACACAACTCCTTTCTGCTCGGCTTCATGGCACTGGGAGTCTGATGGATTGCAGTCCTGACGTCACTTGGAAATATTATTTCGCATCCAATGTTGGAGAGAAGAGTTTGATAATTTCAATGAGATACATGTACAATCGAGCTTCGAAATAAGGATATCCTCCGTCAGCGGCTAAATTATTTTTTTGGCAAAAGAATCCCTAAAAATTCTATATATACTTCTATATATATATACGCATGTAGGGTTTTTAGAGAAGGTAGTTACTTTTTGACCAGCTTGTTCTTGCCTTCTGGTGCGGGAACCGCGACATTGCACTGATGAACATGAGGTTCTTTTTGTTTACTCAAATTGAACCCTGCGGACTCAAGTCTGACTAGAGTTGTGAGCTTTCTGAGTCCAGTCTGACTTAGCCTCAACAGCATCGGATCTTGCCGCGGCTTTAACTTTTAAGATTCAAACTTCTTTTCAAATCCTACACTTCCGGCGAAAAAGCACACTTTTTAACTACTTGGAGCAAACGTTTTGAATCCTCTCTTCATAGCAATCATTTCTAGTGTCAGAGTCTGACAGTGAGTCCTGATATGACTGACAAATTTTGTCAGTAGCAAAAAATTCTCGTATTTCGAAGCTTGGCTGAGCCAACATGATGCTGCTTAGACTTTTCCTTGATGGCATCAATACCAGCCTTCACGGAGAGAAGGCACTGCTCTTAGAGCATCTCCCGGTGCAGTCCAGGGAGGCGTCGTCGACAGTCCCTGTCTGTATATATCCCAAACCATTGTTTCGTCGGCAGTTCGCGGGCTTTTTCCACCTTGCCTGGCACTGTTTGGGCTTGGAAGTTGGCACTCTTATCGTGAAACAAAGCGGGCAGAGGCGAAAAGGCGTAGTAATGTGGCGAGGGACATTCCCGGCTGTGTGGACGTGTGGTGAGGTAGCCCGGAAAGTTGACGATAAACTGGACGTACTCCAAGATTTTCCCGAACACGAAAATCGGAGGAAGAAGTACTCTGGTTCAACATTTTATAGGTACTTACTTTCAGTAGAGAAATGCACAGAACATTGAAACCTTCTGGAGCCACAAACGGTGGTCCAAATGGTTCAACAAGAAGTATTCTGGAAAAATTCAGATGCATGATCTTTTGGGATATGGTTGTGTTGCTCCACATTGGATTATTCTACGTTTCAGGCAAATAAAATTATAGCAGTCGGTCTAATAATGCTTTTGGACAAGGGAACAAGTGGGCCAAGAGCATCAAAGTTATCCTCAGCCTGAACTGCGCTAAGCTAACCCAACTTGGGCTATCCTGTCCCATCGTAAACATAGTATTAGCGGCAGTGGTCCTCAAGACCCCTACAGCCCCCAAAATCATACTCCTGCAAATTGTAGAGACCACAACTTCTACTTGTGGGAGGCAACTGCATCACCCATGTTATGATCACACCAATGTGATAATTTGCAGCAACCGTCGCTGTGGTAATTTTTCCATATCTTTGCATTAAAAGATTGCAAGTTGCTGCAACTACGCATGTGCGAAAGTAGCTGGGACAGGACTGCTGCTACTGGATACAAACTAAATTTAACTGTAAGATAAGGATTGCATCCAGTAATGGACGCCGTCGTTTTTTTCAGATTCTTCATCGAAGTCCGTCGACCGCGGAGGTGCCGATGATCATCCTAGAGGAGGTGTAGGAGTTGGAGAAGGAATACGAGGAGGAGGAGGAGCAGAAGGTGGCGGTGAAGGTGGTGGCGACCTCAGCCGCCCGCCGCCGCAGCCTCCCCAATTGCGGTACATGCCAGATCTGCTGTCTATCAGCAGCGGAGGGATCGGAATGAACCCGGGCAAGCGTTCGACTCCTTCTCCATCCGCCGTCGGAGGCAGCGGCGAGGAAACTTTCATAGAAATGGATGACGAAGACGATGACGGCGGCGGCGGCGGAGACGCGCGGCCGCCTCAGAAGAAGAAGAAGCGGCGGGTTTTGTTTTCCAAGGCTCAGACGTATGAGTTAGAGCGCCGATTTCGCCAACAACGATATCTTTCCGCTCCAGAGCGCGAGCACCTCGCAAGTATCCTCAACCTCACGCCGACACAAGTGAAGATCTGGTTCCAGAACCACCGATACAAGACCAAGAAGGCGATCTCCGAGAAAGGGATGGACATATTCTGCTCATCCTTCAGTCCGCGTCGCGTTGCAGTGCCAGTTTTAGTACGGGACGGAAGACCGACATCAGCTTCAGCTGCGGCCGCCGCCGCCGCGGCCGCCGCCGCCAATGGCGGCTCCAAGGGCCGCTCGCACTTTCCGCTGCCGCATCATTACGCCGCTCACTTTCTACATCCTCCGAACCTCATCTCAGCGTTGCCGCCGGCGGCCGCCGTGGCCGCTGCGGCTGCCGCCGCTGCCGCCGCGGCCTCCTCAGCGGCTACTTCGGCGGCTCTAACGACGACTTCATCCTCCGCCGACTCTGTGCTGACGGCTTACGCCCAAAGCCTCGGGAGAAGCGTTTCTCCGTCTGTCGCCACCGCCGCTGCCGCTGCCGCCGCCGCCGCCGCCACATCTGACTCAGGCGGAAAATTGTGGTGAAGATTTTGCAAACTATCCCGAAAAAAAAAAATCCCGCGCTAACAGACTAAACTAGCATCGTACTTTTATTAATCTCTATGAATGTACTAAACCGAACTTCGTATGAATATTTTAAAAGTTGTCGCTAATTCGCGGCTGTCTAGTCTCTCTTTTCCTGAAATGCAAATATGTGAACCACAGTGAGCTCTCCTGCGATCGATCGTTCTCTGCTGTTTGCACTGAGCGGCCGTTGGTTGTTGCGGCTTAGCGCAAGAAATTAATTATTCGCATCTTTTGACACCAAAATCCCGGCAAGAAAGCTGCTAATTCCCCCGCAAAACCAGAGCCAGCAATGGGGTCCGGCTGGACTGAATGCACGCATTCCAGGTGTTTGCAAGTGTGTGAAAAGCCATTCAGAGAAAAGAGCAGCAGATGAGTTTGTACATTTTCTCATCACCGTCAAATGAATCAGTCGACGGCTGAGGGAGAGAGAGAGAGAGAGAAAGAAAGAAAGAGAGAAAGAAAGAAAGAGAAAGAGAGTTTAGAGACCACCTGGTTTGTGCTGGTTGCTGCTCTGACTCCTTTTCCTCCTCCTGCTCCTTTGTGTTGAGAGCCCGAATAACCATAAGTAAGACTCGTTGCACGCACGCACGCACGCACGCACGCACGCACGCGAATGAATGGCCCCATTATGCTGTCTTTTCCGGTGTTCGCGCTTTTCCAGGGTGGGGCTTTAGGTCGTCTTAGGCCTGACAACTTCGCATGAAGAAGAAGGATGTTTTCAAGGATAGCAAAGGCAGCCACTTGCCCACATCCTCCTCAGAGCTCAGCCAGACCTTTCTCCTCCTGTTCCACAATGTGTGCTTAAGCAACTGGGTCCTTTTGCTTCAGTCAAAGGTGACTCAGGAGTAATTGGCGTCTTTTGCGCAATCACCTGAGAACATGATGAATGGGCGAGGAATAACAACACCTGGAAGAATGTTTGGAATCCGGACATGCACAAAGGAGTTGGTGTGTATGTGTGTAAGAAAAGAGAGAGGAAAATGGAGCTATCACGTTCACGGCTGATCGAGCTTTTCCATCCACTAGAGCATGAATAAGTACCTTCTGGCCATCATTCGTCATAGGAAAAGTGTCGCTATCTTGACCACATCGTTGGCGCAGTCTGCTTTTGTCACCAGCTTTTGCCTATTTGTTACCAGATCGACCGAAAGAAAAGGGAAAAAACCATGAGTTGGTGAATATCACCTACTTTCCCCTCACTTTTAGCGGGTGCGATAACACTTAAGTCTGTTATTTTAGCTTTAGTAACCCAGAGGGGCCTTAAAGGAAGCTTTGCCATTTTGACCTCCTAATGTAACGTGGTTTCCCCCCCCCTTCTACTTCCTTTCCACACAGCGCTCTAAATTAGTTTCCGCGTGTTTGTTGGCTGTGTGAGCCCGAAAAAAAGCGCAACGTGACACATTTTCTAGTTGTCTGGCTTTCAAAGGTACCAGCGAGGACGTGCACGAGCCAAATACAAACCAGACCAATTCCTCGGTGCCATTTTTTTTGACTCACACCATGTAACTGACTGCGTGTGTGAGCAAGAGAAAGTATGGGCTAACCAACCGTCATGAGCAAACAATTGAGCAGCTTTGGGAGAAACGCCGCCGAGAGCCATTAAGAGTGGCGCAATGGGTGTGTGGAAGTGATTTTCTCAATGTGTGGGGCCATAATTTGAATCTACACCTCTCTTCTTTTTCACTAAGCTTCTGCGGCCGCCGCCGCGTCCAACCTTTGTCCCCCAGTCAACTGGACAATATTGATAGTGTGTCCAACCCCAACAAGAAAAAGGAAGCTGCTCCATTCAGACCCATTCAAAAGGGGCTCAGATGCGTGTGGTGGAGCAACGAGCAGTAATGGGGACAATTTCACGATCGAGCTAGTCTCTGTGGGCAAAATAAGTCATAGCAGAGAATGGCCATTTTCATCCTTTTTACACGGAAAATTCAAATTGGTCCCCATTGTTCGGAAGTGATAGCAAACAGCCGTATTTAGATGTCACTACGCAGATGATGTTTTTGCCTGGAGGACGTCCTTTTTAGGATAAACCTTCCCGAAAAAGTAGCGTTCAAATGTGCTGAAGTCACTTGTAGCTGACTGAACACGTAGCCGTCGTCGTCGAACTTCCTGAGGCTGAACCGAGGCTTTTGGCAAGTAGGACACATATGCATGTACAGTTACGTTGAGCGGAAGCCCAGAACAACCTTGCGCCTCTTTTTCTCGTCCCTCTTCTTCATTCTCAGTCCTCGGAAAACATGAATCCTCGGCTGCTCCTCCTTGTCTTGACAAAAGGATTCGACTGTACAACAGCAGGAGTTTTACTGCGCAGTCCCTGTGCTGGATTTCCTCTCTCATTGTGAGTAATGTTGGCGCGCACGCACGCACCTTTTTCTGCTTCCTCCGACACACAAGATCGTGTGTGTGTGTGTGTTGGTTTTTGCCTCCCTCGCTTACTTTGTCACCTCCCCAGGTGGGTCTTTGTGCACACCAAAACTTTTGTCATCGTCAAAATTTGGTGCTTTTGTGATCCATTCACACATGGGGACCAGGGTCGTCTGATGCCAGAGAGAGGATTACAAGCGCCCCTCCCACTTCCACCACCTCGTATTACTCGACCACCACCGCATAATAATGAATGCCTTTAGAAATTGATACCTAAATTTGAAGCCAGTTTAAATGGCAGCAGCAGCTTTTTCCTCTCTCTCCCGGATAAAAGTCATGAATGGGAGGAGGAGGAGGAGAAAAGCGCTCTCAAAGGAAGCTTTTGATAGAGGAAAGTTTTTCCGGACAGATTTTTGGCAGGCTCGCTCATTGTCAACACCGTGTCCGACGACCATTTGTGCGTGTGTGCGTGTGTGTCTGCTGACATCAATGCCACGACGTCTACATGTTTTTTCCCTTGTGAACACACGAGTGATTACCTTTTGCTTTTCCCTGCTGGGCCAAACATTTAGCACAAGTTTTTCTTCCTCCTTTTTATTATTTACTGCATTAACCCCCTCCTCAGGTCGGGCGTTGTTCACCCCTGCGCCATCGATCGACCGGTGGACACGTGTGCTGAGGTTGTAGGCAATATAATTTGTTAGTGTCTCTAGGAGGAAGGAAGCTCTTTCGGCCACTGGTGCTGAGACAGCAGCTAAGTGAACTTTATGGACGGGAAAATCGCATGATGACAACGCAACAAAGGTTGATGAAGAAGCGGCGGCAGCCAATTTCCAAATTGCACTCACATCTACTGCTCAGAACACTAAAGACAAGGAAAGTGGATCTTGTATTTATGGGAGTTTTGTCTTTCATACACTAACAAGGAGAAGCAAAAGATAGAGCAGCACGTACATTACTACGTATATCACATGTGGAAATCATGCACACGCACAGAGTCGATTTTTGCCAGAGGCTGGGGGGATGGAGGATTCTGGAAAAATCGGTACTTGTTTGCATCTCTCACTATTTCATTCGCCTCTTCTTATTGCTGGATATACGCACAAATCATAGTGGACATAAAGGACATGCTAGACGTAACATCATATGGAATAACTTCAAGAGGAGAAACCTGGAGACAGAAGGGGAAAAAAGAAAGGACAGCAAGCCTGATTGAGTAAGGATAAATACAAAAAAAGTCGTCCGACTTTTCCGTGGAGTAGGAGGAAGAAGATTCTTTTGCCGTTTTCCAGGGGTTAGTGGAATGAGCGAAATAGTCTGAAAGGATACGAGAAAATGGTTTGTACGGGGTGCTCGGACTGCGGCGGAGGCTTATAACGTAATGTGTAAGTACTTAAGAAAGTACTTGAACAACCCCAGGTGACGTCTCTACTTCCAGGTGCACAGGGACAATTCTGCCACAGTTTGAGCAGACATTGAATGAGTGTCATCGCCCTCCTGGACGAGTTTTCCACTAGAACTTTTTTTTCCTTCAACTTTCGTGTGAACTTGACAAATAAGGCGTAGAAGAGGGATAATCGCACATCTTCCTCACCTCTTTACTACAATAAAACTTGTGCTGGTAACGTAAAGCTCACATTAGACTATTATAAGCCTCCCATTCCGATGAAATAACCCGAACACCGGATCCTCGCGGCAACGTCCGCGTACGCATCCAATGAATCACGTTCTTTTATGTGACTCTCACCTCTTTAGTTTAAGACCAACCGACCATGTTAATTGCTCCGAATATGGCTGTTCGTGAAATTTCTCTCCTCTCTTCTTATGTGAATCTGGCGGTCCTGGGCCTGTAGGTGCCGTAGATCTCCGTGTGCACCGGAAGGTAAGTAAAGCCTAAGCCCAGGCAATGAACTTTTCATTGTAACGTTTCAAACATCCAACATCTATAGGTTAAATCAACCTGGGGTGAAGATGCGGTCGTGTGCGTCCGGGAGGATGGGTGTGAGCGGCTCGGCCGCCCTCTTCTTCGGCCTGTCGAACATCTGCGACTCCAGCTTCGAGAATTCTTGCTTCAAGTCCGGATAGTCGTCGGGAAGCGTGTGCACGATCGACGGGTGAATCGTGCGGTACATGCGCTCGTCCGGGGCGCGAAGGTCTTGAGCGCCTAAAAAACAACAGTCATATTGATGGTGCCAAGCATGCTACCCAAAACTTTACTGGTGGAGAGGGAATCAGCCATCCCAGAGTAAAAGCATCCGCTACCAAGCGTTTGCGACAATCCAAGTCTCTTACTTGCCACTCCGTTACCCCTTGCGGCGTTCTTCTGACACGTCCCCATCCCAAAAACTCAATTTTTTGGACGACTCACACTGTAGCAAAACATTTGCACCAAACATTGCGAGCTGACAAAGATCACACAGCCTTGGTGAAATCGACCCCCCCCCCACAAACACACCCCTAAGGTACAAGAGTGATGCGTACAACTGTAGAAGTCGCAGTCTGAGACAGAGGAGTCTTTTCTTGATCCGAGGTAAGGCTCGTAAATTAGGTCATAGAGAGTAATGTCAATCGGTCGATAGAGACTCCAAATGCTGGGCTTCTCCTCTCTCCTGCCGACAACTTGGTCGCGCACTGCCAAACCATCACCGCGGTCTACAAGAGATATCAACAGCCTAGCCCAGAGTCAACTCCTTGCAGTTTGCGTCCCTTTCCATGTGTAAGCTCAACGCTTTCTCACCCTTAAGCGACGAGACGTAGTTGCACCAGAACTTCGCTTTCTGCGTGAGCGGCGCGTTGTTCGTGTACAGCTCCATGTGCATCTTGCCAATACCGGTGTTGCCAGCCATTTTGCTCCTGGAAAAAAAAAATGACTGCTGATTTTTGCCCACGTAATTCCTCATTCATTTCATGAATCTTTAAACAGAGACCGCAGAAAGGAGTAAAAACCCGTGACGTGTACAAACATTCTCGAAAGCACCCACAAGGCATGGCTTTCTTCAACGCTGTTCTCAGGTCTGAAGAATGAGTATGAAAGTTACTCCGTTTATTTTATGTTCGTCTAGAAATAAGAAGTGACAGCATGTGCGTGCTTTAAAAAAGGAAAGTTTCCGCCCTTCCCAGCAGGCATCGCATCGTCGTACGAGGTGAAGTGAACGTAGTTCATCACTCGTGTGTATTGTGTACTTCACACTGCATAGAAACATAACCCTACGCACACTGCGCTTATATATTTCACATGTTGTGTACTAGGTACATCCGGCTCTCCTTTGACGTCACCTGCGTCTGTGCTAAACGCGTCCAGGGAGAAGTACAGCAAAAAAACAAAAAAAATTAGTACACAGGCTCAAGCACATGAGCAGTTGCGCCGCGTGCGTGAAAGTTGAAGTGAGAGTTGCGGCCAGAAGAGTCTTTGGGCATAAAGAAAGCACCCAGGATTTTCTCTGCCTCTCTTGCCTGGGTGAGTGTGTGCGTGTGCACATGAGCGCACGCGGGGGCGGAGAGATCCAGGCCTTGAAACGCCCCTTCTTTTTGCCGATGATGACATGAGGACACAAATATGAAGTAGAGCTCTGTCCTGACTCCATCAGGAATAACACTTCATGGGCATGGATGAAAAAAGCGCCTTATTCGTCGGTTTCTACATGCAACATGAGACTCTTGAGGGCAAGTTGCCATCAAAACACAATCACGCTGCTTAGAGGGGGGCCGAGGTCAAATATAGGAGATGACTGAGGGAGCAGAGCAGAGGTTTTTTTTTTTCAACAGTGGGTAGCACTGAAGAGACCCAACTGATCATAGCCGTCAAGATGTTGATATGCTTTGTGGGAGGATGGACTGGCAAACACATTAAGCTGATTTTATCATTGTGTCCTTGCGTGGAGTAAGCTTAAGTACAGCGTCATGCAACGAATCAACGTCCTTTATGCACTCCACGCTCGCCACGTTCAGATCGAGGTCCTTGCCAAGAAACGAGCGAAGACAAGTGACGTAGGACAAAGTGTGTAAGGCAGTGCTGCTTTCTTTGACTGCGGCTACGTGGACGTAAACCCTGACAGGACGTACGTATCGCACTGTGCGTGTCTTTTAAGAATTCCTTGAGGATGGCCAAGAAGTCACGCAAGTTGACAGACAATCGTCATTATGGCGTTTTGCAGTTGCTAAGACTTTTGACTTAGTTTGAGAAATGTATGCAAAATAAGAAAAATTGCTGTAGCAATAAAGAAGTGGGCGCGGGGTGCCGCAGCCGTTTTGCTCGTGTGAACACACATACTGTATGAGACTAAAAGTCTGCCAGCCTAAATAGTTGAGAATGTTTCGACAAAAATGTGTCTGCTACTGTATAAACAGCAATTGTGTTACAACAGCTTAGTTGTATCAGCTTTCAGGTTGGATGTGCTTCAACTCAGTTACTATTAATGCGCCAGCAAAACGCCCACGTAAAATAATCGTGGGGATCACGGTGTTATACTTATGTCAAACTTATGTTTTGACGAGTCTCTCTCCCCATCCCTCTCGATAACGAAAATTATTAGTAGTTAATTCTTGTTAAATTCTACTTGAGAGAGGCAGAAAATGTGAACGTTTTACCTTCTAAATGCCTCTCTTTGTGATATGCGTGAAGCTGCACGAGTGCTTTGTGGAGCTGCCTCACCTTAAAAACTGTGATCCACTCCCCTCTCCTCCTTCTCCAGACAGGAGCACTCACGTATCACTAGGCAGAGAGCGACTCAAGAAAGTAAGCAGAATGTGTGTAGTAATGCACACTTCGTTGAAACAGTGCCAAAAATTCTCTGATGCTGTCCTGACTCGGCTGTCACGTATGCCTACGCTGGGCCATATTTCACCTTCTGAGATCTCGCAACTGTGAGGAATGAATGACTTAAAATAGCCTCTGCAACACATGCAACATCACCGTTGAGTGTTGGACAAAGTGAAGCTCTAAGTGGTAGCAGTGAGTGGCAGATTACAATTTCACTTGTATGCACATATCGAGTATGGATTCCTTCGCACACACTCGTACAAGTGTAGTCGCCACCTAAGGTCAGAAATAGCTTTCTTACGACACGGCCACACTGGCTGAATTGCCCAAGGAAACTTTCTCACGAGACTACTTTCTGCCCAAATTCTTACAGGCTGAAAAAACAGTCCAAGGCTGCGGACTAAGGCGGTCAAGTACTCGTAGTAACGACCGCGGCCGCTGTAAAAAAAAAAATCGACTGAACACACATGGATAGTGGATGAGGTAGATATACATAATTTCCATATATGCAGAACAAACAGAATAAATTCACCATAAACGTTACCACGTTGCATTTAACAGGCTTGATTATCAATTTCTTCTGAGCGAAGAGGGCGCAGTTTCTTTTTGGCCATGTCTTGGTCACCGGAATCACCTTCCATCTGGATTTTTGGTACCTTGATCTCCAAGGCTTCCACTAGATCACTCCAATCCTTCATGTTCAGGGAGAACATGACCTAAAAGATCATTTGTGTCGAGAAACTGGAAATCACAAGTTCATTGTCATATACCTGATCGGTCTTCGGAGTCCCTTGCCCCTTTGGATCCTTCTGGGCGACCCTTGGGATCAGCACGGGCTCCTCGCCTGGGCCTTTCCACGAGAAGGTGACTTTGTTCTCCTTCACGAGGAAGCCGATGTGGAAGATGTTCTCCACCGACCGGCCAAAACTCGCCGGGTGGAGAGCAAATTGGAAAAGTCCAACCGGCTTTCGACCATTTTTCTTGTATTCGCGCAATAGCTGCTGCTCGATGGAATGTACGAGGAAGTCGGTCCGCTCGTCGCTCCTACTACCCTTCGAAAGCTTCTTCACCTTCGTCGCGGGGCAATAAATCCAAGATCGATCATGGATACGACGATGAGCAATTTTCTTCCCTTCTTTGCACTCTGTTTTGTCCAAGGTCCCATTCAAGAAGGACAGAAAAGGCGAGGAGCGGAAGAAGCGGTCGTTGCAGTAGCGCCCGAATCTCGTCCAGGCTCCTTTTGGACCCTGATTAAATCAAGAGGAGACAGTCTTCAAGAGTCTTAGCTTGACGAATGCGAAGGACGTAATTACTTAAAATGTGCCCAAAGTTTATTCTTATTGAGTTCAGGAAATTTGGCAAAAAACTGAACGTGGCATTCACTGGCCTCGAAAACCAGATCTTTACATAATCATATGGTCAAGTGAACGAGGTCCGATCTGGTGATGATCTTACGGTAAACTGGACCTTTTCCTACCCCAAAGGTTTCAGACTTGAGCTCAACACAGAAGCCAGGTGTCAATGCCCCGGGCCCAAACAGGACGGTTCAAAGGCCTTAGTCAGTGAGCGCTGCAGCAGAAATGAAATAGGTATTTGTATTTACTTGAATTCCTCCTTCCTCGATGGTGCCGCCGACATGGTTGGCCAACTTGTGCGCGAAATCTGAAGCCACAAACTTCACCTTGTTGGTGTCGATGGCCTCCGCTTGCTTTCGTGACAATCTAGACAGATGGTGATACAACACGGCATCCACCTAAGGGATAAGGTCACTTTGCGTAAGTAATGGCGTGAGTGTGAAAAGTACCCAGTTACAACTTCTTAGCCCTACAAAAACCACTTTTCTATCTCCATGTCACTTCTCATGCCTCTGATCACCTCAACTTTGCCCTTCATTCCCGTCGATCTCTCTCAATCTTAGTCCTCTCTGTGCATTGTATCTAATAGGCTAGACCATTTGTTTATCGCTTGCGGTGTGGTATATTTGGCGTAAGACTATGTTTAAAGACATTATCGTCAAATGGAATAAAAAATGGCCCGTGTTTGAGTCCCCTCTCTGCCTTCAAAGTTTTGTAGACAGGATACACGAGGTTGTTAGGTCAAAGGTCCATCTGACGTGGACCTTCTTATATATACTTTCGCGATGCTAAACTGAGGCACTGTAGTTAATTGAAACTGTGAACAAAGTTTGCTTAACTCTACCTCACAGCCTTCAAAATCTGAACATGATGCTATGAACTGAAGTTACGTAGGAAAACTTTATTGCAAGAGGGGGGGGGAGGTGTCTATTCTTTTTAAAACCACTTGACTGCGTCTTTACCAGCTAGCAGTGTGTAAAAAACCTAATATGCACCCAGCAAATTCCAAAATTTTCAGTTTTTGGTCTAGCCTAGCATCTATGTACAATACGCTGTGGTCAGTGCATGTTGTAAGAAGCTTCCTTGAGAGATGGTGAACTCGTTTTTTTACGCACCTTTCCCGTCCCTGCGTCGTTGACGCTGTCCAAGAACTGGTCGGATTCCACCATCCGCTGATACAGGCGGCTCGGATCACTCTTTAATTTATCATCGAGCTGAACTTCTTTAAGAAGCTGGCGAAGACCTCGGCGGGCTTCCGTGTTTTCAAGTTTGAGGACACTCCTGTTGTGCGTCATCTTCGAGGCCAAAATCGGGCCTGGCAAGGAAGGAAGACTGGAAGCGTGGTCTACGTCAACGTTGAGTGCGCTTTGACTGCCAACTGGCTACAAAAAGGAGTAAGTACAAGAGTCATCGCCATGGATGAACGTTTTAGACGAAGCAAGACAAAACTTTGGAGTAAACAAAAACAAACAACGGAATATTAGTAAAGCATTCACGCAACCTACCGTATAGTAAACCGTAGCGCGCCACTTAAAGCGCTGCGAGCATGGATTACACTTAGACGTATAAAATTTTTATTCTAATTTACACTGACACCTTAGTTTTCACAGATCTCTGCAAAGAGGTAACTCCGATGTCGTCGTAGACGCCGTGGTAGCGGTGGTGGTCGTCGGTGTTGCTGTGGTTGACGGTATTGCTGTGGTCGTCGGCGCTGTTGTGGTGGTCGGCGGGTTCATGGATGAGCAGAGCCCATTGACGCAGGTCGTGCCCGCTGGACAGGCTGAGCAGGCAGGACCTGGCTTGAACATGGAGCCCCCGACCATATTTCCTCCGGGGCCGTAGTTGCACACGTAGTACTTGGATCTATAGCCGCGAAGGACTCCAGGCAGCTGAAGCGTGTAAATTTTCTCACCCATGTAAGCATTATTGATACGTAAGACTTTTCCGCAATACCTGGTGCTTGGTCCATGAGCCCCAGTCGAAGAAGGTCCAACCGTCGTTGAAGTCAAATGTGAACCAGTTGTTATCGCCGAACAGATTGTTGAAGTTGTCAGTGTTGCCGCTTCCCCCACTAATACTGTCCCCACCTCCGGTGCCGCCGCCGCTACCGCCGCCGCTACCGCCGCCGCTACCGCCGCCGCCACCACCACCACCACCACCTCCGCCGCCGCCGCCGCCGCCGCCGCCGCCGATGCTACCGCCATACGCAATGTATCCGCACCCAATCTCCCTGGTTTCAGCCCACACGAGCTGGGTGAAGTGACCGGTGACGCCAGTGCCCGCAGGTTGGAAGGGATTGACCGAGGAACCACCAAAGTCTTTTACCTACAGACGAAGTCTTTTGACTCAGATCCATCCAGTCTGCGGTCTTTCCTCTTTTTTTACCTCATCGTACCAAGCCTTGATGGCCGCATTCCAATTTGGAGTCGAACCCGGACGTGAGCTCGAGCTGATGTAGAGATTCTGGCCGACGTAGTAGAGGCATATCTGCAGCAGTCACTTTTGGTCATTGCAGGATCCGAAGAGAGGTTTGGTACCGAAATGAACTGACCTGGGGATTGTCGTGTTGGAATATGCACTGATCGGCCCAGAGCTGCGCCCCCGTCGCCAATTCGTCGTTCCACGAGAGCTCGTGCATGTTGGCAGCGCCCATACCTAAGTAGGGCTCGTTGCCTTTCGCCACACGTCTGAAAGTCACTTATTAAGTACGGGTGCACAGTGGTTCTTTACATATTTGCAAAATCTTTGGTGCCAAAGTCGCCATAAGAAACGGGATTCTGGACTACTGTGCACATGCCAATACGTACGACCACAAGTCCTTACCTATTTTGATGTAACAAAGAATTGTATGAGTATGAATGTGTACTTATGACAGGAGGGCGTTAGTCTTTACCTGCGATAGTCGTTGTGGATCTTGAGGATATCTGCCCTCTCCTCCATAGTGATTTTATCGTAAATGTTGCTCTCCGCTCCACAGGCGCCTCCGTACGATTTCAGCTTCCGGCCGTACAAGCAGTAGGTGTTGGAGGGAGAGAGGCCGCAGTAATTGCAGCCAGAGCGAGAACTTATCGAACTGATGTGACTGTACTTAGGAACACCAGAGAGACCTGGAATGCTCACTCATATCAGCACTGAGCAGCATGTACGCATCAGTGCTTCGCGGGACGATCTGAGCAGTGCGTACCTCGAAGACTCTTAATTCTGATCAAGGTTTGTCTCAATGGTACCTTTCTCCAGGTCCACGTCGAAATAGCAGTGCCAGCCTATGCACAACTTGTCCACCTTGTGTCGAGCAAAACAGCCAAGGGAAGATAGCACCAACATGAGGAAAAGCGTCCGGTGAGATATCATGGTAGTGACGTGATGATGACCTAGAGAAAACTGAGACAAACGGACAATACCAGCAATTCTCTCTCTACCGACGCAGTTCCCTCACAGTGGACTCCTACTGTCATTTCATAACCAGAGGACCTATCACAGGAAAACTGGAACTCCAGCGCATGATAATCAGCTCCTATTGTCAACTGGGTATTTTGGTCCCCAAATCGCCAGTAGTACAGTTGTCCACAGCAGGTGGCTGTCGCAGGAAGAGATTAGAAATGAGGACAATCTCACTGTCTCCACGGAGTTATCGGCAACAGCAACGTGCAGGACGGTTAAGAACCCATCAATGCTTTTCAGGTGTCATAACTGCAGGAAAATGCTCCGCAAGAAAGAAACTTGCATAACGCTGCTTGCAGAGTCAGGGATAAATTCTGATAGGGACAGAATGAAGCGAGGTAAAAGGGGTCCAAGCAGGAGGACGTGGGATGCTTTGGGCTCATGCAGGACGGTGAGTGATGTTTCCATCGCTCCCCAGGTTTAGGAGTGCGCTCCCCGTTCCGATCCCGCCCAGAAAAATTCCATCATTTCTCTCCTTGTGTCCAGAAGTTGTCGACCTCCGCTCTGCTCCTCACTTCACTCCCTTCATGCTTTATTACATAACTTGCATCATAAGTCAAAAAGACCTGACGCAATACCAATTGCTTATCTTTATTGCACTTCATTCTGGCAAAACACTTATAGGTACTGCTCTACTTTTTACCGCTTAAATTAGACTTCAGCAAAAGCCTCTGTTGAGTGAATTCCTTTTGTCAAATCTTTCCCCACCCTTTGAGAACACCCGAACGACCTAGGAAGGCAGCAGTGCCTTCTTGTTCTTCAGTGTATTTCTTGAACGTGCCCTGATGAAGTTACTGACGTGTCAGTAGTCAATGACTTTCTTGCTTTCACAACCTAAAAAGTAGTAGAAAACACGGTTAAAAAGTCCACTGACCTATCAGGATAAGGTGCTTGAACTCTTCTGACTCGACTGCCCCCAATGACTGGTCGGTCAGAGTGGTGAAGTCGACAATAGTACCACCGAGAGCATCTTTTGTGTGACCAAGGTTGATGCTGCAGAACCTCCCTTGCTTCTGAGGAAATCCTCCAGGATGCTCTGCCGTGATTGCTTTTCCACTGAGCCTTTACCGTTATGACTCTTTTGCTTCCAGCATAGACTCTGCCTTGAATTGGTCGATGCGTTTCCTCTGACCATACTGTTGGAAGTTGTAGCGAGATCGTGTCATCAGGGACTGCATAGATCTACAGTCAATGCGAATCAAATTTGAGGCTGACGTCTATCTACCTTTCCCTCCTGTGCAACAGCAACAAATAGTTACATAGAAGAAACTGTTTTCCTTGAGGATGCTGAAGTGTTCTTTTATGGCCATCCAGACGACGGAATCACTGTCGTCGTCGCTAGCTAAGGTTGCTAGGCTGGAATCGTATTATCCATCGTCCGCGTTGCCTCCTCTTCGTTCACCTTGGTCGTCACCAACGCAGTCTTCAACCCCGTGGTCTTTCTCACCTTCCCCACATGCAATAGCTGTGATACCAGTGGCTGTCGCGGCTATCATTGTCACTTTTTGCTTTTTGACGTTTAATTCCAAATGCTTTTTTTTCTTTTGCCTTATGTGGTGTGCAGGAGACCATTAGAAACTGACTGGATCACCCTCCCAAGTGTATTTTTCTGATTATGACGTCAGTTGTTACACACAAGTTCATGGACCTACTAATGTTGACAAGTCAAAGGAGCATTTGTGGGCTTTCCGACAAAAAAACCATGCCGAGACAATCAGAGATGAAAATTATACGATAGAAGTTTAATTCAAAATCACTGCGCGCTTTTCATGAGGAGGGAGCAAAATTAACTTAGGAAATGGACACTCCTCTCCATACCGCCAATATTAAAGCTCACTCAGGTCATCATTCTGGAAATTCAACGAGAACTTGGCCCTTTCCTTTTGCATTAACAAAACACTAAGTATGTGTCATATGGTGTGCCATGGGTGCCGCTTAAAGTGACAATTATTTAATTCATCATCTCTTTATGGGTCTGCCGAAGAGGAAAAAAGCTGTCATATTAAGAGAAACTGCTTTACTCAACTTCGGTCTTTACATACTTTATTCTATTTCTCTGTTGTAAAGTAACTTAACAAATAAATCTCCTACATGGTTTGCATCAGCATGTAATGTCCCCCTTATCAATTTGGTGTAAAAGGGGAACATTGGGCTCCGGTTGTTTCATGAATACCCTCTGGAGGACGTTGGCAGGTCAAAAATTTCGGATTAGGGGAGCTGCCGGGCATAGTGACAACCTTGGCTGGCTACACGCGTTGCCTATTTTAACGTAACACGGCTAAAAATACATCTTTCGTTACAACTGCTCCCCTTCTGGTCTTCTGAAACGTCTCTTCCCTTGTCACTTTTACTCTTCCTCGTGCTGACCTTAACGTCCCCTTCCACCTCTTTTACTATTGTCCCCGCCAGACATTTTATCTTCATACAGTACTGTAAGCTGTCCAAAGTGTCCTTGCTTTGAAAAAATTATGCAAAGGTCTCTATCACATTGAAAATTTGTGCCTAAGTCGTAGTGCCGGTCGAGACGTAAGGGTACTATCTCCAAACATTGCTGATGTTACACCTCTGTGTAGAAAGTGGATCTCTCGATGCCGATGACCTCGAAGACAATTGGTGCCACAAACATGGTGTTGAAACCCATACAGAGGTACGTGAGGAACTTGTAGCTCAGCTCTGCACGGATCTTGTTGTGGTTCCTTATGTCATAGTTCTGCTGCTGTAGTCTGCCGGGATCTTCCCCCATCACCATACATGCCAGAAAGTAGGTGATCGGCTTGGCAACAGCCCTAATGCAAACCGACGAATTGTAAAAAGACAGCACTGTGTCAGTTGTACGATCCTCATACCTTGTGGCAAGAAGAATGACTCCTCCTACTGCCATCCTGAGTAACGTGTGTCCGTACTGCTCGAAGGTTGGCCACAGAATTGGATAGGGCGGTGGAAGAGGGGGTCCTCTAAGAAGACCCAGCTGAAAGTTGCACCAGACTGCGAGATGAACTCCCAGGTAAGAGCCAACAATCACCGTTGTATCGCCCCTAAAGTCACAGTAACACAGTGCGGAGAGATAAACGACAGGTCAGGTCAGGTGCAGGTCAGGAAAACATTGCTATAATCCATTACATTTTAACTCCTCTACCCCGTTCAATTCTCGTTTGATGCCCAGTCCCATCCCACTTTCTATTACCCCCATCAAACATTTTTATGATTTCTACTGTAAGATCCCGTAATCCTAAACAATAACTATTGCACATGTGGCCAATGAGTACAAGTAGACTGAGAAACTCCTTACTGAGCAACACGTAATATACCTTGCCGGAGTCCACCTGTCCGAGCCAGGGTAGTAGATAATAGCTGCAAGCGAGATCGCCACGGTCGTTACTGGCGCCAAAGGATGAGAGAGCAGCAATTGATCGCTTGCGTCCACCAGAGGGAGGACAAACACCAGGAGAAGCAACGCGAACCAAAGGCCGACGTAGATGTCCTGCGAATTTTCGTTCAATATGTAGCACATGTCAATGGTACATGGCTTTCAGTTTACTTACCGCTTTGGAATGCATTCCTAGGTAAACCCTGGAGGTGCAGACAAGCACGCACCAGAATATGGCCACGGCAGTCCACAGAAGTAGAGGATACTGCAAGCAACCACTTGATGCATGCAAAGCATACGAGTACCTTAGAGCCGGATGGTTTTTCACCTGGTATCTTCCGTACGTGAAGTATAAAATACTGAGGGGCACAGCCAATCCGACCATTGCATGAGTAGACGGCATTCCGTACTCCAGCGCCCATTTGGACTCAAGCTGGACGACCTCGGGCATCGGCGGTCGTGGCCAGCGTACAACATCTTTCATACCTTGGCCTGGGCAAAAGGAGACATTTAAGTTAATAGCAACGACGACTCTTCAGGTAGGACAAAAAGAGACAACTTTTATTTAGTGACCACACGCCAAACTCCCACTTTAAACTGAAGTTTCACCCGTAACATAAGTGATCCCTAAACAGCTCCGATGAAAAACTGTTTCTGAGCAAGGTTGTGGCTCTCATCAATTGTCAAATTTCACATGTCCTGAAGTTCTGTCAGTTTTTCAATGCTCTCAAAATCTTAACGGTTCGGCCTAGGGATAAAAAAATACAGTGAAGACTAGTAAGTGGCAAGAGTCGCTTGAATTAAAGTAGGTCCCCAAAATGAGTTCCTCGTCAAACAAAACCGGACAATGAAAATCTACCGAGATAGAGTTGGTTAATTGCCAAATCTTTGGCTGGTCTTTGCCGAGTGTCGTGACCAGTGTTGCCAGGTGGCCTGTTTGAGGGACAAATTTGGCCATTTCTGACCCTTTTTTAAAGTCGTCCAGCCTAATAGAGTTTTGGGAGCAGGCCAGAATTGTCTCATGCACTTTGACCTGACGCAAGACAAGTTCAACAGCTTCAGCAAGAAAATTTGTGTTGACTTGGCAGGAAGTGAAGAAAAAGAGTAAGAAGTTGCTCCTTTCTGGGGTCTAAATTAATGACGGAAAAACACTAATAAAAAGTCATTCATTTTTATTTGGCCCGTTCGTGGTCTCCATTTGCTCAAAATTTGGCCCCAACAGCACTCCCATCCTGTCAAACCTGGTCTTGACTAGAAAATCAAAAGCTACTGGAAAACTTGCCCAGCTTAAGAGAAAATGTATCATGAAAGAGAAAGGATTTGTCGTTCAAGCAAAAAGTCTCTGCCCCTGGAAATCCTGAAGCAGATCGACCTCGCCAAGAAAATATGGTGTCTTCTGCCCTGGCCAGCTGAAGTTCCGATAAACGCCAGATAGGTTGATTGCAAGAAAAATCCTTCTCCCGGTGACTTGCAGATAATCGGCATCAATGTAGCATTATCTTTGACAGAGCATTGGTCAGAGGTTCGTTGAGAAAAAGTAGAGGCTAGCGGACCTGCCCGTTGGCACGAAGTGGCAACCTTGGCCAACTCGTGCACGTAACAACGTGAAAGCAAATATAAGAACTCAAGGATCGGTTATCAAAGCTTCTCCACGCAAAAGACGCGTGCAACACATACTGACAACAATCCTGTCCTTAAAAGTTTCAGAAAAGTTGCTGCATACCTCTGTCTTTCTCACCTATGTACATGATAACGTTCCACACAAGTATAACCCGCCTGCCCACGGCACCATCAATGTTCCAGAACCAGAAACTGAAGAAGATTGAGTAGTAGGTCTCGTCGCCCAGCTGCGTCCCCAGCAAAAACACGTAGTACCAGAACGCGCTATCGATCGCGTAGTAGACGACATTGGAGTCGCCGCAATTGTCTTCCGCGGTATCCGAGGCCGACGACTGCCCAGAACTCGAGATCTCTTCCGCAGTCGGCGCTCGGATTCGCATCCTCGTCTCGTCCTCCGCTACCGCGGCGAACGGACGCTTCTCTCCGTCCGCAATTTCTACCTTTACCTTGTTGACCCCGAATCTTCTCTGGAAGTTCCAGACATGCACAGGGTCCTTCCAGTCTGCCATGAAAGGCAGCCTGTCCAGGAGGAGAGAAATCCGCCGTCCCAACCGCATTCCGCCGGACGCAAAACCGGACACCGGGTTGTCTCTCCTCAATACTCGGGGTCCGAATTCCGATCAGTCCAGCAGAAGTTAAACTTTAACCTGCTTCTAAGGCAATGTCAACATTCCACGGAATAATCTCTGGCCAGTCACGCAACCTAGCCCCGCCCCGGGCAGGAGTGCTTCGTCCGGCGCGGCGGCAGCAACAACGGGGCCAGGCCAGGCCGAGCACAGAAGGGCACAAACGATCAAACAAGATTGCTCAGAGTGAGTGTTGAGGAGGAGTGAGTGAAAGTCAATACGCCTTTCCAAGGAGCTGGAGTTCGCAGAAGACCGGGAGGTAAAAGCCCTCGACCCCCTGACTGATGTTGTCGGCTGCGATTCGAGGGTCCAACTCGATCGTCTCGGTTCAACACGTTCTCAACAAGGTAGGCGAAATAGTCGTACTCGCCATGTCCAGCCTACGCAGTCCGCAACATCTTTCTCTCCCCGGGTCACTGCCATTCCGTGAACCCGGAGGAACTACGAACCGAGCGAATTTGGCCTGATCCGAAGGCGTGAAAACAACTGAATGTCATGGCATTGTAGCTTGATTGACCAAGGAGTGAGGGTAATGCTCACTAAGCCTGAACTGCCGACTTGGACACGAAGAAGGCGTACTTCACGTTGAGTCAAGTCTTGTGACGATGACGTTGAATGGTCAGCAGCAAGATATGTTGCTCTTGCGTGACCTGTCACAGTGGCAAGACTCACTGACACTGAACTTTGGTGGACATCCTACGTCTTCACAGTATCTTGGCCTTCGCGCCTCATTCCATGCAGTGTTTATATCAACACTAGCAGTGGTACCCAACGTTGCTCATCTATCTATATCTATATATTAGGCTAGGTCGAAAAGGGGTCAACTTTGGAAATTCAATAACGGTGTCTGGGGTTTGTTACTTGGAGTGAAAAGATGAAGATGCAGTCAAATACTTTTGGAAAAAAATTGTGTTTACCTACGCCCAACTTGATTTGAAATTTATGTAGTAAGCCACCATAGTAAATTTGCTGTGAAAGTAGATTTCAGCTCTGGTGGCTGTCAGAAGCTGCCAAACTGGGTGAAAATCACTCACCAAAATGCTGACCTGCTCCAGTTTGTCAGAAAAATATTTTACAGCAAGTCCTGAAGAAAAAAAATTTCAACTTATTTTACAGTATTATGCAACTTTGAATGCATTTGGACATAGCCAAAACTTCTTTTTTTCCACTTTCATTTGACAACAAAGTCTTCAAATGGTATGTTGTTAGAAATTTTGGACACTCACAGGGAATTCCAATTTTTGACCTAGCCTTCTATATATAAAGCAAAGTCCCCATATGTACGTCTGTGTGTCTGTCTGTCTGCCTGTCAGGCTATGGGCGCCACAACCACCACACTGATCATCACCAAACTCGGTCAGCAGATGCTACACATCACATGCTCGAAAGTGATCCTGCCACACTCTAGATTTGAGGCCATTTTGAGGCCAAAATCAAGGTCCAAAGTTCCATTTACTTCATAGGCCATAGATGGCCATGCAATAGGTATAGGCAAGCCTCTTGGGAGTAGCTGTGCAGTACCAGTTTTGTCAGTAGCAATCTATGGCAAGAGGAGGGGAGAGAACAAGGTCAATAGAGATGGACACTGAACCAGGCAACCCAGCGAACCAAAGTGGGGCTTGACCCAGAGACTCATGGCTTGCTGCTACCACAAAGACAGGGAGAAGAGAGGGAGTGAAGAGTGTCCGGATCAGCCAGTTTCAAAAATAAAAACAAAATGAATCCGATCCAGGTTCAGGGTGCATGGTAATTGTCAAGTGTGAGAGAGCACCTTTGAGGGTGAGGTCAGCTTCGAGTTGAGGCAAGACCAGCTTCGTGTTGAGTGCGAAGCACGTACTGAGCACAAAACATGCATTGAGCTATGGTTGAGTCTGCTGGTGGGTGGGATTGTGATGAGTCTTAAAATAACCGGGCACCTCTGCTAGTTTATCATAAGATACATGCGCTAAATGTAACATTGGACCTCGATTTTGGCCTCAAAACAGCCTCAGACCTACAGTGCAATGCAATCACTTTCGAGCATCTGATATGTAGCATCTGCTGACCAAGTTTGGTGACGATTGGTGCAGCGGTTGGGGCACCCATTGCCTGACAGACAGATACAACCCTCCCCCCCCCCGCACACACGCAGACAGAGGACATAAAGTCCTAACATGTTATATTTATAGATGTCAGCAGCTGCAGCTAAAGATCAGCAAGAGTCAGATTAAGCTCAAACTATGTTTTCTATCAGAGCAAAAACCTGGCAAACTGCATGCGTTATAACCTATTTCATTCTAAAATGGCTGAAATTTTGGTCAGTTGTAAAAATGTCATTGCTGTGGGATTACTGCATCATGAGTGCTAACATTGACATGGCCATATTATAGTATTGTGTATGCATAGGTGCATGCTTGTACAAGGTGCATCTGAATTATGGGCAGTTGCCAGCACCTCAGGCTGGCTGATGCATCACATGTTTGACTGGATCAAGGGTAATCGAGAAATTAGAAAGTGAAAGCTTACCTCATGATAAACATTGTCGTTCAACAAGCTGAGGCAGCAGGTGGCTCCTTAAACCCCTTCATGTACCCTCTGCCTTCCAATCTACTATGCATTGCGGCCTGGCAAAGCTGCCTGGGCATGTCTTTTGCGCATATGTGACTGTGAAGACCTCGTCCCAGATGCCCTCTATGTGCCAGGCCTCTACAGAGTGCACAATATTTAGGCTGCATCAATGCACCCTGTTTTGACCAATTCTGGCTACTGCTGCAGCAAGAGTAACGTGAGCAGGTGGGGGGATATAAACTTCGTACGCACAAAATTTCCATTCAGGCAGTGTCAAAGCCTCATGCACATTTGCTAGGTATTTTTTTAATACCCACCTATAAAAAAACCTACCCATGAACTTGGCAGAATTTTTTTTCTCAAAGCTTAATTATGCCTTTTGGTGTAACACCCCCCCCCCATGTAAACACAGTCATTGTGGTTTATATAATCTATAGTCTAACATGTAAAGCAGTAGGACTTTATGTAGTCTGTCTGTGTGCTTGTCTGTGTGTCCATCTACCTGCCTAAGCCAAGTCAAACTGTCTCTTCCTGGTACAATTGACTTGGTCCAGTCCCCCCTGCCATCTATAGAGTGTGTGAGTGTCTGTCTCTCTGGCTATGGGGACCAGAGATGGGGACTACAGAGGTGGGGACTACAGAGGTGGGGACTACAGAGGTAGGGGACTACAGAG
>JAAUXU010049442.1_pt1 | contig 62658 bp, 64 predicted proteins | sample 7278151 | NCBI WGS metagenome assembly JAAUXU01 (sample SAMN14350113, study PRJNA611818) | marine sediment metagenome | isolation source: surface marine sediment (1.8m) | place: French Polynesia: Moorea | collected 2018-08
CCCCCCCCACCCCCCCCCCCCCCCCCCCCCGCTCCCCCTCTCCCACCCCCCCCCAGCCGCCCCCCCCCCCCCCCCCGCCCCCCCCCCTCGCGCCCCGCCCCCCCGCCCCCCGCGCCGCGGGCGCCCCCCCCCCCCAAGGCTCACGGAAACCTGTCCATGGGTAGCCGACCCAGAATTACTTTCACCGCTGACTGACGCTGCTGTGAGTGTATTAATTGTCGGTGGTTTTTCGATCTTGACTCAGTTTGCTGGCAGGTAGGCAGGCAGGCTGGCAGACAGGCTGGCAGGCACCAGCTTCAGCACCAGCACCAGCTCCAGTACCAGTTCATGCAATCAAAAATGCTCTTGCTTGCTCAGCTGCGTCAGCGTGTCTCGATCAGGTCAAAAGGATGGCTTGAAAGTTCACTGTAGGTTAAGAAGAAAAAAGGAGTCCACTTTACTGACTGCTCTTATCGAGTCTGACTTGACTGCAGTAAAAGGTGTACAATAATGCGTCAATGCCTTGGTCTTCCGAAGGCAATCAGATATGGATCGGAGGAGTTACTACAATCTATTTCTTGTCGCGACATCTCAATAAGACTCTTTCTCCATGTGCGCAATTTTTATTCGGCAGGCGCGTGGCAAAACAAACGAGAGTGCCACGCCTTAGACCAGGGGAATCGATGCCATCGATCTATCTGCCTACTATTTACAGTTTGCTACTGCCTTTTCTATACTACTCCCCTTCATTTCTGCCCCCCCCCGTCCCGACCCAACCCTATTGCCACGTCTCTTCTCTCCCAGCCCTGAGAAGTGCTTGGTCCGACGATGAAGCTGCCCTGCCTGGAAGTGGCAGTTCCATTTTTGCATAAGTAGGAGATTGTGCACAAGTACAAAACGAAACACCTACGCTATCTCATCAAGCGGCAGTTCAGTGGCAATGCCGCGCTGTGCACAGACAGTGCAGCACAGACTGTACTGGAGCGTTGAAATCTCTTCTCCGGTTATCGCAGGACGAAAATCGCACACAGTAGCGCAACTGTGCGTTCTCGTGCGAATGTTCCGAGCTATATTCGCTCCGCTCTCTGCAGCGTGCGGTGGAACAGTGGTCCACACCAGGGGCCCACAAGACACTGAAAGCCCTGCTGAGGATCGGGTTACACGAGAGCGGGTTAGCGACCAACGATGCAGAAAGAGGGGAGGAGGAAAGACTTGCACTTGAAGTCTCCCCCTATTTTTCTCTCCTCTCTTTCAAGGAAAAAAAAGGGACGAGGCAACGAGAGTCACTAGTATCTAAAATTAGTAGAGCCACCCTGGTTACTTGCTTGTGGTCGTGCCCGTGGAAGAAATGCCGGAATTCTCCCCGTTTCTTCTCCCTTCATAAGTATATAATGATGGGATTTCGAAACTCCTACTTTTTTCTTCTCTTTTCTCGACTTTTTTTTCTGAAAAAGTAGCTGGGGTGCGTGTCTAATCCAGGGCTGCAATTACGTGCCTACCTGCATGGCTTGGCCTTTCTCTGGCCTCGACTGCAACTGCAAAGAGCAGAAGAAGAAGAAGCAGGAGTAGTCGTAGTGGTGGAGGGAGTAGAAGTACAAGAAGAAGTACATCGAAAAGGCGAGACGATCGCGTGATGAGCAGATCCCCCCTCTCTCTCTCCCTCTCTCTCATAGCCAATCTGTAGATGAAAAATGCAAATTCCTCCTTGAACAGTAATCCTACTTCATTTACTGATGGAGATCTTCTACCTCGGTATGGCGCAGATAACACTTGACGAATGGTCATGCATTGACGTACTGTTACCAAGCCGATGCACCGACGTAGGTACTGTACACGTATATGGACTGTTGCTACGCACGTAATACATGAGAGCAGTCCCGATATTACCGTTCAACGGACCAATCCACTGTTCTGGAGTTGGAGGGGTATTTTCTTTTTTTTACTTTTTTTCGTCCGTCATCCGACAGCACATATTTTAACCGCGTTTTTCTTCTTTTCAGGCAAACCGATTCAACTCATTCACACAGAGCAACATGATTCTGAGGAAATTGCTGCTGGCGGCGCTCCTCGTCACGAGGGTAAGTCTCTCTCTACGACGTGCAACGCATGTGCTACGTCAGCTTACATCAGTCCATGAGGGATCAAGTGACTTGCATGACGCGCAGTCGACCCATTTCGAATGTGGGTGAACTGCTCTGGCGTGTCCATCCACACGTTCAGCGCATCGTTTTGCGTCAGTCTGGCTGCATTCCGACTCTCGTGCAGAACTTGACGAACGTCTCCAGAACCGCAGAGACATGGCAATAATAATTGGCCGGCAATATTTCATAACAAGGCGGTGGCGGGCGAGAAAAAAGGGAAAAACTTCCCACCAAGAATGACGTTTTCTTCAAAGAAATCTGTATCTTCTTCCTCTCTCTCTCTCTTTCTCCGTGGTAATGATGGCATTTGTGGTCTCCCCCTGGCCTCCTCCCCTTCACACGTGTCACGTTCATGCAACTTCCCGTGCCTTCGCATATGTAAGAAGCCACTTCTCATGGGGACTTTTTCTTGACGTCGGCAAGAAATCTGTCCATAAGTGGATGCTTGTACAAGTAATAACATCCACATTAACGGAGGTGGCACTACTGTATCTGCGCGACCATCTTAGACTCACACAGGCCTCTTTTTCTCTCTGTATGAGTAGCTGATTGAAGAAACGCAGCATGTGGTGTAAGGAAAAGATTACTCTCGACTCTTTACTCTTGGCGCACGCGGTCACTTGGCCGTACGGGACAGAGTGGGGGAAAAAAATCGCATTTGTATGCATGGGGGAGTCTCTTTCCCTCAAAAGCGGCGAGAGAGAAATCTTTAAGTCGAGACCTCGCATCATTTGAGCAGCTTGTTCTGCCTGCCGAGGAACTCGTTCCTGGCGTTTGTGTTGACGCGTCTTTAGGCAGGCTTCGAGTACGAGCGCTCGCTCACTTACTCGCTTGCTCGCTCGCTCACTCCTTGTGCAGTGCAGCGCGGCACAGTGTGTAATAAAGGAGGAAATACCTGCGTAATTATCCACATGTTCGTGCCTCCACCACATAGTCTTAGGCGAAAATTGCCCATAATTGCCTGAGTTTTGTTTTGACAACTATCTCAGCTTTTGCATCCGCACCAACAATTGGCGTTTGGCACACAAGGCCACGTCCGGGGTGGCGCGCCTGCTCTTGAGCGCCTAATTCTGCTCACAGCCGATGAGTCTAGTAGGTACAGTCAGTGTTCGTGACACCACGAGGATAGGTAGCAAATGAGCAATTAAATACGCAATGTCGCCCAACATTGAAGAAAACGACTGAAATTGCTACGGCCTCAGGCTTTCCAACGGTAGCGGGCTCAGCTGCAGTATTCAGAAAGTTATACGTCTTTGTGAGCGTTGCACTATTGTGGCTGCTGCATACACATGGACTCTCAAGTAGGTGCTGTGATGGAGCACAATAATTTTTGTCAGTACTACCACACTTTCTCAAGGTATGCACTTATTTGCTGTTGAAACACCAGCAATCTCGCGGCTCCGAGGGTCCTCCTCGCCAGTAAGATGTGTGTGTGTGTGTGTATTTCCGACCGACTTTTTCCTTGCTCGCCGTTATAATGGTGGCATTGCTCTGGTGCTAAGCGGCTACTGCACTGAAGGCTTTGGGGCCATGGCCTCGCGCAGCGGTGGGCCCAGGGGCAGAGGAAACACACATTAATTAAAGTTCCGCACCATTACGTTCTTTCTCTGCTCCCTTTCGTTTTTGCTCTAGGGGAAGAAAATGCCATCTTAGAAAAAGTAATTTGGCGTTTCTTGTGTGTGTTCTCTGAGCCCATATTTAGGTGCTCAAGCGCGCAGCCGCACAGATTACTGGGAAAATAGTACCCCTTCTTCGGCGGAAAGCACCGAGTCGAAAACCGATCACACCGGTACGTACTATGAGTCCACACGTACGTACGTACACAGGGGCTGCTGTCCGCGCTCTCACGTACACGTACGTACGCACACAGTCCGTCAGCGGTATCGGCAGTGGCGGCAAATCTATCTCTGTACTTTAGAAATTGCCCCAGCACGACCTGCAGTCCCACGTAGCGCCAGGCCTGTCATGACGACGACCACGACGACGATAACGACGACGACCACGATGCCCCCAAAGGGTTTGCCAGTTAGAAGGTTTAATTTGCAGTTATGGCTTCTCCTGAACGGTTGACCGCTCATTCACACGCCCAAGCAAGACAACCTATTGACTCCAGAGTTAGTACAATTACAGCCATCGTCCCTCAGTGATGGGCCCAGCCCCGCTTTTGAAATTGACATGTTTATGAAGGTTGGCGAGGCCTCCTCGAAGTGATCTTTTCGTCCCACGCACGTGTTCATGGCCAAAAATGTTATGGGAATCTCAGTACTTCCCTCCTCCTCCTCCTCCTAACCCCTTTTCCTGGGCCTAATTGGCCGTGGCTTTTTAATTGCAGGTTGTAATATTTGCGAAAAATCTCTCTCTTTTGGTTTGCGCAATCGCTGCGAAATTGATTGCATCGTCTTTACTGCGTGTACCGGTATGTGTGTCTGGCTCAATCTTTGAAAAGGGGGAGAAAGAATGAAAGAATGAAAGAACGAAAGAAAGAAAGAAAGAAGGAAGGAAAGAGATGAAAAAGAAGAGAAATGCAATTAATTTACCAAGAGAGAGGAGAGGAAAAGAGAATGGTGAGTCTGTGACAGAATGAGCGACGACTGGAGCTGCCGAGAAAGTGGGCCTGCTGTTGGTATGATGATAAGGTCGCCTCTTAATTTTTTTTTCCTGCACAGTCTGGAGCACTGTAGGCCATTCTTTGAGTACATACAGTACGCACTGCTGTAGTACTATGCAGTACAATGTGTGAGGCAGCCTCCTCCTACGTCATGTCTACTTACGTATGTACATAAAGTAAGAAAGTATCTTCATGCTATTTCATTCTATACGTGTGAAACGATGAACAACGCATACTGATGCTAGCAAATTTCATCGGGAGTCATTTCTTGCTCCTCTGGCTCTTGGGCGTGTGTGCATTGCTGCCACTTTTTGTGGCACTTCTCTGACATGGGTGTGGTACTGTACTCTGACATCCAACGTCCAGGCCAGCCCCTATGAGCTTGTTTTTGGGTATTACGGCAGAGCCTAAACTCGTGAATGCGCGTGCGCTATGGTGGTGAGAAGCCCAAAGAGTTTGGCAGGCGGGCACACGCGATGAACAGAACGCGGCTAACATATTACGGTAGTAGGTAGGAAGAGATTCCCTGACATTGTGCACACACACCAAGGTACTGAAGTACATAGAAAATAGGAAGTATTGAACGAGGGAAGTAATGAAGCTTCAGCCGGCGGAAAGAGGAAATGCGACTTTTCGTAACATATTCATATTTATTACATTCATTAGCGTGTGTGAGTGAGTAGAACGAGCAATGTGTGCGTCTCCAACGGACCCTTGTTCATTGAGATTTGATTGCGACACACATGTTTACAGAGTACGAGCTGTACTTACATGTACGTACTGTGAACTGCTACTGCTGGGAGTAGTAGTAGACGTAGTAGTAGTAGTAGTTCTACTACTACTACTCACATCTCCCTCACAGCAACGACGATGGCTAAGGCAGCGTGAAAATCCAATTATTCATGCTCGCCAATTAATTCGCCAGTGCCACGCACAAGCTTATGAAAGCGCTCGTGCAAATTTGCCAACTTTCCTTGAAGGAAGACATTGAGGGTGACGAGAAAAAAGGAACTGACCCAGTCTGAGTGCCGTGGACTGTGCGGACAGGCGTACTTGGGCACCCCACAGCCCCGGCCGGTGGAGACCGTCCAAATAAGAGACCAGTACATTGCAGTGTTATGTCATGCAATTGATATGGACCTGCTACACGCCACGTACTAGTACTCCGGGAAGGTAGGGCGACGCAGAAAATCGCTTCGTCATATACCTATTCGTGAAAACATGTTCAACGCTAAAGCGACCCAGTCAGGGGTCCAGTTTACCTCGCTCCACTTAGCCTGGACTTTAGTACCCATTGAACTTCAGTTAAGCCTCTGTTGGTTTCAAAATTAGGTCCTTTCAATGTCACCTCGTTACACAAGTGAACGCAGTCAAGGTACGACTGCCTCATGTCATGCTATCCTCTCATATCTCTCTCCTTCCATGTCACAGGGCAATGCATTGCAGCCCGATCAGAGGGGTATTAGAAGGGAAAAGGGCAGAACATTTGGTGGCAGAAGTAGCAGATTAAATCAGCCGTCATTGCCACTTCCAGCAGGCGGCTGGATTTCCCCCCCAGCTCCAGAATCGGGGTGCCCCTCTTTTCCTTTGACCTCGTAACCTCTCTATCCGGCTGTCTGAGAGCAGAAATAAAAGAAGCCTCTAGACTTAAGCCGGATTTTTTCTTCCTTTATGCCTTTCCTAGTTAGTACGTATGTACATGAGTGGTAGCGCTGAAGGAAGGCGCATTCACGCACAGAAGAGACAGGGGTGTGCACACTTGAGCAGCATGACTCAAAACAAAAGCAGTAGTCTGAATCTGTGAGACCACACGTTGGAGCGTCGTACTACGTGCTTTTTTTTGCACCATCATGCGACACAGCCAACAGCAGCCACTGCAAAGTGACGTATTGAAGAAGGAACAGAACGACAAGGCTGAAGAAGTGAGCAAAAAGGAATACACAGGGATTGCGCTGTCGGGCTCTCTGGCGCTTTTGAGGGGGACACACGAACGTACGGACGTGCAGACTGTACATACGTACAGCTGCCAGTTACGTACGTGTACACGCCTTCCTAGCATAGCTGCCGCGGCTGCTACAGTCACCCAGACCCACGAACGTACGCATGCGAGAACACAGGTGAAAGTTCCCCACCACCACCTCCTTTTCTCTGCAAATTGCGCCTGTTCTTCAACCCAAAAAACCACGCTCTTCCCGCGAAAAAAATGCTGCTGTGCTGATAACTAGATCTCTTATCTGCCTCTGGAGCAAGAGAAAAAGGGGAGTCCCTAACTCTCTCTGTCGAGCGAAAAATCTCCTCGTTTTAGCGTGCAACAAAAAAACAGGGTTGGAGGAGCAGCAGCAGCAATGTTTGAATTAAAGCGCCCTCAAAAGTGAGATAGTTCGTTTGCTCGTGGTGTTTACCTCTCTCTCGGTCTTGGTAATTAGCGGCACGGAGAGCGCGGGATGGTAGCAGTAACAAATGAATCATTCGGTGGCGGCAGCAGCATTCATTAACTCTCTCTGGAAGAGAAGTGAACTCACTGTAGTAGACAGAGTGCGGACTACCGGGTGTTTCAGGATGAGGAGGGCAGTTCTGAAAGCCAAAAGCATGCGAGGGCTTTCGCAGGCGCCTTCAGTTGCCGCTGAGGCGGCGAGCAACAACAGCTATGATACAAGTCCTTAGCAATGCGAAGAAAAAGCTCATCTCTTCCGATACTCCAGGTTGATCTTGTCAAAGTGAGAAAAAAAGCCGTTCTGAGAAGCTTGAAACACCCGGTGCTGACACTACTACCGACAGAGAGAGAGAGAGAGAGAGAGAGAGAGGAAGAAAAGCCCAAACTCATTTTTGCTCTGGCTGGAGATCCGGTGCGACCGTCATCTCAATGCAAGTCCCAGCCCGCCCACATGCATCCCCCTGATCAATATCTCCTCTAATAATCCGAGACGTTGCCTAGGCCTTAGTGGGCCTGCTGCCCCAACATCCTCCCCCCTCCCCCCTTTTCGGGCCGGATGGTTTGGGGAAACCATTAGTCAATTGGCGTCCGCTGTGCAAGGAGGCAGCAGCGTCGAGCAAATGAATTCGACTTCGCTACACGGTACATGCAGGCCTCTCCGGCTCTCAGGCTAGGCAGAGATACGGACACTTATATTTTTAGCCACGGTCGTCGCCCTATTTGGAAGTAGCAGCAGTGTGGTGAGTGCTGCTTTGCCTCCAGGGAGGCAGAGAGGAGGAAACGACCCAGAACCGATGATTTCGTTTTGGAAGCTACGCTTTTTTTCCCCTTTTCCCTCCAGTTTTGTCTGCCGCGGCTCAGGTAGAACATCTTGGACAATGCTGGAGTCGCTGCGAGAGTCCGGGAGGCACGAACGCCTGCTGTAGCACTGCACACCTTTGGACCAGTGGTGCATCGACTCAAGAGCTACTGAGATTAATGTGAGGAGTGCGTCAGCGTCTCTATTAGGACGGCTTCTTCACCCTGGGACTTTTCTCCCACCTGTGGGGAGAAACATTTTTTCTTTCTTCGGCACCCCTCTGACGACGGTGACTAACTCTTTCTTTACATTTCAATCCGAGCGCAGTCAGAGGTCAATCACTCTTTCTGGCGCAGTGGACTCGGGGGAACGGGGGAAAATTGGAAAAAGAGAGATCTCCTGTACGTTCGGTCCACAGGTATCGTCGTCATTATCATCAGTCGAGTAGACTCTTTCATATGGCACTTGAAATGCATAAAACCTTAGATGAGCCTAGGCCGTAGAACATCTACACTCCTCTTTGTAGAGGAAGTCTACGCGCACACCACGCCTTCTATCACCGGGATGATCTTGGCTCTTAACGTCGCCCCGTGGCTTGATTCATCGCGATCTTATCTGGTGGCCAAGGCAGGAGGAGTTCACGAACGAGCGTCTCTCATTCTTAGGGCTCGTCGGGAACCAAGGGAGAAGGTTAATTTTACCTTTTTTGCTCGCTCCTCACTCACTCATATTGTTTGCACGGATACCCCATTTGTACGGTCATTTTTACCTCCGACCAATGCTTCTTTACCCGGAAAGGGGGGTTAAGAGGGATTTCGCCATCACGTGACCACCACCCGCGTAGTTGTACTGGAGCAGGCAGAGCAGCAGCAAATGTACATACCGATGTAGAGATATCAATCTTCTCCCCCCCTCTCCTTACAGCCGCGCATAATAAACTTTTATGCCATTTGGACACGGAGTTCATTTCCCCTACTTCCAGCGGCCAAGAATGATGCTGGACTCTCTTCGTGAAGAGATCATGAGCATTTGGCCCTACACACGCTACGTACATCCATGTTACGTATGTACGCACATACCTTGAGCGCGCTCGTATTCAAAGAAGGCCGCGCACGAGCCACAAGCGGCATTATTATTATAAGGGGGTACGCAAAGAGGTATTATCGGGGTGGAGCAGGTGGCCGGTGCAAGCCGCCGTGGCCGTGGCCGTCACCGCCGCCTTAGCCGCCGTGTAATTGCACAGCTTTGCAGAAAAACGTGCAGGGTCCGGCGGCGTTACAGGGGGGCCAGTCAGTCTTCACTTGGTGCGCACCACTTTACTACTACATAACATGCTGGACGTATTATGTACTGCTACATGCCAAGCTACGTATATTTCCTATTCAAGGATAAGGTGAATGAATCTCTCTGCTGCTGTAGCGCCGTCAGAGGCGGCTAGCGGCGGGCGGCGGTGAAAGTTTTCTATCCTAGCCCTCGGGCAAATCGCTCCTGCTGCTTGAGAGTCCAAAAGTCTCTCTCCCTGGTGATTCCAACGCGCGCTGAGAAGGGAGGGAAGCAATGAATGCTTCACACACGCAGTGTGGGCGAAAAAAAAGCACCGGCAAAGATTTTGGGGGGGAAAATAAAAGTTATGAGAGAGACGACCTGTCTGTGGGCAACCAGGAAGCCTCCACACCTTTTTTTTAACGCGCTACATACATAATGAAGTAAAGAGGGCGGACGTGAATGTTGACGGCGCTCCTTTCACGCCAATATACACACGTGCAGTGCAGTTGTCTGCCTGCTGGCCAGCCTAGCCTGCTCTCCTGACTGGCTGCCTGCCAGCCGCCAGCATGGGTGGCCAGGTCCGACCGACGAAGACATGAGCACGTGAGGAAATATGAGAGGTGCTACCGGAGAGTTGCCTGATGATATCACTGCCTCATCCACGCACACACACACACACGGACACACACACACACACACACAGGCACACAAAGGGTCCAGTGCATACGCTCAGCTCATATCATAGTGAGAAACAAAGTTGATGACGTGCAGAATGGCTAAATGAGAAGTCATGACTTCAATGGACTAGTTGAGTTTGTGGACGCTTTTTTGGCTGCCCCCTCTTTTCCAGACTAAATACACTTATCTAGTACTTATCCTTTAAGCCTGGTCCGCAATTTTTGCTGGCCAATTCAGCAATGAAAATAGAGAGAGTTGTTTGACAGGGAGACGAAGAGTGAAGAAGAGGAAACTTCAAAAGAAACATGTGTTTTTCCAGCTGGGACTACGTGCAAACATGTACAGTCACCACAGGATAAGAGAAGGATGATGTCGATGAGAAACCCAAGAAGGTCTGCCATTTTTGGTCGACTCTCTCTTAACAAGCTCCTTTTCTTCTACTTCCAAAGAGCTGCATCCCGTAGAGAAAGCAGACCTACAATTTTATGAACTGCTACGCGCATCACACATACAAAGAGCCCTGCCAGCTCGAAAGTGAGAGCAGTGGGCAGTCATACACATAAATATTAGTCGATGGACCATTAAAATGAGCGGTAATTGCCCACTAATTTTTAATTAGTGGGGCAGAGTAGTATTAGTGGGCGCACATTATGCCCTCCTCCGACGGTCGAGACCATTTTGTGTCTCGCCGCCGCCGCCTCCGCCTCCGCCGCCGCCGCCGCCGTCGTCGCCGTCGCCGTCGCCGTCGCCGTCTCGACCGCCTTCCAACTCAATTAAGAAGTCTATTCCAATATGTGGAAAGCCACAGGAGGAATCTGACGAGACCCCAGAAGACTACAATTCGGTATCCAATATGTATCTGGCGGTCACACCGGCCAACTTTTCTTGCGCAAAAAAACTTTCTTCGAGATCGAAGTGATTCGGTGGAGAGAAATCTTGGCCTTAATGCCGGAAAGACAGCGTCCGCGCCGCAGTTTCACGTGCACGAGCCAGGACTTTGGCATTACTACGTAATACAGTAGTCAACTGTGTGTCTCCGTAGGGTCATATGTGTGTATACTCTTACGCGTGCCGCTCACAGGCATAGGAAAAGGTTAGCACACGCACGCATAACGCGGATTTTATTTCATGCGCATGGATACAACGACGCCCTCTTCCCCTCGGCGGCAGTAGTACATGTGCTTGGGCACCAGCACCAGCAGCAGCTCCACCACCACCACCTCCAGCAGCAGCAGCAGCAGCAGACTTGGCTGGCTTTGGCCCCGAGGGGGAAATGGGAGAAATTCTTTCCAAACACGGCCGTATCCGCCTTTGATAGATTGTGCTAATGAATTCAGAAAATATCCTGGTGCAGTTGAAGTATGGAGGAAAGAATCATCGACTTGGCCGACTGAGACCCTTTGGAAGAGGCTCTTCTCCTTCCCCAGCGCACACATCTGTACACATACGGGCCGAGAGAGATGATTTGTGGCACGCAAATGAAAGAACGGGCGAGCCAGCGGGAGCAATCTGATCAGGGAATATCTGAGTTCCTGAAAAAACGCCAATATGAGCTTTGCAATCAAGGAAAAAAGAGTCTAGGAGATGATATTATTATTGTTTTTACCACCGGGAGCTCCCGGAGAAGAGGAAAGATTGGATGATGTCGAAACGTGACTGAGAGACTTCAACGCGTAGGCATCGTCTTCGTCGTCATTTATCCTTACGGGGAAAATCCCCACGGGGGAAATCGGGGATAAATCGCGGCGTTTCGAGTGAGTGAGCGAGGGAGGGAGGGAGGGAGAAGCAGCTTCATGACTGAGGAGTCACTTTCATGCCTTTTTTTGTCCAACTCTGTTGTGCACAAAAAAATGCCCCCATACCTGAATTCAGGTAGTACAGTTGTGCACAGCACAGGACATGGTTGAGACAGGTTGGGGAAGAACAGAGTGAGTAGGGCAATCAAAAGTTAAGGGAGAGGTACAAAGAAGAAGAGGAAGAGGAAGAAGAAGAAGAAGTTGAAGAAAGAAGCCAATTCCAAGTCCTTAATTGCCTTCGTCGCCACCGCCACTGCTGTGCAACAGAACAAATGGTGGACTCTGCTCTGTGCTCAGCTCTGCTCTCTACTCTCTGCTCTCTACTCCATTCCTATCTGCTCTGCCATTCTTGTTTCCCTGCGGGGAGAAAAAAGAAAAGTCTGCTTGCGGTTCGGCCACGCCCAAAGTAGGTCATCTGTGTGCATGGCCTCAGAAGGACGGAGATTCCTGGAATTGGAAAAAAAACAGGAGATCGTGAGGACGAGGAAATGAAGTGCCAGCAGCATGAGGAGAGGCGGAATCAGCTGGTCTCCTTCGTCCACTCCATGGTCATACAGGGCGGACCAAGAAAAATGTGTGAGAAAGCGGCTGATTGACAGCTCTATACCGTCGTACAGCGATCTGTATAAATGGGCGACTGCTGCTTGTCAAACACAGGATGAGGTCGTCCCATTTGCGGTCAGTTTGGAGTGAGTGACCTGAAAAAAGAAAACTACTGAGAAGTACAACAGCCCCGCCTGGCCAATTATGTTGTCGTCGTTTAAAGGAAGAGAAACCGATCGGTCCGGAGCTTTTTCGGGTGCAAAATTGCTCTAACAACTCGCTGCTAACAAGACAGATGACCGCACGTGAGCGGACCTACAGTGCATGCACACCCGGATTGGCTTCGGTTCTCCAAACTGTTTTCTTCAGAGAAAATCACTTGCAATGCATGGTTTTCCAGAAGGAATTAATTATTATCGAGGCAGTAACTCATGTGGTTAGCCAGAAAAAGCGGCTTTGGCAGCATTGTGGGAAAGCTTGTCTGGCCATCTGTCACTCCAGCCATCATCTCAGGCTTATGCCAAGCCGGCATTTCCACAATAAAGCCCAGGGAAAAGTGATCAATCCAACGAGGACCTCCCAACGAAAGTCAGACTCCCCCAGGACGGCGGCGGCGACGACGACGGTGGCGGCAACCTCCACCACAGCGAGGAGGAGGAGGAGGAGCAGGAGGCTCTTTCATCTCACCATTTTTCGTGAGCACTTTTAGCGAAACAGTTGGTTGAGGCATTTTCCCTCCTCCTCCCCTAGGACGTATGTACATGGTCTACGCAGTCTACGTAGTGCGTACGTAGGTACACTTCTCTCTATCTCATTTCCCAAGCCGTCGGGCATCGTTGACTGAATTGCCAGGCTATGATGATGACAATTTGGCCCCGGGACTCAGTACAGGTACGGACTACGGCGTGTGCGTACCCAACGAAGATAGAAGAAGAAAATTATGTTTAGTATTGCGCAAAAAAAGAAGTCTCGTTGGTTCAACCCACTACATACATGCTTAGGGGAGGACTGACCATTTACTACGCCCCATTCGCTCATTTAGCCTTTCTTCTTCATGAAACAACATGCTGCGTGGACCTGCTGCGTCCGTCCACACGCACGCACGTACCCACACGTGCGTCCTTACTCACATACCTATGCGTTCTCCCCCGTGTACTACGTACGTACGTAGTGTAAGAGGCAGGGAGAGGAAATGACTGGAGCTGCCAGGAAGAAGGCAGCATGAGATGACGCAACCACAATTGCATCATTGGCATTCATTTTCAGCAGCCATGCTTGATTATTGCTCGTAAATCTTTAGGAGCAGCGTCGTCGTCGTCGTGTTCGTCGTCGTCGTCGTCGTCGTCTTAGTCGTAGTCGTCGTCGTCGCCGCCGTCGTCGTCGCTCTCGTTTTTCTCCTTCGCCTTGCCCACGTCGGTGTGTATTTGTGGCACTACTCGACCACGTCGTCGTCATGTGGCGATTCAATTATGTTCGTGGAAGAAGGTGGAAAAAAAGCAGGTTAAGGTTTGAGTATAGAGTCTTGACCACTGGTCCAGCGTCCGTCATCATTCACTGGCTTAGCGTTCTTTAGTATATAAGTCATATTCTCACTCCATAAACTATGGATGTGTTCACTGTCCATGGTGAGGATAGAAGTTTTTCCCTGTTTTGTTTTTTGCCTTTAATGCTGCAAAAAGTCTTCATCTGTTTACAAAGTTTGACTCAGGCCTGGCATTCATTCATACCTCTCGTGGGCAGAATGTAGCAGTTTTGATCCAACGCGAACTCTTGTGCTCTTGTGCACTCATGCTTAGCGTATGTCCAGAAAATGAGGTCAGGTCAGCTGCCCAAACTCTTTCACGCATTTTTTTCCACAACGCCACCCATCCACGGTGCGCAGAAGCTGACGCAAAACCTGACAGAGCCTCAGAACGTACTCAGTAACAGCTCATTGGGCTGCTGTCCTGCACAAAACGGGACATCAATTTCTTGCCACACTGTATTGCGTGGTTGGGACGCGTAGGGACGGACGTGTCAGTATGTGTTTTGCACCAGTGGGCATCAGTCACACTCATGTGTCGGGTGGCAATTTGAGGGGAGGCCAGTTCAACCCTGTTTGTCTCCATAGATTGGCCTATTGGTCAACCCACATGTGTGTGCGTGATAAGAATCCTCCGGCGTTGCGCACTTGCTGGTAACGTATAAATGGCAAGTCCGCTCTGGTATGCAAATTGCATGTCATAAATCGCAACAATATATATAGTTATACACGTATGCATGCACACACACAATGCACTTCTGATTGCCCTGTCGTACCCACTTTATTTATTTGCTGCCACCACCCCACATGTGTTTGTTCTTTGAGGCCCAGAATGCCCTGCTCTTGTTCAAACCAAGACGCCCACAAACTACGATGCGTAGAAAATAATTACCACCTTGAAACGGTGGAGGTTTCACTCACTCTCTCTCTCTCTCTCTCTCCATGTTCTGCAGTGTGCTACAGGTATGTGTGCACTTGTGTAGTCTGTCCCAATAAGAAAGGCTCAGCTGAAGAGTTGACGCCGCCATTCCAAGCAGTGCCAAGATGTATTTGGGCGCAAAACAAGCCGGCCTCATCGATGTTCATACACTTCATGCGCCTTCAAGTCCTGCAGACTTTTTGGCGCATCAGGCGATGGTTTGGTTGCGCTGTACCAAGGGACCCATGATTTTTCCTCAGCACGCACACGCACGCACGAATTGAGCGGTTATTTCTCGCGCATGCAAGCGGGTGAAGCGAAAGAGAAAGACCCGGAGGAATTTCCTTCCTGTCCGCCCGCCCGGTTCTTAAAGGAGGGGTGGAGGGAGGCAATTGTGTGGTGTACGATTACCCATACAGGTAATTACTGAGTGTATAGATTTCGTGTGCGTCCACTTTTTCCGTCCCTTAGAGAGAGAGAAAAAAACATATATCAATAACTGTGTACTATAGACATGATTTAATGCTTGTGAGCGATTCCTCTCCATCTTTATCCTCGTCCTGGTGTTCGTGGGCGCCAACAGACAATGTTATCACTGAGTCTAATCTTTGCACGCGCTACCAGAAGAGAGAGAAAGAAACTATTTGTTTTCTGACATGCAAATCTGAGCTGGCAAATTCCATTCAGCATTGCTCCTACTTGGACTCGCATGATGAGGAAGACAAGGCGAAAGTGAAAGGTTCATCATCATTGTCAATTCACCAAGTCGATGCAAATGACACATTCCATCCGCCCCTTCAATGTTCACTCGACGAGACATTTGCAAGGAGATATCGACAATTTTGCCCCTCGCTTTCTGCACCTGAGAACGAGTGTACCTAATACGAGTTCAGGTGTTCGCGTTACCCAGATTTCACCCACCTCGCATCCATCCCAGGAGAGTCGGGTCTCGATTTCAGCTCCATCTTGGCTTCAGTAGTGCCTCTTATATCTGCTTTTGCGTGGCGCATGCCAGGAATGCTCGAGCACCCGGACAGACCCCACTTCCTTCAGGTGCCCACGTGCTTTTGATAAGTTTTCTACTTTTGCATATATATTGCATGTGTAGCAGTGCGTACGTACGTATAATATTTGGACCACCCCAGAGTTTACAGCTAGCTGGTAAAACGCTTGTGCGCGCGTGCGTCAGGGTATGCCTGCGTATGTAGTGGGGACGTGTTTAACTCCGTAATTACTGTGTGTTCGTCCATCCGATGGTGGTCCATCCACCACGGCATGTTGGGAAGGGGGGGGGGGAGAGAGAGGATAATTTCTACATGGGTAAACAAAAAACCCTCCTCCTCGTACGTACGTATGAGAGCAAGCTTTTTTTTTTTAGTCAAGCTGAAATCACTTGACCCACGACATTGGCAAATTGAAGAATGAAGGCATGATCCTTTTCTCTCATTCACTCTCTCTCACTCTCCAGTGCACGTACACAGTGAGCAGGTTGTTTTTTGGGGGGGGGCTCTTCAAACTGCTACTATACTCGTAGGACACGTCTGCCTAAATGACCCTCTGCTACTTAGTCTCTCCCTGCCAAAGAGAAAGAGAGAATTACCTGTCTTCCTGTTACCCACCAGCTGTTATTAGTAGCCCTTTAGCTCATTAATACCCGTCAGCGTTTTTGTCTCTGGACTTTCTTCTCTCTTCCTTCCTCCCTTTGATGTTTAGCGACTTTGCTCCTGACTTGTGTTAACGGTCCTCGCAGTAGACAGACAGATATATGCCAACGAGCTGTGCGAGCCGAGAGAAATGCTTGATATGGCTGCTCAAGTCCATGAATTCAGCGTTCTGTAACAAGCATTAGCGATAAAAAAGTGAGAGAGAGAGAGAGACCTGCGCCGGCGATTGATGCCTGCGGGCTAGGTGGTGCTCATTTTCCTGCCTGGAGAGAATCTCGGGACATTGTTGGGCGAGGTTTTCTGGCATGTTTTGGGTTGAATATTTTTTTTGGGGTGGGGAGGGTGGGTGGGTGGTGGGCTGAATGTTGCTTGGGCTCCCAGTGTGAGGAAGGAAGGGAGCAGAGCAAAACTGGCTCTTTACACACACACTCATTGTATAAGTTGCGATTACACAGGGAGCGCCACGCATTGCAATGCACGACACTCGCACTTGTTTCTGTAGTCGGACTTGAGTATTCCTTTTGTCAACGCCCGAGGCGTCAGAATTCACATTCTCGATTATCCCTTGAGGCCATTTCCCTTGGCACAAATGGTTTCACGCGCGATCCTGTGTGTAGTAACGTTCGGCATAAAAACACTCAACTCTGGCGGGGAATGACGTGTTCTGAGCATCCCTCTGGAGCACGCACAGTGCAGTGCGGACTGCGATGGAGAAACGTGCAGTTCTCTCATCCACACGCGGGCAAGTACATTAGAGTGCAATTGTGCACTGCTCTATATATCCATATAACGCCGCATGTGTCAGGCAAGTCAGCAGGAGCGCAAACTGTTCCGAAAACGATGCAAGATGACGAGGGTTGGGAGAAAAATGCGCTTCACCCGCCGTGAGTGACACTGTCCTCTTGGCCAGCAGAACATTTGCCGAGGAATGTCAAGCTTTTGTAACTCGTCGTCCCAGCCTCATCGTCTGTGCAGTGCTGCGCTGAACTGCATCGCACTGCTGTACTGCATGTACGTGGGTATGCCACGTATGAATGTGCGTATGACGCAATGGAAAGCGCAGTCACACGCGCGCATGATTGGCTAACAATTCAGTGGCTAAGATTGATCTTTGGCAATCATTTTTTTTTGTCAACGCTGGTATAGCACAATGGCTTTTTTGTGCGTAAGTCCATAATGCATGGTGGCGAGGCCCCTGCACGCCTTGCTCGCCTTGCTTTATGAAACATTATACCTCATATGACTCTGTTATTTACACGACGTCAAAAATGCGCTGATGGTCTTTTTTTTGACGCATTTTTCTTCCGCACGTGACGCCAAAAAAGTGCATAAGATACCCCCGGATAACATGGCAACCTGGACACTTTATTTTCTCTCCCTTGAGCGAGCGCCCACGAAAGTCATGACGATAAGAATTTTGAATGCAAGCAATTAAACCTGTACAATGGCGTGCGAATATGACGGGGCATCGTTTACTCCTTGATAACGCAGCGAAAAAAAACAAAAGCCTTTTCTCTCTCTTCTCAACCAACATTGAAGCTGCAGCACCTCCAAGAGTAATATTGCTTCATCATTTCCATATGAGCTCCCTTCTTCTGCTAGGGGCTCTTCATGAAGCAGCCACCCTTGCATCAGTGCATGAGAAGCGAAGACGAGGAGGGCCATTATCCGAAATCAAGAGAGAGTGCAAAACTTTGAGTCTTGTGTGTGTCAACCGTCGACATCATGAGTGTCAGTTGTGCGGTTTTTCCTTATTTTCTCCCCTCTTCTTCTTCCTCGTCAGAAAAAAAAGGTTCGATCGACACTTAGCGGCGTCAAAGGTGGCGCAACGCCATGATTATGCATGAATATTGCGCCGTCCGTCCGTCCGTCCGTCCGTCCGTCTACGGCGTATCCAGCGGCGTGTGGCGAATCCTCCTCCTGAGAAATCCGAGAGAATACGATGATGGATGCTTATGAGTGAGTCTGTCTAGCTCGCATAGAAGAAGGGGACAAGAGTCTCTCTCTGGCACTCACGCACGCACTCACGAGTTGGCTTCTCGCCCTCTTCAGCCCCCCCATGAAAGGAGATTCTCAAAGAAAGAAGGTGTTTTATGCAACCCGAGAAGAGGTGATGGCTGCGGCCACTCGCGTGCCTGCCGTCCCGGGCACCGTGCCAAGGATGATGATCGGGCGATGAGAGAGGATGTGAGAAATGGACGAGAAGATCCCTCTCTCTTTCTTTATCTCTGTCTGTCTCCCTGGTCAGTGTTCGTTTTCAAGAGTGTGATGATGATGCTGGTCGTGGAGAGGCTGACGATCTTGGCAACCCTGGCTGACATGTTGACGAATACTTTTTTGTGCGTGCGAGAGAGTGAGCTCAGCCCTTCTTCATTCTTGCTCCTGATGTCTCTAACGTCGCCCCAGATGTGAGGAAGGAGCAAAGTGATGTCGTGAGTCAAAAAATGCAAGTATCTCTCTTCTCACGTTGCAAATGCACGCTCACATTTATAGCATAGACAGCGAGAGAGAGAGAGAGATGCAATGCTCATCGTGCATGTTCCAAGCACGCACATGTACGTACAGTGCCTACGAACGTCTGTCTGTCTGTCTGTCCGTCCGTGCACGTGCCTGCACGACCTCAACGTGGGAGAGCAGCCAGAGTAAGCAAGACCTTTGGGCAAGCACTGGCTTCCCCTCGTCACTATCATCAATGCACTCGCAAAGGACTCCCCGGCCATCACCGACTGCACCTTCTAGCGGCCGTCACGCATTTCGCGCCGTCTCCTTCTTGGTTGCTCGTTAACGCGCAAGTGAACTCAGCGCTTGACACCTTGGTGGTGGCACTGAAACACTTATTCAAAGTCTTCTTTCGGACCCCCTGCTGGGTGCAGAGAAAAGAATGCCCTTGCACAAGGGTTGCTGCCACGACCCCTTTTCCCTCACCGCCATGGAGAAACTGCACAGATATCACAAGTGGAACACGCGTCCTTTGGTTAGTTTGTTTGATGCACACGTGTGTGGAACGAACCTACGTGATAGCTCAAGGCCTGCGCTGTTGTGACAGCTCGCAAATTGATGGCGACGGAGCCGCCTCTATTGTACGGGGTAAAGTGTACGGAGACCATGATGTATCCGTTTGTTTGGGGCAAGGAAAATCTCAGAGCCAGAAGAAATGAGTGTCAAAGAGTGTGGGCGGGTGGGTGTTACGGGTTTGCTTAGAAAGTGAAAATTCGTACTGCCATGTGTGGTATGCGCACTCACGCACGCAGAGAGAGTGGGACAAGTGAATTGCAGGGAGAAGAAAAACCCACCGCGTGTGTATATTTTGTGACAAGTCACACCCTTGTAACTCGTAAACACGGAACTACTTAAGATGAAGTCCCCCGAGATTATGAAATGCTGGAGGAGCCGGACGACGTCGAATGCGCCGCCGCCGCTGGTGGCGGCGGCGTCGACGACGTGGGGAGGGGGGAAGGCCTACGCCATGGTGTAGGTACACAGTTTCCTCGAGAGCCCCCACTACGGTGCGACCATGTTAGAAACAATAAAAAAACTGAATAGCTCCAGACTCTCCTCACCACTCCCTCTCCTAACGTTTCCGTTAACGTCCTCTAACTCTGCCTTCTCCTTCCACCCTCCCCCCCCCCTGCGTGTGTGTTTGACGGGTCAGACACTTCTCTTCCACACCCGCTGCCCCATATTTCTCCCCTGCTGTACCCGAAAGCAATTACCGCGAGATTTTTACGATGCTCTCGTGCATGCATGCACCTACTGCATCTTTTGGGAGAGAGAGAGAATGAATGGGCGGACGGACAGACAGACAGGCAGACACACAGACAGGCAGACACACAGACAGACGAACAGACAAACAGATTCCTTAATGCTGGCAAGCAGTTCAAAACTCGTGGTCTCCCACATCCCAAAAAGCTTGGTGCCATCACCACGCACCACAGCGAAAGAAGCAACTTATGGCTCCTCGACAGTGCGGTATATGGGGCACTACATTCAGGCTCATAACACGGTCACTAGGGCAGTCTTACCTGCTCAAGGCTACAGAACAATAAAACGCTATCTAACGTGTCGGACTACTTAAAATCGCATTGGATGAGGGTGTAAGGGAGGGAACCTAAATTGGACTGGAAGGTCCGAATGAGTCGAGAGACCCAATTTCAGGTAATATTATTTTGTCGCCGTGGGTGGCGGGGTATAAAAAAGAGAAGTGAGGGAGCCGCACCTACTGCGCGTAGGAACTATTGTCCGTGTAGGTAGCAAGACGATTACATTTTCAGCAAAGGACGCGTCTGCGTGGAGTATTTCGAGAAGAGATTGCACAAGCGCACTTGTACACTTTTACCGTACAGTGACACCTCCTTGCAGCTGCTGACGGGAGGGACAGTGACAAAAGTTTCGTCTCCAGCCTCGTAGATGGCGGAGGCCGTCTTTTACGCGTCTGCTCTGTGTGTGTCTCTCTGCCAGGTCATTTGTCACCCAATTATTCGTGCCAGTGTCTCTCTCACTCTCCGGGAGGGTCCAGCTGGTAATTTGCCTTTCTCTTTTCATTGCATCGTCGGTAGCGGCAGCAATTTATTTTCTTTTCCCACCATCAAGGCGAGAAAAATGGAAGGATCTTACTCCTCCTGTAGTCTTCTGCCATTTTGCAGCCACCTTTACATTTGCGCATCGATCTCTCCCCCCCCTCCTCTGTTTTTGCACTTGCATGTCGGTGCGAGCAAGCAAAATGGCTTACAGTAAGAGGGAGGAAAAGGTGCACAGCTCCTGCTCAGTGGTGGCGTCGTCCCTCCTCCTCACGCCGTCGTCCCTGGTCTTTGGCACTTGGATATTGCCAATAGCACTAATTATTATCGCCTGCCTGCCCGGCCTGTTGCAGGTGTCCACTGCTTTATGAGCAGCCAAGTCCCCAGCGATAAGAAGGGCAATAAATTGCCACTCGTTTATAACCCCTCTTTTCACTGGTGGACGCTGACTGGGTCCGAGATCATTGTCTCGCCCATGCATAAGTGAAAAGCAATGATAAATTGGCCTCACTCCTCAATTGTTCTTGGCGCTGCTTCATCAGATGTGACTGCCGCATGAGAAGGAAGCCAAGAAATCAGTTTATTTCTCACCCATTTACTACGCATGGTGGAAGAAATTCTGCAGGCACGAACTTCCATTGCTACAAGTGCAGACAAAATTCACGGGTGCACGCTGGCAAGCGAGCGCACAGAAAGAGAGAGCTCGATTGGCGCATGAATAATAGAGTAGTGAAAATTCAATGTCATTATTTTCCGATCTGTGGCGAGAAGGAATGATCATTCCGGGGTTGCTTATTTCCCATCGTACTGCAGGTCTCTTCTATTCATCCCAGCATTACACGGATTTTGGAACACACACAGTGCACAACTTTGGTTGCTGACTCAAGTCAGCCACGTAACTTGGCAAGTTACATAAGCTAACGTCCTGTACGTACCAATTGGAGCAAATTTCTCGGAAGCTCAACCTCACACGCACCATTGTACTTGCACATGTGTAAGTGAGGGCTTTGTATGCGAACACGAGAGGAGCTCGAGATGTTCCCAGGCGATATAGCGGTCGCTCATGCATTTGAGAGAGTCTTTTGTGGATTTTTGTCAGTCTTTTCAATGAGTCGGTACTATTCATTGAAGGGCGATGAACTAACAAGAATAACAAAATGCACTTATAGACCCTGTCACTCAGCAGGGAGTGCACACGAGGTCGCCATCTAGCGGCTCAAAGCCAAACTAGCTTGCACTGGGGCCTGCAGACTTTGCAAGAACACGCAGGCTATCTGAAGCCGAGTTTGCAGCACAAAACTCAAACTTGCTCAGACTTCTTTTATTAGTTCTTTTAACTCGCCGCTACGGATGTGTCCAGCAAGTTTTAAGGCCTAGCTAGGCACGATGCCCAATTAGAACTCAATAGGGAGGAATCAGAAAGAGAGAGAGAGAGAGAGAGAGAGAGCAATCGTATTTCTTCTGGAATTGGACCTCCTATCGGGCAGCATTTGTCTGCTCTTTAGTCGTCGATCGAGGGGTAAAAGTCCCTCCGAAAAGGAGAGTTTACGAGCGCCTCAGCAGCAGCATGCATCTGTGTGCAGGAGGAGCCACCGGCGGTGGCCGTGCGCAGTGGGTATCCGGTTGGAGAGGAGCAGCGGGGGCAGCAGCACCAGCCTCAACCATTCCTTTTCCCATGAAGAATGCACGACGATTCCGCGAAGTTTTTAGCGGAAAAAAAAGTAACTTTCGATTTCGTGAGGCCCATCAAAGCAAAACTGTAGCGAGTTACTACTACTCTGGAGTTGGCTCAAGGCAGTGATGCTCGCACCACTGGGCAATGCAATGCGTGAAGCGCAGCACAGCGGTGCAAAATTTGAGGTAGGCGAAAAAGTGCAACAAGTCGCAAACTTGCGCAAACTTTTGGTACCGTTTAAAGGCAACTAAGACTACATGTCCGACCACGAGAGAAGGGGAACACCTTTTGTGGAAAAATGTTCCTCTTCCTTTCGACTGCCACTGGTCAAGCAAGTCTGACCACTTTTCCCCCTGGTCCTCCTGCATATCCGGCTTGGCAGGAGCCACTTTGCAAACAACAGTTTCACTCTTGCGGTTGGGATCATAGGAACTGACACTAATGCGAAAACGACTACCGGGTAGCGGAAGAATTTACTGCAGTGCCTTAACTCAGTGAGTGATGCATCATAGACTAATGGGCACGTACACATGTGCTAATCATGCATGCGGGCCTCACCCTGGAAAAAAAAGAGAGGAAGAAGTCGGTATTGTCGAGATCTTGCGGCCAAAACATCCCCAAAGTCATGAGGATTCCACGAAAGCTTCATGCTTGCCAAGAGCGGCCCCACCGAAAAGTTTTGGCCTCTTCGTTACCTGGCTTATAGCCTAAAAGTGAACCAAGAATGTCCGCTGTCATCCCGCTGCCTCGAGGGCCTCCATTACCCACTTATTGGGGCTCGGAGCGTGTAAAAAGAAAAGATGGGGGGAGGCCCATTTGCGTTGTTGTGGTCGGCGACGACGCTCTCAAATTTCGGCGCGGTCGAGAGGGACGCTGTCTTGAGCGCGCGCGGCTTCAACCGCTTTATTTATGCAATTTGCCGCCGCCACCGCCAAAACGTGCATGGACGTGCACGTCTTGGGGTGAGTCCCGGCTTCGCGTCAGTAGCTTAAACTACGACGTCGACCCGAAAAATAAGGTCCATTCGTCGCACTGACGCGTGTACAGTAAATACGTAGATGCATACGCAGATATTATCGTCAGGAGTGCGAATTTTTGGCGTAGCTCTTATCAATTGCTTGGCTTCATGCGTTATTTCAGTCCACCGTATGGACGCAGCACAAACTCGTAAGTAGTAGCACACATCATCAGGACGTGTGCGCACATATGAGGAGGAGGACGAGGAGGCCCCGTGCGCGCTCTTCCTGACGCTCGCCGGGGCCTCAACCCGGCCTAGAGGAGGCCTGACCCACTTTCTCGACTTAATGAAGCAGAGGCTGCTGCGACTGCTGCGACTGCTGCGACTGCTGCGGCTGCTGCGACTGCTGCGGCTGCTGCGACTGCTGTGACTGCTGCGACTGCTGCGGCTGCTGCGGCTGCTGCGGCTGCTGCGGCTGCTGCGGCTGCTGCAGAGATGGATGGAAGAAGGATATTCCAGCAGACTCTGTCGGTCTGTCGAACTGTCTGTCTATCAGTCAGCCTGTCCGATCGACGTAGCGGCGTCCCTCCCCGTTAAGGCCATCTTTGGTCACTGGTCGATGACTGGCTCGCATGACAAGTCCGAGAAAGTCGTGTCCCAACCACACTTCGTCAAGGAGGACCCCCTTTAGATGTATAGCAGACAAACCAGCACAGCTGTCACTTATGACTTAACGCATACAACGATGATGAACATAAGCACGTGCACGAATTTATTAACAACGAATTTACAAACAACACAGTAGAAGTACGCATTGCTCCATACATACGTCCGTCCGTATGGTGCATTTATACCAGGTACCTGGCTACCTGTACACGTCAGCAGAACTGAGCCTGCATGCAGCATTGTAGTCGTCTGAAAGACGAATGGTCGCGTATTAACTACGCACAGGGACTTTTCCTTTCTTATAGACTCATTGATTTGTGGCCACAATTTGTAGCCATTGTTGGACGCAAATTAAACGAGATCAGGGAAGTGAGGGTCGAAGCCTACGTGGCAGTCAATTGGGGAATCTTTTGCCAACTCACTACGTACGTGCTTACCTTTTCATTATCGTTCATATCAATCGCGACCAACATGAGTTCTGGTTTTGACGAATGCTCTTTATTTTGCTTCCAGGTTGCATGCCAAGATGTAGCGGAGGAGACCCCGACCGTTGTAGAGGGCATTTCTGTGCCCCAAGAGGATGCCGGCGGAGGCGGTGTCGATGAAGTAATCGACGTTGCCCAGGAGAAGGTGGACTTTGTGGGAGAAGAAGACCAACTTGCTCTGGAGAGCAACATTGCAGAGGAGAGAGACCACTCAGTGGTCGTGGCCCCGCCTAACGACAACTATGCCGCAGAGTCCATCGACTCGTACAGCGCGCCCCAACCGGGAAATGCCTACTCGGCTCCACAGCCCCAACAGGACTCCTACGGTTCGCCACAGGCGCCGCCGCAACAGGACGGCTATGGCGCTCCTCAGGCTCCTGTTCAGACTGACGGATACGGCGCACCCCAAGCACCAGTGCAAACTGACGGATACGGCGCTCCCCAAGCACCGGTGGAAACTGAGGGATATGGGGCACCACAAGCGCCTGTGCAGACCGAAGGATATGGCGCTCCTCAGGCTCCTGTGCTAAACAACGGACCTATTCCCGTGCCTCTGCCTGTCCCAGTCAGGCCGCAGTCTCTGGTGCTTCCTCAGGGGCCGCAACCACCTCAAGGAGGATATGGACCACCCAAGCCACCGCCGCCGCCCCCACCCAAGAGGCCCTCCTACAGGCCGCCGCCGCCCCCACCCAAGAGGCCTGCCTATAGGCCCCCGCCGCCACCCAAGAGACCGCCACCGCCACCAAGACCTCAGTACAAGCCTAGGCCCCCACCACCAAAACCTCAGTACAAGCCCAGACCTGCTCCCCCGAAGCCTCAGTACAAGCCAAGGCCTCCACCGAAGAAGCCTCAGTACAAGCCTCCCAGCAAGCCTCAGTATAAGCCTCCCAGCAAGCCTCAATACAAGCCTCCGAGCCAACCGCAATACAAGCCACCAAGTCCGCCTCAGTACAAGCCACAGCCAAGCCAGCAACAGCCTGCATACAAGCCTGCGCCAGTGGCGAGGCCACCTGCACCTTCATACTCTCAGCCAGCTAGCAGCAGTGGTGATCCCTGGCCTCAGGCTCAGCCAGACATGCCCAAGATCACTGCCCTCGATGTCACCTGTGAGAAGAACCTCATGAAGGTGTACATTGACTTTGACAAGCCCTTCTACGGCATCATCTTCTCCAAAGGCCATTACTCTGACGTGAACTGCGTGCACCTGCCGGCTGGTCTTGGTCGCACCAGTGCCAAGTTCGACGTCTCCATCAACAGCTGCGGCACCACTGGCAACACAGAGAATGGTCTCTACGGCTATGGCGCTGACTCTGGCTCCGGCACCTTCTTTGAGAACACCATTGTCGTCCAATACGATCCACAGGTCCAGGAAGTGTGGGATCAAGCACGCAAGCTCAGATGCACTTGGCACGACCAGTATGAAAAGTCTGTCACCTTCAGACCCTTCCCTGTCGACATGCTCGATGTGGTTCGTGCTGATTTTGCTGGAGATAATGTGGGCTGCTGGATGCAGATCCAAGTCGGAAAGGGACCATGGGCTAGTGAGGTCAGTGGCCTGGTGAAGATCGGTCAAACCATGACCATGGTTCTGGCCATCAAGGATGACGAACAGAAGTTTGACATGATGGTGCGCAATTGCATGGCCCACGATGGAAAGAGGGCTCCCATTCAGCTTGTAGATCAGAAGGGATGCGTCACCCGGCCCAAACTCATGTCCAAGTTCACCAAAATCAAGAACTTTGGCGCTTCCGCCTCTGTCCTTAGCTACGCGCACTTCCAAGCCTTCAAGTTCCCTGACTCCATGGAGGTCCACTTCCAGTGTACAATCCAGATCTGTCGTTACCAATGTCCTGATCAGTGTGACTCTGGCCAGCAGCAGCCGTCATATGGAGCGGCTCCCAGCTCCAACCAAGACTCGTACGGTTCTCCTCAGGCTCCAGTCCAGAGCGGAGGAGACTCCTACGGCTCTCCACAAGCTCCGGTGCAACAAGACTCTTACGGCTCTCCTCAAGCCCCAGTACAGCAGGATTCCTACGGCTCCCCAAGGGCTCCTCCGGTGGCTCAGCAACCACAGTATAACCGTGGACGCTCCAAGCGTGAGACTCGCAGCAGCGACCAAGATCTGACTGAAGAGGAAGAAGCCGAGGAGCAAGAGTCTTTCGAGGACGAGGAGCCTTCTGCTTCGACAGAAATCGACCTGGAAGATGTGGGCGTGGAGAAGATTATCCAAGTGGTGTCCAGTGGCGACCTCACCTTCGCCATCAAAGAATCTGACAACGAGACCGTGGTGGACTTGTTCCCCCCAGTGACCCAGAGCTGGGCTGGCGAGCAGGGCTACATCTGCATGTCGACGCCCGCGTTCGCTGCCACTCTGGTCATTCTTCTGGCCATTCTCGTAATCTCGTGTCTGCTGTCGGCCTTCCTCTGTTTGAGGCACCGGTCGTACTACGGCGAGTCCTCGCTCATCGCCGCATTCGCCAACCCCGTTTTCGCGCACAAGAAGGGACACTTTTAGCCGGACTCTCAGCTCATGCGAACATTTTACCCACCCCCACCCCCGTCCCCCTTTACAGCAAATTACAATGTCTTTTCATCTTGTTTTTCTTGTCCCTCCTCCCGAAAGGGTAATCGAAGAACCCGGAGAGTGAGGGTGATTTAAAGGCCGCTTTCCCCGCCGCCGGAGCTGCTGCCGCCTTGCACCGGCGGGGCGTGCCTACCTTTTTTGTGGTTGCATTGACCCATGAGAAAAGATTGCAGTTGTACCTCTGAAAAACACGACTGGACTGCATGCAAATACTGCTGGACTGACGAAAGGTCTATCAGTCAGTCGAGAGAAGGAGAAGAAGAATTGTTTGCAAGATCCAAAGTGAATGAGTTATCCTATGCAAACGTCACGAGGTCCTCCTGGACAAGTATGGTACGACGTCCATAGGCAAGAAGACCGCTATTTTAAGATTTACCACACCTGGCATGAACGATCCCCCTCAATCAGTCCGGTCCAAGAGTGTCCCTTCTTAAGCGTGATCATCTGACTTTAGACGCGCTTGCAATCGATTTTTGTGGGCCAGCCACCCCCTACCAACCCCCCCCCTCTCTTCCCCCTTTCTGCCTTTTTTTTCTCTACTGTCTCTCTCCTATCTGCCGAAAATTATCCCCCGCCCACCCGTGTGTGTGCGTATGACCGTGTCTTTGTGTAACTTTGCACGCATGCACACGCACACTATTAAGATGCACATATGTCGAAAAAAAATCCCCCCTCTAATCGCTTAGGGTTCCGCCGTCGCTCTCTTTTGCCTCGTCTGAGCTTCTACCTAGATTAAGAATCTTTGGCTGAAAGAAAAATCGTCTGTCTTGATGATTTATTCGATAACTTTTTTCCCCTCTCGCTCGGGAGATGGTTGATTCTTTTGATGTGAAGCTGAGAGAGAAGCTGGAAAGAAAGAGAGAGAAGCGGTCGGACGTTCCTGCGGAGTGATTAGCGATGTGAGTAAAAACTAGTCTTCATTTTCACCGCCATGTTACTCTCTGTCTCTATGAACGATCCTGTTGCCACTGTCAGAGTTGAGAGTGAGGAAGGACCAGAGCGTGGTCGACTTCTCTCTGACCACCGCCTGCCAGGACAGCCACGTCATTGGCGCATGTGCTGGACGCTTCGTCCAGATCGGGCAGAATGCGCAGCTCGTGCCGATGGCGGAGTGACAAGTACTAGGTGATCGAGCACATGCGCCACATGAACCACTGTGTCAAGATCCTCTCAACTCTCTTCTTCTTCATTGTGCCCCCTTCTCCTCTCCTTCCTGCGACTTTGGGAGTGAGATCCGCGCTTCCCACTGCAGAAGTTTTTTTTTGAAAAAAAAAAAAATGAAAAAAAAAATAACCCTTGAACGGAACCCCACACACAACAACGACAACGCCTCTGACGAGACTGAAAGAAAAAAAGAAATGTGCGCAAAACCCCCCCACGACAACAGAAATTCGCCACCAAAAACCTGCTCGACTGCCCTTTTTTTCCTCTGCTCTTCCGCTGTCGCTGCTCGCCAGTGCTTTTTGCACTGATGAGAGGCAAAACTCCGGACGTCCACTTGATTCATTCATTTTTCTCTCACAACTCGCAAGAAAGCATCTGCTGCATTCCTTTGGCCTCGGGTTTCTCTCTCTCTCACGCGCGCACATACACGCGGGACGCTTTTCTTGCTCGTACGTGCGTGTGTGGCATAAAAAACACCGCGGCCAAGTGCAAAAAATTCTGTGATACTCTACGATGCGAAGCACGATGTTTGCCGCAAAAAACACACATCCTCACTCCCTGGACGGCTCCTGGGAAAGCTTAAGCCGTCTGGTGGGAGGATTGCTTCCCCATCGTAAAGCCAAGAGTAGTTCTAACAGGACATTTTTGTCTACAGATTTTCCTTTTTTTGTTGTTGTACACTTAAAAGAAAAAGAACCGACTGCTACTGTCTCTGTACACACACACACACACACACACACATACACACTGCACGAAAAAATACACACACAAACACGGTGGAGGTTTTCATCACCCTGAGAAAAAGGCCGGACAAAGGTGGCAATACGTGAGAAGCTTGATTCGAGCAAATTTCCAACACCACACACCCACACGAATACACACACACAAACAAACAAACAAACTTGCACACTGCACTGGCACGAGGTTTCCCCACCTTGCCCGCTGTCTTCTCCCAACAGGAAGAGACATGATGGTGGTGTCAACACGTGTGGCTGGTGTTTGTTCCTTGCAAAATTTCCGCCGGCGGTCTTTTCATTTCCCGCAAAACAATTCTTCTCCTTCCCAATGTGCAAACTTTCTTTCTGATCCATTAATGCAAGACAGAAACCAGCCGATAAGAACTCATATGTGTAACCTTTCTTCTTCTTTTTCTCTTCAGCGCGGCAGCGAACAGCACATGCAGAAAAAAATGAAAAAAAAAACACAAAAAAAATCCACACACACGTACTAGAGCAACAAAATTTCAGTTGTTGACTCGCTCACATCTTTTTTGGGGGCTGGAGCTTTCTCTAAGGCGAGTGGGGAAAATCACCATGGGGCCCTAAAAACAAGCGGATCTTATTTAGGATTCTCAAGATCGTACAGTTGCCTGAATTCATTTCCCCAACTTCTACCTTCAGTCGTCGTCACGATTGCTGCTTTGAGAATCGACAGCAACGAATACATGGAAGTCTTTGGCACTGTTCACTCCCCATTTCCATCATCTTAAGCACGCATCCTCTTCATGCAAACAAAGTGCACCCATGAGCACGTTAGCACTCTGTCTCTGTGAGAACATTTGTGCCAAATCGTCGTCGATATCCCTTTGGTGGATAAACTAAAGCAAAAGAAGAAGAAAAAAATACTCCAGAGTAAATGTCCATGACATGATGCTTCACTGAAGGACCGACTACAGTCGAAATTGCTTGAACGAAATCGCCTCTCTTTGAACCAAAAAAAGGCCGCAAGCTGCAACTTCTCTTATAGAAGAAAGTACAGCTTGGCCGAATCTCTGGTTGAGCTTCACTCTTTATCGTGTCTCTCTCTATACATGCATCCTCCACTATCTATCTCTATATCAACTATTTTCTATATTCCCTGTGGCTGAGCTCCACTAACCATTCGTGGCCCCGCTCTAAACTGATGATTCTGTATACCTCTTTTTTGTTTTTTGTTTTCCTAAACACCCACCTCAGTCGCGCGATTTACTCGGGTTTGGTGATCGCTGCTGCTCAGGCAACAGCGACAATGATACATGAGACTTTTTCCGAGAAAAGTTAGATACATTCGCAAAACATTTTTGCGCAAGTTGGCCGAGTTCGACGGCCCCAAAGGCAGAGATTCGCCGATGACTCCCAGAAGCAGACACGAGGAGAAACGAATGGCAAGTACGCAGTCTGTGAAAATTCTGCAAATAGTGATGCCTAAATCACCTTGTATTCATTATCATACTCATATATATATATAGCATATATATATATAGTTATTTTTGTTGCATCGCCCATAATGTGACTTTTCCCCCCCTCCTTACTCACCCAAAACCCTAATTAGTACGAAGAAGAAGAAAAAGAAATCGCTGCCGTTAAGTAATGTCCCCATGAAGTTCGTATACTCGAATAAAGAGAGGCCCCTGGAGGTAGTGTGATTATGGCCAAACATCACATAATCCAACTGATGCACGACCAAGCTCTCACCACCGGAGGATTCTTTATTTTATGGAGCTGGAGAAAAAAGTAAGAAATGAAGGGGAATTTTGTCTCCTTGGATGAAACTCTTTTTCCACCTGCCGATCGGTTTCTTACTGAGCCCCTTCCTCCCTGGCTTTTTTCTGGCCTCTTACTGGACCTAGGTACCTCATGTGGGCACACAGATTGCTCAAAACTGGTGTATTGCTTCTACTGTGAATAATACACGTCAATATGTTCCATATTATATACATATAAGGTAAATATTGTATAGATTATACTATTTTACACTTAGAGAAATCAAATTCTGTCTCCTCCCTTCCGATCTCTCTCTTTCTTTCACTTCTTTTTGTGGACTTCTCTTCTAGCTCGTCTCTATTTGCACAAACAACGTTTTCGCTAAAAAAAAAAAAACGAAGCTTCTTTACAAAACAAAAAAAGTTCAAAAAATTAACCAAATAGAACAACACCCTTTTGCCCACCTTTCTTCTTCTATTTAACATTGTTGTAGCTATAGCTTCAAATTTGGACCAACTATGTTAAATACATACATTATGACATAATGTTCATGGTGTGTACATGTGCATTGAATTCTTTTTGTGTTCCTGTTTGTGAGAGAGTTACATGAATGAATGTTTTAGAGTCAATGACCATGATGATAATAAAACTACATGAATAGAAATATCTCGTGTTGTTCCTGTCGCTACGCATAGTTCAATCATGTACTTGTGAGACACCGGGCACAATTTTCGTCCAACATGGCGATAGCGACCATGGTACGCGTTGATATCTCCGGAGGTTGCGTCACCGCGATGCTATTGGTTCCGATCATTGCAGTTCCTTCACATAATCCGACGTCGACAATTCCAGAGTCATGGACTGCACTGGAGGAGATATCCTGAGAGACAACTTAAGGCCGTCCATGGATTCGACATAGCTTGGACGAAATCTGTGTGACAAATGATGACGGTGGAAGACTGATGGTAGAGCTGATTCATTATTGTATTTGAACCTGTCCTCTCGAGTCCAAGTGGAGTTTAAGGTTGCACAACTTCACGCAGGATCTTAGGACAAAACAAAATGCCCTTCTTCAAAGAAGGTTAACTGTTAACGGCAACAAACTGTATTGAACAATGCGTGGACAGAGGTGTTGGTATTACAGTACTTCAAAAATGCTTCTTAACCTCCATTCCCTCTGTTTCAAAATATGGGAGCCATTTGAAAACAAAGCTTTGATTATTGGCAGACTTTAATAGTAATACAAGCTGTTTGGCTGAAATTATCTCTGGTGTATACTACTTGATCGGGCGGTTGCTCAGCAGCGTAAGTGCTTGTACCAGTTGTAGAGTTAGGAGCCAACAAAGTTGGTAAAGGTGGCATCTAAATCACACCTGCTATGACGACAATACTTCAGTTTTTGCACTGAATTGAAGGATTTTGCTCCAGAATTATATAAAAGCCAAACCTGCCAAACAAAAAGCATTATGAGACCTTGCATGACCTGCTACGGAGAGACGAAGATGGTCAATCCATGACCACAATCCGTATTCCAGAGCAAATCGTCCTAGCTCATCACGCTCCTATGGGGCAGATGTCCTTCTACATTGCTACAGACGTCGTACTACATTCTCGCACTTCAATCAGCCAATCAGAACCTACTTTGGAAAAATTAAAACGGGGTGATGACTCACAATGTTTTGAAACAGAAGGAGTAGCTCTCAAGCGCTAACAATTCGCTCCTTTGGCATTAACAATTCACGAACACGAACGACTTATCTGAAGAGATTGTAAATGCAGGTTAACTTAGAGAATCGAATCAACGATGAAGTCTCGGTCCGGAAGCTGTCTGACCTTCATGGATCCGTCTGCTCCGCAGGAGAAGAGTCTGTTATACTGGTCGACAAAGACCTAGAAATAGAAAGGATCATATTTTTGCATCCTTCTAAGTTCTAACCTGTTCTTGTCTTACCTGCGAGACCCCTTGCGAGATGTTCTTAAAGATTCCCTGACGGGAGTGCTCCTCGGGGAAGGTGTGGAACAACTTGAAGCTGTTCATGGACCAGATCTGAAACAGGAAAAGAACCATCATTGCTGAGTTCAAGAAGAACAGCGAATGTGACTTTTCGACAGATTTTTCACCTTGATGTCTCCTGCAACGGATCCAGTGACAAAAAACTCTTCCGCTGGGTCGACGGCGAGACACTTGACGGCGTGATCGTGCGCCTTGAAGGTGTGTGCCAGCCTGTGCGCGCGCACGTCCCAGATGGCGACTGCGCCGCGCTTGCCTGCGGAGACGATGCGTTGGCGTCGTGGAGCGAACGCCAGAGCAGAGGCACCGGACTCGTGACACGTAAAAGACTGAAAATGAATGTGGTGAAGTCTTAAACAAATCTTTTCTAGTTTGATACGACCGGTCTCATGAGTCCCTAACGCTACTCTGTGACAGCCTAAGTCATATAGAGATAGTACAAAAATGATAAGCATGTTCGATACTGCTCTCACGGCCATTCCACATCACTTCTATTAATGTCACTTCCTAAATACAAGATATTCCTGCGAGACAGTATCAAGAGAGACATGTCTGTCCATCCTCTGTGGCACTACTTCTGAATCCCTGAATATACTTGAATCTCTCAGTCTTCTCAGGCCAATCTAATCTCGAGAACCGTGATAAAGTACAAGAAGGTCCCAAGAGACGGACAGGCTCTCCGACACGTTTCATGTGTTTGAGCGCGATAGTCAGTTCAAAAACCTTGTGATCCCGACATCAGCATCAATGGTCACCTGGACAAGGCAGCGTTTCTTTGGCGCAAGGGTGTCCCACAGAGCGACGTTTCTTCCGTCAGCGGAGTGTCCTGCCGTGCACAGGAGCGATGAGCAACCGCCCTGGAACACAAAATCCGACGTCTGTTTGCTGTGACACTGGTGACTCTGGAACGAAGACCTGGATTCAGAAACTGTCCTAACACGGAAAATGTGGTGTAAGGACTATTACAAAGAAAGGCTTCGAGGCATTGGCTGCCTGCCAAAGCGAGAGCGTCCCGTCTCCGTCGCAGGCTCCGAACTTGTTGCCCTGCTCGGTGAATCTGACCCTGTTGACCTTAGCGTAGACGCCCGACGGCCGAACGCCCTGCACGGCCTGACCGTGCGACCACTCCCACATCCGCACCGAGCCATCCTGGCATCCACTTACATCTGGAAAAAAGGACATGTCAGGAGCAGAGCATTTCTGCCCACACGAGTGGTAAGGGTGACACGTACATAGTGGAAGGTGAGAGTGAGCTGCCAGTCTCCGGACACCGTCGACTCTGTGTCTTCGGACCTAAAAAAGACAATGAGTCATTAGAAACTTGCAAAGCACTCATCGACGCAGAGAAACCGAGGAGTGGCGCAAACGTAAATCAACTGAAAGAGAGATGCAAGCTGAAATTGAATCGTTCCTGAAAGTGACTGCCGTGCATAATATGTCAGTGGAAGCCGGCACTCAGTACATACGCACAGAACATAAATGGCCGAGCAATGTGTAGATACTTACACTTGAAACAAAGCGACTACGAAATGAACGATGACGACATTTTCAAATGCTCTCACCGGCTTCAGCAACTGCCTGCTTCTCTGTAGCACGAGCCGACAGAACTGAGGGTTCTGCGAGCCGGGGAAGTGGAGACCTTTCATCTGGTTTATCAAAGCGTCCGCAGCAAAGAGGAAACAAGCATAGGTAGTGTTAGTTCTTTCAGGAAGACTTAAGATTATTACGGAAAGGTTCAGAACATCAATGGTATAGTAACAGGTAAAAAAGGAAAAGCTCGGAAATCTTAAGGCAACCATTTTATGCCAAGTTCCAATCCATCTTGGCCTAGCATGATGAAGGTGATACTGGGCTTCAGAGTGCATATGTCACATTTAATAGAGGGACAAGGAATATGGTCTCAAGGAAGTTGCAATAGGCTGTAGAACAGTCTTTGGCAGCAGTTCTATAGAAAAGCTCCATCCTGACAGGATAGCTCCCCTTATTGCATCTTTGCTTCTTTCATCCACTGATTGAATTGGCAACTACTGAATGACTGGCACATATCTAGCACAAAATCAGCCTAACATTTGCACCCTTGAAGAGGCTCTTAGTCAGGTGGGGCAAAAAAGACCTTTATCACTCAATGAGAGCTGGACGCTGGGTGATACAGTTACCTAATCTCAAAGGGGTTTTTAACGCCTCAGTATCCTAATAACAATGGAAATACTATTTTCAATCTCATTTTTAGTTAAACTTTGATTTTGCGCCTTTTTTTTAGCAGGTGCTTCATATATCAAGAGCTGAAATATCATCGTGATGAGCAAAAAACGTGCAAACTCCGCTATCATTGGCATAGACCACATGAATACTTACCAGCACATGTAATGAACATATTCCAGAAGACCTTGATAGTGGCGCATAGAACAGTTGTTCCATTCTACCACCAAACATGTTTAGGTAAGGAGTTTAACAAGTACACCAAAGGTATATCTTCCCAATGTCACTAAGCACACCTTTCTGGGTTGCTGCTAGGACACTTACAGAACAAAAACATCCGAACATTTCCCATTAACATGTCTGGAAAGACCCGAAGAAAGGAGTTGGAGAAAATTGTATGAGTACAAACAAATTGAGTACAGATGAACCACTGCGACACCCGGGCAACACAACTGGATCATTCATGAGCCGGCAGTACAAATTATACGTATGCTACTGACCGATCATTCAATTTCCAAGTGTCACTGAGCAACAAGCAACTGATGGCAACAAGCCTAGATATGAGTGAATGACTTGTGCAAGCTCATCGTGTCACGTATGCCAATGACACTATATGAGCTGCTCTATCAATGGCCGAAAGAGATAAGACTCACATCATGCAGGAAGAGAGAGAATGAGAGCTCTAGAAAGAAGCCTTAACACTAAGAAGTAAATATGACGATGACTTTTTAGGAGTAAGCAAATATGAGGAGTTAAAACTCGTCTCACCTTATGCTCAAAAGGGTTAAATCCGCCTTCAAACTCCAAGAAGCTCTTTATAATCATGAGGAGGTAATAAGGGAATGTGAGGAGAGGCAGGCGGTCCAAGAACAAGTGAACGAATCAGGGCAAAGAGAGTGATGGGAAGGGAATGCAAATTAGTGGAATGTTCATTAAGCTAAGGTCGTCCGACAGTGACAACTGCAGCAACGAGCAACTCTTCCCACGTACGGGGGGAGAAAAAGTTGCTCAGTCTGCTGCAACTGTCACATTCGTTTGACCGTGGCTACCAACGACATCGTAGTGCGCAACGGGACAACGACATGGTCTGCAGGTATAATGCACAGCAGTACATATGTCTACTGCATTTTACTTGAGCGTTGCTTTTAAGAGCTAGACCGTATATGTGAACACAAGTTCGTTCGGTCTCATTGAGTTGGTGCGCAATCCTTTGCTCTGCATCAGTTAGAGAACGTGTCACGCTGCATTTCTACGCATGTACGAGCACGTACGAACTTACGATACGTGTCCGTATGCGGTCAGCGAGTTGAACTCACCACGGTTCCCTTTCCTGTCTGAGTGACTGGGCCCCCTTGCACGAAGGGCGGCTGCTGCTGCTGGGACTGCGACGAGATGGAGGCGGCACCCGGAGAGCTGAGCTGAGAGGTGCCAGTGACTGAAGAGGGCGCCGCGCCGGAAGGAAGGGGAGCGGTTGTAGAGGTGGACGCCGCCGCCAAATCGCCTGGTGTCTGGATCACCAAGTAGGCAGAGGCCGGCAGATTGTCGGGGTCGCTGGAGAGCAAAGGGTACTTCAGGAATGCACCAACCACATGTTATTCCATGGTTAAAATTTTCCTACTCATTCAGACTAAGCACGTCGAAATCGGCCTCTTCGTTCATGCCTTCGTCCCAAGAGCTGGGATTTAGCAGCAGTGAGATGTTTAACTCTTGCAACTCCTTCTGAGTGGACACGGTCATCAGGCCGGTGGAAACCTGGAATATAAGTAACTTTTAAAACATCGTCGCTTACGGCCGGTCACATGCCCAGTGCACTTCTTTGCTCTTTAACTGCTACTACGAAAAATTTACGACACATGAAAGCAGGCACCAGCACAAGTCTAGAACACGAACGACTACTGACAGTACCGATATCCACGACACCCGAAGACATTAGGAATAACAACTCTGTTTTACAGGTATGGGTCAGCACCATCATCAGTAGAACAGTGAGGGAGCAAATCTATCGCGTATCAATGACATTCAGCTCTCATGCATTGGCACTAGGGCTTCGACGTTATGGACTTCGAAGTTATACGCACTACTCCGAACTTACAAGTATAGTTATCCGGGTTTTTCAGACTTCATTACATAAAAGCAAACACATGGCCAAAAGACATTCAAAAGTGACACCCACCCCTCTCGCACAGTCAGACTAATCAACTATCATAATATTTGTACTTGTCGCTTCGAAGCCCACCTGAATTTATACCTTTTAGGCTAGCACACTAAACGTGGGGACAACGTAATTAATCCACGGACTTACGTATGCATCACCGTCTTTCTTCTACATAATAGAGGAAAGGATAGCGAAGTTACTGGCAACTTCAAAGTTCCAAGTAATTATCCAAGGAATGGATCAAACAAGTAATACTGACCTTGTTGATGCAGAAGGCGGTGATAGCGTCACGATCCTTATGAATGACCTTAACCGGCTCTTGCATCCTAGCCAGCTGGAATTGCTGGGCAGCTGAGACTTCCGAGGATTCAGCTCCTCCTTCGCCCAGCTTGGTGACAAATGATTGGGACTCAGGCAGAGCCAGCGCGCCGGAGACAGAGCTTTGTTGCTGCTTTCCACGCCGACCGAAGATGAACTTGACGAAGATGATTTGCACCTGCGACTGGCGCACCAAGTATTGCCAGAGGCGACGCACCGGCGCTATGCCACGTCCCGTTGTCCTAGAGACCGAAACGATACATGCAGGTGCCACACAGACGCATGTACAGAAGGGTATGGACGCACACACCTTTACTTCGTAAGCTGAGATAACTTACTTGAAGGGCGTGTTGTGCAATTCAAAGAGACTCCTGTACTTCTCTATGGCAGGCCCGTGAGCACCCGGATTGGCGAAACATCCGGGGATAAAGTCATCTGGAGGTACGCCGAATGTCTCCAATGCAGAGAGAGCCGACGACAGCCAGGCCTCGCTGATGCGGAGACAGGCGTAGATCAGCGGACTGGCCACCGGAAGCTCTGTGAAGAAAAACATCGTCAAAGATCATGACACACTTATTCCACGCGGCATATCCAAAAGCAAGCAAGATATCAGTCAACAGGGTGTGTGGATAAAAAGAAAAGGCTCACTTTATTGACACTCAAGGCTGGACGTTCTACTGGTACTACTACGCACATACAGGGCGGTACGTACAGGTACAGTACAGTACGTGCTCTAGGTGCACAAGTCCAGCCTCGGGGTCTTCAGCAAGACGTCTCTAAATGTTGCCAGGCGGGGAGTCAATGGCTGTCTGCATGATTGGAAACCAAATGAATAAATGAATGCAATGACTGAAAGTACGGAAATAATAACTCGTTTATGGTGTTCGTGATCATGACAATAAAGGGTGATTTAAGATTAATGGATAATAGCTCTATCAGACGTAATCGAGAAGTAAACTTTCGGTTGGGTCTGATAGACAGGAGCGTTTTTCCGTTTAGACCCGGCCAACACAGTGATTGCAGGAGCTTAGAGTCTTTTTTTTCTGTACGAGGCAGTGTAAGCAATCTCTGCAGCGCTGTCAACTGTGAAGCCGCACCTAAGGTAACGCACTCAACACGAAGAAACATCAATGGTGACAAACTTTGAGAGGACACTTAATGGTGTAATATGAAGATAGGAAGTCTCTCTTCCTTCTCTGCGTTACCTTCGAATGTGTCAGCAGCTCTCCGCGTTTCTGAATAATCCTCAGAATGTGAATGCCGCTGGGGTGCTATTGTAGCAAAAATGGGGATAATGGTGCAAGATGTTGGTGGGGAAGAGTGTGAGACAGTTGGGCAGGGTAAAGGGGCATGTTAGCGTCGGGGAATGTGATGAAAAAATCAACTATTGTAGGCGCACTCCTCCTGTACGTATTCATCATGTACGGATCTACGAATAGCAGATACAACTACTTTCTGTACGTAATGGTGGGCAGATCTCACAGGATGGATCTCTTGGACCCTTCTGATAAAAAAACCCCAGCAGTCCTTGCATACATCATCATATCTTTTGTGTGTTGAGCCCGCTTTGTGCAGTTATGCAATGCCCTACAGGTATGGCAGTGTCCAATGTGATCCAGCCAGTGGACGTGAAGGGGGGACAGGAAGAATGGATTTTTTTACATAAAGGACCACAAGAACGCACACACGAAAGTGTGCAAACCTCTCCTTTTCTTTCTCAGCGTTACAGTCTTAAACATTTGCTACCTGTGCTGTACAGACACTTATTACGAACATACACACGGACACTACGGTGCTGTCTTATATAAAGAAAAATAATTCATTGTGGTGCGGCCTAACTAATGTTGGTAGGTGCAATTTGTTGTTGCTATACTGGTACTGTGCTCAGCGTCAACGAATCATACGTACATGTACAGTGCGAGTCACAAAGATGTCCGGCAGGAACAATACAAAGAGGGTGGGGGGAGACGAGGGGGTCAACAGGGAGGAGGTTACGCGCATAAGGGAGAGGTGCCAGGGGAAAAGGGAGAAGGCATCGGGCAGTTCTTTGGACCCACCCAGTACATATGTGTAGAAATGCACACAGCGTTACCTGGTAGCTCGATGCCGGCCATGGCAATGAAACGCTCTAGAGTTGTCTGAGCTAGCTTGACGCAGGCGTAACGAATAAGTGTCCAAGCATAGGAGTTCGGGTCCGAGTGTTGAGTGTTGGCAGCGCGTGGAGGAGCTGTTGAAAAGGGGTCTAGGTTGTCATCGTCTTCAGCCTCGTCCTCATCGTCATAATCGACGTCGTCGTCGGACTCACACCCTGAATCGTAATCCAAGGCAAGGTCTTTGGCTTCGAGCGTGGGCTGTAAGAAGTGCAGTGTAACGCATAACAAAACGAGACTACAGCACATTTTTTTAAAAAAAGAGAAAAACATCTATGGCACTGTTTACCTTGCTCATGAGCTTGCTCACGACGGACATCTCAGGAGGAACAAACTGTTCCCGATAAGACAGCTTGTCCTGCGTCGGTCCAACTGTAATTGAGCTACCAGAACCACCGGAATGGTGGGAGTTCTCCTGGCTGGTGCCCAAAGACATACCCAATACCTATAGAAAACAACATTTGGAATGCACAAACAACAGACTGCATTGGTTCGAATTGCATTACCTTGAGGTTAAGCTTGACTCTCTGCTTAGTGATGCTGGTCATGGTGTTGAGCAGGCTCTGCTCAGATTCTGAACCGTCAGACATCCCAGTGTCGCTCTATGGATAAAGTAGATGAGTTCGTAATAGAAGCTTTACTGCAAACATTTTTCCAAAATCACTCACTGCTTGAGAATGAACTGACAGCTGGTTTATTAAGGTGGTCTGAGAAGTCTCCACTTTGACTGTCTTTCTTGCACCTCCTCCAAAAATATGAGCCCAGTAGTTGGGGGTGATCTTCTGAGATACGAGACGGTAGAGAACCTGTGAGCAAACAGGGAACGTTCAGTAAGAGTAAATCCATCTTGCAACCTCTCAACTCTCACCTGAGCATCACAGCTACTGAGTGCGTAGCTAAACAAGCTGAGGTAGACAGCGACGAATGTCTCGCAGAGCAGCACGCTTAGGCTGGGGGTCTCCTCATCCTTCTCTCGATCTAGCAGTGCTCTGAGTGATGTCACACCAGGCCACTTGCATGGATCAGTGATCACCTCAGTGGACTGTTCATCTTCCACGCCGGAAGCAGAGGGCTTTCTTCCCTGGTGCTGCTGTGCTTGGTGAGAATGACCCGTGGAGATCAGGGAGGAGTCCTGATACACTACCGACAGGCGGGAAAGAGCCTCCAGGATTGCACTGGCGGGGCTGCAATGCAAGAGAATCAAAATGTTTCTAAAGCGCATTTACTGCGGAGATATTAGTCACCGGTGAAGCACAATTACAACCTTAACTTACCCATCTCTTGCCGCTAGTTTCTTCATGTTGATTGAATCCGAGTCGCACAGCGCTTGATAGATGCACGAGGACAGAGCCACGCTCAAATCTCTTAGAAGAAAGATTGCGTTGTAGTTGGCTACTGATGGAAACGGCGGTACGCCCATGTCTACCACCGTCTTCAACATGTCGTGCGCTGCGGCCTGCAGATGCCTTACAGGGTCCGTCACTACGGTTTTCTGCTGTGCAATGCACGCAGACAACAGAGGCAGGGTCGTGGGGAACGGTAGAGGCGACTGCAACTGCTTCTGGGTCTTTTCCTGCTGCAGCTCCTGCAACAAGAGGATAAGCTCCATGCGCACAGAGGCGAGGCCGCCGCCATTGGCACCGTGGAGGCCACAGTAACTGAGCAATGTTCGCAGTAGTGTTTGGTTGGCCCTCAGCCAGCGCTTTCGCTTGTTAGCCCGCTTCACCTTGACTTCAAAATCAACTTTTTCAGCCATCATAACTTCATGCAAGGTTGGCTTTCTACCCTTAGCCGCGTACAATTCCCTCATTGTGCTCTGCAGGTGCCCCGCGGCTGGACCGCTGCCGCCTGTTTCTTCATCTGAGGCGCCAGAGCCGGATTCTGCATGAGCACCGCTCAATGTGTCGTTGAGATTGACGTCAGTGGCCCCGTAGCTGCACAGCTGCTTTAAAGCCTCCACCTCACGCTCTAGCCAAATGTAGAGCTGATAGCGAAGAACCCCGCCATCTACTTCAAAGCCTGTGGCCAAGGTAGACAGTTCTTCCATCATGATCTTCAGGCATGCAATGAACTTGAGCTGCTGAGCCATAATGTCGAGCATGCCTCCGCATTCGCCAGCAGACGTCGGATCTTTATGGGGGTGATCGTCGTCGTTATCCTCGGCATTATTTTTTCCTAGGGTTTCTTCAGCACCTTTCTTCTTTTTGGCACTATCATCGTCATCGTACTCAGAGTCGGGATCATCGCTCCATTCGAGCTTCAGTTCGTCATCGTCCTTGGGGCCAACAGGCTGGGACCAGTCCAATTGGAGTGGATCATCATCTAACTTCTTTGAAGAAGCAACAGGCGCTCCCCAGTCAAAGGTTCCATCCTCCTCCTTTTCTGGCGATTTTGCTGCCGCCACCTTAGCAGTGGCACTAAGCATCCAATCATGATCGTCGTGATGAAGTGTGCCGGTCTCGACTCGCACGTCTCGCTTTGCCTTTTCTTCCGCAGGTGTGGCCGTCGCTGACGCCCTTGATGACGACGAGTTGGAGTCCAACACTATGTTGGGCAATTTACTAAGGACCTGGACGGCCAAAGCCGGGCATCCGCCGCGAAGGTGAAAGTGGGCGGTCGAGAAGTAGAGCCTCCTTTCCAGCGGAGTCACAGTATTATTGGGAGCGTCCGAGCCACCAGAAGAGTCGAATCCGGAGAGCTGGATTGCTGCACCGCCAGTGGCTGCAGCGCCTGCATTCTCCATCACCGTCTTCTTGTTGGCCATTTGATGTCTCGCAATTAAAGGATGCGTTCGCAGATACACATAAAAGTTGAATACGCCGGGGTCGGCCTCGGACTTCTGTCGGCGCGGGGAGCTTTCGTCTGCTATATACTTCGGGTGGTGCGTGCCCACGTTGGGTTGCACCTGCGAAGTCGATTAGTACCGTCTATTTATCACAAGAGACAAATCGTGAATGACATAACAACACTCACCAGTGTCGCCAGACTGCCGGCATACTCCTTGTTGATCCAAAGGGCAATGGACCTTAGGAAGGGGTCCGGATGTGCGTCGTCGAGCTCTTCCTTGTCGCCGTTCGGGCTCCGTCCCAAGACTTTAGTATTGAGCAGAGCCTTCAAACTATCAGGGGTTGGGTTCATCTCGCCGTCGTACAGACGCGCCACCACCATTGCCAGTTGAAAGTCGTCCAACTTGTCGAGGCAGATATCCACGGCATCCTTCGTGACAAGAATTCGCAATTCGGAACAAGGACCACAATCGATAAGAATCTATCTTACTTTCAGTGAGCCACTGAGCAAGAAAAATGCTGCGGCATGCAGGAATCGCTGTTTTCCGAGCAAGGCAAAGGCATTCTTCATCGCCGCTCGCCGCCATCGATCCTGGGTGAAGTCATTCGAAAAGAACTGAGTCATGCGTTCGTCCTTGATGGAGCGGTAGAGACCCCACACCAAACTCTTCTTCTTCATAGCCAGATAGAACACAGCAGCATCCAGGGGATCCTTGCTGGCCTAAGTATCACACGTAAATAAGGTGAAAAATTATTTCATGCACGTGATATTTTGGTTGTCTCATTAATTTGAGTCACCTGGAATGCTGTCTTTGCTACTTTCTCCATAACCCTCCTAAGCGTTGTGTTGCTCCTGAGCCACCATCCCACGCCGAGCTCCCGCAGCTCCGCCCAAGTGGGGTTGCCCTTTGATACCGAAGGGATCATGGCCAAGAGCTCTTCTTCGCTCTCGGAATGGAAGGCCCAGATGAGGTGAGAAGAGGACATGCCCTGTTTCTGCAGTTGCACGCGCTGAGTCAGGGGAAGACAACGCTGCAGGTAGGCAAAGTGTTTCATAGCTAGTAGAAAGCGAAGTCCACAGTCGTCCAGAGTTTCTAAGAACGAGAAAATAGATACCGGTACAAATTCCTCTTAGCATGTGTAACGTTATGACGTACCTGGCGAAGGTTCATCATTCTTGGCGGCACTGGTCGCGATGGTTTCCTTTGCGATCTGCCTCTTGGCCGCATCAATTGCGAATCTGTCGGCAAGGTCTAGCTGGCAGGAGGCAACTGTGTCCGCCAAAGCCAGCAGATGCATCTGCAGAAAAGGATGCAAGGTTTACCTCCGATAGACGACGACGAACAACTCTACCTAGCCCACCTGATCCAGACTTGTAAGTCCGGGCAAATGCGCATGTGTGAGCAACTTGGAAAGAATCCGAGCCTGTCTGGGACCGAAGTAAGATAGGCCCTGCTGCTTGTCTCCCTGTGATGACGTAGACGGGTACCGCTTTTTCCTCCCACCCGACTCTTCCATAAAGAAGTCATCTTCTTCTTCCTCCAGTAAGCTGTCCAGGTTCTCCTCCTGGTTGCCACTCGAGAAGAGGTCGTCGTAGTGCTAGGAAAAATGGTTTTGGTTCATTCTAAAGGTAAGAGAATTTTCTTTTTTTTCTACCCGAAGTTCAGCTCCTTTGTCGCCAGCTCCAGTGACACCTCCAGCGGCAGAGTTGCCTCCCCCGGTCTCCTTATCTGCCGCCAACAACGTCCAGAGGGGCAGTGGCGGGACTGAACTGATCTCTGCATAGTCCAATGTAAGCTCTTCAGGGATGCCGCCTCCGCCGCTCACTGAGCCGGGACCTTCGCCACCGGGACTTAGGGCGTCGGAACCTCCGTAGCTGACTGAAAGAGTTCTCGATCTGGACCAGCCACGCGGCGAGCGGCCTCCGCCATCGTCAGTGAATGAGCCTCCTCCACCCCCAGAGGATCGAGAACGAGCTCGTTCTAAGAATAAGATTGGCGTTGAGTAGATGGAGGACAGCAGCATTTAACATTTCTGCGACTGCTCTTCGCACATCGTCGACAATTGAGTACCGAGCGTCCGCTCCAGTCAGCTCTCCTCATTGACACCGTCAAAATGTCCTCGCTTACCTGGTCCACCGATACATCGAACCAAGTGTCCCAGGATGGCTTTGACCCATCTGATCTTTCCGGAGTAGAGAAGCTCCATCAGCTGCTTGGGATGGTACTGTGGCAGCACAGGACACGCAATGTGAGCAGCCTCAAAAAGACCAAAGTCAGGCATCATCTCATAGGACGATGAGGAAGAGTCGGGGGCGTCCACTGTTACACCTATGACAAGTACAATAATTCTTATTCACTCAGGCATCCCTTGACGCCTCCATCACCTAAAAGAGCGTGAACAGTTTCAATAAGTAAGAATTATGGTGTAGTCATACGCAAGTATACAAGTATACGTTGCCATAATTGTCATGTGGCTATCAGCAAAAGTTGAACAGGCAGTAAAGGTGCCATAACCAACTTACTTCATGGGCCACGTGAGAGATTATGTACTCGAGTACTATACGTAGACAGATACATAAATGGAAAGATAGATAATGCTTATGCAGCAAGCAAGCATGTACTACATGTTCTCATAATTAAAGCTACACATACGAAGTTATTTATGTTGGGTGAGTCATAATAGCTCGGAAATAATAGCATGACAAACGTGCAACAATGAGTGAGTAGCGTAATGTGTACGCCAATGCGTCCTTTCCTAAAGCACGGATGTCGAAATCGCAGATTCCAACATTACTGATTTCCAAAAACTGCGGATTCAAGTGTAGCAGAACAATTAATTGAGCAGCTTGAAAATCGCAGATGAATGTGCAGGTATTGAAAATTTTCATTTAGGTAGGGTTAGGTTTCAATTTAAACAAACACAAGACACCAACGTCCTACTGTAAGATATCTGCTATTTGCCGGTCTTTTGGAAGACCAGCTTTTGGAACATCGCTATTTCTCAATCCCTGGTTTTTCAGAACCGCTCTTATTCGTGCGTAATTTTCAATCGGCGATTTTGACACCTGCGATTTGGCACGAGTACCGTAAACAGTGGTGCGTAACCTTTTACATTCATGAGCCACAGGGCAAGAAGTCGGAAGTATGCACATCAGTGAAATTGGCCAAGGCCTCAGATTGTAGCCTCACCCAATACAGTGCTGTTTTGGGTACCTATTGCCATTGCATGTACCATTGCTGTACAGTCTAGGGTCTGGCGGTGACTAGTGGCATCTATTAGACTTTTGCTTTGTGTATTCGAAATTTTTAAGAGTAGCAAAAAAATTGACCTTTTTTTGCTATTCTAAAAATGCTTTCGTACCTCTTGTGCAGGCCTGAGAGCGAGAACATTGAATTGTTTGTTGTGTACAAAAAAAATACCGCACTTCTACACCTTTGCCATCTTCTGTCCTTCGTCTCCATTCAGGGCAACGCATGTATGCGCTGAATGGATCCGAAGACGACCCGAGCAAGAACAGTGGTTCCAGTGTCTCTCTGCCAGACCCCCGGCTGTATCGTACTGATGCAGACAATGAAAATGACATTTGAATAAAAAGTTTGTTGTGGACTGACACCAACATTGTACTTCGTTGTCCTTGCCCACCTTGGCCCTCTGCGAGCCTCACGTTGTACACCACTGGCATAAGTCAAGCACAGCCAAAACTGCATTACATCAGATGTACGTATGTGTACATGGAGGTGTCCACATCAAATTTGACACTTACGCAGCTGCATGCAATAACTGGAGACAGTACCGAAATCTGACCAAGTTGAGCACAGGTAAAATCAAGAGTGGTTGCGATGCCCAGCAAAATGCTCCAACAAGGGGCACACAACTTGAAGGCCTTCAAAGCCTCCTGTCGAAATCATAATTTGTACCAAAAATATTTACTATGCAGAACATAGCTTCAAATTTGATATAGACACCCCTGTTATATACAGTGCGCATCAGGTGTGGTTTCCGCTGTGAGACGGAAAGTATCATGGACTTTTACTAAGTGGAACTAAGTAGTAGAGTGATCCTAGCCAACTCGGTTATTGCCATCCCTGTGAATGAGAGCCCTAAAAATATTGAAAAAAAGAGCAAAGTGTCTGTAGTAGGCAGTGGAAATCTCGGTGCGCATGAACCCAGACTTAAACTTGTTCTTCTGATGAATTAGGACTATCACGTGACGGTCCACGGTGGTTAAGCTGATCGTTAAGGTGTGCAAAGCGTTGAGTATTTTCTGACTCAACGGACACCACTTCTGGTACGCACTTTTTACATGTCTGAGTACTGACATATACAGTGTCGAGCACAAATGAAGCCCCATGGAGGAGGTTCCAAGACAGAGGGGAGGTCAACAGGAAGGGACGTCCAAGGGGAGTTGGTCGGAGGGCATCAGGAAGGGGAGAAAGCTGTTGGCGGTCGCAAAAAGAAGGGCAACGGACGTTTTTTCTACCCACGCCATACATGAGTACATCATCTGTCGTATATTACAGACATGCTACTAACAACGGAAACGACACAGAAGGTCCATTTAATCATTTTTCCATGCTTGCTTCCTTTCTGCTTTATGGGGGTGTATGAAAAAATCGTGCAGGAGGAATGAATTGTCTCGCTAGTCGCCAAGCGTTATTGATCAGATCCATGAAACTTCCCTGTGCCCAAGGCTCTGTACAACATAAGTACTGTACGTACACAACTAAAGACGAGTTTTTACTGTAGTACTACCTGTCGTCGTCGACAGCATTCTCGAGAGGATCACTGAAAACATGGAACGATGAGAGAAAAAAGGTCTCTGTTGGTCGTTTTTTGTATGAGCTATAATAAAAAGTATAAACTACATACTGTATAAGTAACTGTATTAAAAGTTAGGTCAAAAAATGAAAATTTTGGAATAAGTTCGTCACCTTTTGGCAAATGCTCAAGAAGTCATCAAATATTTTGACGTCCCTCTCTTGTGATAGACTCAAGTCATACAGCACAAAAGAACTGCTCCACAGTTGTAGTCACTATTGAAGGACAAGGGGAGCCACACATAGTGATCATTTCTTCATTTCATTGGACTAGAACGGATTTAAAGTCAGTCTTGCAAGAAATAGCGTAGCACGTAGAAAGAGATTCAAAAATTGACCTAGCTTTGTATATATACATTATGTTGAAATGAGTATGCATAAGCTCCTCTCTCGGAGCTAGGAACTAGATGTTCTGCCATGCAGAGATGCAGTGAGATATTGTGACGTTGTTTGAATTCAGTCGCATTGTAACCTTATACAAGCGCCTACAATTCGGGCACTATTCACTTACCATAACAGCAATAGGAGTTAACTACTGTGCAGTACGACAAGCGAAATATGTTACAGAGTATGTGGTACCATCTAAAAATGAAATTTAAAAAAAAAACCTAAAGACACCGCAGAGACGAATAAGATGAATGAAGGGACTTAAACGAGAGGCCAGCATCTTTATCAAGCCAGCGAAGCCAAACCTTTTCTAGCTAAGAAGTTCTCAAGCTCGCTTCGAGATCCTAAAAAGGTCATTTGAGTGTGGATGTAAAAATTAAGAGAAAAGTAGAGAAAAAAGACAGTTTTAGTAAGGCACATTTGGCACGCATAGGAGTAAAGTTGTACATTAACGTAATGCGCTTACTTTGCTATGTAAAGTGCACATCATACAAATAACTCTTTGCCAAACACGGGAGAATGGGTCCCAACGTTGCGAGGAACAATGAATTTCACTGGCAAAGATTATCACATTAACCTTGTATGCATTTTTATACATTATATATACAGGATGTCCCAGAAAGGACTGACCCTTAGTAAATGTTATCTCAGCAACCAGGAGGGCGGCTTAGACGAATATTTGATGACAAAAGAATCCTTAGAGTCTCAAGTTCTTGCTCATTTTGGAATTTTGAAAATCGGACCGCATTTTCCAATGCTATAAGCATTTTTATGAAAGTAAAAAAATATGTCAGGAGGTGCCTCATAGGCACGCTGGATTGGTGCTGTCTGCACTAGCAGTCTTCGGCATTGGCCTCGGCACCACTTTGGGCATCTGAATTGGCCCCGACAGCGCATTTGGCACTTGCATCGATATCAGCAACGTGCTGGCACTGGCACCAGTTTTTCAAAATTTGAAGACGAGCGAAAAAGCTCGAGCCTAAGGACTTTTAATGCCAGGCCAGCCTCTTGTAGCCCTCCACGCTACTCACTGTACGTAAGACTGCTTCAACATCATCCTTACTATGCTTGACGGAGGAAAATGAATCTGATCTCTGTTGCACACGTCGCGAAACTTAGCAGCAGCTATACTAGCATTGGCAACAACCAATGATATAAGATACGTAAGTACTTTAAAAATGAACATATCAGCTGTAAGTTATGAGATAGACTGGACTTTCTTGTCATACGATAGCCATGCTTGTCAACTGCTTTAAAAATCAGCCTGAAGGCTATATACATCCTATCATAGAGGTTGCGGTGTGGATATGATACTTCGTCCCTTCCATGCCTTCGCATCTACCAATGACTAAATTTGGCGACAACCAGAGAGGGCCAGGTGACTAAAATCCATGCGTACAATCACGTGCAATATAATTGCACCCGTACAAACGAGTGTAACAGCTCTAGCATATACAGCTTGAATTGAGGATGGAGAACCTTTTCTCCGCAGTAAAGAACACATGTGCAAAAAGAATACTTTTTGGTCGCAAACATTGACCAGCCAATGCTCCGGAGGACGTAAATCGTCTCAATTCAAGAGACGAGTATAAAAAATACGCTCTCTGCAACCGTGACTTGAAGAGCTGCCACAGCGAATTACGCTGTCGGAACGCGCTAACAGTACCACATGTGTCTGCACTCCCAATACTACCACTCCCCAAGAAAATGAGCCAGGTCGGGTGCCAGCTATACCGGAGGGATGTTGCCGTGACACTCAGATTGCCTGCCTCACCCTAACCTAACCAATCTATGCCTAAAGCCCCGTTGACGTTCTTTGCCAATTGTTATGATGACAATTACCCTGTACCGTGGTCGATATGCATATTTGTTCTAAGAAAATAAAAGATCAAAGGCCCATCCACTTATCGCGGTGGTCCCTAAAAAGCCTGCTTTTGCTGCTTAATATCCCCAGGGATATTAAGCAGATAATTACGTCAATTGCCAGTGAAACGAAGTTTTAACATTTTGCATCCAGAACTTATCACATTCACTACAGTACAGGGTGAACACTAAAATCTCGAACAAAAGCTTCTTTCTTCCTACAAGCTGGACAGATATGAGGATCGCAACATGTTCCAGGCTATTTAGAAGGTATGAATCCGTGTTTTCCAAATGGAGTGGATATACTCAGGAGGAGATATTTTGAGAAGGGAGTTTGAGACACATTCATTAGTAAGACGACAAAAGCACAACTGTGAAAACTGGGCCTGAAATCGCTAATTCATACATCTTCCTCTCTCTTCACTGATTAAAACTTATCCAAGCGGGCAAAAATCCATCTAATCCGGTCGGAAGGGAGACCATTAATAGGGTTTAGCTTAGATGTAATGAGCACGCTCATGTCACTCAAGTGCAACAAAGAACTACATGTTCTACATGAATGTCCACATGAGATACAGCATGGACATGATGACTCTGGCGAAATTACCCAAGGACTCCCGTATGATGACCGAACCGAATGATGAGCATTTTCATGAAATCATCTGTACCAATAGTCAGTAATTGGATGAACAGCAACATACTGTGGCAGAGCCAAGTGTATAAATACTAGATGTACTGCACAGGTATTTGTAGTTCGTCTTACTGAAGCATCTGAGGACTTAAAAAATCCTTTGTCGCTAAGATTTTAGTGTTTACCCCTGACACGGTTATAATGCGAACCTTACCTTTCTTCCTCCTCTCTGGGTCGGCCAAACCAGTCTTTGAAGTCGTGCTGGGCAAATTAGAGAAGGATGCGTTGCTCCTCATGTTGCGGGATTCCTGAAGACAATTTGTAAGCGTTACTGTTGTCTGGATTCCTCGTCGAAGAGCTCACCGTCACGAGACTGAGGATGTCCGCCTCCTTGAGATTCCTGTGATCCACGATATCCTTGTCAGCGGTTATGGCAGGAGCTTGACTGTTTCTTGGCCCCTTTGTCATCTTGTTGTCTTCTCTCCACTGGGAGTAGACGGCGATCTCATTGTCCATGGCGCACATGAGGACGCCGTCGCGAACCCAGGAGAAGGACATGGGCGTGGGGTTCAGTCCGTCGGCCGTGCGGAGGGCGATGCGTCTGATTTGCATCCACCTGAAACAAGAAGCAGTACGAGGGAACTCAAAAGTACTGCACTGTAATTCTCATGCACACCGTACCCACCTGATTTCATCCGGAAACTGTTGAAATCCCATGGATGACGACTTTCTTAGTAAAGGTCTGGCTGCAGTCGCGTTGCTCCTGGCCTCGTTCACCGCCTTCATGCTGGCTTGGGAGATGTCACTGGACACGGCAGTCAGAAGCAAAACCTAAGGGAGTCACAGATTGAGGCACACGGTACACACACAAGAACCTAAGGTCGACGGCTTAAGTCAAACTCGTCACCTTATTGCCTACTGCCACGGTGAGAATGTGTGATCCGTCCTCATTCGACACCCAGTCGAGCATGACGCTCTGCTTCGGGGCCACGGGGGAGGGAGTGTTACCCATCTTGGTGATGTAGCGCTTCACGCCCTCCAAGGTTGCTAGGCTTGGCACTGACATTAGACCTGAACGAAAAAGATATCGTAATGTCTTAGTCGCTTAGTCACTCAGGGTATGGAACACGTTCTCACATAGGACATCCTATTTAGCGGTATGTTCGTCAAAGCTGAACCGTACGTAACGGGTGTGCAAAAAAAAGCGCAACATCCTTAAGTGCATTTAAATCCTTTTCAGAGGAAAGACACAAACACTCTTTGTATGCCCAAGTTGGAAGACCCATTAAGCACCCACACAAGGATACAGATTATCTTCTTGGTACATTGTCCCGCCACCTAAGATTGTTTTTCCTTTCTTAAGGTTCAATGTTGAGCTTTTTCTGAGTGACACGGTATGTACAAAAGAATAATAGGTTTAACAACAGAGAGCTGTAACATCAAAGCTCACGTGATCCAAAGAATCTTTCGCACAGCCATGATTGTACGAGACATTTTACCGATGCATGTGTATTGTATATTTTACATGGCTTCGACGAAGTGGGATCAGAACCACAGCAATGAACAGTACAAAACACGACACATCGACTTACTAAAGCAGAAATACTCGGCCGGAGCTGGAAAGTAACGTAAGATTTGCTAACTATACAGGTGGTTCTACGCTTGGCATACCATGTACGGAATGCATGTTTCTGTGTCTGTAAGTATGTACGAGATGTATGAACGTACATAGTACAAGTTGCATACAACTGACACAATAAATAATAGAACCTCGACTTTGGACCAACAACACTGAAAAACGGTTTTTCTTGGAATCTTTCAAAGAGTCCAATTTCTATCCAAATTCGATCTTTCCAAACCGAGATTCGACAGTATCAACACGGTATTACCCTTCCATGTGCTACTCAGGCATCCTTACTAATGAAGTGATCATGATGGCCTTTGCGTCTTGAGCACAATTTTTACGTACCTTTGATACTTCTCTTTCTGTCCTCCCCGTCGGGATCGTCACTGGCGAACTGCTGTGCGAATTTGTTAAGGTTCTCCTGCCTCCTTCTGCCCGAGCCGCCCGCATCTTCGTAAGAGGACAAATCCACGGCTGGCATTTCTGGAGCCAGCTCGATGTTGCGCAGAGAGATGACATCCTCTCGGTGCCATTCGCTGCCTCCTGTAGACTCGCACTCATAAATCCCTGAAAGTAACAACGTTGTATCCCCCACATACTGCACTGCAATCTTCTAGCACTCACCTATGCACAAGTTGACGTATCGCAGGCGCTCTTGCTGCTCCTGGTGTGGTTGTCTTCTCTGGAAGCTGTGGCCCGTCTGATAGGCGCAGGCAATTCTTCCACTATAAGCCGCGCTCACGCTCACGAGCCTACCGGGGACGAGGATGCTGTGGGGAAGGTTAATACGAGTATTTAGCAGGGAAGATTCCTTAAGCATTAGAGAATCTTCGGATAAGTTTTGCTTCTGAGCAGAACGCAGCAGTACAGTAGTACAGCGGATCCTGCTTATGGGGGATTCCAAGATATTGCAGGTTTTTTTAAGTCGGAGGAGGAACTAATGAGCCGCTTCCTCTCGGCTACTGTACTCCTCCTGCTTCTTACTGGTCTAAAGCAAAATTTGCGCGAATCTTCATTGCCTTGAGCTCACCTGCTGTCACCGTCGGCGCTCGAGTTCTCCATACGCCACTCCTGCCACTCAAAAGTGTTCCTACTGCCACCAGTAAGTTCTTCGTCATCATATTTTGATGGTGCAGTCATCTTCACTCGCCAGAACCTGGACAAACAAGCGTTCAAGTACTTAGCTCAGGTACTTACTCCTAGTGCTGTCACAGCAAAGTTAGTATGTACCTTATGGTGCTGTCAGAGCAGGCTGTCACCATGACGTAGGGAGCTAAACAAGCAGGATAGATGGAGGAGGAGGAAAGATGTCCCACGGCGGGCACCGCGTGGATGACCTCCACCCCTTCAGGAAGAGGCAAGTTCTGGGTGCAGACGCGAGCAATCGAGACGTGTACTTGGCTGGCTTGCGCCAGAGGGTGACGACGAAGTGGTGGCGGCGGAATGGCGCAACCGGTGGCATCAGGAGTGATACTCCCAGAGGTCATGTTGGTGTCTGATCGTGACAATGACCGCAATTCTTAGTTCTTGAACGCCTACTTGTAGGATGTGCTTACCTTCTGCCTGCTCCGGTTCTGACGCCACCACGAGCCGCCACATGTGAATCAGGACACCGCCGCTCTCGCCATCTTTTTCTGCCACGAGAGCGTAGAAAGGCTCGCGGAAGCCGCCGCCACAGCCGGCTGTTGCCGCTTCTTGTTGTAGATCTACCACCGCTGACATCCTCGATGGAATCAGTGCTGCGGAGGCGCCTAGTATGAGAGTACCATACCGTGTGATAGATCAGCACTGAGAATGCTACTCCTGGTGCAGCCATGTGTACCTGGTGTAGGATGTCGACGCCGATCCCGTTCTTTTCTGCCACTCCAAGTTCGCTCATCGGGAATTGCACTCTGCGCCAAAATGAGCTGCTCTTGGAAAGCGTGCAACATCAGCGTGCTCTGCCAGTTCCGCGCAGCGTCCGCTATCGCTTCCAGCTCCACAATGGCTCCAGGACGCGCCGTAGACTGGGTGGAAACAATGTTAAAGCGCTGGCGGAGAGATTCGTCGGCTTCGTCTTCATCAGCCATGACACTGGAGCCTCCGTCACTCAAGACTGTAGCCGCTGCAGCCGCATCCGCGGCAGCATTTCTGCGCGCATCTGCTGCATTGATTTCTGCTAAGAGTGTCCTCGCGTCGATGATGGCCTGGTAGACGCGAAGGCTGCGGCCATCCGAGGCCACGAAGCAGGCGCTGGGGGAGTTGGAGATGCTTCCCATCGTCGTGCTGAAAGTAAGACAGTAGGTAGTACCAGTTACGTTCTGGACCACAGCGTTAGTAGTACCTAGGTAGCAAAGTAGGAATCCACGCCACATCGCAGAATGCAGACACTTCCTTTGAATTGATCCTAGCCAGCTCAGTAATACCTCCAGACTTGGACAAGGGGCCCACTGGATCCACGCGCCATAGAATAAGCTCGCTGCAGAAGACCTTTAAAAAAGAAACCCAACTTTAAAGAAGGACAGCAATCAACATTTCCATAGATTGTCGAACTCACGTCCTGCTCCGAGAGAATCGCACTCTCTTCGCTGGCGACGAGATTATGATGCGACGTCGTCAACAAGAGCGGCAGCACAGGGTGGCATGTGATCCCATTCACTCGAAATCGATGTCCAGAGGCCCTAAACATTTCAACAGGGGAGTTGACTACACTCACCTCCAAACTCTCTCATTTGCGTACCTTGCCGAGTGGCTTATGTTAAGAAGTTGAGAAAACTTTGACTTTTCCGCAAACATGATGTTCCATAAGTTGAGGGTTCCGTTCGTGTGCTTGGAGATCATAGATACCACTGGTGGAGGATCGTACTTCTGCTTCTTCTTTCGCGATGTCGCCTTCTTTGCACGCTTCGGCGAGGAAGACTTGGAATCTTTCTCAGTTATCCGCTCTTCCTCTTCTTCCAACTCCTTTCTGGCCAACAACTCCGGGTCTGAAGGTTCTTCGGCAATGGAGGGATCTTCGTTGGGAGGCGTTGGCCTCCTGTTCTCATCAGCACTCTGATCCTCGTACATTTGACCTCGCAGGAGCTCTTTGAGGTTCAGTATGTTCGCCGTATTGAACAACTCGACGTTGGCACCCATCGTCATAGCGTCACCCAAAGGAAGAGCGTTGGGAATCCGAGAGGAGAAAGATACCTAAGGTCGAGTACAACATAGAAAAGTGTTGGATGGAAGATTTCATGCCAACGTATAGACATCCATAAAATGTTACATACCTGTGCCTGCCTGAAGGACCCTGGTAGATACTCGTCCAAGTAGTCGGCCACCCAGACCAAGAGGGACCCGTCCACCGGGTGCACAGAAAACAACAAGTCTGAGTTTTGGTGCCAGTCGTTCAGTATTCTGTCTATGCGGTTGTCCAGCATATCACTAAGGCTCGGCTTGGCCGGAGCTCCGGGTACATTGACTCCATGAAGAGGACCGGACCCGATCGACCCGTGGTGGCCTCCTGATCCAGAATCTGATTGAGCCAGAGACTGACTGGAGCCCGTGTGTTGAATAATGGCTCCGCTGCCAGCTCCCGGAGGTAGTCGGCGACGAGTTGCAGGTGGCGGCGGACGCACGGGTGGCGGCGGCCTGCCTCCCAGATCAAACTCCACAGTGGCAGCGTTTTCATCGGCAATCAGTGGCTGCTGCTGGGGCTGTTGAGTGAGCTCGGCCTCAACGTCGCCTCGCTCTATGGCCAGCCTGAACAAGTCCTCCATGATGCTCTCCGCCTCCATGGTGAACTGCATTTCCTTGTTATTAAGCCAGTGAAGGACAAAATTGTGTCTTGAGCGGCCGGTGCCTCCGCCGCCGGCACTTCCTCGAGCCGCTGTTGGACCACCCGAAGCCATGGAGCTCGATGCGCCACCCAGGTGCGGCACGAGTGGGATGTCCGAGGCCGCGTTGATGGTAGCCGCCAGGTGAAAGTGGAGTCCTGGTGAGATGCCTCCGCCGATGCCGGCGTGAAAGCCGTAGCTGTGAAAGTCGTGCACGCTGTAGGTGGACGGAAGCGACGGAATCGTCATAGGTCTGGTGGATCCAGCGACTCCATCCGAGGGCGCCGCCGAGCGCGCCAGCTTCCGGGCCGCGAAACTCTGCCTGAAAAGCATAGGCGAGAGCAAGTAAAATATCGCACAGCATACATTTGTAAGCTATGTACGAACGTACAGGAACGCCGTACTTTTATACTGTGGTATAGTGCGTAGGTACGCATTGACACAGAGAAAGAGCTAAATGGCATTACCACCATACATACCGTAAGAGTACACTAAGGTGATAAAAGCAAAGAATTGCGTGATTGAAAGAAGTCACTTAGTACTCACTGAACTTGCGTGCATTCTCCAAGGTCGAGCTGATATCGTTGGTAGGGAAGAGCAAGGAGAAAACATAAAAGAGAAACTAGAGCAACAGTCGACGTCGTCCCTCTTGAAACCTGTCAGAAACCTTTTCTTTCCTCTTCTTTCAAGACAGTCAACTTTGCCCCGCCCGAGAGACAACAGAGCCGCAACCGAGAAAGAGGGACAGCAACGGCATAACTGTTTTTTTTTTGTAAGACCTTTACTATTGCAGAAGGACTTGCAGGATGCAGCGCACCTATACTAGCGGAATCCGGCGGGGGTCAGCGAGGGAGGTACAGGACCCTCTAGACAGCCACGACTACTCCATCTCCAGGTACAGTTGGCTTCCCCAATTTTCCTCAGTGCATTACAAGGGGCGAGCTTACTTGGTGGTCCTAGGTGCAAGACCGAGAGACTCGCCGAACAGATGAGCATCGAGAAGGCCACCAGCCTGCTCCGAATACCTCAGGTACGACAAGGTGTAAGAACAAATGCGGCTTATGGCGACATTGCGACTTTGCAGGGACGCGCGAATGCTGCCACCGACCGGCGGGTCATCGACAACTGCTTCATGGACCGGGTCAATCAGAGAGTCAAGGTGGCGCCCGGCGATCCGGACTATCTGACCAAGATAGAGAACAGGCATGTCTTAGAACGTAAGTACGCAGGTACAACGAGAAGTCAGCCTCGATCGTATTGATCATGCGATTTTCTGAAACAAAAAGGGACGCGAGTTCGAGCAATTGCCTGAACTAGGAACAGTGGAAGTGGCCGGAATTCCCGTGGTGTCTAGTTTTTGCGTACTTTCCAACTGTGCACACTCTAGAATTACTGGAAGAGAAAGCTGAGGCAATAATGTCTAAATAAAGTGAGAGGCAAATTACGATTTCGTGCGTGAGCCCTCTCGTGACTGCTTGTGTGCACAGTGCGGCAGATCGTTGCCGTCATGAGCTCCTTCATCGCCAACGTTGTCGTTGGCTTTGAAACAGAAATTTAGGCTTTCCTAGCAATAAAACGAACTATGGTGGACTCACCGAGCTTCGCGTACGCATTTTTTACGCCTTGCCAAGTCATGCAAACGCACAGTGAAGTCCGACACATAAGTAGTGCAGTGTAGTTTTGTGTTTAGGTTAAGTAGCAGAACACTTTGCTACCCTAAGGTCTGAAATAAAAGTTGCAGAGAGAGCGCTCTTCAAGGTCTTTTTCCCTTAAAGGGGCCTTTCAGGAAACTCCTGCAATGAAAGTTACGTCGCCGTTTATGCAAGTAGAAATACGCTCTTTTCATCAACTTTTATGTCGTCTCATGTCGTACATGAGGCTCTTACACATATTTTTCAGTTTTAATTCACGAGTCATATCAGTTCATGACGAAGTACGCTAAGGAGCAAGTTGAGGGAGGCGAGAAGGAGTCTCAGGGAGACGTGGCCGCGGCGACAACGACAGAATCTGGATTACTGGGAAATGACGAGATGATCAAGCTGGGTCAGGTTGGCAAGAACAGCGACGGTGGCGGGGAAGACGTGGGTGACGGCGGCTGCGAAGATGCGCGCAGCACTACTTCGAGCGAGGACCTCCGTCGACGAAGGAAAAAGAAGCACAAGCCATCAAGTCCTTTCGTGGAGAGATTAATTCAGGAATACTGGATCGCAGAACAAGAAGAGAGTTCAGAAGAACATAGATTATTAGGGCAAGGACGCCCCCTGTTCGTGGACCCCGAACAGGGGGCGTCCTTAAGAAAAAATATGGCTGCTCAGACTCTTATAAAACGAGATTGGAGCTTTCTCTTTGAGTGAATTTCCGTGCAGACCAGCCAGCGAGGCGAGGCAATTACCGTGTTTTCCGCCTCATAAGACGATTTTGTGGATGCTTTCAAGGCCCTTCCCGCTGTAGTGACAGGAGCACTTGAGTTGGTGATGTGAGAAACCATGGCCGTCTTTAAGTCAACAGTAGCTACTTTCAACCAGGTTCTCTCTTGTACTCACGTAGAAGACACAGACGATTTTTTGACACTTTGAAATACGGTATCTTAATATTAGTTCCGGTCCCAAGTGTTGCACATTTCGTCTAATCTAAATTGATCATGCCGGATCCCAAGGCATGGAGACTGGTATGAAACTTGGGAATATAATTGCCACAAGTCTGTACCATAACTGCCATTGATCCTTGGGCGGAATTGATTTTCATAGTCACTAAGGCTACAATTCACGGATTACCTTTAATCAAACTTTTGTACCGATCAATCTAACGTTACTGCTTCATGCAGTCTGTACGTGCAAAAGTCACAAGCAGTCTTTCATGACTACAAATAAATGTGCCTGAGTGCAACAATAATCTGCTCACCTCATATGCCTGAACCGCTGTATGAACCTAGCCTTCTGCCTGTGGGTCCTGAACTTGGCGTCTCCGGTCACCCCCGGGTCAAGGCTAATGACGCCGTCCTCAGGCAGCATGGTTTCACACCACAGGCGGCACACGTTGTCCAAGCAGGAAGTCACCAGCATGTTCGCCACAGAGCCTCTGCATAAGGGGCGGATTCACGATCATACACACATATACACAAATATCCTGCACATGCAAAAAAAGAACTTGTCTGATAGTGATCTGCAGGCAACATTTTGGGGTGTTTCGCTCTTCTTACTCACTTGGGCATGTACTTTGAGGTTGTTCTCCAGGATATCCCCGTTACACTCCTCGGGTGAGCGAGGTAGATGTAGCTGAAGGAGAGGGAGTCCGACAGAGCTGCAGAGCGCAGCGTTTCTTGAGTCTGACCCAATGGGAAGAGTACTGCGAGCAGGAAACAAAATAAAAATTGTTGGGACTCTGCATCACACTTACTGTGCTCGACGCTGTGATTGATGCCTCATTGCCTTGCCTTATGTTACTTTCTAAGGGGAGCTATTCGTATCTCACAAGCACTCTGTTGCACAGCACGGAAAAGTATGAAGTGCCAAAACACGACCATAAAGTAACTTTATAGTCGTGCTTGACTGCCTGTTGTCAAACAGCACTGTACCAATCTACTTAATTTCGTGGTCGGCGGATATTGGGGGGCAATGGAAAGGATTTGGCGTCAAATTACGAATTGCTTGTCCTCAAGTAATGTTTCGACTGAGGTTTGGCCTCTCCTCGGCCTCGAGTATCTTGTCGTCAGACAGATCAATCACCTCAGTCAAAACTCCAAAAATACCGTGTTACAATGCTGACAGCCCGGCAGAAATTAGCTGGTACAAAAGAACTCACACTGCTGATTCTGGTACCAAACCCGGACTAGTCTGTCGTGCTTTCCAGCAGTGGCGAAGAGGGTTCCGTCGGGAGAGTAAGCCAGGTAGATCACCTGGGGAACGATTACAGTTAGCTTGACCTAGTCATTGCTATGCCGCATCTTTGAATGAGTAGATGTACCCGATTGGCGGGACGAGTCTTCCAGAGACAATTCCAGTCTGACCGACGATGGTGCTCGTCGCCTCCAACGTGAAATTTGACTTCTGCGTGCACGACTAAGTGGAGAAGCACTTTTAAACCGAATAGACGACTCGTACATCCGATCCGTGACTGACCTTCCTCGCCCGCTTCTGGCATTCCATGATGCCACAGCTGGATGTATTCGCCCGCCGTGATGAGCCGGTTACCCTCGTTGTTCCAGGAGAGCGTGGTGAGTGCGCACTCGCATACGAGGCGCCCGGTCTCTACCCACCAGTAGTCGAGACCCTAAAATAAGGAAACCCCTGAATGGAGTCTGGGACGCTGTTGATCTCCTGATCCTCTTACATGTGCCGAATTCTGTTGTCTCAGCGGTGTCGGCTCAAAAATGATAACTTTGTTGTCGTAGGCGGCGGCCACTTTGCCTGTATCGATGGCGGCCGCCAGGCACCTGATAGTGACGTCGTTGTGGCAGACCCCGGGAATGATCTGGACGCGTTCGAACGTTGAGGACAGGATGACAAGATTGCAGCCAGCGGCGTAAGCCTGCAAAGAGAGGTTCATGCTTCAACTAATATAACCAAACTGCACTTGCTACACGTCATTCTTATATCAAAAAGATCCTTTTTGGTACACGTCTCGCCTCCTATGAACCTACGGAGACCTCGAGAAGTAGCCCACGCTTACCGTGAACGGGACCCCCTCCACGCTGCCCACGCCGAAGGTCCGGTCTCCCCGATTGGCCGCGCCAGTCAGGATTTGATGGCACTTCATGATGGCGGCGGCCGCGGAGAAGTCAAACACCCGTGGCTAAAACTTTGCCTTCTTTTCTTTCGTCACGTTAATGTTGACGTTTCCATTGGAGCTGAGCGAGCAGCAGCAGCAGCAGCAACCGCAGTTGAGACACCGCTGCCGCTGTCCGGTTCCCGGCCCAGGATTAGGCCTTCCCTGGTCACGTGAGCGGGCGGATCAATAAGGAGAGGTTGCGCCGGAACCTCTGACTCCGAAGCCGTCGTCGGTAACCACGTCTTGCTCCTCCTGCTAGTCGGCCTTCGTGCACATTTCGTTTGTCGCTCGTCCTCGAGAAGAGTTTGGCCATGAGCTGGTCTGTCTCGAGATGATCGCTGCGTCTCGTCTCCAAGACGAAAACTGTCCTCATCTCTCACGTGACGCTGGCGGGGCCGATGAGTGGGACGGAATCAACATTGGTGGAATCTCGCAACCTCCTTTGTACACACGGGACTCATGAGACGTCGAAAGCACTCAGCGTTATTGTCCTGCGAAGTTGAGACCCCTTCAGTTTTGAAAATACACAGTTTTAAGACATGCTCAGGTCTTCAAAGGCAGTGAAAGCTACTCTTCCGTGGCACGAACTAAATGCCTCACACAAATCATTGTTGGAAATGGATTCGTCCATCACTGGCAAAACGCTTAAATGTTCTCCTCGTCAAAAAATTACCTGTCCTGCTCAACCTCTTCTATGTAAAAGTGGAGTCGTTTTGAGACACCTGTCTACAACTGCTTCTGGTGTGCCTTTGGCCACAAATCAGTTGACATGAAGAACATAGAAGTTGTTAAATAAGCAGAACATTGGCAAAATATTCACAGCTGGAGGTTGTTGTTTAAGTTATTACGAAGAGCAGTCCCGTTAAAGCGTGTACATGCATAAGCACTCCAAATACAAGCCTTATGGTCGCTCTTATGATGAGAGAATGTTGCCAACAATTTGCAATTTTCCGCATCTGCACTCAGAAACTTAACTAAATGAGGCATTGGCGAGTTAAGAGAAGGCAAAACAATTGGCATTGCGAATGTGCGTGCAGCCAAAAAGTCCATGCGACCTGTGAATAAGTTCGCATTGTGGTACGATTTTTATCTTTGATGAAAAAATGTGCCACATCCACAGAAAGCAACGCTACAATGCACGATGCATTCGACAACAAACATTCTGATTGTCTTTTAACGTTAAATTCACCACTGGTGTTTGCAGGTGCAAACCTCTTTTTTTTCTAATTGACTTCGGAATGCAGCAAACGTCGTTGTTCATTGGCAATTTTCTGGACAGCCAAGCCTTGTCTGCCATGATTCAAGATGTTATTGACGTCATGCATATTCACAGGCAAAAATGAGAGAGGAAAACGACCACAAAAACACAGATTTATTCACTTACAGACAAAAAATTCAAAATTTCACATGTGATAAAACACTGATAATTGAGGAAGCATCAGCTGCATCATTCCTCACCAGTGCGTGCACAGCAGTGCCAATCGTCAGTGTGGGGTCTGAACTCTCAGCACATGAAGACATTGTCCTCTCCATGAGTTCATACATGTGACGACAGTGCTATTGGTGTAATGACGCGTGTAAGCACGCATGGGGTAATTACCCCCTCCCTCCCTTTCCCCTATGAGTAAGTATGAGGGTTGAGCATTACAAATCGTTGCTGCAGGGAGGAGGAATCACGACGGGTCTGACTGGCCGCTCATTTTTGCTGGAATTGAAAACTTGCTGTCTCATTAGCATTTTGTTCGTGATAGTAGAGAGAACGACTCAGCCTCTTTTTCCTCTGTCTCCCTCATTGTTGTTAAGGGCTGCGGCGACCCCAACAACCCCGACCCCTAAACTGTCAGGAGGAGAGTTGAGGAAAGGGGGGGGGGGGTAAGAAACAAAAGAAAATGCGAGAAAAAAATTCATGGTCCGAGTTTCATGCCTGCTGCTGTGAAGCGATCTGGAAGATCAGTTGTTCAGTGTTGACCCAAGGTATGTCTGACAGAGTCTTTCTCTGTTCCTCTGCTGCGTGTGTCAGTGAAGAGGACAGACGTTGAGTGCAGTAGAAGCACATCGACGTCTTGGAGACATTTCTCAAGATGAGGTCCGACATCTCATGCATATGAGTCTGTCCGGATTGGAACCAGACTTGGCACAGCTGCGGGAGCATCCCTGCGGGGGGTGGGGACGGGAGGGGTCAGACCCAGCACCCTTCGTCTCATAATCGGGTTCATTTGGTAGACTTCACTACATGCAGTTGGGGCTCCGTGAAGGCTGTGGAGAGTCGGTGTGGGTTGAATCGTGGTGA
>JAAUXU010044584.1_pt1 | contig 62604 bp, 55 predicted proteins | sample 7278151 | NCBI WGS metagenome assembly JAAUXU01 (sample SAMN14350113, study PRJNA611818) | marine sediment metagenome | isolation source: surface marine sediment (1.8m) | place: French Polynesia: Moorea | collected 2018-08
ACCCCCTTTAACAAAAAAAGGTCACATTTTAGAACTAAAGAAGGCCCTAAAAATCAACTTTTCCGTCTTTCCCGCCGCTGTACGCTCACTTGTGGCCCCCACTGTATGTATTATCCTCCTCCAGCCGCAGTAGCATCCCGGAGAACCATGGAGGAGAATGCCCAACCCTCGGAGAGATGATCTCCCGCTATCCCTATCTTTAATTTCTGAAACTCCCACCTTTCTGAAGTCGGCGGCATCAATCAACACGCGAGTCAGCCTTCACACGACCAACCTGAGCAGCAACCAAGAGGCATCATTTATGGCGTTTTTGCTCATGGGCATCTAGAGAAGAATTTTCGTGGCCAATACACTTTTGTGTTTGCTACAGTAGTTGATGATACCGTAAAATACCGCAGGAGGCTCGTCAGCTCTTCTCATCTTGACAAGGCGCGCCCTTATGTCATGCAAAACTATCCTGCTCTGCTAGGGATGCGAGTCAGGCTTGACTCGAGTCTTATTTTTGCCTGACCCGACTGAAGTCGTCTTTTGGCGACTCGACTCGTCTTTGCATTTTCCTGACTCACTCCAGCACTAGTGTAAACAGTGAGCCGTTGTTCCTCATGTGTGTACGCGTCCGTCCGTCCGTCTGTGTGTGCGTGCACACACTTACGGCCTTTTTGGCCGTATGTGCGCAAAATGAAAGATACGCACAGCACTGAGCGTACGTTCAACACCTTCCAACAGTTCTTCCTTTGTCCCCTCGCCCCCCTCTTTTTTTTCATTGAGAAGACGCGTCATGTATCTCCTGCCTGAATGCATTTATGGGCGCCCATATAACCCAAAGTTTATTGAGCAGTCCATAGTAGAGGAGTAACTGTTGCGCCGTTTTAATTGCGTCCCCACCAGCAGGGAGTCCCCTGCTAAGGTGGTGCTTTGTTCTCGCCATCTCATATGTTCTCACAGGTCAATCATCAATTTGCTGGCATTTCCTGTTGGCACTGAGGCGATGCTACCCATCAGGGTGAATCGAGCAGGCCACTCCATCAGACGTTAAAGCGTAGCATTGGCGTGAAGTAGTAAATAGCTGTGCTATGACGTTCTTGCCATTGGATGGGCAAGCAGAACGAGCGAGCTATTTTGCCTGGTCGAGTACGTCAGTGTGGTAAATCCTTAATCCTTGACTATATATATGCAGTCAAGCAGGCGTTATTTATTGGGATACGAGATCACGAAGCACATACATGTAGGTACATGGGTACACATGTGTACTGGCACACTTCGCTGCAGGAGGGTCGTCGTCAGTCGTCACAACCGAGATTCACACGAAAATTCGTGTGGATAATAAGGAGTTTTAAGGACGATTTTTGCCAGTTCTCCTTTATAAATTGCTCCTCTTTGTCAACCCTTTCTTTTTCAGATACGTCCGCATACGTCTGGCTACATTCATTTGTTTGATGAAGCTGTTTCTTTTGGCCTGCTCCTCTCTGTTCCAATACTCATAAGCAGTCACACGTGTGACTGTGCAGGCATTCAGAGCACTTCTTATGAACCACGTCATAATGAAGACATTGTCCTGCCTGGGAAATAAGCTGTTGTTCTCAACGTTGTCCCACTCGTGATGGGAAGAATTCTCTCTCGCTCTTGGCCTCCCTCACTCGATGGTGCCAAATCTTCGTTTCCGCCGCAGAAGAAAAGATTTGCTGAAGAGGGGAGGTGCAGAGCAGGTGATAAATCACACGTGTGTGTGGGAATATGCAGGCTCTTCTCCTCTTGTCCTTGCTCTCTGTCATCTTCTGCACGCATTTTTGACTAGCACTTTTCGTACGTATACAATTGACTTTAAGTATGTAATGTGCAGGTACATACATTTGTAGAGAAGCTTGGTGTTTCTGAACGCTCCACTGAAGATGCAAACATGTTCTCAGAACAATCTTTTGCCGTTAAGGAGATACCGTATGGTTTGGCACATCTATCAATCGAACAATGGCATTCTTTTTATGCCAGCTGCTTTCAGAATGCGAATATGCGCTCTTGTTAATTAAGCCGCCGCTCAACTCCCATTGGTGCTTGGTCATAAACTTCACTGACAGACTGGACCTTCTATGCCAAGCTTGCCCACTTAGTTTACCGCTGTACTACTGGTGGGGATCATACTACAGTTACTCTGTTTGGTGGGTGATGCACTGGCAAGAACGGTCGGAGGGACCTCAACATGGCATATGTGACACGATGTGTACTCATATGCATAACACAGCTGCTATGTTGCGAAAGTGAGAGGAGTGGGATAGACCCAAACTGCTCATTCCATCACAATTTCTCATCTCAGCAAGCATCGCGTCTTCACTCTGGTTTTTTTTAGCGCTCGTACAGGGTCAATGGAAAGTCGCTTTACAACTGTGGAGGTTGACTGTAAGACTGAGGTCCTCGGGTAGGTGTCTACTGAAGGAACAGCTTCCAAGTTTTTTTCCTGGAACCACTGTGAATCTACCTGTGAACAATCGGTTTACAACGTAGGGGTTAAAGATCTTCACTATCTGTTATGTAGACTAGACGTGCGTAAGCATCCTTTTTTCTCACCAGCTCCGTAAGGAGTAGCTTCCTAATTGTACGAAAAGTCCGAACTAGTCTTCATGTCTTTCATGCTGTACATCTTCCTAGCTATAAATTCATTCACTATGCGCCGGGTTCCAAATTTTGAATCTCCTCTCTCATTCCAAATCAAAGAAGCACTCCTAGTATGAGAAACATCAGGCCGTATCGTTCTGAAGGGACTTTTCACTCGCCCGGTATATTTCTTTGCTCTTGGGGCAGATTATGCATGTGGCAAAAGGAATGCCGCAGGCGCTATATCTCCCTCTCCATTCCTGAAAACGCTAACTACGCGACGAGAGGGCATGCATGAGAAGACGCAAATCTTGCCACTATATGCACATCACGCACGCTTGCACTACACTGTGCGCGCGAGCGTGCAGATGCGTCTGCGTGCGTGAGAGAGAGAGAGAGAAAGAAAATACCATTCGCCACCGATTGAAGCAGATGCTGATCTTGAGAAATGAGTCTGTGTCGACAGGTAGGCTTTATGGGGCCCACGAAGTAGATCAGGAAAGAATCGTCGATCGTCGTGAGTGAGACCAAGGTATCATCTGTCATACGAGCTAGTACATATTAACGGAGATATTCATTACGGCAACTCCTATATTGTGATTCTTGTGAGGGTGTACAGTGAAATTGCTGGACTCTCTCGTCGTATTCTGTGCTTGATCACTCGTTCGTTGAGTCAGAGGTGAGGAAAAACGAGTAGTGATGTCTTTCACGAATATTCTATAAGTTTTGTCCGTCCTTCACCATTGGCTCGTTATAAGTGTACATTACCATGTACAGTGGTGGAAAGAAGAATGAGACATGGATCACTCAATCGAAGGACGCGCAATCAAAGATTGGATCTGACTCTCAAGGAGAGAGTTTTTACTTCTAAAAAGTAGCCAAGGTAGTCCTATTATGTTCGGCACATCATACTAGTAGAATGGGCGAAAAAACCGAGTACGTACGTACGTGAGTACTGCAATCGGTTAAGGGCTCTTATCATCATGGCTCTGTGCCGGATTACTACGGGAAATTTCAAGAGTGATTTCCTTGACTCATTTCTCGGTTCTCTTCCCAATAATCTCGCAATTTGCTTATTTTTGATACACATACTGTGGGCGAATTGAAATGACCTTGAAGTCTGGCAAAAAAATTGAAAACGTTACGAGTTCTTTTAATTGCGAATGCTCCTCGCGAATGTTAGATTGGCAAGTTGTAAAGGAGGGCGTTGTAGCATGAATGCGATGTGGAAAATTTCCGAAATTTGTACTCCTCCAGGAACATGTTGGACTTTGCGTGAAGAGGTTGACGGAAAACCTTGCACCACGACCCTTTATTTTATCGAATAGTAAGTGTGTATGCACAACTCTTGGGCCAGCTGGAGCTATATGATATGGCATAGACACTGCTTAGTTCCGGCTGGCTCATTGCAGCTCTGAACTAAAAGATCTGTTTACATCGTGCTTAATCAGAGTGGCGAGAGAGGAAAGAGGGGGGGGGGTTGGCAAACCCCAACCAGTAGCAGCTGCACCTAAAATTACTCCCATTCTTTTCTCCTAAACTGAATCTATACTTTCCTCCATCCATCAATCTATTTTTTCCCCTCTGCACCTAGATCTCTTCCTCGTGCCCTTCCTCATGCCTTGCCCAACGGCGGCACGAGCAACAGCGACTCCAGGTGACGGCGGCTTCTTCGCGGTTGACCACAACCCCGGGAGCTCGGGCCTCGCTACTGTGTCGATCGTCGCATACTCCCATTTTATGCCTGTGGAAGACCCCGGCTGGACACGTGTACACACTTGGGGCTGGAGCGACTGCTGAAAATGGCAGACTCCGCGGCGTCGGTGGATCAACGTTGACTGGCTGCGAGCTGGAGATCGCCGCAGTTGACGGCGGCGACACCGACGATGCAGGACAGTGGGAGTGCGAGGTGGGCGCCGTCATAGGCGAGGACTTCAGCACAGCTACGGACAGGATCACCCTAGAGGTCAACGGTAAGAAGATTGTGAAATTCAATTTTTTTGCCTCAGAGCTACTCGCATATTAGGTCAGGCTATATCCTTCATCCGGCCGCATTGTTCCTCACATACAAATGCACACGCATGTACGTACACACTACACACGCGTAACCATATCTTCTCTCATTCACTGTTCGACTTACCCATGCATGTAACACACGTGACGTGCGCGTGCTGCGTTCTTAGGCCCTAGGCCCTACATTGACTCGAATTCTGCTGAACCCCGGAAGCTCGTGAGCCAACATTCTTCAGATCACACCCAGATCACCTCAAGAAAATCGTCGCGAACACGCACTTTGGCTCCTTGCAGCTGCCTCTCCAATTATCTTTATAGGAGAGGATAAAAATCGGAAAATCAAAGGAGGTGGAAGCACCCAACTTCCGGCGATGATGATTGTTGCATGGAGAGAGGTGATGAAGATGACTAGTGCACAAAAAGCCAGGAAGGATGAGAGAAAGAAGCGCATGACACATTTTTTGTTCAAGTCAAACAATCCTTGTCAGCCAAAACAACCCAGAGCATACGTACAATACGTTCTTAACCCAACGATGCAATAGTCTTACGTTGTGAAAGCCTGAATGTGAGTGTCGGCCCAAGTCGACACACTTGTGAACGTGCGCATCGCGCATGATTCGCCGCACCCCGGATGTTAATTTTCCAGGGGAGTAAAAAAGTCTTCTTGATTTAATGCCCATTTCTTTCTTGGTCCGTGATTGGGCTGACAACTGGGAGAGGAAAAAACCACTTACCTGAAACAAGGCGCAAAGTTGCACAAAAAAGATGGTAGAATAATGAAAAGGGGAAATAATTACATTGAAGAACAGATATGCAAATTGCTACTTTTTCTGATCATGCCAACAACCTTGTCTATCTTGAATTCTGCGACTACTGAGCAGCAGTCGAGTCATTTCCTAGACAGGGTGACTACAATAATGCACCGGGGGGAGATGCTGAGAGGTTTAACCTTGTCCAACGACCCAATCAACTTGCGTGCTCTGGTACAATGACAGACTCTGAAATTACGCATACGTATTCGTACAGGCCTATGTGGCATAAGAACACAACAGCTGACTATGACGCAAGAGGCAGCCGTAGCAGACGTAGCAGACGACGCATTTCTTATTCAAGCTCGAACTGCAACAGGGTACCATTTATTTAGCTTCAGTGGGCCCGCGAGCCATTGTACCTGCGAGGGGACCCACTGGAGAAGGGCCTCAAACATATGTAAAAGCTGTGGAAAGTTCTCTGAATGGACTGGCCAAAGTTGGACACATAAGGTACACTTTTTCAGGCCATTTCGCACACTGGCTTTGTTATCAAAGCCAAAATGGGGTGTGACCTTGAGAGTTCCAGTGATGATAAATGTGGGCTTGGGGGCACAAAATTAACTGCTTTAATCTGTTTAGAAAGTGTTTAAGGCAGCTCCAGCAACCGTTTAATGCGGACTCTGGCGCCTAATGATAAGATTTTGGCCAAAATTTGACTAGAGCTAAATAAATCGCACCCTGTGCATACTCAGAGCACGTGCACGTTTTTGCCAGGGCGATGTTTCTCTGCATTGTGAGCAAGATAAATCGAAGGCGTCAGCCAAAACTTGAGCCAGGCTTTGTACCTACGCATCTGTATTGGATACACAGCATGTGTGTGGTTATGTACATACCGTCAGTATAGACGGACCAGGCATGGATGTAACTAGGTGGAGAAAAGAGGGACGAATGTTACATTGGAGTACACGATGGTGTTGGAGACCAGCTGACGAAAGTCACGCTCAGGCCAATGATTGGCAAGCTCCAAGAGCAGCTTCAGCTTCCTCCTCGCTTTCCGTCATTAGTTTTCACGGCGGGAAGTTTCGCTGTGCTACGCCCTTCCTTTTCCATAAAACAATTCTTAAAAAAAGTCTTGCAAACAAGAGTCATTTTGTCCAATACCCTTTGCATCTCTCGTGAGCGTTTGTGCTGACGCGCACGCGCAGTGGATGAAGGGCTTATACACTCACGTGATTTATTGGTGGCGTGCCTTTGTGCGAGCGCAGTTACAACAATAATGCGCAAGCATGTGGGAAGGAGCCAACGGCACGAAACTTTTATACTTTTTCCTGGCGCGAAGGACGCACACACACTTTAGGTACAATGGGAGAGACTAAGAAAGATCGCTTCAGTTCTCCCTCCCACGTCCTTTTCCTTCTCCTATCTCAGAACGTATGTACTACATGCTGCACGTGTGCTGATGTGATGATGGGCATCAGCACGAGGAAGTTGATGCTTGGAAGTAAAGCTTGTGCTGGCTACTTTCAGGAGCCTCTCCAAGTCGCCGAGCAATCTCCAATGAGCGAATTGGCGTAGCCAGGGTGGGCAGTCGAGGTATCCGTGACCCGCCGCAACAGTCAGCCGCGGCGGCTTCAAGAAACAGGCCGCGGTCGTCGTCGTCAGCCGCTGCCGCTGTAAAAGGCGGCGGCGGCGGTGGCGGCGGTGGCGGGGTGGCCGTGCAAGAAGTGGGCGACGACGTCATCCTCAACTGCTCGGCTGATCGCGAGGTTCATTTGTGCCGCTGGAAGACGCCCTACCTCAACACTTACATCGTGGGAGAGGGGATCTACGTTGAGAGGGGCAGGATCGCGTGGAAGGGTGCGAGTCCAAGAAACGACTGCACAATTCAGGTATCTTGAGGAAGCGTCCTTACCCTAGCAATCAGGAGTTGTCAACACGCTGCCTCCATCCTACCGGTCTGCCAACTGCAGCGTGTACACGCAACGAGCCCAGTTCATGTGTGTGACCATTCTAGGGTTCATTTTCGCACAATTGAAATGAGCTTAAGGGCCACAGCAACACTGTTGTCGCCATCGAGAATATGACCTCCAGTCATTGTTAAATTTCCTTTCTTTTCTGTCAGGTGTCAAACCTTGAACTCCGGGATGCCGGCACCTGGGTTTGCGAGATCGGCTCCAACGTCGGCAACGACTTTCAAGTCCAAACAAAGGAATTCCAAATCAACATTGAGAGTGAGAAAGACGCCGTGTTGATTTCCCGTCGGCGTCTTAACAAATCCTGATGTTCGTCTGGATCTTTTCAGCCCCTCTGAAACTGAGCGCTCCCACCTCGTTGATGCAAAACGCAAACGCTGACGCCACTCTGGTGTGTCACGCCAATAAGCCTTACGACCGCTGCCTCTGGACGACGCCCTACGGAGTCACCTACGACTTCCCCACGCCAGACACGAGGTTTTGGACGAGTAACCATACTTTTCATCATTTTCTACATCTGGTTGTCTCTTTGACAGACATGAGGGCGGACGCATCTCGTTCTTCAGCTTCACGTCCAACGACTGCGGCGTGATTGTGCACAACGTAGGGCCGGACGACAACGGTGGATGGATGTGTCAGCTTCACTTAAGGGCTGGAGACATATTCCAAAATGCGACGGACGTCGTCCCGTTGTTTACCGGTAACCTGCGAAACTAAGAAAAACTCCAGTAACGTTTGGATCTTTTTCATTTGAACTCCAGTGAGTTGGCTATGGGTCAATATGGACCTCTTCTGCTCTTCGATCCGCAGCCAACCTGCCTACATTGGCATGGCTGTAGCCTTAAAGGTTGGGTTACCGTGTGCCAAAGACCGGCGAGCAGACAATTTCCGGGCTCGGCGTACGATGCTACATGCACGCGCGTAGTACAAGTCTTTGCTTCCTCACATTCGCTTATCTCATTGACCTGCGCAGCAGAACCCCGTTAAAGCACTCACCTGGGGCGCAGACAACTTGAGTACATTAAGTGTGCGAGTACATTTTTCAAACTCACTAAACTCACGTACGTCTTTATTCTATTCACAAGCGTCGGTTGACCTTTTCAAGTAGCCATCCATTGTTTTCTTGGCACTCCTACTCTAGTCACCGTTTACTGACAAGATATCAGTGCTGCGCAGGACTGAACAGTCTGAAAGGGAATCGAACTGAACTACGCTCATTTAGGTACGGTACTCAGGTTTTCTTCACCACGTAAGTGCATTGATGAATGCATTATCCGTGAGTGCCTCAACTGGGATTCTCCTGTATTAGCTGATCACGATTCCTGAGTAAGTTTTTTGCACCATGAGAAACACCAACAAATTTATTTAAGACGTGCCTCGTGCTGCCGGAACAAATCAATCAGTCAGCGTAGTGCAAAGCACAAAGAGGGGAAAAAAGAGCTTCAATGCTTCGTTGACAACACTACTTTGCACGACGTAGAGTACGTGCAAGTAACATAATGAGTTGCATAATACGTACTACTTCATGCCACTACGAAACAGATTCCGAGGCGGTGCCGGTTGCGCAGCCCAGGGCTATTGAGGACTATGACGATGACTACTCCAGATTGAGCAACCACAGGCTCGACGACGACGATGATTACTTCGGTGGGCTGTTGGACTTTGGCAGGACTGAAGAGCCCACCGCCCAAGACACCCAAAGGAAACCCGTCACTGTTCAGGTACTGTCGCGCAGCAGTACAGGGTGTCCAACAAGGGGATTCGGGGTTGCGGAGCTGCGCAACGTCTGCCTATACTTAGTACTATGAGAATCAGCAAGATACCAAAAGAAGAGCAGAATATTAAGTTTTGAATTTAAATGTTGAGCACATTCGACCAACGTGAACTTAAGGTTTTTGTCCAAATTTTCAAGTATTCGTTTTTCAACTTTTTTCAAACTTTCCACGAAATCACAATGTGGACATAGCATTATCGCAAACAGCAGACCATGATGTCCTGGCGCAAGAACTTGACAGCTTTTGCCTCTTCTTGCGATGAATATGACATCTTGGTCCCCTTGGGACTCATTGAATCCATCACTACCATTTCCTTGGACACCCCGTACAATGCAACGCCAGCGACTTATTACTGACACCGAGTTTCTTGCTGTTGCACTTAAACAGGTCATCCAGATCCAGGACACTCTGAAAGAAGTCCCCGGGATCGTCAGAGACTTCAAACGCATTGGCAACGTAGGACAGGGTAGGATCGACCGAGTGGAAATCACGACCACTACCACGCCTCGCAGCCCACCTTCACACACTCTGTTCATATCTTCCGACGACTACAGCCAAGGGACAGTGCCCATTATTGAGCTGTCAAAAATTTCTGCCACCACTCCGAGAAGTTCAAGCCCTTCGCCAAGGAGCAGAGGACAAGACTCTTCTCTGTTGACCCCAACCACCACCAATGCTTCTCCCATCAGTATATTTAGGGAAAACTCTAGGAAGGAGTCACTGCTCCTTAGTGGGGTCAATCCCATTGAGCTGGAGCTGTTATCCAGGATCAGTGGGACCAGAAGAGACTTGAGACCAGCCAAGATTGAGAATGGGGTAGAGGTGCCAGCGACAGACGAGGAAAAAAAGGAGTCTCAGGGGTCCTCAATAAGATTAATCCACAACAGCAGTTCACAAGCTGTTGAAGAGAGAAACAACATTCCCACTGAAAGAACCCTCTTCCTGACGACCACCAGCAAGGGGGATAGAGAGAGGATGCGTCAGAGGGAAATCCAAAGGATCAGGGATGAGAGACGCAAGAAGGCAGAGGCTGAAGAGCGACGTCTGGCCGAGGAGAGAGAGAAGAAGAGGCTGAGAGAGTTGGAAGAGAAGAGAAGACTAGAAGCTCTTGACAGAGAAGAGAGAAGGAGGAAAGAAGCACTAGAAAGAGAGGAGAAGCGAAGAAAGGAAGCTGAACGAAGACGTCAGCAGGAGCTGGAAGAACAGAGGCAGAAGGAAGAGGCCGAGAAAAGACGGAAGGCTGCGGCCGAGAGGGAAGCCAAGAGGCGAAGAGAGTTTGAAGAACGAAGAAGGAAAGAGTTGGAAGAAAAGAGAAGAAGGGATGAGGAGAGAAAGCAGAAAGAGGCTGAGGAAAAAGCCTTAGCTGAAAGAATCAGGAAAGAGTTGGAAGAAAAGAGAAGGAAAGAAGTGGAGGAAGAAAGAAAGAAGGCACTGGAAGAGGCCAGGCGAAGAGAGGATGAGAGGAAACGGAAGGAGGAAGAGAGGAGACAAAGCGAACTAGAAAAGAAGCGTCAAGAAGAGCGGGAAGAAAAGCGGCAAGAGGAACTCAGGTTGGCCAGAGAAGAGGAGCGGAAAAGAAAGTTGGCGGCTGAGAGGAGGATCCTGGAGGACAGACAGAGAATCATGGCTGAGCAGAAGAGAAAGGAAGAAGAGAGGACAAGATTGGCAGAAGCTGAACGAAGAAAGAAGGAGGAAGAAGAGAAAAGATTGAAAGAGGCCAAGGCCAAGAAAGAGGAGGAAGAGAGGAGAAAAGCAGAAATTGAGAAGCTGAGGAAAGAGCAGGAAGAAAAGGCCAGGAGAGAAGCTGAAAGAAGAAGGGAACGAGAGAGACAACGAAAATTCCAAGAAGAACAGAGACGACTTCTGGAGGCCAGGAGGAAAGAAGAGCAAAGGAGGCTGGTGGAGGCTGAGAGGAAGAAAAAGGAGGACGAAGAAAAGGCCAGGAGGCTCGAAGCTCAACGTCGTCGTGAAGAGTTGGAGAGACAGAGGAAGGAGGAGGCTGAAAAGAAAAGGAAAGAAGAGGAAGAGAGACAGAAGAAGCTGGAAGAGCGGAGAAAACAAGAACTGGAGGAACGCAGACGCGAAGAACTCATCAAGCAGAGGAGGGATGAGGAGGTCCGCAAGTCCTTAGAGAGGATCCTGGAGGAGAAAAGGCAGGCAGAACTTTTACGCAGGAGAGAAGAAGAAAGACTGAGACACGAGAGACTCCAGGCTGAGGAGGAGAGAAAGAGACAGAAGGCCGAAGAACAGAGACAGAGGCAGCGGGAACTCCAGGAGGAGATAGAGAGAAGGCAGCACTTGTCAGACAGAGTGACGACACCGATCACGCCAAGGACCACGACTAGTACACAAAGACCCCTGATCAAAGTTGTAAGGATCCAAGACAGCGATACTCGACTGAGCAGGCCACGATCTCTGGAGACGACTACTTCAAATAATGAGGTCAAGTTGCCTGAAACAAGTGAGGAATCGAGGAGAAGTAAGTTAAACAACGAACTTCTTTGCCATTCTACACACAACTGAACTTTGCATGCTCGTATGTAAGATATATGCCGATTTTGTCTTTCAGAATGCACAATGCCCTCGGTGGTTTCTCACGGCAACTTAACCTGCGGCGTCCTTTCGCCCTCGCCAGAGGACTCGCTCTTCCACGTACCCTCGGGGTCCTCGTGCCAACTCAAGTGCGGCGCCGGATTCGTTTCGCGGGACGCCCCCGAGACGCTCTGCCTCAACGGGTTGTGGACCAACGGACGCCTGCCTTCCTGCGTGCGCCCAGATGCCATGTTGCTTCTTGGCGGACGCAGTGACACCTACGGCGTGCTGGCCTCCGCCGAGTTGGTTACCGGCCGCGGCGTTTGTCGAGGGGCAGTTCCGCCGCTGCCGGCCATGCGATGGCGCACCATAACGCAAACCTTGGGGAGAGACCGCGTCATCACCTGTGGAGGTGTCAATGCCTTCGGCGATCCCAAGGCTGATTGTTGGACCCTTGGCTTTGGGTCATCGTCGCCTCCACGGTGGTCGAAATCGCCATCTATGCATACTGCCCGAGATGCTGCTGCTTGGGCCTACGAATCAGGCACGCTCTTTGTCCTGGGCGGCAGCCTGGGCAAGCTGAGCGGTTACACCGACTCAGTGGAGGCTTACGACGGCTCCAAGTGGTTGGAGGCGCCTGTGATGTCCTCCTCGCGCTACTCTCATTGCGCCGTTCCCCTAGGCAACGGCTCCCTGATCATCACGGGGGGCTACGGCGGCTTGTCCGCAGCCGAGCGGTTGGATGTAGCTACGGGTCAATGGGCGTCCCTGCCAGAGATGAATCCGGTGAGGGCGCAGCATGGCTGCGCACTCGTCACCCTCGGCGGTCGGGAGGGCGTGTTAGTAGTAGGCGGGGACAGCGGCGGCACTCGCCTCAAAGACGTGCGCTTCTTGCCTCTGGAAGATCCAGTCGAGTGGCAAAGGGTGCCTGACCTGAACACGGCCAGGTGGGGTCGGCCAGCAGTTGGCGTAGTGGACGGCCGCATCACAGTGGCCGCTGGTTGGGACGGCACTCGCGACTTGGACACTGTAGAATATTACGACGAGCAACGAGAGGAGTGGCGACGGACGGCCAGCAGGCTGCAGACGGAGCGACGGTGGCCGGCCTCGACACCAATATCGCTCTCTCTCTTTCCTAAATGTGTCCAGAAGAGGGGGTGATGAATAGACTTGCCCTCTTCAATCGTGCAGTGCCAAAAACTATATATACCAGTACTGTTTTATATTTTTACTTCCTAATATGAATCAGTGATGTGCACAATGCGCATTCTCTTTGGTAAGAAAGAGAAGTGCGTGGCCTGCCGGACATTGATACACTAGTGAACTCAAACTGACTTGAAGGCGTGAAAGGATGAGCAACCAGCGAAAGAATTGCTATAGTGATTGACGCTGAAAGCGTGCCTAGTGAAAAGAACTGGATAGTGTGTCCAACAACTTGTGTTCCTATGCCCTTCTTCGGTAGCTCGGTTGTACAGTACTACAACGTGTACAAAGGATTCAGAAGAACCCTGTCTGTCCTTCTAGTTAACAGATGTCTCTGCCTATAGACAACTACAGCTTTAAGAAAGTGTGTTCTGAATGAGAAGGAGAATCATGAAGTCGGTGTATTTTCCATGCTTTATAAATTAATAATTCTTCCTTTCCAACAAACTTTCATCACTCTACCGGCCTAAGCCAATAGAGACGCCGCCGAGAGAGAGATTCGGTAGAGTCTCTATTGACTCATGCTGCTTTCTTATCTTGGTGAAAATATAAAAGATTACTCATATGGAACGTCACCCAAACATTATTCCCTGACCCTATGTGCTTGCACGTGCAGTCAAACTCCTCAGTTGTCTCTTCCTAGTCATATTTATTATAAAAATTCGAAAGTTACGCACTACTTAAGTCATACAGCATACACCCTCACACATGGCCTGACCTAGGTTGAGTGACGTGAGACTTGAAATCTGCCGCCGGGTCCCTTCCCTCTCTCGCGCGCATGCAGGCTTCCTTGAGGTTGCAGCATGCGACGGCGCCCAACATGGAGCGCGAGGCGCGCGCCCCCGTCCCTTTGTAGCACGACTGTTGGCTGTTTCTGACCTCGTTCACCTGGCATCACTTTTCCTTTGCCGCCGTCCACGTGTGGAGACAACAAATCACCGGAAAACAAACATTTTGCCTTCGGAAAGTCCTACTAGGAGAAAGTTATTTCACCCACTGCTTTCGGAGGAACCTTTGGCTTCTGCTAGAGTAAGTTTGCTTTTTACCCATCACAGTTGCAGTAGCGCCTTTTCCGGCGTCACGAAAGTGGCACGGTTGATGATGCAAATCCTCTGTCCCTCTTTGCAATTGAAACCCAAGAAGTTCCATGTTGTCCATTTCAGTCCCTCGCCATTCATCATGGGTGACGAGGAGAAGCTGTCCAAGAATGAGCTGAAGCGGCGCAAGAAGGCCGCGGAAAAGCTCGCGGAGAAGGAGAAGAAGGCTGCGGCGGCTGCAGCGGCTGCGGCTTCTTCAGACAAGAAACCTCAAGGCGACAAGAGGATCAACGAGGAAGAGATCAGTCCCAACGAGTACCTGAAGCTTAGGTAAAGAGATCAAGAACTAAGATCTCAGACGCCATAAAAGCACAGTCTGTGTTCATCTGGATGCATCCTGTGAGGCAAAAAAAAGCCCAAATCTTGTTGAGTAATTTCTTTAAATTAAAAAAGGTCTGCTGCCATTGAGGATATGAAGAACGATCCATCGTCACCTCATCCCTACCCGCACAAGTTCCACGTCGGCATTTCTCTTCATGACTTCATTGACCGGTACCAGTCGTTGCCCGATGGCAAAACTGTGGAAGACGTCGTCGTCAAGATGGCTGGGAGGGTCCACGCAATTCGAGAATCTGGAGCCAAGCTCATCTTCTACGATCTGAGGGGGGAGGGGAAAAAGATCCAGGTGATTGTGACACAATGGTTTAGGTGACCGTAGATCTGGGTGACCTCCATGCTCATTCCACGTAGGTCATGGCCAACGCCAAGGTCTATCTGAGTGAGAGCGAATTTGCCGTTGATACAGGCAGGATCAGACGAGGCGACAACATTGGGATCGAGGTATGTGGATTTTTGTTTGAGTTCTCTGATCAGTCCCGTGGAGGTCCGATGAATGAACTGGATCTTGCTTTTAACAGGGTCATCCCGGCAAGACCAAGAAGGGTGAACTGTCCATCATACCAAAGAAGCTGACTCTGCTCTCCCCTTGCCTCCATATGCTGCCGCACTTGCACTTCGGAATAAAAGACAAAGAGACTAGATTTAGACAGCGTTATCTAGACCTAACGATCAACTCCGATGTGGCCAAGAAGTTTTACATTCGGTCGCAAATCGTCTCGTACACGAGGAGGTTCTTCGATGCGGTGAGTGCCAAAGAGCTTGGAGCTGCCCGATCGCTGTTCGAGCAACCCTTCAAATTGACTCCTTTTTCGGTTAGCTGGGCTTCTTGGAAGTTGAGACCCCGATGCTAAACATGATCCCTGGTGGCGCGGCTGCAAAGCCCTTCATAACGCATCATAACGATCTCAACATGGACCTCTACCTGAGGATCGCTCCAGAGCTTTTCCTCAAAAAGCTCGTCGTGGGAGGGATACTTCGTGTGTATGAGCTGGGAAAGCAGTTTAGGTGAGTGCGGCAGTAGTACCGTGCGAACCATATGGGTATCATTTATGATGCTTTCTGTGTAGAAACGAGAGTATTGACATGACCCATAACCCCGAATTCACGACCTGCGAGTTCTATATGGCCTATGCGGATTACCATGATATCATGGAGATGACAGAAGAACTCATATCTGGGATGGTCATGAGTATATTCGGAACGCACGAGGTAAAAGAGTATGGAAATGTCGAGGTTAATTATTGTTCACGCGCTGAGCTGTGCAGGTAGTTTATCATCCCGAGGGACCCGACGGGCCAGAGTGGAAAATAGACTTCAAGCCACCTTTCCGCAAGTTCCGGATGTTCCCGGACTTGGAGAAACAACTGGGAGAAAAGTTGCCCAAGCCTGACACACTAGGAACACCCGAGGCAAGGTAAGTGCTTCAACTGTGAATACTAAGCATGTGGAGATCACTGCATAAAGACACTGACACTTTTGATATGTATAACGTGACGATGCCTGATTCAGGGACGCGTTGGATGCCTTATGTGTGAAGCACAATGTCGAATGTGCGGCCCCACGCACTGCCGCTCGACTTCTCGACAAGTTGGTGGGAGAATTCTTGGAGGAGCAATGCATCCACCCGACCTTTATCCTTGACCACCCTCAGGTACGGACATGCTCAAATATCCTCCACACACTGCAATATTTATTAATTTCGGGACTTGTACGTAGGTCATGTCTCCATTGGCAAAATGGCATCGCTCTGAACCCGGTCTGACCGAGCGCTTCGAGCTCTTCTGTTGTAAGAAAGAGATCGCAAATGCCTACACAGAGTTGAACGATCCCGCGGTGCAGAGGAGTAGGTGAGAGACAAACTTTATAATTTGGGCGACAAAGAAAGATGACAGAGTGGAACTTGAACATACTAAAGTTACTCTTCCTTCTCAGGTTCACCCAGCAAGCTAAGGACAAGGCCCAGGGTGATGACGAAGCAATGTTCTTTGACGAGGACTTCTGCACAGCCTTGGAGTATGGATTGCCGCCTACGGGAGGGTGGGGAATGGGGATTGACAGGTTGGCAATGTTCCTAACGGACTCGAACAACATCAAGGAGGTCCTTTTCTTCCCCGCCATGAAACCCGACGACAACAAGACTAAGGACGACGCTCAGGAGATAAAGAGTTGAAAGACGCGTGCGCTCTTGTGCGTGTGTACAATTCAACAAAACTAACCACTTTTCTTACAATAACTCTCCTGGTTTCTCTATGAGCGTGCTATGGTTACACGTATTTGTTGGAATGAAGCTGTACAACAAATGTAACTATGGTGTTGCTTTTTAATTCTGACATTCCTGTTCAACACTTGTAAGCTAGAAGCTCCCGAAACAGTTATCGGTCCTTGGTTCACTTCCCTCAACCATTTCGTTCTAAATTTACGGGCTGCTCTTTCCATTCAGGTGTCGTCGACGTCAATGGCAAGTTCTCCACTTCTCAATTTCCTGGAGGAACTTGATCAGTCATAGTTACCCTCTTCTTCCTGGCATGCACGTTAATATTACCGTCATCATTTGAAATAGTCGTAGTTCGCAATTGCTCCTTCTCAAGGCATCCAGTGAAGCGACAGGAGTGGCGTTCTGGCCTCCGCTCTCACCGTCTCATATTGTCTTGGTTGCTCGCAACCTCTGCCTTCGAAACCTTTTCCGTGTGTATTCATCTGTTCTCGCACAAGTGTCCGAGGGAACCCCAGCTCGGCCACGAAGATCCGAGCCGTGAAGTTCTTTCATACCTTGACAAGTCTCTTGCCTCTTCCTTTGCCGCTGATCACGGCGGAGTCCTATTTGTGGCTGATTTACGAGCCACCAAGATTAAGAACATGTTAATGACGTTCTGACTAGCTTCAATCTCCCGAGTGTATCCCGGCTTCACCTGCTTTTCGTAGAGCTCCACTGGCTGTCTGATTGCCACTGAAGTGGCCCGCGTGTGGTTCTGCGGCTGAAGCTGTGGCTTCTTCTTTGTAATTTTCTTCTCTCTCTTTTCTGACTCTTGAAGCACTTCCAGGCATCCAGAGCATCTCCATTCTCATGATTCGGCGGCCTCGTGCCCAGGATGACCCGCAGTCGGCGATTTCTTTGCTTTGCCTGAAAGAAACCTTTCCTATTGCTCTCAAATGCGCAGCTGCAGGGACGAGACCGAACTTACAGTGCTCGTACGTTCGACTTCTAGACTTCCATGACAGTAAGGGTGACGAGGGGAATGAGTAGCTTCGACTTGAGTTCCCCCTGGATTGGAGACCACACGAATTTGACGAGACAACAGAGTTGGTGGGTCAAGGAACTTCAACGGTTGATGAGCAGAATAACAGATCCTGAGTCACACGGAAGCAGCGGGAGGAGCCACGAGGGAAATTGTTCATATTACATGTGTAAAGCATGACGTCATCATGGCAAATAACGAAGACGAGCTGTATTCCATTGGCATTCGCCCCTATAAGAACATTACTTGCGTTCGTACCCTGAATTGTACTTGCATGTGAGTGTGTGTACCTGCCGACGTAAGGTAGAATGGAAAAGTCTTCCTTCCTGCAGTGAATGCACAAAGACTTGCACAGGATGTGCATATGCGCAGAAAACCAAAAAGTTAGCTTAAGAGGAGAGCTTCTTGAAGATGCCTTCTGTGTTCGTATGTACGTACGTACGTTCACCACAGTATTACAAAAAAAAATTCTTCCCACCATCATCATGATCATTTCTGGCATCGCGTCCCGCCATCCACGTTAATCATCAAAGCCACAGATTATTTTAAAGGGAGAGAGAGTGAGAAAAATTTTACCACTGTACCTACATGTGCCAATCTTGACCCAGATCTCAGCTCGACAGCGATGTCAAAGCTCTCTTTTCTTTTCTTAATCTTGAGCCCTGTTGTTGCCTGCCTTCGCATTGGGGTCAGGTCTAATTTAGGCCGTTTGCGTGCCATATTTAGAAAATGTTGGAAATTTGCTCTGGCTTCCTTTTAATTCCTCTGCTCGCGTGTCGTTGGCTTCGTCGTGGTCACATCTGTGGGTCTAGGAAAGGGGCTTGATTACATTTCTGCGAACACAAGCGCGATGTGTGATGAGCTGCATATCAGCATCACTTTTTTCAGGCAGACTTGGATTTCTTCCGGATTTTTTGCGTGCTTGTCTTCTTTTTCCGTACAAAGGTTCCTTGCCCCCTGATTTCACGTACCGTACACTTCTCAGCCATGCCCACGTAAGAAGCAAAAGAGGGAGAACGAAGAATTCGCATGGGTGAAAAATGATGCCGAATAGAAGCTTCATATACGTACGTGTATGCAGAAGCTGCCCAGACTCCGGTTCAAGAGTTCGACTCTTCTCAGTGCTGCAGTTCTGTTGCGTTAACGCTATAATGACAGGTTTTTGTCCGCTACAGGCAAATTTCGCCGGCAAAAGCTCCTAGACAAAGTGTGTGGGAGGCATGTGTGTGTCGTAAGTCTACGTGCATTTGTGCGTGATGAATCCTATGGGTGTATGCGAGGTTTACATCACTCTCGGTCTCTTTTCTCTCTTTTTTGGCACTTTCCTAAGACACGACAAGAGCATTTTACACACCCTCGGGCGACGTTGCTTGTGCTACGTGCGGACAAGTATGTTTTTTCTATACATACCACACGTAGACGCTGAAGCCATTTGAACTTTTACGCACGTACCTACCTCCATCTCTACTTGGAGTCTGTCATCCCACCATGCGTATTCCTCACATGCCTTCAAGCTTACATTCCGTAAAGTACAAATGGACGTTCATGGACGGGTATGTACGATAACACTTACCGTATTCCTGTTCTACATGCGACAGCTTTGTTCCACTGAAGACTAACTTTCCATTTTTACGCGCTAAGTGATCACGCGACAACAGAGCAACAAGAAGCAGATGCTTTGTCAAGACGTCGACAAAAACGAACATGAGGTCCCGGCAAGAAATTTGTGAACCATCACTCCATGTGTACGACGGCAGCGCGACTTCATCTCTATGAATTATGCAGTGTTATTGATGCTTATTTATTTAACGGTCACTACATGATGTGATGCCAAAACTACGTGAATTATTCCATGCTTTGCCGAGCGTTCACTTCGCCTAGAAAAAGTGAGGAATGCGCACAGAACTTCCCGCTTTCCTGGGATGCGACTGTCGCAAACTTCACATCACGGAAAGAATCTGCAGCTGCAAAGTCACATTGGGATAAATTGTCGTTATTCCGAATAATTTCAATCGGATCAACACGGATGACAACATTGATGAATGGAGTAATTGCATCACTAGATGGTTTTTTTGCACAAAGAAATGGAGCAGGGATTCATTATGATGTGACTTAGGAGGGAGCTGAAGTTATAAAACATTGTGCGCAAGTGTGCAGAGTTGTTGTTTGGATAGGCTACTTGGCTGTTAGTAGTTATGGGGCTGTTGGTTACCTCCGTTCCATGAAGAAACGCTTTAGTTAAATAGGAATGAAATAGTCTTTCGTGCCTGACCCGCAACCTTTCAACATGCATGTCACTTAATACTGTACTTCAGTTGCAACACAATACGGCAACTTTGTGATCTACAGCAGTCCTTGCCGTAAGTAAGGGGATGACTTCGCTTCATACGGTGTTCTGGAGGAATTTTAGACGGAATTTTAATAAGAATTATGCAAATCTGATTCTTGGACACTGTAATGAGAACACAAGTTCCATGCTGTGACTGCCCATCTTGATGCTATGATGCTCAAAAGGTAGCCAGATGGTCAGGGAGGCACACCGGAAGGGTTGGAATTTTGGGTTTTTGGGAGGGGTTAAAGTGGATTAAATTCGCTGAAACTTTGCTTGGGTGCTTACACACAATTCTGTGTGGAAGTCCAAATCCACACATTCGTGGGGAGCGGTTGTAAATGCCCGAAAAAGAACAACGATTCCTTTGATTCGACCCTGGATACTGACAGCTCGAAGATATGAGCAGTGTCTTCGTTGCTCCCATGCGTGGTGAATGGTGGCGAGAAGTCTAGAGGTCCCTCTTGGACCACGCCGCCAACCTGTGGACGTAGATGCAGCGTAGAAGACGCAGGTTTGTTTTTTTTCCCGTATTTGAGCGATGGCAACATGCATTTTCATGCTTCATTGAGGTCTGCACATGCATGCAGATTTTTGTCTCTTTACCACCCTAACCCTGCTCATCAGAGTCACCGTAACTCGTCGACAGACCTAGGTTCGCCCCATGTCATCTACTACCGCAGAGTGGAAGTAGGTCGCTTGGCACAAAGATTCGATTTACAGTGTGTAGCACAATTCATCACCATCCAAGATTTTGGCAAAGCATCCGGCTTCTTCCGCTTCTTCTTCTTCTTCAGCGATAAACTGTTTTTGTCAGTATTTAGAGAGGCCCCAACACTTTGGCAACCCTGACTTTCAGAGGCAGAAGCAGAGCATACATGGGCGATGTGGGACTTATTTTCGCAACTTTTTACGTGAGGGGCAGAAAGAGACCCAATGAGAAGCACCTATGAGCAGGTGGGACTTGACTTTTGGCGAGGACCCAATTCTGCTCCACCCTGTACCGGTCTTGTCTGTCTTTTTCTATTGGGTCTTAATTACAACATTTGACAACTTCCTGACATGCAAATTCTCAGTCGAGAGCTCGCACAAACGCTATCTCACTCGCGCACATTCAGGCGCGGCTCTCCTCGATGGCGCTGTCGTGTCTTCAATGAAGAAAACTTCTGCTCCGTCCACTCCTCCTTGGAAAAAATGCGGGAAACTCCAGCGCTCGCGCGTGCGAAGGAGCAAAAGGCCTTGTGCATGCTCTCCGCCACCGTTGCCGGCTGCTGCTGCACTGCAATGCAACAGCAGGGGCGGCTGCAAAAGAAACTAAGACGAAAAGTCAACGGACTTGTTGCCTCCTTGGTTTTTTTCTCAGTTGTCAGCCAACTCTCGCCGACAAAACCTCTCTGGCTGTGCGCGCACCTTTCTCCAGTAACATCGAGTGTGCACGAACACTTTCTTCATCACTCATTGCTTATTCAGATGTGACAAACTTAAACACTTGTACTTGAATCGATTCACTTTCTGCACATTCTGAGCACAACTGACTTTGCCGCCATAACCATGACGCTAGAGCCACTCATCTTGATCATCTTCATAACGTCGTCGGGTCAGGTATCCCGGGCGCAACGATTTGACCTCTCCTCCCTGTCCCTGCGTGCCAACAACAACGGCGCCGACGAGTTCGAGTGCCCCGACGCAGACGTGCATTTCGAGCTCATCACTGGCTTCGTCTACACCGCGCCTGACGACATGCTGGACTCCAGGCCGGGAACGCTCATGCTCACCGACTGCATTGAGCTGTGCAGGAGGAACGCCACGTGCAGGGCCGCAAACTTCGAGACAGGATTGTGCGTCTTATTCGCGTCTTCAGCCGAAGAATATCCAGGTAAAAGGCCATTTATGTGAAGGGGCTCGTCTCAGCAGTGGTTCCAATAAAATTTGCCAGGCCACCTAACAGTTGCCACTGACGATGAAACGGCCTTCGTAAGTGCACTCATGCTCGTCAACGGCATTTTGCGGCGCAAAGAGCAGTTCAGAAATCAACTCGTGCAGAGGACGCGACCGTCCGTCCTTCCCCACTCTGCTGAGTGCCAAAAGCGTTTCTCAGTCAAAAGTAGAGGGACGACACGACAAAGTGGTGATATTTGCGGGATGCTTGACCGACAAGCGCGGCAGCCCCGGGATGCGCATCTTGGTAGATGCGCCAGAACTTTTGTTGTTGCTCAAAATCCCATTGATCCGGGCTGAGAGCTCCTCCAAGACCGAACAAACGCCATTTGGACGGGAAAACAGTGGGGAGTGAAAGGGAGAAAGAAGCGAGTAGGAGGAAGTCAGAGCTGGGAAAAATAACGGCGCCACGTGTACATTTGCCTAGAAAGGCTAGAAAAAATCAGAAAAGATGAAAAAGTAGATTCAGCCCCGGGAACTTGGGCATTTACATCGATTCGAGTCCGGAACACCGGCCGCGCTCCTACTAAAGTGCGGCGTCTGCACGAGCGCGGCTTCCAGGGAGTAGACAGGTCAATGTGTGGAGTGACAACTAGTCTGACTGCATTTTCGGACACATTCTCAATTCAATGATCAGTGAGTTTTTCTTGGTCTTCGAGTGATTTTTTTTCGCAGGCTGCTTGTACCAATGTGGGACCGCACTGAGCACAATCCGTTGAACTGACATGAGTTGTCTGTGACAAAATCACAGCCAAAGTCATCATTTACTACTCTATACATTTTTCCTGCAGCTCCTACTTAGGCGCAGTTCGTATTCCTGATTTTACAGTAATTCCACAGTTAATAGGCGCTGAATGAACAAGTTTCTCCTTCCGCGTATGGTGAACACGTACGCGAGTACGCATGCCCACTCCGTACCGGCGTTAGGCCCATACACAAGGATTGATGGTGCATGAGAGTGTGAGAACTCCTGGCATTCCTGAGGGGGTGAAGAAAATTGCGCATCCACTGACAATTGATCATCCGATTTGTTGCTGCTGCCATCCAAAGGTAGCGCTACATGAGTACACATTGTTGTGCCATAGTAGGATAGATTGACGAGACACCAGACAGCTTCCAGGTCTTCTCCGCGGCGTGTTGCGATGCCCACATACGTACTTAAGTACGAACAGTTGCACACGCATTCGTAGCACAGATTCCTCCCCTTACGGCTCACAGTTGACTCCAGAAGGCGATATGCGGATGGATGCATGATATCGATACTGAAGTCTCGTCCTATGCCATTTTGCGGCTAGGCCTGCCGGTGAAATTTCTCTTTTTCTCGGGCTTACTGATCTCGTCAGTTTTGCTGCACCCGCTCGCATCCCAGTGTCTGCACTGAGAGAACGGCAAGTGGACACGGCAGTTACGCAGGACTTTTCCGTAGCACACACGGTGCAGGTGACTCATACGACCTTTTTTCCTCGTCGAGGACGCAGCGCTGTTAAGGTAATCTTTGTCTTCTCTTGTACAGGGTGGGGATAAGAAAGTTAAAAGAGTGTTTTCTTTTTCCTTTTTAAATAACTGAAACTTCCTGTCTCGTTTGCTTGGCAAGCTCATCCAAACCTTTGAGTGCAACTGTTATCCAGCAAGACAAAAAAGACAAGCCTGGATCTGTGTGAAGGCCTACAACTGCATCTTGCTCATCTCGGTCTTGACCGCCTCTGCCAGTTTGAAGAACATCTGAGGGAAGAAAAATCCTGAGAATCACTCAGTTAAAGTTAGCATAGAGTCACGTTTGAGACATGTTTTTGACCAGGTCTCCAGTCTGCTCCAGCTGCAGCTCCCATTGTCTCATCGCCATGGTTATTCTAGTGAAACTCATGAGTGCCACACTAAATGATCCCTACCCTGTAGTGGGAAAACAGACGACTGATTGAGGAAGGAAGAAGGCGCTTTACAGAACTGAAGCAACGAGCCCGTGAAGCCGGGAATAAGTCAATCTGGGCTCATCACTTTTTCTTAGCGTTAAACATGTGAACAGCAAACAAACAAGTGAGAAAAAAGCAATCAATTACTAACGGTGACAAAAAAGAAAAAAAATCTGGAGAGTGTGGCTAATACTTGTGTGTCCAGGAGAAACCGATTTGTAGCATTTTTCTTGCCTACCCGGAAGACGGGAGGCAACAGAAAAAGATTTTCGCTTTCCCACCAAGTGTGATGCTCACTAGTGTGTCTGTACGTACGTACACGGGGGGGCTGGTGTGAATGTGCAGTTGCAGCAGCTCAGTTTCTTACTTCGAATGTGTTGCTTTAGCAGCATTGATCGCAGTACAGGACGACCGCTGACGTCCTCACAGCCAATAAGACTTCATTTCTACTAAAAGCAACTGCACTTTTCCTACAAAGATGACGCACTGAGTCGTTACAAAATTGACCTCTCCACTAACTGTGGGAGAGTCATGGGCCAGAGCAATTCTACTTGACTGCATCAACAGAGCAAAGGATGTGCAACGTCGAAGCGAGCATGTGTTTTAGTCATGAGAGACAGGAAGAAGTGAAAGGAAGCACTGATGCTGGGTATGTATCAACAATTTCCACCAGACAGAGGTGTGCAATTGACGCCTTTGCACTGCAAATGAAATGGCTGCCACGCTACTGTACAGCACAGCTTCCAGCGCTGTGGAAATGGAAAAACAGCTCGCTGATTGCAGGCCCATCTTGTCTGGTCGAGGAGGCAGCTTCGTCCCTTCATATGGTGAACGTGCGCGGGTTAACGGGGCGTTGGGACTCCTATAACGGAGAAGAGAGAAGTTGGCCGCATCTGTCCAGCTCACATCTTCGTAAAAACGAGGGAATAATCGCCTCACTAATGACCGCTTCTGCCACAAGTTCTCCCTTAGTTTTCCGCTTCATGCTTGATGATGACCAATATGTTCGTTTTCCGAGCAAAAAGATGCTTGCTGAACTTAACGACAGACTTTAAGATTTGCAAAAAGGGATGGCCTATTTAGGCGAAAATTGACAGCCCTCTCTCTCTCTCTCTCCACCGTGGGAAGGACACATTTCTTGAAGTATGCCAAAGCAGCAAAGTGTGCAAAAATTTCACGTGCAAGCCGCCATCTGGGCTGTTGTCATCTTATGTGCTCGGGGGTCATGCGAGAGTCGACGCACGTAACTGTGCTGAAACTCCCACGAGGGGATGGGATAATGCTAGACGATTGTTTGCATACGGCGTGAATACGGTACATCTTCAGTCTCCCTGGGCGACACCGGAGGAGTCGCTACCCCACACTTGACGTCTTACGGTAAACAGGGTGATCAAAAACAACTGTAAATTTCTCGGAGGTCCAGTTTGGGGCCTGCAGGCCTCATTTATCCAAGCCGACGGTGACGTGTGGGCCTTTTATTCACATGTTTTGACGTCTCCAGTGCCTGATCGACGTGACTGCCATTCTTCACAGCTGAGAATTTCTCGAGCAACATCTTCGAAACACTTGTGCTTGCGCATCACGTCTCATGCGGTCCCAGGAAAGTTCCACAATCCCGGACCAGTTGCTCCACCCATTGATCTTGAAAAGTCTTCCTGGTGCGTCTCCCAAAGAGCGCAAAAAAGTTAGGGGGTTATTCCTTGACGGACGATCCATATCTCCACCTGGCAGGAGAATTGCATCAGCCTGACCCCCTCCCCCTTGACGTAAGTGGCGGGGAAAATTTTTGTGGTCAGCCCCCAAAATGTCCCAATCTGGAAAGTCTCATGAAATTGAGAAAACCCTATTTTGGAAAAATTGCACTTGACTCTTCTACAGCTTCTCTTGATCATCCAACATTTTATTTTATACAGGTGGATTGACCGCTTCACAATTCCCGGTGTTCACCCTCTACGTGCAGAAGACTTGCCTGCCCAGTGTGCCTCGCTGTGACCGGGCGTGGACCTTCGAGAAGGTGGACGGCTTCGCCATGGACAAATACGCCAGGAAGGAGGGCAGGGTCAACTCGAGGTGGAACTGCCAGATGCTCTGTCTCGCCGAAAAGGAGTTTCCATGCAGGTAGGAGTCGCGGTTCAAGCAGTGCATGATCGGGGTGGCGCCCGATGCTTGGCTGAGAAGGAGGTATCGTACCGTGTGCACATGGCCCTTAAGACAAGTTTTATTTTCCTTGATGAGATCACTGAGTTACTTTGATAAAAGATCTCCATGTGTGCACCACTGTCAAGTTCTCCGTGACCGTGCATTAACCCTGGCTAACTAACACGCAATTAAACAGTTACACTGATTGGCCACATTGTTCTTCAGTCGGCCTGTTAAAATTGGCGAAATTAATGTGTGCCTTCACCGCCTCACGGTTCTTTGAGCGCCACCCTGTAGGCGCTTTTCATTAGAGACAATTACTGGGGTGGAAATAGTATAGAGACAGGGAGAGAGAGAGAGAGAGAGAGCAGCAATTTGTGTGATGCGGATGAATGTGTTGAGTGATCAGTGAGCAAAGTGCTGACTTTTCCTGGATTGGCTGCTTGTTTCTCTGACTCCCTGCGTTACGTGTGCATGTGTGGACTTGTGACTCCTGTGCGTGCGCGTGACTAGTCAAAAAAAATAGCGCCTGTTGGCAGAACGCACGCAGTGCACGACTTGACCCTATTTTGCTGGCACATGAAAGGGAGGCAGGAGACGAGGGGGAAAGATATGGGACAACAGAGTCACAAGTTGAAACTATTCTTCAGCATTTGGCATCATTGCAGCACAATGGGTCAAAGAAGAGCTGTCACAATCTATTAGCCTACGTGGCCTGCTACGTGCGTGGCAGGAGTAGCAGCATCGTCTCTAAAGAGGCCATGTGCCAACTCACCACCACATGACGATAAGGTATCAAATGTGCCATTATGGCGACGGAAGCAAAAAATGGCGAATGTCGTGAGTGGGACAGCTCGTACCAGAGCTTTTTTTTCCTCATTCGTCAAGACTGACTGGAACTGGACTAGTCATAGCGGTTCACGTCTGTAGCCGCTCGAAGACAAGAACACAAACAACGATGACAAAGGATGCAAACATCATTCAGGTGCAGAATCTCGTCCTTACCTGTCAACGGTTAAGGCGACATCTCTTGACCATCCATTTTATTAGCATCGTGCAGACATTGTTGTTCAGTATTTGTGCGTCATTGCAATTTTATTGCGTGTGTTCTTTGATCCCATACGAGGCCCCTTTTTTCGGGGGAGAAACTGAGGTGCTTATAAGTGTTTCCTCCTGGTTCTTCTGCCGACATCGGCCAAGATTTTCTTCCTCTTCTCCTCCTCCCTCTTCCTCTCCTCCATCTCTTCCCTCAGCTTGGTCAGTCTGGCTGTGGAGTCCTCAGTCACCATGATGCCGATCTAAGACGACAAGATTTTCATACTGTCTGACGGCGTTGAGCTTTATACCTTCCGCAGCTTGTCTCTCGCCCTCCACATCACGTGCTCCTTGTCCTTCCTGCCAAAAAATGGCGCCACTTTACAGGGTGGTTGCTAAAGGAAGCGCTCTTTTCTCACCGGTTCTTGAAGCTGACCACCACCGGAGGAGCGTCTTTAACCCGAGGCCCCTCATTGTAGCGGTAGACATCGAGGAGAGGAATTTCTCGCACCATTCCTGCCTGGAATTGTCAGAAGGATCCGCTTATTTGTCGACTTGAATGCAGGTTTATCCATACCATGCTCTGAAGTCAGTTATGTACGTTCTACATCATATAATATCATCACACATTTTAAGAACGTGCATGCTACTTTAGGCATTAATGCAAAGTAAGCAGCGCACTGTACTGTACGTACGTTCCACGCCTACCCCAGTATGGGAGCATTAATTGAAATTACTTTATGAATGCGTGATGTTTTTGCGTTCTAGTTCCCGCAGCGACACTTTATCAGACTGTGGTAGCTAAGTGTTAATATGAATGACGACGGCCTCGTAAGTCAGAGATACGCTACTCCTGTCATTTATTCCGCCAAAAGGGGCATCAATTTAGGCCATGCCCTGCTTCTGTTCTCAGGAAGTTTTTTTTTTTTTGCCAGGAAAAATGTAGTGTCACAAGCCAAGAGCAGAACCATCTAATAGCAAAGAACATTTCGCTTCTTCAAAAACACCCTTTGCTATGTATAACCTGGCTGCAGTCATTAATTTTTGTTCCTGCCTCCCCTCGTAAGGGATAGCGCAGTAAGGAGAGGAGGAAAGAAAAACCGTTTTCGCCTTTTTCCCGTGGATTCGCGCGTAACGGGAAGACCAGTAAAAATTCCCTCTCTCTTCTCCTCGATGATCTTCACGGTGACAACTTATTCATCCTCGCAGCCACCGCTGAATCGAGGCCTTTTTCCGGCCTGTTCAGGCCTTGTGGAGGGCGACAGGAAGAGCCTTTTTTCTTTCTCCGCTGGAAGTGACGAGGCTGCTGGCGCTGTAGTCATACTGCGAGATCAGTTTGTGCCGTCGGTAGGGAGCAAAGGCCTGCGCGTTTATCGTCTCATCCGAACTAGAGCACGCTTCATGCATGGAGCGCTTAAAGGCTACGCGAATAAAGCCTGCCTGTCTATCCCTGCAGTGCCACACTGCACTGCAGTTAGTGCAGTACATACCGTGCAGTGCTGCTGGCATGAGTGGAACAAAGGGGCCATACGAAATGCTCCTTAAGCTGTTATCGCTACTTGATATGATATTCTCGTTATGAGCTGCAACCATGACCTACGTACATTGTATAACGGCAACAATCCACGGGACGACAATGCTTTCCTCTTCTCCTCATCAAGGTGTTGCCACCACCACCAATGCTCCTCCCGCGGTTGTTGCTAGTGAAGCATCAAGCCAGTAATTAACCCTGTGTCCCCAAGTAATGGCAACGTGGAACTCAACAAAAAAAACCCAGTCACTAGAAGAATTTGGCTAAAAGACCCCAAAGAGGTTGCTATAGCTTTCCGATCAATCCATTATTATTTTTATATACGAATTGTGATTGATACGAGGAAAAAAATGTACGCATGAGAAGTTGTAAACTGGTAATAGAAGTGTGGACCAAACCTTCTCCGCAATCACCAAGGTGAGCTGTGAATATACAGAGACGAATTTTATAACACATAAAGTTTAGGATCATTTGTACAGTATGGGCACGGGGAAAATACGCTCAAGCATGGACAAACACAGACTGCAAACTGTCCTGTGCCAAGTGTGCAAATACTACGTACGTACATTGAAACGATGGGCAGCATTTCTCGTTCTCCAGAGGAGAGCATGCCAAAGTCGACATACATTTTATACACATCGGTAGAACTCGGACGTACAGAAAAAGTCACACACCTCCTCCTTGATGATCCTCTTAACTCTCTGCTCCAAGACGTCACGCTTGAAGTCAGGATCGTCTGCCATCTCCTCTTCCATCCAGTCAGATTCTATGCCATGGAACACCAGATTGAACGGACCCTTTTCGAGCAGAGACACGCGTTCCTGATACGACAGCCTAGTGTCCTCCTCCTGTAGAGAAGACGTCGTTTTCTGACCTTTATGAAAGATATGAAGTGATGACCTGCTTGTCTTCAGACTCTTTCCTCTTGTCCGCGTCCAACTTGGCGGCCTTCTCGAAGATATGGCTCATCCGCTCGACTTCCTTCACCAGGTTTGACACCAATATTTGTTTGCTCTCAATCTTCTCGCGAATTTGAGAGATTATAGCCTCCAGACGAGGAATTGCTTCTTTGGGATCAACCTTGGCATTCCTGGTAGGTACACGTTATTACAGTACAATGGACTGCGCTTGTCGTAGCCAAGAAAAATCTCCTATATCAATCGGTGCGCTACGTTATACACAAAAATTGCTATTTGTGATTAATTTTCTTTATCTGCCGCACAATCGACAAAAAATACTCATGCATATGAACATACTCAAGTTCACACTTATACGTTTACCTGCAATCATATTGTTCACGCTGTACCAGCGCATCCCTTTGGCAGAAGGTGAAAAAAGTCTTTTATTTTAAGACATTTTTTTAAGACTCGCTGATTTAGAAATTCTGCCTTTCCAGTTTGCCATAGTAGTTTACAGGATCGACAACGTGTAATACAGCAATAGCAACCAAACGAGTATGACTTGTGAAGTCTGCGACGAACAAGCGTCGTCGTCCACTGTATCGACGTTCATTATTTCTCGATCAGTTTGGTAGGAAGTAAAGATTGAGAGATGACGACTATTGTACGTACACTTGAGGTCAAAACATTCCCCATACTGGTAAACGTAATTGGGGGGGGGGGAAGCAAAATTTATCTGTAGAATTGGTCTTGTCATGCATCAATGAACGAACTTCTCGTGTGTTTCCTCCGGCGTCGACCAACTTTTGGCCTCAGCTGTACCGTAGACATGCTTGTCCTCACCTCTCTCCTGTGCCTAAGTCGCTGTCTGATTTGGTTCGACCCTTGCTCTCTACTAGCTCTGGCAGTAGGAGATCGTCCACCTGACCATTGCGGGTTGCCGTCGACCGCTTGGTCGGGGACTGAGGAAAAGTTCGTTTCTTCTTCCTCGGAGAAGTCGACATCTTTCCTTCTTTGGTCGAGATGTTCTGCTCACTCCTCACCTTGGGGAGTCTGGTTCTCTGAGGATGGTCCAGCATGTCCAGGAGGTTGCTGGCGTCGTCGCAAGATTGCTGCTTGGAAAGGTTGTGTCGGTATCTCGTAGATTCAGACTGTGAGCGAGGAACCTTCTTAGGCGATCCTACTTTCTTTCCATGTTCCATATCTATTCAGCAAGTGACCCTTAACGTGTCAGTCATCACAACCTTGCAGCCAACGACTAATGTGTCGTTGGAGGTTTCCGAATTTGCGTTACTGACGACCGTTTTACGGCAATCCGTGCAATGGCACTTTGCTTGACGTGCCAACTCGACATCTTTTTCTGTCTCACTGACAATACATTTGTATGTGCGTGCATGCGCGCTGGGCGCAGACGACGCTTGAATGCAGCACTGCAAGGAGCCTTTTCTTCACAGCACCACCACTTTCATCTTTCTTCGTCGTCTCTTTCGTTAAAAAGCATTCTGAACACAAGAGTACAGCGTGACCGAAACAACACGGGATGTTTTTGGCACAATTTCACTGTCTTTTCCCTTAAGACAGAGCTAGTTGACATAAAAGATTCAATCATCGTGATTTCTCTACGAGTAATTTAGCGCGCTCTCCTGCCTTCCAAGACGTGAACTGCTTTTTCTCTTACCGTCCTCCAATGCTAACTAACTATGACGAAAAGATATCATTCAGCTTCCCGGAGCATAAACATGCTGTACACTTGTGTAGAGCGCATGTAGTACGAAGCGCTGGTCGTTGAGCATGCACATAGGCAAGTGTCACACCTGAACTTCTCGTGGTGCGTGCATGTGTGTACAGAGCAGAGTAACGGTAGCGTCGACTGTGTCGGAAGTGCTGTTCTGTGGGGATAGGACAGCAAAATGACTTTTTCTCCTGCTGCTGTTTTCACCTCCGGTCGTCGCGTTTTCCCGCTGATCAGTGATCACGACACGAAGACTAAAAACTTTCTGGAAAGCAACCATCGAAGCTACAGAGTGGGGGAGAGAGAGAGCAGGGGAGGACAGAGAATGCCTGCTGCCATGACACATTTGGAGGACCAGCTCCACTCGCACAATCTTGTACGCCGTCTTGGCCATACCTTCACAGGGGAGGGGGAGGGGGGAGATAAGAAAATCGGGGTAAACCGGCCCTTTAAGTGAGCCCAGCACCGGAGAGTCATCGATCCAACAAACCGTATCCAAGTGCAAACAGCCACCATGGGTTTCTCCGTCTTCCACTGTCGGTTTGTCAAGATATTTCAGTCAGGGTGAGACTTGATTGTTGTCCATTACCGAATTTTTGTCTTTTCTGCTTCATAAAAGAGGATCTAGGCTGACTTGTGTATCCTGTAGAGTGAAACCCTCCTAGGAGGGCCATCAATGGATGGCGTCTTACGTTGTCACTTTGTAATTTCACACGTAGTGCATGTGTAGATATAAACATGGAGTGCCTCTGCGGAAATGTTGCCCTGCTGACTGCCACCTCCAACTGTCACGCAATAGGTACATGTCTGTCTCGGTCGAGGTTGAAACCAACAGCGCAGCGAAGGAAGTTGGATGACGGGAAGCCCTGTCTTATCTGAGCAGGGGAAAAAATCCAGCAAATTACCAGGGCTTCCACAATGTGCATCTAATATGACTCCTGTGAAATATTGAACTCTTCCCATGTCATTAGACCAAGAAGATGTGTGTTTTTTTAAATGGAGTCGTAACAGTGAAAACCGTGCCTTTGCCGGTTTTGGGCATTACACCTTACTCTCTTTTTACGTGTTCAGAAAATTTATTGAATGGTAGAGCATAATGTACGTAACGTTACGTAGTAAAAAACGCATTTCCAAGCTTTTGACAGGCCCCAGCAGGAATGGGTGAGAGGTCTGTTGTTCTCTACGTCACCCATCAAACAAAACCTCAAAATAGGAATTGACTGTTACCATGTTGTGCACTTGCATTGTGCTCAAAACCAAGTTGTTGGCGTGCTGCTGTTGTGCACGGTATTCAATTATGGTCGAGGAGGCAGAGGCGGAAAAGCGATATTTTGACACGATTTGTCACGTTTCCTCCTCCTTTCTTAGACGGTGCGATTAAGGCAGTGCCAAAGAAGCCTCCTTTAACCTCCTGGTCACAGCTAAATGAGCAGAGCAAGCACAAAGCAACTACGTAGGAAAGAGGTAAAAAGGCACTCACTGACTGCGACCAATTTTTCTTCTTCTCTCGGCCTCAAATGATGCCTGACGTCACCTCCAGCTTGAATGCAACAGCTCCATCAAGTGTCCCCCTCGTAGGCCTGAAACCTATTTCCAAACGACAAACCCAAAATGCCACCAGATTAGTTTTGCTAATTTTGCAAGGGAATTTCAAGACATTTCTTTTCTGCCATTTGCATTGCACTAACGTTGTCCCTAACTCTCCATGTGCGACCCCGAGGAAGTTGGTTGCGCCTTCTCGATGAGTGCTTCCACAAAAAAAAACGAAGATCAGCTCACGCAGTCTCAGTAGAAATTCTCTACGTAGCTTGAGACGATCGATGACAGCGCAGTTGGGCCTTTAATCTGGGAGATTCGAGTCCTCTTTATCCAGTCGATTAATTGGAGCACAGAGTGACTTTGCAGGCTCTTCAGAGAATAGAAGAACAGTATAGGAAGAAGGCGCTGATGAACCATGGGCTCCTATACAGTTAAGAATGTGACACATGCACACTCAGTACAATGTACCTCATGCGTACATTGCACCTAGTCCATGGTTACAGGAAGAGCAGAACCAGGCACCATTCATGAAAACTGTATTTTCATCGACAATCCCGTTGGGAAGTACATTTAATGCTAAACTCTAGGCTGTGGACCGGAGTTTATTAGGGTTGCTGGCATGCGTACAGTCAGTGAGGAAAGTCATGATTCCCTTGCAAATTTTTTTCGACGTTTATGTGCGTAGATTAGAGGAAAGAGGTACACTGCAAATTGTACTTAATTGTGCAAGTTATGGCCTCCATGCAGATGAGAGAGGGAAAACAAAATTTTGGAAACCTTGCAGTTTGCACACATTACTGAAACTCAAGGCGAAAATCAAGCGATCAAAAGTGAGCATATCCCAGGACATATCTAGTAGCAGAGTTCTCTCATCATTAATCATGACTAATTTCTAAGTCCCGGGGGGGGGGGGGCACATTAGATTGTGCAGAACACTGCAGTGGTATTTTCGGTCCACATTGCACGGTTGTGAGGAGGCTATGGAGGAGTTTAAGAGTTGCGATTATTGGTAAAAATCTTTAACCGTCAATCAACGCCTCTATTTGCTAGTGTTGAGGCAAACTCGGTCTGGTTTCTGCACCGATTCTTGGTCTGAGTGTACAATACCATGAAGCTCCCCCAGCATTTGTAAGCTGTTGCAGTTAGTTTTCTGGTTGCAAAACTACGCATTTTTCCGCACTACAGGATCAAAGTTATGTGCTGCAGCAAAGGTTATTGCATGACAGTTTGACTGCGTTGTGAACATATGAGTAATCCTAGAGCAAAAGTGGAAATGACTTCAGTTTTAGAGGAGCTTCTTCACTTTCCATAGAGGTGCGAACCACTTCTGTAGCTCAACCCAGCCAAAAGTTAAGGCTGAGAAAAGAACAGAGGACTGCACGGACTCCATGCAGCATACTATAAAGCTTTGAGTCAAAGTCAATCTAAAAGATTTATTATGGTGATGGTCATTTTTGTCTCCCCAATCAGTTCACCATGAAACTTGGAGCAGAAATCGATACAACTCTGGGTAAGGGACTGTTTCTACTGGTCAATTGCATTTATAGCAGTGCAAGGCACAATTGCAGTAACGCTCAGTAGCTGGCAACGCTCGATGGAAGTCCTTTTTGTGGATGCCACGTTCGCAGTAACAGGACTTGACTCGCAAGACTTTTCAGTTCGAGGCATATTTGCATAAAGGTCTTGTCACTACCAATACTGTGCGAGAAACATTCGCGAGAGTTGGAAGAAAAAGATCCTCACTTTCAATTTCTCTGCCGCATCCACTAGTAGTCCCGGTCCCGTGGCAGAATGAGCTTGAGGCGCATCGTTTAGGACACTGCGATTCTAACGAGAAGATCAAACTGCATCAAACTCGCCTTAGAAACCTGCCACCAATTCCCACATCAGGAGGAATTCACGCGAAGTGAAAGAGCTGAAACCAAGGGTTAGAAACACTATGTACGCTAAGCAGTCAAAAGCAGTTCGCTTGTCATGAAATGCAGGGCGATACAGGAGAAGCACAATGAGAGTAGGAAATGAACAATGCTATTTGCAACAATCTCTTTCACCCCGGATTCTTTCCTGTGCCAGAGCTGCGATCGAGCATTTTCCTTTTAGAGCAGACACCGTGAAGGAAGACATTACACATGCTCTCTCCAAGGCGTTGCCCCCTAGGATGATGTTCTCGGTGTACGACACTTCCGGGGAGAGAGCCTGGAAATTGAGGTTTAATTCAAGCCAAGAAATACTCGTCAAGAAAAAAAATTGAGAGAGTAAGAGAGAAAGGGGTGAATGGCCCAGCACGTACCTGACGTAGGTGTCGGCGTGCGTTATTCGGCCGATCGTCGATGATTTTGCGGCCAAAGGTGAGAAGCGTCCTACTGACAAAATTGAAATGCCACGACCTAAAGGTGAGGGGAAGTGAGCTCTCCATCTATGGGCCCAGTTGCTTCCACTGCTACAGTATAGCATGGGACGCACAAGTGTAATAGATGAAGAGCTCTTTACGGTCCACGCCTCACTTTTTTTTTGCTCCAAGAGACGTCATATTCCTGACTAACTTTCCTTCAGGCCTACTTGCCAAGCAAAATCTATTGAAATTTGGTTTAAGATGTGCGCACGGCAGTAACAATTTATATGCGGCGCCCAGCTACAGTCATGTTTCAATCACGACTGCCAAATCTTTGAGGATGGCAAAATGGGGAGAAAATATATTGTGGGCATCGCTGGATCAAGCCGTCAGTAGGGCAGACACGCAGCGCCGGTTTTTCATTGTTACCAAGAAATTAGGGGAGGCGAGCTGAAACTCGGTACATACGTGCGTGTACAGATAAAGCAGACGAAAGAAGGCCGAGACAGAAGCAAAGTCTAGCTGGAGGCAACAAACGGTTGCTTCTTTGACCACATGTTACCAAGTACATAGTGCAGCTCTGCAGGAGTGAGTGTGAGTTGTTGGCATAGACACACACACTCACACTCGTAGCGGAAATCGACATCTTTATTTCCTTCAGTAAACGGTAAACACCAATTGTTTCAATGCAGGCCAGGCAGCGACTGGCAGGAAAGGCAGTCGGCTGTAGCTGCGTTGTTATGAACACCTTGATAATGAAGCCTAAGTCGCCTGGGTGTGCACTTGTGCTCGAGGCGGATTGAGTCAGAGGCTACCGACTCGTAGGACCACTGTTGGCCCAACTGTTGGTCGACCCGTCAGGACAACCATCGTGGAATTTAAAGGGCGCGGATTTCAACAGAATACATTGGGGTTCCTCGAAGTGCAGGCACCCCATAACTCTTCGATACGTTTTGCTGTCCATTAAGAACACTGCCAATACCAAAGCGCCACACGCCTCGGCCACCAACGAGAGGCAGTGCAGCCCCTTCAGGTTCTCCGCGTAAATATGGTTCTTGGTTGAAGAGCTTTAGACAAGTTTTTCGGCCTTCCTGCTTAGTTGTCTCCCCTTGCTTTTAAACAACGATTCAGTATTAACCCAGGCAAGTATATCGGCCAAATACGCAGGCCTGCATAGATGCGTCTGGTATCCGCAACTGATCAGTTTCGCCCATGTGTATCTTAATGCATGTGACGTCTGTTGAATGATACTACTCTTGTCTGAGCTGATAAGATTATCACTGATCCATCTTATCCCAGTGGGGTCCAGCCAAGTCATATCCAGGCCAGCTTTGACGCCCTCAGTTCAATGGGACTGAAGTGCAACTGCACCGGTCGAGAAGCCCGCCGCTAAAGAGAGTGCTCTCCTGGAGCCATGGCTGATGGTCAGATTGGTCTGGAAAAGAGGTGCTATTTACGAATGGAGCCGCACTGAACTGAAGTGGCCATACGAGGGAGCATAAAGATAAAAATTCTATTCTCAGTCAATAGCTGGAGTTTATTTAGCAAATAACTGTGGCGGCATTGAATGAAGGAAGTGGCTGATGCTCAGATTGGCCTAAAAGTGAATCATGACTCACAAATGCGGTCACGCTCAACAACAGGAGAATAAATTAGAATTTTTAGTAACAAGTTTTTAAGGTACCCTAATAATATTTCTGGTAACATTGAACTAGGGGCAACGACACAACTGGGTTGGGGTTTTCATTTTTTAAGCAGGTAACATCACGTGCAGAGCCTTGAGGGAGAAATATCGCTAATTGAAAACTGTAGCTTTGTTTTTGCTCTTTTGTATTCCTTTGCAAACTATTTTTCAAAGAAGAATGTACGTATATGAATGATTGGTGAACGTTGACAGTTTTAGGCCAACACCGGCCTCACCAGAAGTCATTCTTTTGAATAAAATGCATCCTCCACCCAGGCGAATGATACAAAGTCGCACATCATCATGCATCACGCTGCTTTTATAAACCAATATGCACGGTAGCTTCCAGACGAATGTCTACACAAGACTAATTGCTAGCAGACAAAGAAACAGGCCTCGGGTTGGCGGATGGGTGGATTTTTCCGGGCGTTGTCGCTGCGACTGAGCAAGTCTAGTTCTTCTATAAGCTGGATCCCATTAAGAAGCTGATTGAACTGTGTAGCTCAAGACACAAGTTACTCCATCCATATGGGAACCAATTGAGGAAGTGACATCGAATCGATTTCACGGCTAGGATTGTCAGCAACTGATTTTTTTTTGTATCGCTATCACATCGTTCTCTCCCTCCACAATACACAGCAATTACATAGTAGTGCTGCAGCACAATGCTAACTGTTTTCCTCTTCCCGTCACATCGCTTTTCGCCGTCACCCCTCCCTCATTTTTTCCCTGGCGTGCGCATACAAGAGTGCCGCCACTGCAGTCGGTCCAATATATCCTGTACGTCTCCTACCCGGCATGCGTCGTCACAACCTCATATTGCTCGGGAAGTTCTTGGCCTCTTCTAGACTACACAGACTCCTAGGTGTCGTCCTTCCAGACCAGACTCTTCTAGCAGTTCCGCGTTCAAGAGACACGCATGGGGTAAACGCACCTCTTCGGCATCAAGCGCTCAAGTCTGACAAGTTCGAACACTATTGTGGAGGGAACCGTTGCTCTTCAGTACACGAGAGACTGCCGAAGTGTCCCTCATGAACTGGAGCTGACAAGTCGTCCATGAACTTGTCACTGTTTTTGGCCGCCCCGTGAGGTATGTTCACTCATACATTAGGCCCGAATATAGACCGCAACGCAGCGCAGAAAAATTTGCGCGATTTCGCAAAGAAACAGTTCTGCCAAGATAAAGAAAGGGAAGCTTGCAAAAAAAGACTGGAAATACCGCGAACTTGCACGTCCTCCGACCGCAGATAAAAAATAGTCGCTGAAGTCGCTCCTTAACTGTTGCCTGTGGTTATCTTCGCGTCTCCATTCTCTGAAGGGGGTGAGGAGAGGAGATATGGGACATCATTAGAACCAGCAAGTACGTAATGCCTTCTTACACGTTCATGAAATGATAGAATTTGGTCTCAGACTAAGGTACGTCGGGGCCTACGTACGCAAGGGCAATCTCTGGAAGTACAGTGTTTATTCAATGTAGTCATCATGGCCAATCAGTAGTCCAACTGTGACTATATCGATCAATTGTAGCTGAAACGATTATGAATGTGACGGAAGCTTGCCAAGAATGAGGTAACGAAAGTCGTGAGGGGCAGGTGCGAAGCCCTCCAAAAACAAAAATTCAGCAGATTTCATTAGCAAAAAACTATCGGAAACTGTGGAAAATGAAGCATCTTGGCGTGGCGTCCTCTACAGATTGCTGCACTTTGAGTGGTCTAGTACAAAAAAGGTCACAAACTTGATAATGGTGCGAACCTGGGAGCAGGAGCACATTCCTTTGTGTCCCTATGACCTATAGAACATCAACCCCAAAAGTAGTTCAGCATATACATCCCACCCCACCCCGCCATCCTCTAAACATTACGATTACGACTGTACATCGCATACTTCAAAAATTGTGACTAAATAGGGGCAGTCATGTAGTAAGCTTTTTCGTATGAAATAGTGACTTTAGGATAATTGTAGCTACATGATCATGTCGAGCAATTACAGCACGAGGGAGTATGCTTTGACATGTGTGCATCCACACTTCTGCTTTATCCTGTTGTCAATTGGCACGCAAGAAAATATTTTTCTTTGGTTTTCCTTTTAGGTCTGCCACATATAATTCGCAGTCGGGCTCTTGTCGGATCTCCGACATGGACAGGCACACAGTGGCCATCACCGGCGACTTCGCGGAATCCGTCTCCGATGAGTATCTGGAGAACAACTGCGTCGACGATCCTGTCAAGCTGTGCGACTTCCAACTACTTGAAAATAGGATTATGAAGACGGTGGACTCTGTGTATCAGGTACCTATCACAAGATAGCATACAGTGCGTGTACGTTTGAGTGTTTCAGAGTCGGTAGGTATTTTTGACTTGAGGACCTCACACTTTTGGGTCTACTAAACTATTAGTTTGGGTGACCTCAAATGTTCTTTCCTTGCAATGTTGCTATCATTTTGTTCAAACTGTCACTGCCCTCTCCTTCTCTGTTCGTTTTTTTCGATTTTTTACTGCATTGGTATTGTCGTTCCATAAGTTTTGCATACGTAAGAAGCGTCAAAACCTTCAAGTTTTTAGTCTACTTCTTCTAGTTTTTAGTCTACTTCTTCAAGTTTTTAATCGACTTCTTCAAATTTTTAATCGACTTCTTCAAATTTTTAATCGACTTCTTCATGTTTTTAATCTACTGCTTCATGTTTTCAATCTACTTTTAGGTTTTCACCTAAATTTGCGAGGTCGAGTGATGAGTAGTGTGACGGCGGTAGACAAGCAACCGACGACAATTTTGTTGATTTAGCGCTTTCTAATGCCCATGTATGTAAACCCACCAAAACCCCCTCAAAAACTCTATTTTTGGCTGTCGAACCCGCTCCTCATTCCCGCATGCGTGCGTGCGCCATCCTATGACACAGTGCAGATGCTACAGATGCTACGTGATCCCTGCAGCAATTTGTGCAAGGGTGTTCAGTCGTCCTCCGGCCCCTCTGGAGAGACGAATGACAAGAAAAAGAGAGAAAGTTTTATCAGTCAAGCAACACTCGCTGAGAAAAATATGCAATTGTCACAAACATCATTTCATTGTTTCTCTTCCACTTTTTTATCTCCCTTCAAAAGAAGAGCCAAAACATTGAGGCAACACGTGAGAAGCCAGGGAAACGTTGCCCATGTCGCTTTTTTAGATAAGACTTGCTGAAGGGGAAGTAGAGGAAATAATCTTGGTGGAGAAAAGTAGGTTATGAAAGATGTTTAGATAGTGCCAGAAGACCAGAGAGCATCGTTAGACAGAAAGATGCCCCTGTTTCACACAATTGTTATCTCTGCTTCCCAGAGGAGTAAAACAGCAACACAGCAGTATATATGAAGCCTACCTAGTGGTTGTGCGCTGAATGTAACGGGTTTAATCGGCGTTTAAGACGACTCGTGTGAGTTCTTCGAAGAGAAAGAAGAAAAAAATATAGGATGTGAAAGAATCTTGTGTGTCACTCGGCCAGAAGCTGCTGGAGGAAGGAAGATGTTTTTACAAAGAGCCCAATCAATCATCGTTTATGACGCTAATGCGTTGACGAGGAATTCGACTGATTTTTCACTGCTACTCCTGACTGTACCATACTTATGGTGCATCATACTAACCATCTGCACCCAACGCAACGCATAGCACGTACGCAATATTTTGCAAGAGCGTGCGTGTGTGTGCACGCGTGAATAGGTGCTGTACCCACGTACTTGTAGGGGGATGTAGGTCTTTCGTATACCGGTGTTGCATACAAGTGCAGGGCTACCATCGCTTTTCAGGATGTCCCTACGATGGAGGCTTGTAGAGATCTCTGTCTGACTGCACCTTATCGGTGTCACTCCTTTGACTACGGTGACACAGGAAACAGGGTGTGCAGGCTGTCTCACCACACCTCAACCACCCTCACGCAAATTCAGGTAAGAAAAATTTAAAACGTATGAAAAAAATGTTGTGGCATTAGTTGCAAGAACGCGCTCGTCGCCCAGTGTGTGTGCCTGCCTATGAGGCAACAATAAACTTGCATGATTGTAGTTGAAACGAATCTTAATAAACAGGGCAGCAAGCAAGATAGCTAAGAAGTCACGGTTAGCGATCAGAAAACCAAGCTCGACTGCACCCCTATCGGTGTCACTCCTTTGACGACAAATGATTTGGAAGGCTAAAGAAGCAACACATAATCTCTCTCTTCTGCCTTCAGGAACCGTTTCTTATAATAGAGGATGTGATTGGCACCTACGAGCTCTCCTCCTGTTACAACGTCACCATTGACTGCAGGGCCGCAGACATGATCGCCACCGTCAGGACCAACAAGGTGAGCCGGGGTAGTGAAGTTACTGATTTGCCTCAAATTGGCACAAGTGCACTTTTCTCATTCAGATTTTCAACGGCAAAATCTACGCGAAGGACAACCCCAACAGCTGCGTCGTGGACGTTCAGAATGGAATCGAGTTCAGCATCAAGATGGCCTACAACGACCTAGAGTGTAACGTCAAGAGAAAGGCACAGGGAGTCTACACCAATGAGGTCATCATTCAACACCATGACTCCATAGTAACCAGGTGCGTTACGTACATACGTGTGACTTCAAGTAGTAGTTTTGCGCAGTACATACCTGTTGGACTTCCAAATTCATTGATGTGCGTACTGCATTCCACAGTGTTGTGTATGCACAAACTGCTCTGTATCCACGTACACTTTCGCTATCAAACACTTCAATGTGGAGTTCTACCTGCAGCTCTGACTTGGGCCTGGCCTTGAATTGCCAGTACGACTTGTCCAACCGCACCATCGTGAACGACTTTGACCTGGCCATTGACGGAGAGATTGAGCCCTCGCTGTTTGAGGAAGCCGTGGTGGAGTCGCCGAATGTCATCATGAAGATAACACGAAGGTTCATGCACAGTCCTCAATCCATTCATGTCTCACTCTCTCACGCACCCATATTTTGAAAATTTCTATTCTTAATTTCTGAATTCATCATTCTCTCTTTAGGGGAGGGGGTGCCGTGACCGATACAGCTCAGGTTGGCGACCTCCTAGAGCTCAGGTTCGAGATATTTGATGAGAGGAGTCCCTACGAGATATTTGTGAGAGACCTCCTGGCGAAGGACGGCAACGATCAAAACCAGGTGAGGCTTGGTCGGAACGACGTGGTTGATCCTGCTACAGTTGCAAGTCTTCTCTCTCAGATTGCCCTCCTCGACTCAGAAGGATGTCCCACCGAGGCCCAAATCATGGGCCCCCTGCTGAAGGATCCAGAGAATCCTAAAGTTCTCGTTGCAAACTTCGATGCGTTCAAATTTCCCACAAGTCAGGTGAGTGCCACAGTGCGAAACACTTGCACCAAGTGAAATCTGCAAAGTAAGCACCAACTGTGAGGCGTTAGTAATGTCGTGTCCCCGTCTGTAGTAAAAATGTACTATGCATGGATAGGCGAATGTGTGAGTGAACCACATAGTGAGAGCGGACCCCGGTATTTATTGGCCTCGGATGGGTCAAGCAGCCTAGCCTCGTACTTAGCCAAGTATGGCACATAACTTGGTCAAGCTCAATAAATCAGTCAGATTCAAAAGCATAATACGAAATCGAAGTACCAAAGCTGCACGGTGCAGATAAATCCGACAAAATCATTTCTTAAGTCAGGCCATTAAATCGACCTTTAACATACTCGTAATTCAGCTTGAAAATTAAACTTCTATGTCTCTCCCTTCGTGATTCATTAGAGGAGACACTGCAATTGCAGAAAAAAGGCACTCTCATCTTACTCTCCGAGACTAATCCTAACGTTCCCCATCTTTGTCTCACCTTGATTATTTTTCTTCTTCCATTCACACACAGGTTGTTCAGTTCAGAGCCCACGTGACGCCTTGTATGCCCACCTGTGAACCGGCCCAGTGCTCACTTACCAGTTACTATGGAGACAGCGCAAAGTAAGTATCAGCTATGTTCGCTATATGACAGACGGGACTGGGTGCGTTCCCGCGCGAATGGCTTCTCCGCTGGCCGATTTTGGCGCGATTTGGCATGGTGAGCGCAGTAGGAAGAGGCCTAAGAGGCCTCCTAGGGCACGTTATAAAAGAGAAAGCCCCCGTTGCTCTACCGTGAAGAATGAATTGGAGGGATCTTAGTAAAACGGGCTGAGTTGCAACCTGCAAAGGGTCGCCATGTACGAAGGGGATCATTAATTACGGATTAGGGTGGTTTTGTTCATAAGATTTTTTCTGCTCGTACATGGTTCCTTCGCAGAAAACTCAGTGCACTTCTCCAATCTCCCTCTGCCCGCTGGCTTATTCAGAGACATCAGCAGTGTGACGAGTCGACGGTGCTCTAGTTTGGGGCGCATTGCCATCCCCTCAGAGTCGAAGATGCGACCAGTATTCCGAGTGTGGTGCAGCAACCACAACTTGTCCATGTTGGAGATGGACTTGAGGAAGGCCTTTTCCGGGGCCCCCAGATAGTCTCACGCCATTTGCGGATGCTGTTGCTTGTGGTCATATGACAAGAGCCATGAGACCCATCCTGCAGTGGCCTTGGACAGTCCCAGATCCAAATTGAAGCTTTGAAGCATGCAGGAGGCTCCATCTGATGGGTCGAGGGGACGTCCTTCTTTATGAGAGAAGTGACTGCTTTAGAGGACCCTGGTTGAGTGACCCCCCAGGGAGGGTTCCCCCTTCCCCGCCAGATTCAATAGCGAATATAAGCAGTGCATGTAGTATTAGTATACGTGCATGCGCCCTCTACATAGTGTAACAATGTCGTTAATGAGTCGTCTTCATTCTTCAGGGTGGCGTCATTCGGAAAGAGAAGGAGGCGCTCTTTGATGGAGCGCAGCATCAGATCTCTGACTGCCACTACTGGGGACAACAAAGACTTATTGGTCACCCAGGCCTTTGTCGTCGTGGACAAGTTCAGCAACAACATGAAAAAGGGCAGCGACACTCACAGAGAGCAAGAACAGCAACAGAAACTATTTAGTCAATCATCATTGCCGTCGTCGACTTTGCCAACAGCCCCAAGGCCAAGGCCTGGTACCGCGGAACCGTCCTCAGCCGCGGCGGCTGCCTCAGGAGTGTCAGCAGATGCACCAGCCGCCACAGTGTTCATGCCGAGGTACGCTTAGACGACTACTGTTGTTACACGTCTGACCCATCTGTTATCTGTAGCCCTACATCCACAAGCGACATGTCCTTTGGACAGGAATCGTCCTCGCCTCCTCTGGCTTCCTCATTTCCTACAGAGAGCAAAGAGGAACAGGTACGGCATTGTCGATGGCGTCCTTGCAGACATACGAGGACTACAGCACAGCATGACTAACAATGTCTCTTTGTCTAGGAGATTTGCTTAAATGCCGTTGGCGTTGTGGCGGGCGTGTGCATGTTTCTCACGGCGCAGTTGATGGTGGTCTTGGGCGTGGCGCACTTTTACCAGAGGCGGAAGAAACTCAAGGAAGAGCGAACGGACTCCCTTAAGAATATGTTCAACCCTTATGCGTCCAGGAAATTGTAAAGTCTCTGCTCCTGCTCGGCGACTTATGGATCGTGGCTGCTGGGAAGCTTTTTTCTTTTGATCCCAAAACTTTTCTCGGGGCGGTGTTGTGCTTCTATGGGTACGTGCAGTACCGAATTTACCTGAAAATTTGCTAATCGTAGCAGATTCTCAAGTAAGTTTGTGTGTTTCCACATCACCCGTCGTTCTTAGAAAGCTGGTATACATTGAATGAGATGTGTTTCAGTCCACGTGAGTATGAGTGAAATGTAATGATGGCGATGAATGATGACATGATGATTCTCTTACGATATTATGACCACTATTATGTACCTAACTGCTACAGCACCTCACAATAGCCTTCTCATCTCGTCTGAGACAGCTGTTAATGAGCCACTACCACTTATGTGATTTGTTTCGAGTGCCAGCAAGTTTGCGATAAGAGGGAGAAGAAAAAAGACGTGAATGAGTAAGACCATTTTTTCGACGACAGACGTGAGTGACCAAAGATTGGCTCACTCAGTAGCAAGAAAACAACAGCACTGATTATTGCTGAAGTGAGGAGGAAGAGACACACACCGCTTGCTCCTCTTTCCAGGAGAAACCCTCCACCACCCAATTGCTACGATAAACTTTGCTTCCTCCAATGTGCACAGGAGTGCGTGTGCCCACTGATGGTGATAATGTGTCCAAAAATCTACCTTGTACGACATACAAAGTGTTATTGTGTGCTAACAGACAAAATGAATTACGTACGTATGTGCGTCGGAGTTGTCCAGCTTTTGTTTCTTTCTTACTGAAGGAGAAAATCGGCAGAAATTGCTATGCATCGTACTGAGCCAGAAAAAAAGACGACGGCAACAGTGCCACTCCCTGGAAGTTTGTGCCTCCTGTTGCCGATGGTCTTGGCGGGCGTGACTCAGAGTTTACGGTTATCGAATAACTTACCAAAATTGAGAGGACGGGATTCGTATCAGTGAGTCCAGGCCAGAATTAAACAATCTTCCATCTGCAATGTACATGATTCTTTCTTCATGGAGCAACCTGGGATACCGGTAACAGACGTGCATGCACACCTTAAACACGCACACTTGATCCAAGAGTCATGCTTGTTTTGCACAGTTGTGAATGGTAGGAGGTAGGAGGGGGAGAAGAATAGCCATGGAGAGGCAGACCTACATTCCTGAGAGAGCCTGAAAAATTGTCCCTCTCCACGCTCGGCTGGAACGTGTGAGAGTACACGATGAGTTTTTCCAATTCCTCGGCAAACGTATCGATGGCGGAGCGATGGATGCTGCTTTCGGCGATGGACTAAGAACAGTGGAACGTGATATCTATATGCGTGCCCCGAGTGGCTTGGTCAAGGCCGCGTGTGTGTGTACGTAGTCGCTGTTGCGGGCAGTACTGTTGGATCTCTGTACGATTAAGCGTAATAAGAGTGTCAAGAGATATCATGTGTTGTAGGGCAGGAGAATTATGCTGCACTATAACGTTAGCTGTACCCCTGGTAGAAACGTAGCAGCGCTACCGAAACCGTATACTAAACTCAGACACTAAGCACAATCGAGTACGCTGAATCGGCTACCAAGTAGATTTGGTCCGAATAAGGAATTGGTCGGATTCTCTTGCACCACTGTATAAGCACAGTAGAACTTTTAATCTCGTCAGCTGTCCGGAAAAATGACAACATCGAAGGCTTTTCACTGCAGGCAAACCTTGCGCAAAGCAGAGCAGCTGGATTTCTTTTAATGGCAACGTTGCAAAATGTTCTTGTCTTGGTTTGATTGACCAGCATGGCTAGCAAACATAATTAACCAAATAACGACTTTTGTGCAATTAGCAAAAAGTCCAATTCTCCAGAGTCCGATTGAGCGTGCTCGACTGTACCAGCTTTGATGAACTGAAGCCTGTTTTTCATCTGCACAAGGAAGAAGAGCGAACGATTTTTTTTTCCACGATAGCATGATCTGGTCAGTAACAATTAAAGGAGGCGGTGGCAAAAATCTTCAGTACTTTTTGCTAGAATTCTGTTTGCTACCCGCCCGTCCCGTCTTTTCTCCTTTGAAGAAGACGCAATTAACCCTTCCATTCTCCCTTGCTACAGTCAATGAATTCGTGTACATGTAAGAAAAAGCGCTGACCTACATGTATAGCGCAAGGGGGGAGAGGGGGTGTTGCTACGTACCGCAGGAGTGGTGACTTATGGTATTTGTTACAGCATGACATACACTACTTATTTAGGCGGGGGGGGGGGACGTTTCGGTGCAGAGCTTCAATTCTTCCTAAGATATTACATCTTATGCCCCTCCTATTGCAGCCTCATTTGGTGACCCTTCCTCCTTGCACATGTGGACGCTGATGGTGTAGAACCCACTGACGAGTTGCTTCCAAAGAGGTAAAGGACCCTCCTTCCGAGGCATTGGGAAAGTGGCACATGAATGAATGCCTAATGTTTTGGAAAGGGCATGAAAAAAAGATCCTTCCCCTCGACCCGTCCCGAAATACATGTATTCATCAAGAAGTAGTTCAAAAATGATGATGGGGGAGTAACTTTTTTTTGCATTCATCAGTTTTCTTCAGTGCTTGTCACCCTAGATGGAGCTCAAAATGGGTGCCTAATCATAAACAACAATTGATGACAATGAGTCAAGGAGGTGGAGAAGACTCTACTTACAGTTCACTGATAACATTTGCCATTTCAGTGCGACCACACTCTGCGCTAACACCGTAGAAGGATCTTCCTTATATAAATATGATCCCACCTAAGACCAAAATAGGATTATGGCCGACACCGACGATGAAACCAAACGGCTGCGTGAGTGATGCACGTTCCATGCTTGACATGTGACGTGAAGCCATCTTCATCCTTGAATCGTGAAGGAATCGTTGAAAATTTTGAGGTTGCGAGGCTCAGCGCATCTTTATTCCGTATCGGGCACGTGGTTGCATGTGCTCTTTACGAGACCAGTGGCTTGGAAGGCAAAAAAAAATCGCGCTCAAACTATTCTTGCTAACTGGGCAAGTTTATTCATTCGGCGATATCATCGGCTACATGTGTGTCCCGGACAAATCGACACGTGAAAGTCGCATAACTGATAAGGAACGTCAAAGTGACTCATATGAGGATTGTTCTGCACACATTTATTGTTGTGAGTAGAAGGTAAAACGAACACTAGGGATAGGTCGAGCAGTTGAGCGCGTTTTTTGCTGTTTTGCCCATTGCGTTGTATGTATTGCGTCTGTGAAACATCTTCTGCCGACAGAACGTTCAGCTTGAACATTGCATTCAGTCGTTTCAGCCCGATTGCCCACGGAAGACTTTTTTGCGCACGTCGGAAGACTTTTTTACATTGACAAAGTATCTGTTTCTCCAGAGTCGTCGTTGCGACATTTTTTGAATGTTATTCAAAATTGATGGTGACTGTCTCGCCCGTCCCCAACAATCGAGCTGTGGCGGTTCTATGAACGTAGTTTTCTCCCGAGAACAACCTTGCATTGAAGCTTCATAAGTCTGCTTTCTTCCAGGAGAAGTATGCGATGCCCAACAGCTCAGACAGGTACATGAAGAAGATGCAGTCCACTGTTCTGAAAGTCCACAAGTGAGAAATGTAGTACTTCATGTTGCTTCTCATTCATGACTCTTCAAAGTCCACAACTATTTGGACGACTTCACTTACGTCGCCACCACCTGGTCACTGGAACGACCACTACAAGACTGCCTCGGCGGGTGCCCCTTCAAAGATTCTAAAGATCAACTTTTGCTCCATCAGCTTTGTTTAGAAAACCTTTTTCTTCAGGCTGGGTTGCCGAGTCTTGATTTTCCTTCCAATATATCTCGCCATCTCCCCTCTTGCCACGGCGGCAAAGTTTGGTCCAGGCCAAGGTCTTAGGCGTGATCCACTCAGACCGACGAACTCCACGCCTTCATCTGTGAGACTTCCTAGAGTACGGAACGACTCTGGTAAGGAATAAGAACTCCGCCATGTTGGAGAACATTGACCAAAATCTTTAAGACGCGTCTACCACGTTAAGCCGCGAACAACCTAGTTCTTGTTCCGACCGACCTCTAGTGGTTGCCTGTTTACGTTACTCCCAAAAATATTTATTGTTGCTCTGTCCAGGCAGCCCTTAAGATCTGACTGTCACTGTCTCGTCATAAATGCCATCCTAGGCCTTATAAGTCATGACTCTAATCAGTATAAAGAACAATCGTAAATTCAGTGGCAAATGCAGGAAGAAGCCTGGTCTGATGGCTCGTTTCTACCCACAGGTTCTCGTACCCACTCGCCTCAGGCTCTCCATGCAGTCGTCGGCTTGTTTCAAGCTGAAGATACGACCCACCTCTAGCCAATGCTGAAGGCAACAGCTGAAAAGCAGTGTGTATGATTTCGTTCTCTTTCCTCCGGGATACCAACCGAGGGGAGGCAGAACGAAAGTTCAAAAAACGTTTGCGAAGAGTTCGCTTCGACGAGGCTCCATGTCTTCCTCCTCGTCCTCGCCTGCACTCCCGACCTCCTACCAGCGGACCAACTGCTACACGCGATTCCTGCCCTACGATCAAGACACTCTCAATCAGGTGAGTTCTTCTTGCAGTTCTCGTTGACGGCACTAGACACTGTGATTGTCTCCTAGGATGCTGCCGACTACTTGGAAGAGATTAAAGCCAATTTGGCAGCCTGCGTGCGGGCAGGCGACCTGGCCAAGGGGTGCTCCGAGTGGTTTTTCAAATTGCACAAGTATTTTCTCCTGTACGGTCTGCACTTCACCAAGGAGGATCATGTCATGTTCGTCAAGGTCTGACCTATTAAATCGAATGTAACTGCATAGCTTCATCATCAGTCATATTTGCATAGATTGCCTTCGAGGTTTTCTGCATTAAGGAAGTGGACCCATTTAGCCAAGAGAGAATCGGACAGGTATGGACCGACTTGCTCTTAAGATGCATAATCGTGCGACGAGCTAAAAACCCACGTCTCGGCAGGTTTTAGAGACACTCTTAAAGAAAAAGTATCTGCTAAACAATTCCGATCTGGAGCTAAACTGGAGAACTCTCTTTGACCTATACTACTACTACGAAGAATCGTCATTCGCAGCCAGGTACATGGTGAAGCCGCACCAAGGCTTTAAGACCATGCTGAAGAGTGTGATCAAGTTCGCTCGCTCCTATTTTTCGGAAGATTCCACAGCCGAGATGTTGAAGGAGTGGAGGCCCTTGCTCTGCCCTCCAGACAGGTAAAAAGAGTTTTCTGTTGAGAAACTTTAGCGCCGATACAACATGCTTTAATATGCATCTCCAGGTCTATCAGTGTGGCAATGCGCTACTTCTCCCTGTTTCTCCCGACGACGAGCTCTTTGCCGCCAGAGAAGACCTACAAGCTGTGGTTCGACGAGTTCATGAACTACTGGGAAACGTTCTCGAATGCTCCCGCCTGGGAAGTAGAGCTCTTCCAGGTGTGCACACACAACACTAACTATGATTTCAAAGTGGATCGTGACTTAATTGTGGTTGCAGCTCTTTTCTCGTCTTGCATTTCACAACGTGGGCAGGATCGACTGGACACCGTACCTGGAGCCGATAATGGCAAAGTAAGATTTGGCAGTCAACCTTTTCGTACAGCCTTGTAGCAATACTCGAATTGGGGTTGTGTCACACACTACAGGATCATGAACGCTCTGAATCTTCCTTGTTCATTTGGCTCTTCCGGCGTTCGTCTGCGCTATGGCCTAGCCAACTCATCCTCATTCCTCTACATTGCCCGATTCGTCGTCTCTGCCATCCACGGCGGCCGCGGTGTCGTCCTGGGACACCTCCGACGGATTTTACTGGCTGTGGAATCCTTCTATCAGCCTGCAAACATCAACTCCGCTTCAGAAGGCCTCCACCTCTTTGTTAATACTCTGTGCCAGTACTTTGTTAGGCGGGTGCATGTTGAAAGGTGAGAAGGAACTCTGTTGTATTTAGAACCAGCGGTCCGTGCACAGCAAGCTACTCTTAAGAAGGGTGCAAAGAAAGTAAGGAATAATGAGGTGCTGGGTGTTGCAGGTACAACAAGAAGTATCCTCCCAAGACCCCTCAAGATAAACGCTTGACCGATGGTGATATTTGTGAATTCGTCCAGTGCATGAAGCCTATCGCATTCAATATTTTGTTCGGAAACTACGAGGAGGACAGAAGGGTCGTGTTCAATCACCTGGCAAGTTTAAGACCAGACCTAATCATTCCAGGTACAGTATGTGCACATTCGAGCAAGTGCTTGTACAGGTCTGACCTTTGTTTCTTCGCAGAGCTCCTATCAAAGTTCAGTAATGCGTCGGCCACTCTGACGGAGCCACATCGATTGACAGCATGTGTCGCTGGTCTGTACGCGTCTGCAAGGCCTCTAGTTGAAACACAGCCACTAGAGGTCATGGACATCCTTATGACCTTGCTTCCCGGTGAGTGGAACTAGCTAATGTGCCTTCAGTGGTCACGTAATTATTAGACTCATTTAAAAAGGTACTTTTTGTACATGATACTTTTTGGCCTGAGTTTTTGGCCCATGGCCAAAGTATTAAGGTTTTACTACAACCATTTTTTTCTTAAGGATCATACACTATAAGCACTTTTTACTCAAAGTACATAAGATGCTGTATGCAGTAAGTGTGATCCTCTCTTCTTTTTTCAGCCATATTTTTTAACGGGAATGAGCTACAGAAGTGATTGGTTCCTGTATGGAGCATTGATCCCGTATTGTGGAAAATGAATGGTCCTAGAGCGGACGTACATATCAGTTCAGTTTTAAAATAAATTCTTAGCTATCTATAGAGGTGTGAACCCTTCTGTAGCTCAATCCTATCGAAAGTTATGGCTGAAAAAGAACAGAGGACCAAGCTCACTGCAACTTTGAGTTTTATAAAGAGCCCATACCAACCAATTGAGACTTTTATCAACTTAGACAGTGTCTACTGTCATTTTCCCATCCCCCAAAAAACAAAATTGACATTTAAGAATCTTGCCAAATAATTATTGTTGCTATACTACTGTAGGAGCAAGTTGAAAATCGCTAATCCTTTGTGTTTCTGCATCACAGGTATTGACGTAAATGACATCTGGAAGTGCTCAGACATCTTCATCCTCTTGTCTGATCTCCTGGAAATAATCTGGATCGTTGATTTTTCTTCGCCCAGCGCTCGACCCAAAAATGGGGAGCTCACAGAGGAGGAAGAAATCTTTTTGGCAAAGACCAGGTACCTGGATTGAATTTTCCCCATCCCTATAATGTACAGTGCCTGGAATGCGTGATGAGCATGTCGTTATTGTTTCAGAATATTCGAGGAATTTGTTGCCACATTCACCGAAAAGTGCTTCACTCTTATTGAGAACAGCAGCAGGGAGCAGACAAGGTAGATCCAAGCATAACGCCCTTTTAATAAAGCAACTTGGAATGATCTAAGTTTATCTCCAAAGACACGAGGCCGATGTAAATGACGAGGTGCTAAACGAGGAGGAGATGGCCGTGGACGCTGCAATTGGCGACACGTTTCAGAAGATGATGCTCAAAGCATCACCGGAGCTATCAGATTTAGTAAGAGTTTTGGGCTACTGTTAGTGCTTCGAACAGAAGCCCAAGAGTTGACTGCATTTGCTATATCCATAGGCATTCCAAAAGGTGAAACGCTTCGTGCAGTCTAGGATCTTCGAGGCATCAGTGGCTGGATACATCCTTGCGTGCATGTGCAAGGTACCTACGGCGAATCATCTTTTATGTCTGTACTCATATTCGTGATTTTTAGGTCTCTGTGAGTTGTTTCCCCCAGAAAGCTCTTTCGTTTTTCGTGCCTCATTTGTGTCAGAGGATCGAGACTGCAATGACGGAGAGGGCGGATCACAAAAGGGTGGACATGGAACTGCAGGTGAAGCTGAGATGAATACACATGTATCCATCTAAGGTTTCTAATTCTGATGCCACAAAATTACTGACACCTCTTCTGTTTCCTTGCAGTTCTGCTTGCTCCACCTGTCTGAGGCAGTTAGTATCAAGGGCGTGACTCAATTCCGCCAAGGAGGAGGATACCTCGTCCCACATCTGCCCCGAATAAAGAAGATTCTAGACTTGACCTTGACCTTAGCTCAGAAGGACGAGTACGAACATGCCATGACAGTCTTGGAGAACTGTCTCTTCACCCTGACCAATACGCGGCCTCTCACCAAGGTGGACTTCCTAATGGGTGGCCGCTCCTCAACAGGGAATTACGATAATGGCTCGTCCAAGACGCTCGTGTGGGACCGCGAAGCATTCCGGTGGTGCCAGGCTGGGGACTTGGACAAGATGACCGTCGAGTGGTACGTACCCGGCGAAGTAGAAATGGCGGCGGCCCAGCAGCTACTGGAAGAGTACATGGAAACGCCCATGCAGGTAACGAACACCACATTTGCATTTCGTACGTTTGCCGAAGGCATTCCATATTCCCAACCTTGTTGTTTCTTTTAGGCGTTGGCTCATTGGATGGAGAAGAAACGGGATCTGGAAAAGGAGGAGGTCTTGAGGAATCTGCGTCAAATAGTGCGAATCGTGCAGGGTAGTTCAGAAGTTCTGGCTTCCATTTGCGAGCACAGTCAAAGAACAGGGATGAGGACTCTAAAGGGTCCGGAACTTACCTTCAGGGGCAAGCCAGTCAGAAAGGCCGTCATAGAGGTAATGGATCTGAAAATTTTCTTTCGACCTTAGCGGAAAACAGCTTTCTGTATTTTCTAGCTCGCGCACAGAGTTCAGGCTCACCTGTTGTCTACCAGCCCTGACGACACCGACTCTTTGCTTGCTGTAATATCTTTGCTGGACCTGTGCCTCCGATGCTTTGGCGTGGACGAGGACGAGTTGTACGATGTCATTGAAGAGCACAAGTCCATCAAAAACCACAGAGAGAATAAGATGATTAGGTCAAAGCGACACTACGAAGCAGTGCTCATGGAAAGGATCAGCATACAAAAGGTAGGAGCATATTGAAATCTCACTCCTATAGCTTTAGGACAGCTATTTCTTCAATCTAAAATTTATTCTACCGACAGATGACTCATGTGTGGATGAAAAACATGATCCTAGGCGAGGACCTTCCGTTTGAGACCCTGAAGGCTATCTTCCAACTTTGTGTTTCTCACTACAGTGAAGTCAGACAGGCAGCCCAGGACTTACTTCAGAAAGTCTTGTCCAGGTGAGCCTAAAAAGATAAAAATCCAATGGACACGCCTGATAGCAGTCCCGTTCCGACTGCTTACAGAACCAACTTCGAGCAAGGCAAGAGAAAAGTCATTCCAATGTTGACAGAGTGCTTGAAGGACTCTCCGGATATCAGTCATCAGGTGAGAACCAGCCCCAAATCCAGCTGACCACGTGTCTAGCCTTAATGTTTCTTGCCTCTCCAGATGTTCAAGGGTGCGCTGTATATATTGTTCCAAGAGCGCTTCTCATTTTTCTACGATTGGAAGGCTGTTCTCGAAGTGGCACCGTCTGTTGTTATGGCCCAGCACTCTGATCGCGAGTCTATCGTCGACCTTTTGAAGGACTTCTCATTCAAGACAAATCGCATTTACGCCTCAGACAACGCTGTCTTCACTCTGCCCATCAAATCGGCAGTACCCACAAAGACGCTGCTGGAAGTGAGTTCTCGTACTTTGTTATTCGGGCTGACCTTATCGGGTTAGATCTACAATTGTACTCAAGAACAGATTGGTAATATAGTCATACCGTAGTACAAGTGTGCTTAAAATTGTGTAACTTACAGATTGTTACCGACGTTCGTCTTCGGGATGGTGGCCATCCTGATGCTGCTATGGCTCCCGCCGATTCGACAGCATCAGCATTTCGTCAGTTGGAGTCTATCTTGGTCAACCTCTTAAGTCAGAAGAAGGTCGGTCAACCTCTCCACTGGCGTCACGAGCAAATGGCCCTAGGGCTGTTGCTCATGCAGATTGTACCCGGATACGATTCTCCCTCCCCGGAGGCTGTCGAAATATGGTTGCGAGCTCTCGTGCACGACCACAGAGAGGTCAGATTGATGGCTTTCCAAGCTTTGGAGGGGATCCTTAAGCTGGTCAAGACTAAAGCTAAGAGAGTGAAAAAACTCGAAAGCTCGAAAGATGAAACGGGTCTGGCCAAGCCGGGTAAATGACGAAAAAATTCTGCCCTTGGTATATGTTACGAATATTCAATTTTAGGAATCCGTCCTGATAACGAGTGGCTTCAGTACCAACTTTCGATGTCCCAGTCCGACCTTGAGAAATACTGGGAGCAACCTTTCAGCGTGAAACCTTGGCTGGGATTTCACAGTTTCCCAGACTCTATTGAACTCAGAGTGACTGAGGATCCTGAAAAGGAGCAGGACAATCCAGTTGTTGATCTATTCAGGAGATTCTTCGGTGATAAGGTACCCGTCAAATCTTTTGCTCTCTATATATGCATACCGTAATCGCGCGAATTGAAACTTCCGTTACTTTTTCATTTTCTGACTGCTACAGCAGCTTCATTTGGAGAGCGGTGACTATTGCCACATTTTTTGCCTGCGGATTGTATTGGAGAGCAGATTCAGTTGGAAGGTTTTATCTTCGCAATGCATCACTTTCTCCTTACCTCTTTCTGCTACAGGTCGATTTATTCTCACATTAGATCTCTCATTAGACTACATAAGGTTAGATTACAGTAGCAAAAGCTCACTGTTCTGCCTCAACTTCAAAATTGATGTGTATTTGGTCTGCTCTGTGTACAACTGAATTGTTGCAGGTTTTACTGTTAGAGAGCAGTTATTATTTCCATATTTTGCTAACTTGCTGCGGCTACTATTGGAGAGCGGGCTCAATTCGCGCGAGTGGAGTAATTGCACGATACTCTACCAGAATTTGCTAGAAGACTTAACCACTTGAACTCGCAGGATTACGTCTCCCGACTGATTGGGTTTTGCTGCTTGGAACACAAACGTGGGGAGGACTACTTCAGCATGGATAGAGCTCTTTTCTATGGCTGTCTCTTCAGGGCATTGGGAGCAGACAGGTGCCGTATGAAAAACATTATACCGTTTATGTAAGTAAACGGTATTATGTGAACGGTATATGATAAACATACATTCCGTCAGATTTATGTCCGTCTTGGCTCCTCACATCTCGAGACTGGCGGCCAGCCACGAGGAAAGCGATCAGCGTGCGGCAGCAGAGCTGGCATTGGGTGCTTCTCGCGGCTTTTCACGTGCAGCCGATTTCAAAAGAGCTTCCGACGCTTGGCAACAGACTCTGCTGCCAGCGATTACTGCCGTCCTAACCAGATCGGTCACCCAGGAGACCTTGGCGGACTGGGAGGCATTTGTTAGTGGAGCTACTAACAAGGTGAGTAAACTCAAGTCATTGATCAGATTAAGATCTACGTGAAGCATACTCAACTTTAGATTGATCCTAACCGCGTCAGATGGCTCTTTGAGACGCTTTTGGGTGAGGAAGCTACCAAAATGATAGCTGGAGGCAATGGAGGAGCTTTTAGGGAAGCAGCGTATCTCAGACTTCTCAACAAAGCCATCATGCAGAACTACAGGGTGAGAACAAAACTGTTGTGTATGTGCTCTCTGGTAAAAAAAAAAAAAGTGCAATACGACAGATCTTCTTGTACCTGTTACTCTCATTCCAGGTGAGGGACCTGTACCAACTGTCCTACGACCTGGCTCGCCCTCATTTGGCCCACCCCTACGACAAGGTTCGAATCGAGATCTCCAAGCTGCTGGCTACACTATTTGCCTTCGACCTGCCTTACCGCGGTAGTGAGTGGAACATGGGCACTGGCTTCCCAAGGATCTCCTCCTTTATTGAAGAAGTCTTGCCTAAAATGAGTCTTAACATGCAAAATCCAGATTTAAATGGAATCGTCAGACAGCGAGTGACGATCATCGAGGACAACAATGGTCTCATGGAAGACGACGACGAGGAAAGTGAAGGGAAGAGCAGCAGCCAGAAGGGGCAACGACTGGAAGAGGACGGTGATGAGGAGAAGAAGGAGGAAGTGAAGTAAGTGTATGAACAATCTAGCTACGTCAAACGTTTTCATTCATTTTTAGTGTAACTTTATTTAATATATTATAATTCCTTAACCACCCATACGCTCCACTTACTGTGTCATGTACACACTGCTCTGACTGACCACATGTTACTTTGATTTTTTATCTTTCCCCCTAGAATCCTCCAGACCGTTTCTATGTTCGTGTGTCAATTCATCAACAGCAACTATAATACGGTACCGCCAGAGTTCTTCAAGCTTTTGCCCTTCCTCTGTCAGTTCAATGGTACGGAGATGGAGAATCAGGAGGTACCAGTCAGTTAGTACTCTTACATTAATGCTGAAGAATTCAAAGACGGATTTCTTCCTTAGGTTGGCCAAAGTTGTTTGAAGGCTTTGTGTTACCTCTCGGTATGCGTGGTACCATCGTCGACGATCGACCTTGTGACGGACATGCTGTGGAAACTCAAGTCTTCAGAGTCCTGGAAGGCCAAGATATCAATGCTGGAGTTCGTACAGGTCCTACTTGTACTAATTATTTCAAGCGCGAGTTTCTCGTCAACAAGAGTCAATGAAATTTCAGGTCTTCTACTTCACTAACTTTGCTCAGTTGTGTGGCTATCCTGAGCGAGTCCGTCTAGTCCAGGATCTGGTGGTGTCACTGCTCTCCGACGACCTGATTCAGGTCAGACAGAAGGCGGCAACGGTCCTTGGCGGACTCATACACTCACAATTCATTACCATAAAGGAACAGAAGAATTTGGTGAAGGTGAAAGAGACTGTAATCGCCGCTTCTGGCGTCCATTTATGCACAAGTGGTCTTTTAACACACTCATTTCAGGACTTTCGTTCTCGCATCCGTGCCAAAATGCAACGTGACAAGAAGTCCAAGAAGACTGGCTTCCGTAAGACCTCGGCAGGCAATTCTGAGGGCCTCGGCAGCAACGCCGACGCCAAGACTCAGTTGGCGCGCTACCACAGCGGCGTTCTTGGCCTGTGCGCCGTCGTCGAGGCGTATCCATTCGAGGTGCCAGAGTTCGTGCCGCCTATCATAGTGGAGCTGGAGGCGCATCTGCATGGGCCGCAGCCTATTCCAAAGACTATTAAGAAGACCATGCAAGACTTCAAGAGAACTCACCAGGTAAGAAGAGGCATCCTCCATCGTTATTGTAAGAACAATTCACACGTATATGGCAACGTAATATGTTTCTTCTCGCAGGACAATTGGGAAGAACATAAGCAGAAGTTCACAGAAGACCAGCTCCTCACCATAGTCGATCTATTAATATCGCCAAATTATTACGCATAACAACCTGAAAGACTTTAAAAGTATAAATTTTCACACGGAATACATCATTTTCAAACCCTCCGGTTCCGGCCTATGGTTCGACCACGAGTGGCCTTTCAGTGAAGTAAAATCTTGTGCTAAAGAATGAAGCATAGATTTGGTTGGTAAAAGTCTGTAATCTCATCATATCTTGTCTTGGTAATGCACTTGTGCTGGCTTAACAGAATCATTGGCACAAAAATAGGCAAGTACAAACATGAGAATGAAGTTACAATTTGTCGCATTTTCTTCATACGATGATAACTGGCACGTTAGCTCGTCCATCATTAGTAATGATTCATTACCGTAATGTAGCACAGCTTGCAGGCATTTGGTAACAATCTGACCGTTGCAACTGGCATCACTAGGCATCAACTGTCGTCCAAAATTCATCGTAAAGTGGCATCGTCGCTTGATAAGACACTTCAAGTTGGTTATGGGTGTAGAAAACATGAAACTGTTTTCCAGCTAACGTCAAGGAGTCTCCTGCATTATGGAGCTTTGAAGACCGGGACGCGAAAGTCGCCATTAGTCATATCTCCACTCTTAAGCATCAGATTCCTCCCAAATTTCATCTGCAAGCTCCATTGAAGCTGAATTACGAAGCCACCACCGATATCACTTTAGAAAAATAACCCCTAGAGACTACACTTCTGAGCACGCCAACGACGGCAACAAAGCTGTGTTAATCTCATGTAATTCGTAGTTATTGCATCTAACTTCGTGATGAGACGATGCAGGTTTGAAATACGCTAGCGTCCTACACCTCATTTGTAAGGACAGCGTGCTCGCACGGTCACATGTTGCATATACTTGTACGAAAAAGTGAAAATGACTTCAAGTTGAATCAAATGGCACTTCCCATCGATGTCAGACATATTCAACATGTACAGAAAGGGACAGAATAGGCTTCAAACAGAAATCTCTTAAGTAGTTCTGACATTCCAAGACACATCCAGTTGGTTTGCCTGAACTGAGCTGTTGTATCGACTAGCGAATGGCACTCTTCAACTTGGGGAAGTTCACTAGCCCCTTGGCATGCTTATACAAAAAGGTACCCAGAGCAGTGCTGGCACCCAGCCAGAAAAGGAGGAACAGGAATACATTCTGCAAAGCATCGAAGGTGAGGACATGGCAGATACTTTTACGTCTTTGGGACTTACCTGGTCAATTTCTGGTGAGAAGAAAATTGTCATTAAAAACATAACCACGCTGACAAGAAATATCACAGGTAGAAAGGTTATCCAGGTAGCCACCGGGACTTCAGCATACGCGGAGTATCCAACTGAAAGTACATAGCCACAGTTTGAGATAATCGAGTCATATATCATACATATAAACTTGTATCTGCTGACGAAATTTTCACCCCACGTAGCTATAACTATATGACTATATGACTCTTAACTATATGAATACGAGCTTTGTGTGTTTTAGTGTCATAAGCATAACCATCTAAGCAATTTACGCATGAAGCAAGACTTTTCAAGGTGCTTGATTTTTCTAACCTAATCTACGAACATGACCACGCTTCATCACATGTCAACATGCCCTGCCCATATTAACAGTAGCTTTTGGTGTAATCGAGCTTCAAACTGAGAGGGAAGGAACAGCTGTTCCTCTGTAGGACCACGCAAAACGCCTTTTTCACTTCTACGCCATTGCTATTTTATGACATAGCACTGACTGACCAAGAAAACTGGCCCAAATAGTTTTTCAAATTTATGAATCGTCTTAAATTTCTCAATATGGCCAGAGTGAGGGATATATAACTGTCCTGCACTTGGATGAACTTCTAGAGAACCTATGGGTTGATTCATTTTGAAGCTAAATAATTCTCACCCCATTTCTACATCTGCACAATTTGCCTTTACTTACTAGGATTTTCCTCCACTTTATAATTGCCTAAGAAGAAGTCAATGGCGTCCTGCCTGAAACCGTCGCTGAAGTTGTTTTTGTAATAGCGAAGTAGGGAGTTGTGGAGATCAGACATCATACCCGTCAAGGTCCTCCGGCCTGCAAAGCAGACTCACTCACGTGTCATCTCCTTCGCACAACCGTCATACCTGTCCTGGTGAAGTCAGTTTTGAGTGCCTTGGTCCCAGCATACTGAAGTGAGAGTATGTCTGCGTGATCGGCCCACACATTTCTGAAGAGCACATTGAAATAACGCTGGTCCGCAATTCGACTGCCTTCTGGAAGTACTTGGAGCCGGCTTAGTGCATCCTGGAGAAACTCCATGGACAAAAGAGACTGCACAACATTGGTTCTGTGGAGACAAACGAAACTGATGAGCAATCAAAGGTTTCAAGATAGAGCAGTTTACCTGTCCAAACAGTCCATGCAGTTGGTTCTTATGACCCCACGTTGCCTTTGCAGCACTCCTCCCTCGCTCATGAGCAGATAAGAATGTCTCATCCTCTGTGGCTCCAAATTTCGAATCAAAGAGCTCAGTCCAGAGTCCCACATTAAGAGGTTGGAGCACTCTTGATGAAAGTCAAAGGCCACATATTCAACTCCAGGATGTCCTTCATGCAGGGTAGAAAAGAAATTTGTTTCCGCGCCAATACTCAGCGGGTCACACAGATGATACCTGCAGTGTGATGCATTCCCTGGAGGTAGCGTTCGAGCTCCCCTTCAGCTTTGCGATGATCGATCAAGTTCACCATTACCTTCAAATAACTTCAATTTATGTCATGTCTAGCATGGTCAATGCTGTGTAGTCAACTGTGTGAACGCAGGGTTGTGTAGTGAACCCGGGGAGGGGGAAGGTACCCTACCTGCTCTCCGTACAGCTGTGTCTGCTCTTGAAAGTGTTTGGTGTAACCCTCCAGATGTTGCTTCGTGGCCTCCACTTTGGGATTGGGCTTGTATTGCACAAGATTAGGAAGTTGACTCCAGAACAATGGGATGGATCCTCTGAAAATTGTTCATTAGCTATTAGGCAGAAACTGTGACAAAAGCAGTGATCGCATACCAACCTCGTCTGAACAAAGGAAGCGATGCAATTCGCGTGTTCAACTGCCTGCTCTGTCTCCACGAAGTTGGCACATGCGCCGTTGGAGTCTAACCCGCGGGCAAAAAATCTGGATTGAGTGGCAAGCTTGCTTAGTGAGCCCTATGTACTCATTATAAGGGTTACCTTGTTCCTGCATGGCCTGTGGCTTTCCTTGATAAGAGCCACCACCTGAAGAGCCTTCCACCTATGCTGAACTGTCTGACGAAGCAAGCGCCGTGGACCAGAGGAAGACAGTAACGGAGAAACTCGGCACCACGAATGAGGAAGCTAGAAATCATTAGCTGTTGTCCATAAGAATTCTGTCCAACATGATGGTCTTGCTTACTCATTAAGTAGATGTCGGTTCCATATAAATCGCTCATCCCACTCTGTAAAGAATTCGACTGCTGAAGCAGGGCCGAAGACCCTTGAGCCGGAGGCGTCAAAGTCCGTCTTTCTCTGGAGGCTCTGGCTCAAGTCGGTGGAGTAGGAGAAGTAGAATTCCGGAGTGGACAGAACCTGTTAGACGTTACAAAGACATTGGCGACGGGTATAATTGCGTACAGTAGAGGGTACCCATCATATCGGCTCAACCGATTGAACTGCTACCCCAACGTTATCCAGGTATAGTTCAGTAACTAGCATAGTACAGTAGTCCTATGCACATCATGTTCAGCGAACGGCTTGGGTGAAGCGTAGGCAAGTCTTGTAGCCAGTTTAGGTGTCCCGCCCGCTACGTACAGCAGCAGCATGAACAGGTGCAATTTGCGAGAAGGTCATTGATAGCTATCAGTCACGAGAGGCAGTAAAATTGCCTTCTTCGATCGCATTTCTATGAAAGAGCAGTGGTTCAATCAGTTGACCAGATATTTGGTTGCATCTCAGTGCATCATCACCTCCTCGAGCATGGCGATGAAGGCTGAATTTTCATGCTGTTGCTTGGCTGTGAGGTGATTGTCGCTGCGGGCGAAGGGAAGCACTTGGGTAGAGATGACACGATAGATACTGTGATTCCGGGTGGTGACATCGCCAACCTGGCAAGACAACAGCACTAGCAGGAGATTACCCCAGGACTCAGGCCAATGAGCAACGCTTACCTTGGTATAATCCTTGGCCACGACAAGCGCGGGCCCGGAAACGATCTTGACGACGCCCAAGATTCCAGCCACCGCTTGTCGCGAACGTGCCTCAGTCGGAGACGGCACGGAGGACAGAGACTCGGTGAGGAATATCTCATGGGTCACTCTGCGGGAGACATCGACGGCTATACGAAACAAATGTATCCTCACTAGGCTTGAAGACTTGCTCACCGGTCAATGACGAGAACTCTCTGTCCGTCGCCTCCCCGGGACTCGAAGAAGAACCTGTCGTGCGTCACGTACAGCACGAGGTCCCGAAAGAGATACATGGCTGTTCAGATGGGCCCTGCAAGATCCATTTCTGGAAAAATACTGGGATCCAGTTCGGTGCAGAAAAATCGAGCGACTTTGTTTTGACTATCAGTAGTAGTAGATAGAGATGTGCGAATGAAGGCTCGGCTCGGCTCGTGTAGGTTTTGATTCCTATTCCAATGACTCTGGAATCAAAGAATTGGAGTTCCAGTCAAGTCGAGTCCTCTAGCATTCGTTTTATTACCAATAAATATCGAGAGAGGGAAGCATCACATAGGCGCTCAATGACTTTTCATGGTTCAAAAAGCTCAAGAGTAACGGTCAAAAGAAGAATCGGATGAATATCCTCAAAAATCTGTTCAAAAATGTTCTTAATTCCAGGCAAAATCGAGTCGCTTTGCACATAAACTCCAATTCCGCTCGTGCTCAAAGAAATTCTGATTCGATGAATCTCTACCACGGGACTGAGGCTGCGGTAGCCGGCAGCGAGAACGAAATAGTGGCCCAAGCCCCGAATGTGGCGCCATCTGGAAGTCACATCTGGTTATATCTCATGTCATATATGTACAGTCCTGGCCGTAAGTAGTTGCGTCCGGCACCTCCTATGCTGTACTGAGACATGTTGAGGTGGAATTTTGATGTGGAATGTGTAGATGTGATCCTGGGACACAATGCTGAGTACAGAGGTCAATGTCAAGACTGCCCATTTTGGTCCTAGAATGCTCAAAAGGGAGACAATGAGAGGGGAGACCGTGCCAAACAGAAGAGAAATTTGGCTTTTTCAGGGGGTAAACATGGATGAAATTGGCTGAAATTTTTGCAGAAGAA